>Ga0247840_10009566_pt1 | contig 12463 bp, 10 predicted proteins | sample LaCruzMarch2015__FD_192404 | JGI IMG/M metagenome (GOLD analysis project Ga0247840, IMG submission 192404) | Freshwater microbial communities from meromictic Lake La Cruz, Castile-La Mancha, Spain - LaCruzMarch2015_17m | ecosystem: Environmental > Aquatic > Freshwater > Lake | place: Spain...
GGCGCCCAGTGGAGCGACGGCAAGCCAGTCACCTATACCGACCAGCGAACCAACCACTTCCCGCTCAAGAACGCGCTGCAGTTGCTGAAGCATTACAAAGATCTGGATTTCTTCGACTTCAAGCATGCCGTTACCGGCGCCCGCCTGATCAAGTTCCAGCATCCTGAAGCAGAGACTTATGCAGGCAGCGTACACGACAAGGCCGGTGTGCAATGTCATCAGTGCCACATGCCCAAACAGAAGGGCAAGGACGGCAAGATGTTTTCGACCCATGGTGTGGTCAAACCCAAACTGACCGTCAAGGCCTCCTGTCTCGGCTGTCACCTGGACAGCACGGTTGAGAAAAAACTCTACGATATCGAGTCAATCATCAACTACACCAAGGGCAAGATGCGCAAAGCAGAGTACTGGCTCGGCCAGTTGATCGATGCCTATGCTGCCGCCCAGCGCATGGGGGTTGCGTCGTCGGTGCTCGACCAAGCCCGTGAGAAGCACGAGGAAGCCCATGTCCTGTGGGAGTACTGGACCGCAGAGAACTCGGACGGCTTCCATAACCCCGGCCTGGCCCGCGAAAGCCTGACCGCCTCGATAACCGCCTCCAAGGCTGGTGTCAAAATACTCAATGATGCTATGGGGGTGATCAGGAAGTAAGAGCCGAAAAACCAACACAGCCACGCCAAATATAGTAGGCGCCAATGAATAATGGAGGGTAAATGACTGATATAGCAAATCTAAATATTGATTATAACCGTCCGGTGAAGGTAGCCGACGGTATTTATTGGATCGGCTTTTACGACAAGGAATCCGGGCTGCATTGCAATCCTTACTTGATCATCGAAGAGGGTGAGGCTGTGGTGATAGACGGAGGCAGTCGCCCTGACTTCCCGACCGTCATGATGAAAGTCCTGCAGACAGGCATCAACCCTTCCTCCATAAAAGCACTCATGTATCAACACTATGACCCTGATCTTTGCGGGAGCATCCCTAATTTTGAAGATATTATCGACAGGGACGATCTGGTCATAATTTCTGAGAAGACGAACAATGTCTTCATCCGGCATTATTTTGTCTCTTCAAAACTGCTATCCATCGACGATCTGAATTATTCCTTCAAATTCGCTTCCGGCCGTGAGTTGCAGTTCATAAAAACGCCTTATGCCCATTCTGCAGGGAGCTTTGTGACCTTTGACAAAAAGACCGGTGTCCTTTTCACAAGCGATCTATTTGGCAGCTATGCCCTGGAATGGAACCTTTTTCTGAAGCTGGGCAAGGAATGCAAAACATGCTCAGATTATTACAACTGCCCAGACAAGAAAAGTTATTGTCCTCTACCGGATATCATTAACTTCCATAAGAAAATAATGCCTTCGGAAGATATCATAAAATGGGCTATGGAGAAGATAGCACAAATCCCCTTCACCATGATTGCTCCGCAACACGGGAGCATCATCTACAGCCCGGAGGATATTGTCCTTGTCTGCGAAAAACTTGTTTCCTTAAAGGGGGTAGGCATAGACGGCATCCTGGCGGAAGGGCCCGACTGCGTGCTTGGTGATATCAATTGCCTCAAAGAACGGTTATCCGAGAAATGAATACTTCTAATCTTATAAATAGTTACCTTCTGGAGGAACATCATCAGTCCGAGAGTGTAGCCGCTCTGATGAGGGAATTGCTCGAAAACAGGGCCAGAGAAAAAGACAGTAGCATCCAAGGCACGCTCCTTAGAAAACTCGTTCTTCAATATTCGGACGCAGAGAAGAAGCTGATTGAACTTAACCAGTTAAAAAATAAATTGTTGGGTATGGCAGCCCACGACCTTCGTAACCCACTCTCCTCAATTCGGGGGTTCAGCGAGATCCTGTTGATGGAACTCGAAACCCTCACCGATGAACAAAAAGAGTTTCTCACACTCATCAATACGATCAGCGACCAAATGCTGCGGCTCGTGAATGATCTGCTGGATGTTTCCGTGATCGAGAGCGGTAAACTGGACCTTCAGCTTAAAATGGATTCTCTACGGAAACTTCTTGAAGAGCGGATCAGGATTGGCGAGATAGTCGCTGCGAAAAAGAGTATCAGGATCAGCAGGAGACTCTCGGATGTTCCGGAAATAGCGTTTGATGCCAACCGGATAGTGCAGGTGATTGACAATCTGATCGGCAACGCGATCAAGTTTTCGCCTCCGGGGTCGGAGATTTATGTCGGGATGGGGATGGAAGGAAAAGAGATCAGGGTCTCTGTCGAGGATCATGGGCCAGGGCTTTCGGAAGAGGACAAAGGAAAGCTTTTCGGGGAATTTCAGCGTCTGAGCGCGCAGCCAACCGGGGGAGAAAAAAGCACTGGCCTTGGATTGTCCATTGCAAAGAAAATAGTGGAAGCCCATGCAGGGCGCATATGGGTCGAAACGGAAAAAGGCAAGGGGGCCATGTTCTGCTTCACTTTGCCGACAAGAGGAGGAGACAAATGACCGAGACAAGGGTTCCAAGAATAGTCATTGCGGATGACGAGATGCATATCAGGGTGTTAATCAGGAAGGCTTTGACCTCCATGAATTACACTGTGGTCGGCGAGGCTACGAACGGCAATGAAGCTGTGGACCTGTTCAAAAAGGAGCGCCCCGATTTGATTCTCCTTGATATCAATATGCCCTTCAAGAGCGGTCAGGAGGCGTTGCAGGAGATCATCGCTGAATCACCCGATACGCTTGCAATCATGCTGACCTCTGTTTCCGACATGGAGTCTGTCGAAAAGTGTATTGTCGCCGGAGCGACCGGCTATATCAGAAAGGACACTCCGCTTGCCGAGATCAAGAGTATGATATCCGAGGTCTGGCAAACTTACGGTGAGAGAGGAGAGTAGGGCAATGGCGGAAAAGTACGACTTGCAAACCATGCTCGAAGAGATTGCGGAAGACGAAAAGAAGCCATTGAAAAAAGGAGTCCTTACACAGAACGAGATAAAAAAATTGCTTCTCGAAAAAAAGAAGGGGGCACGGAAAGGTGGTTAGAAATCCCGAATTCCTGAAACTCGTTGTATCGAAAGGGATGCTCACGGAAGAGGACACAAACAATCTCCTCAAGAAGTATAATGGTGATGCCTATTCGATACTTACATTCCTTGTCAGCGGCAGTGCTGCAAAGAAAAACGAGTTGGGCATGCTCTGGGGCGATTCGCTGGGCGTCGCTTATATCGATTTAAGCCGAACGATGATGCAGCATCATGTTGTGCAAAAGTTGCCTGAGCAGTTTGCAAGAACCAGCAAGATGATACCCGTTTACCAGTTCGGAGATGTCATTACAATCGCCACAGCCAATCCGGGGCAGATAATCGCCTTGAAGGAAGCGGAACGGCTCGTAAGCGCGCCAGTGAGCGCGGTCTTTACATTCACGGAAGATATTGAAGATGCTATAGAAATAGAATACAAGTCCGGCAGCGGCCTCACCGAACTTATCGACAAGATCGGCATGAATTCGCTTTTTAAGGGCACGACCAAGATCACGGAGGATCAGATAAGAAAGCTTTCGGGTGATCAGGCGGTGATTGAATTCACGCGGGGGCTTTTGCTATTTGGGGTAAAGGAGCGGGCAAGCGATATACATATAGAGCCGGAAGAGGAGATGGTCCGGATCAGATTCCGGATAGATGGGGCGCTGCAGGAGCGCCTGAAACTCGATAGGGTTCTGATGGCCCCGCTTATCTCCCGGCTCAAGATCATGGCAAATCTCGATATCACCGAGAGAAGAAGGCCACAGGACGGGAGGATTTCTCTCTCCCTTACAAACCGTTCGATAGACTTCAGGATGTCCAGCGTACCGACTATTTTCGGTGAAAAAATAGTATTGAGAATACTCGGGCAGGTCGAAAAACAGAAGGATGTTCCCGATCTTGCAGAGCTGGATTTTTCAGCGTCTCTTTTCGGGAAGCTCAAGAAGATCATCGATGCTCCCAACGGCGTATTTTTTGTTACAGGCCCCACGGGTTCGGGGAAGACGACAACCCTGTATGCGGTTCTCAAGCATCTGAACAAACCAATCGTGAACATTATGACGATAGAGGACCCTGTCGAATACCGTCTGCAGGGGATAAACCAGGTCCAGGTAAACCACCTGATCAATCTTGATTTTGGTTCAGCCCTGAGGTCTTTCCTCAGGCAGGATCCAGATATCATCCTTGTCGGCGAAGTGCGCGATATGGAAACTGCCAAAATCGCGGCACAGGCGGCGTTGACCGGCCATCTTGTTCTAACCACCATGCATACCAACAACGCCCTGCAGGCGGTTACGCGGCTTGTGGAGATCGGGGTAGAACCTTTTCTGGTTGCGCCTTCCATTATAGGGGTTATGGCCCAGCGGCTTGTGAGGAAGATATGCGATAACTGCAAGGAAAGCTATCGTTTGACGCCGGAACGGATCGAAGACTACTTCGTCTGGGACGGAAAATCAGAAGTATCTTTTTACAGAGGAAAAGGTTGCGAGCAGTGCGGGCAATCGGGCTATTTGGGACGCATTGCCATTCATGAGTTATTCATCATGAACAGCGAGATCCGGCGACTGGTTTCCCGAGGTGCTTCGATTCTGGAGGTTCAGGAATCCGCTAATAAAAGTGGATACAAACCGATGCGATACGATGGGCTCAAGAAAGTTTTGCGCGGCCTGACCACCATTGAAGAGATAGACAGAGTAACGGTTGCTCAAGAAGAGATGTAATTTTAATTATTTTGATCTCTTGGGGCGGGTTAATGCTTTAATGCACCGCAAAATGAGGAGGAGAATAACCGATGCCAAATATCGAAACATTTTTCGCTCCTGCTGGCAGGGCTACCAAGGATGTGATGCACGATCAGAGTCAAGCCATTAAGGAAGCTGATTTTGCAGCAATTTTGTTAGACGCCATACCGACTCTGGCCATGATCCTGAACGAGAATCGTCAAATCGCAGCCGTCAACAACCGATTTTTACAGGCTTTTGCCATAGTGGATGCCAGTCTTCTGATCGGCAGGCGGCCAGGGGAAGCGCTGGGGTGCATCCATGCCGACCAAGGCCCGGATGGCTGCGGGACCGCGACCAACTGTTCGGTCTGCGGCGCAGTCAGAGCAATTCTGGACAGCCAGAAAAGCAACTCCCAGATATCCGGTGAATGTCTGATCACTCTTGGCAGCCAGGGGGAAACGTCACTGGAGCTGGAAGCCACGGCATCGCCGCTACAGGTAGAGGGAAGAAACTTCACCATATTCGCGCTTAAGGACATCAGCGCCGAAAAGCGTAAACAGCTCCTGGAAAGAACCTTTTTCCACGATGTTATCAATACCGCCGGTGGAATCAGGGGGCTGGCCTGTCTGCTTGTGGATGAAGATCCCTCAAGAGAAGCAGAAAAGCAGTACCAACTCCTGATGAAGACCCTGTCCGGAAACCTGATTGAGGAGCTCAGACATCAGCGCAGATTGATTGCAGCCGAGGCGGGTGAATATGTACCACAGCTTGAGGAGGTGGACCTCTCCCAGATGCTGCAAGAGATATCCGATTTGTACACGCACCATGAGCGCGTGCCTGGAAGATTCGTGGAACTTGTACCCTCAGGAACATGCCTGGTACACACTGATCCGCCGGTGCTGCGGAGGATTGTCGGCAACATGGTGCTAAATGCGATGGAGGCCGTTGCCAAGGGAGAGAAAGTGTTGATCAGCTACCATCGCTTACTTGAAACGCTGCGGATCGAGGTGAGCAATCCAGGCGAGATGCCGCCGGATGTCCAATTGAAAGTGTTTAAGCGTTCGTTCAGCAGCAAGGCAAAGGTTGGCCGCGGAATTGGCACATACAGTATGAAGCTTTTTGGCGAGCGCTCTTTGGGGGGTAAGGTAGGATTCAACTGTGCGGAGGGGCGAACCACTTTTTTTATAGAGTTGCCGCGAGCAGGCGAAGCAACTCATCCTCGTTAGTTTTAGATAAACATTTCGGCAACTATGCCTATAAAAATACTTCTCATCACGCCGCCCTTTACCCAGTTGAATACCCCGTATCCGGCAACGCCTTATTTAAAGTGTTTTTTGAAATCGCGCGGCTATGAAGTGTTTCAGGTTGATCTCGGTATTGAGCTAATCAATACCATTTTTTCTCGGGAAGGTTTTCAAAAACTCTTCGACTCGGTTAAACAGACCCGCCAGAAGCTTTCCCTGAATGCCCACCACATGATCAAGAATGAAACAAGCTACATGCAGACCATAGACCCGGTAATGAATTTCTTGCAGTACCGGGACAATACGCTTGCCCAACTCCTCTCTAATGAAACTTTTTTGCCGCGGGCTTCCCGATTTGATTCCATTCCTGATATGGAATGGTCCTTTGGAAACATCGGGGTGAATGACAAAGCCCGGTTTCTGGCAACCATGTATATTGAGGATGTTGGCGACCTCATCAAAGAGGCGGTAACACCCTTGTTTGGTTTCAGCCGGTATGCTGAGAAGCTTGGAATGTCGGCGCACTCTTTTGCTCCGCTAGAGCATGCCTTAACGCAACCGGAAAATATCATTGATCTCTGGTTGCTTGAATTGCTCAAGAATCATATCGAACAGTCTCGTCCTGATGTTGTGGGGATAACCATACCCTTTCCCGGAAATCTCTATGCGGGATTAAAATGCGGCCAATATATCAAAAAACATTTCCCCCAGATTATAATCGTTGCCGGCGGCGGATTTGTTAATACAGAACTTCGTGATTTTTCGGAACCGGCAGTCTTTGATTACCTGGACTTTATGACCCTGGACGATGGCGAACGTCCGTTGTTAAGCATTCTTCAGTTTCTCCAGGGTGAAAAGAGCAAGGAAAAACTCACAAGAACATTTATTCGGATTGACAATGAAGTCCGGTATATCAATGATGATAAGGAACATGATTTTCATCACGCCGAGACCGGCTATCCGGATTACTCAGACCTTCTCCTGGATAAATACATTTCTCTTATTGAAATGGCCAACCCTATGCACCGTTTGTGGAGCGACGGATGCTGGAACAAGCTTACCCTTGCTCATGGTTGTTACTGGCATCAATGCTCATTCTGCGATACCTCACTCGCTTACATAAAGCGCTTTGAGAGCGCCCCCGCCTCACTCCTGGTAGACAGAATCGAACAGGTCATCGCTCAAACAGGACACCGTGGTTTTCATTTTGTTGACGAGGCTGCGCCGCCGGCGCTTCTAAAAGAGGTGGCCAAAGAATTGCTACGAAGAGAAACAGGGATTTCCTGGTGGGCAAATATCCGCTTTGAAAATGCTTTCACGGAGGAGCTCTGCCAGCTCTTGGCTTCCTCCGGGTGCATTGCCGCGACAGGAGGCCTGGAAGCGGCCTCGGACAGGCTGTTGAAGTTAATGAATAAAGGGGTGACCATTCGTCAAGCGGCAAAAGTGTGCGACAATTTCAGCAAGGCAGGCGTCATGGTGCATGCGTATCTTATGTACGGCTTCCCAACACAAACAGAACAAGAAACCATCGATGCCCTGGAGATCGTACGACAATTTTTTCAAGAGGGGCTTATCCAATCCGCTTTTTGGCATCGGTTTACCGCCACAGCCCACAGCGATGTAGGGAAAAATCCAGCGAAATATCATTGTACAATCGTGGACCATCCTGTCGGCGTGTTTGCCAAAAATGATCTCGTACATGAAGATCATCGCGGCTGTGAACATCAGGCTTTCGAGCGCGGTCTGAACAAAGCGGTTTATAACTTTATGTATGGTATTGGTACGGATCTGGCGATCAAGGATTGGTTCGATTTTCCCGTGCCGGCGATTTCCGTAAAAAGAAATTATGTGAAACAGGCGATTTAATTTTTTAGCAGAACACATCTGTCAGTTGGAAACAGAATCGGGTCGGGTCTTTAGTGATACCCGCAAGTATTCTTCCGTTAGCAGGTAACGATAGAACGCCGTAATCTGATCCGGTGGCTACTGTCGGGGATGGAAACCTCTACTGCGGGCGCGATAAAATCACCTTGACTTACAGGACGGCTTTTCTTATTCTCTCCGCCTGTTAACGTTAACAACGGGATTCTATCAGGATAACCAGATGAAGCAGACAAAGCGACCGTTAAACAATGCTGAAGATGATCTTCACAAGCGGATTCAAGCGCTTGAAAAGGAAAACGATAACCTGAAATCCCTCCTTTTGACCGATGAACTTACGGGTCTTTACAACAAAAGGTTTTTTTACATCCAGTTGGAAGTGGAAGCGTCGCGTGTGCGACGCACCGGGCAACCGTGCACACTCCTGATGATGGATGTCGATAATTTTAAACTCCTCAATGATACCTCCGGGCATGATGCCGGAGACCGGTTCCTCGAGCAGCTCGGAGTAATTATTAAGCAAAATCTTCGAGTTACCGATTTCCCCTGCCGGTTTGGCGGCGATGAATTTTCTGTTATCATGCCTGCATCCAATATAAACGACAGCTTCATGATGGCAAAGCGGATCCAGAGTTCCGTGGCAAAACTGGTCAAGACGAACCATGCGGATATCATGGAACATCTCTCCGCCAGCTTTGGCCTCGCGGCCTATGAGGCGCATTCCCCGGTAAGCATTGCCGATTTCTTCAAGCAGGCGGATCAGGAATTGTATGAAGCAAAAAAAAGAGGCAAGAATCAGATTTCATTCAGTGATGTCAAAGGCGTAGAAACAACGGCGACAAGCGTTGAAGAGAAGGTCGCCCTTGCGAACGGAATGAGGCATATCAGGTAAGGACAGGAGCATCAGATGGCAGTAAAACCACTGATTGTATCGGTAACCAGCGGCAAAGGCGGGGTGGGCAAAACCTTTGTATCCATCAACCTCGCCACGACCTTGGCGAAGCGGGGAAAAAAGGTGCTTGTCGTGGATTGCGATCTCGGCCTTGCCAACATTGACATTATGCTGGGGATGACCCCCCAGTTCACGTTGCAGGATGTCCTCTTCGGAAAGATGGAGCTAAAAGATGTTATCGTCCCGACAAAGGGAGGATTCGATCTTATTCCGTCCAGTTCAGGTGTCCGCGAGATGGCGCAACTCCTCTTTGGGAAGATCGAAATGATCAAGACCATGATCCTTGCATTCACCGGTTATGATGTGATCATTCTGGATACGGGTGCAGGCATTTCCGAGGTTGTCCTTCAGTTCAACCTCCTGGCGTCAAAGAACATTGTGGTCATTAACCGGGAACTTACCTGCCTTACCGATGCCTACTCCATGATCAAGGTGATGTTCCAGGTGTTCGGCCGTAATGACTCCTTCAGTATTGTGGTGAACAGCGTCAGCGACGAGCAGGAGGCGGGCCGTATTTTTTCCCACCTGGATTCCGTCAGCAGCAAGTTTTTAGGGTTTTCCCTGCACCATCTCGGGTATATCTCCATGGACGACGCCGTCCCGAAATCCATTTCGAGACAGGAACTGGTCGTTTTGGCTGAACCCATGTCTCGTGTAGCCAAAAACTTCAACCGGATTGCCGAGACAGTCCAATCTTGGTAACTTCTAAGCGCTGAGTGCTGAGAGTTTTACTCAGTCCTCGTAACTCAGCACTTTTTTAATTCAGCCTTTCAGATGCTTCATGATTGCCTTGAACTGGCTCTTTCCGTCGAGCCCGGCCTCGGCCAGCACCATCTGGGCCTGACCGCTTCCCAGGTAACTCCCCTTGCGGAAGGGATGAAGCGTCATCTCCCGCCCCCGGTCGGATCGTATCCAGCGGTACATTGTCGGCAGCGTAAAACCGGTGATACCCATCGCCCGTTTCGCATGTTCTTCGGGAAAGATCTTCTCTTGTACACGGCGCGGAAGGAGATCGAAGAGCTCGGCGCTGGCCACATAATAGACAAACAGATCGGCGCCCTTTTTTTCCAGCAGCGGCAGCGCCTCCTCCACGAAGGCATATCCCACCTCGCTCCCCTGGAGGACCACGACGCCGGCGTTTTTCTTTTCGCCCTTGCGCAAGAGGTAAACTCCGTCTGCCGCAGTGGTTGCCGCTGGAAGCCCCAGGGCCTTCCGATCGATCACCTTCTCCGTCGGACGGGTGACGAAGGGGGCAATGATGGCCGGGCGCCTTTTCAGGGTCGCTGCCATCAGGGGCCACAGCTCCTGCGGATCCCACGGCGTCAGGGTGACAATCGTTCCCCGCGGAAAGTTTTCCTGGAGGATCTGGAGCGGCTGCGGATCTGCATGGGTGGGCCCATCCTCCCCGGTCTTCAGCCCTGCGTGGGCACAGACCAGAACAATCGGTCGGTAAGGACCCTTTTCCAGCGTCTGGCGGGCCTGGTTCCCGATGGCATGAAGTCGGGCCGCAATGTGGCTGAGCGGCGCCAGGAAGGCCCCGTACGAAGAACCGGCCCCGCTGTGGCGCCCGAAGGATGCGAGCCCCGAAAGGATCGCCGTCATCGCGTCTTCGCAGATGCCGCCTGTTGCCAGAATCCTTGATCCCGGATTGGCGGCGGCATTGTAATAGCCGCCTGGGAACCCTTCTCCCGCGGTGATCAGACTTGTCGAGCCGAGAAGGTCGGCTGCCGCGACAAAGAGGGCGCCGTTGCTTGCCTTGTTGTAGTAGCTGAGAATGCGACCGAACTCCGCGCGAAGCGTCGTGGAGGCGCCGGGGGTCAACGCAAGCTCTTTCGGGGTAGTTTTGGGGGAACGGGCGGCGATCTCATAGATTGCGTCGATCCGAGGCCCGTTTTCCCTTGGTTTGAGCCGTCGCCGGTCGAGCCTTTTTCGCGCCGCCTTGAGTTTATCAACGATCATGGCCACAAGGGCCCCGTTTCCTTCGAGTCTCTTCCGGACAACGGTCAGGGATTCCCAGAAACACTCCTCCAGTATCGCGGCTTCATTCCCGCCCCGGCACCGTTGGTTGGCGCTGTCACAGCACGGCAGTGAGCCGTCCAGCGAATCTGTAAACGGCTTCAGGGTTTTGAAGAAACCGTCGGCGCAGAGCTTGTGCCCGCCGCCGTGAGCGGCTTTCCCTTCGATCCCGTAGCGCCATCCTTTGATCGTCCGGTAAACAATGGCCGTGGGCTGGCCGTTGCTCAGCTCCAGGGCCTTGCGCTGGGCGGTGAAGATCTGCTGCCACTCCTTCCCATCGGGGACAAAGATCACATTCCAGTCATGGAGGTAGGCCAGTTCAGCCGGTGTCCACTGGACATAATCCCCCGGGGTGGAGCCCTCCCGGCAGACGCGGTTGCTGTCGATCGATGCCTGGTTCCAGTCGATGTGAAGGATCACGTTTGAGAGGGAGGCCGTGCCCGCGGTGGCCAATGCTTCGCTAACCCGGCCGGGCGTCAATCCGCCCTCGCCCTCGATGATATGGACCCGCGGCGCGTTGGCTCCGTAATAGTCCAGCGCACCCAGGGCGAGGCCGATCGAGCTCCCCATGCCGACGCCCGAGGCGCCCGTCGCGAGGCGGACAAACGGGGTTGCCGGTGTCGGATGGCCGTCCAGAACCTTCGCATTGAATTTCTGAAGCAGGGGTGTTTTTGAGACCGGGTTCCTCCGGAAGCCGAGGAGGTCTTCCAGGCGGATCTGGAGACGCTCTTCTTTGGGCAGAAGTTCCGGCGCCGCGATCCTGAGAGCCTCGTTCCGCATCGCCCAGAGGGAGTAGAGGCCCATCGTTTTGTGGCCTGCCGCAAATGAGATCATGTCGGCGTCCTCCCGCTCCGGATCGGAGATGTCGTAGTCCATCGAATCCAGAAGCAGGCCCGCCAAAAAGCGTCCGGCGGAGATCGAGCCGCCCGGGTGGCCCGAGGCCGGAACGTAATTGAAAAGCAGTGTGCACAAGGTACGGTAGATCAGATCAAACTCCTCAAACAGCTTTACCCGATCCGCAGAGACGGGAGGGTTTCCGCTCTTCAATTCATCCGTTACATCGAAATAGACTCCCCTTCTTTGTCCGAATGTCAATGCCATTGTCTGCTCCTTGTGATTGATTATCTCAATTTGAGAATTTACCGAACGGGCGTCATCTTCGTCCGAGAAGCAAAACCTGTCAAGCAAAAAACAGGGTTCGTGGCAGGATGGGAACAAGGAAAGGACAAACTGCAATCAAATGGGGGAACCTCCGGCGCCCTCTTGCGGAACCAATCTTTCATTGACATGCCGGTCCATTCCGTCTATACTCCCGCTGTAAAAAAGCAGCGTCATATCAAACAATTGACATGCTTTTGATCTTTGGATATCTGCCCTTCCTGTCATTGCAGGAAGCGGATGCAACGAAGCAATCTCATGGTTTATCGAGTGGTTATGGGATTGAAAAAAATAAATGCAAAGGGATTTTTATGAACCGAATTCTATTGGTAGAACGTATTCATCAAGCCGGCGAATCCATGCTGGCGCAAAAGGCGGAACTGGTCTATCCAAAGCCGCAAAACCTTGAAGGAATTCTGGCCGCGATCGGCGATTGCAACGCCCTCGTGGTCCGCAACACGCAGATCACACGGCAGATCATGGAGGCCGCGCCGAAACTCGCC
>Ga0247840_10009568_pt1 | contig 12462 bp, 14 predicted proteins | sample LaCruzMarch2015__FD_192404 | JGI IMG/M metagenome (GOLD analysis project Ga0247840, IMG submission 192404) | Freshwater microbial communities from meromictic Lake La Cruz, Castile-La Mancha, Spain - LaCruzMarch2015_17m | ecosystem: Environmental > Aquatic > Freshwater > Lake | place: Spain...
TAGCTCCTTCCCATTTTGTTATGGTTTTATTGATACTTTAATTATACCAAAAAGGGTAGGAGTTTTAAATAAAAATATGCAAAAAAAGTCAACAATTATGCGGACTGTGGCGTTTCGTAAACGCCTAAAACTAAATACAATTATAGAAAGAAGGAAATTCAATGGGTACCTTACTTAAAAAATATCACTCAATTATTGGTATCGGAACATTCTGTATTGCAATTATTAGTATTTCTATTGCTTTTAAAACCACCATATTAGATATATGCAGACTACTTTCAAGTGAAAACACTGATTCTGCAAAAAGAATATTCGCTTTAAATTACCTTTCAATAATTGGAATGTTTATAAATCCCATTGGTACAGGTTTAGGAATTGCAGCTATTTTAGAAAAAGGCACAAAGAAATCCTTAGCTATAACTGGTTTTGTTATAAATACTTTAATTACTATATTTGGATTTATTTCTTGTATCAAGTAGTACGAATGGTTAATATACTCATTTATACCGTATAACGCTATATGCCCACCAAGGTACCGTTAAACATTGTGTCGGGGTAGCACCTCGAACTGGAGAAACACATTTTGATTGCTCCTTAGTTTTCAAATAAGCTATGGAATTTATTTTAAATTTGTGATATTTTTAATTAAAATTGAAACAGTGCCATCTGGGTTATTTATAAACTCAATGGCACTTTTGTCTTCCCATAATTTAATGGGAAGTTTTAGTTCTATGCCTTTGTCTGTTTTGAATTTGTGGCTTTTTATGAGTTTTGGTAATTCATCTTCATGAAGTTGTATTCTTGTCTCTACACCAGCTTTTTTAAGTTCTGAGATATATGTAATTTTACTTGCTTCACTGCCATGAAAGACGGTGCTTGCTAATTCCTCAATATCTACAAATTCATTCCTTTCAGCCATTTCGTGCATAGTTTCCTTTAGCTTTGCACTTACTTTAAAATCAACATCGCCAATTTCTTTTGTAACTTTTTTTGTTACAGAGCTAATGACTTTCATAACCTCTTTTTTTGATCTTTCAGTATCACATTCTAAAAATATTTCAGAAAAATATTCTCTATTTTCACCATCTATCTCATATTTTCTTTCAAGAACTTTTACACTTAAATCAATTAAGCTAATAAATGCAGCTTCATCAATTTTTTGTCCTTCGGAAGGCAAAATAGTTTGATGTTTTATAAGTTGAACATTCTGCCCGTTTACATAATGGGTAAATCCAATCTTGTAATTGAGTTTTAGGAGTGCTAAATGTGGTACATCTTCAATAGTCATGGTGCATATCAGTAAATCTGCCATCGGTATTGCTGGTTGCTTTGTCATAATATCATATAGCCTATTTGCAATAATTGAGCTTTGTTCTAAAAAATCTCTGCCCTCAAGAATTGAATTAAAACAGTTACTAGTAAAAATAGCATTTTTCAAAGAAGTATCCTCTAATATTTTTACAGAATGTTTATATATAAAATCAAATATATCACTGTCATGTACATCAAGTTGTGCTTGAGATATTATTGGCATTATGCCATTTGTGTCTATAATATTTAGTGATGCATTTGTTACGATAATGTTCATATTTGGCTTTTCCTCCTGAGATTGAATTTGCAATATAACTTCAAAGTCTTATTATTTTACCATAGAAAAAATAAAATTGCACTATTTAGATTGTAAATATGATAATCGAATGTGGGTCTGATTAAAAAGGTCGGATTTCGCATTCGGTTTTTTTATGCTTAAATGCTAAAAATGACGGAAGTCATCAATGCACATTAAATATTAAAAAATATTTCGAAATTTTTTCTAAAAGTTTGCCAAAAGCCAAGTTTCAATTGTGATAGTTATTATAAGGCAAAAAAATCGGAACATGATTTATATGATTTCAATACGATTGAGAATAATTTGATACTTTATACACATTAATGTTTCACCCATACTTTTCTTTGCAGGCATGGCTATTATCATTCTACAAATGCGCATTAAAATCTAATGGACATTTGCAGGCTGATAATAATGTCAATTCAAACATGATTATTATAGAAGTAATTTGGAATGTTGAATTGGTATAAGCCTATTTTGTACATTGATAACCGAATAGTAGTATTTTAGATACTTACTTATATGACCGGTAAAAACGGTAGCAACGTCAGCTAATGCGCTTGCGATTAACATTAGGCTGTAAATTAATCACGTCCTATAATATTTAAATATTATGGATAATAGGTTGGATAAAATTGCGATGATCCATATAAGCTATAATGATACTTCTTCTTAGTCCTAACTACACGTCTGGAGAGAAGCTCGCTCATTGAGGGGGAGCACTGTGTTGTGCGTATAATACGGCAATGTGGTGTTATGATGCCAAATAATCTATGGCAGTCTGAAATATGTGAAGAGTTTTGTTCGTTTATTAATATAATCGGGCTGTGTGTCAGCCCGATTAACTACTAATACTAACTTCAATCTAAAATAATAAAACATTTTGCTGTAAAATTTTCGCAATTCTGCGTTTAGAACCTTTCAAGTACATATAGTGTTTAAAGAATTTGTATATCGCTTTGAGAAAATTAAATAACCTATTTTATTATTTTAAATTGAAATTAGTATAAAATCAAAAGTGTTATATGAATTTAGCAAAGGAGATGATTTCGAATGGTATTTGAGTTAAAACGGATGATTGATGAGAAGAAAAAAGAAGGCAACGGAACTTTATTTAGTCAATTTAGTGATAGGTTTGGGACGAAAGATGACGAAAAGAAAATTGAAAAAATCCCTTTGAATAAGTTGGTGCCATATTTAAGGCATCCGTTTAAATCGTATTCTGATGAACGGCTAAAGATGTTATCAGAAGATATTAAAGTAAATGGTTTAATTCACCCTATTATTGTAAGACAGTATGGTTTGGAGGATAGGTGTGAAATCCTTTCAGGACATTCACGAGCTGCTGCAATGAAACTTACTGATTTTATTGATATAGATGCAATTGTTGTAAAAGTTACTGATAGTCAAGCTGTGAGCATCGTTATAAAATCAAATATATTGCAGAGAGAAAAGATATTACCATCAGAAAAAGCTAAATCATATTATTTGCGTAATGAGGTCTTGAAAAAACAGAAGGTTTACAGTAAAAAAAGTGTTTCAAATACCGATGAACAAAGGATTTGTGATGTTCATTCCGCCGGGTGGAATGAAGAGATATATAAGCAGTTGGAAGATGAATTTGGTGATAAGAAAACAACCATATTTTTATATATGAGACTTAATAGTTTAACAGGAGAATTACTTGAATTGGTGGATTCGAATTTTCTTTCTGTAAAATTGGGAGCGGAACTTTCCAGTTGTACCAATGAATTGCAGGAATTAATTTATGATTACTTTTTTGTTAAGAAATTAGATAAGTTAGATATGCGGTTGTTGAAAGAAATACGCATGAAAATTTCTAATGACTCAATTACTGAGGATAAATTGAGAAATATAATTAAATTTTATCGGGCAAAGCAAAAGCCTAAAGGTGGTCTGTCGATTAAAGCGTCAAAAATGAAAAAGTATAACGGATATTTTAAGGATAAGGATGAGTTGGAAAAAGTAATCTTTCAATTTTTGGATAATTATATAAAACCCAAATAGTATTATATCAGGTTGTATCAGAAAACGATACAACCTTTTTAATGTAAAAAAGTGAGGAGACAAGATATGGAAGTATTAACATTTAGACGAAAAGACGGTATATGTCCGGTCGTAGAGTTTTTGAAAAATGCAGATAAAAAAATACGCAAAAAATTTTACTATCAAATTGCAATATTAAAAGCCAACAAACAATATATTTGTGAGCCGCATATAAAGCATTTCACAATAGAACGCTACAGTGAGCTTTATGAATTTAGAATTAAAGTGGCGGGACATATTGTGAGAATAATATTTTATGAATATGATGTGAACTCTATTGTATTGCTCCATGCTTTTTATAAACACGATAAGAAGGATACCAAACATGCACTTGACTATGCACTGAGAATTTTGCATGAAATTAATGCCAGTAAAGATATGATGGCTGAACCGCTTGATTATTTTTGTGAGGTGAAACAGTGATAAAGGTAATAACGTATTTAGGAGCACAACAGGTGCAAGACGGGATATATAAAAAAGCAAAAGGATATGGTATTGAATTTGTATGTGAGGATTGTGAAAACCCTATTATGATGCTTTCGATGATTGAACAATACAAAGATTTGACAGATGTTATCATTGTTAATAACAGTATTTTGCACTCACAGGATATAGAAAGTCTGCTATGTGAAATAAGAAAAGTTTCGAAAAACATAAGAATAATCCTTATTTTAAATGGCAAGAGGTCTCAATATATTCCTAAGCAGTTGGAAGAATATAAATCCACTTATTGTTTATTTGATATCATATTTGAAAATAACGGAATTGATACCAACATGCTGATTAGTGTAATGCAAAAAGGCAAGTTAACAGAAAATGAACTTATTATAAATAATCCCAAAATGTACGACAAAGAAAAATTTGTAATAGGGAAAAATGTAGATGAACATATTTGCAACACTATAGCTATATTTGGTACAACCCACGGGGCAGGAGTCAGTAGTATGGTCATTACATTAGCAGAGTATTTTGCTTTGGCCGGTAATGTTACAAAGGCAGTTGATTTAACAGGAACATCAGCTTTGTCATTTGCTAAAAAAGGAAAAGCTATTTATCTTACGGAAAAACGACAGGATTTAGAAGAAATTAAAAGCACAAGTGAATTTGTTATTTATGATTTTGGTGTCCCCTTTGATATTTCACCAAAAGGTGATTTGCTTAGCGTGAATAAGGATTATACTCCGGCAATGATAACAGAGCTTAAATGTTGTGAACTTAAGGTTGCCATGGGATTTTTAGGTGAGTGTCAATTAAATAAAGTGAAATATTTTTGGAATGATCGGACTTGGATGAAACTTATCGGAAATGATTATGTTTTTCTGTTCGATGATGAGCCACGAAAAGTTATTAAAGGGTATGATCATATTAATATGCTTAGCAGAAATGATATGGCATTTGCTGATGCAGTAACGAAGGTATTTATGAGGGAGTGATTAAAAATTGAGGTTATTTGAAAATAAAATGATTGTTGGTTGTATTTGCATTGCTATTGCGGCGCTCCTTGCATTTGTGGCTTTGCCTGGTATATATAAAGCTAAGGAAAAGACGGTTATTATTTACAAAATGGCTAATGATGTTTCGGCAGGTACAAAAATAGAAAAGAAAATGCTGAGGGAAGTTGAGGTTGGAAGTTACGGACTTCCTGAAACAGTTATTAAAAATGCAGTTGATATTGTCGGCAAATATACAAAAACCAGTATTTCAAAGTACGATATCCTGCTTTCGTCAAAGTTTGCTGATTTTTCTACTGATGAGAAATTAACTAGAATTATTTCGGATGGGAAATGTATTATATCTGTTAGTGTATCAAGTATAGAAGCTGGTGTTGCCAACCATCTTCAAAAAGGTGATTATATAACGCTCGCTTGTTTTTTAACCTCAGCCAATAATGTTGAAATTTATGATGAGCTTAAAAACATTGAGGCTTATGGTATTGAAAACTCAAAAACAGTAAACGTGCAAGAAGTTAAGGTTATTGATAATAGCGCAAGCAATGATAATATTCCTGCAACGCTTACATTGATTGTAACTGAGGCACAGGCTAAAAGGCTTGTTTATGCCGAGTATAGTGGGAAACTTCACGCAATATTTGAGAAACGGGGTGCTATGTAAATTGAATGCAAAAATATTAACCGTTTGGGGCAGAAACGGCAGTGGTAAAACAACTTTTGCTGTTAATCTCGCCTTATCACTTGCGGCTCGAAATTATATGATAGGTATCATTTCATCGAAAATATATTATGGTGAAATGCAATCAATGTTCGGTCAAAGAGTGGAAGTGGATCAAGGAATATATAAATCTTTATCAAATGGTAGTGATACAAAAAATATGTTTACATCAGTTAATGTGAAAAACAATGTATTTTTTCTTTCAGTACCAAACGATATTGATGCCATGCTCATGACGGCAATATCGATGGAAAGTATTAAAGAAATGATAGAAGATACTGTAATGCGATTTGATTATCTTATCATAGATGGAAACGAGGAGCTTAATAATGCGGTATCCAGTGTAGGACTTGTAGAAGCACAACAAATATTTATAATTCACCACCCATCAGTTCCCGATTGTCTTTGGTATAAAGGAATGGGTAATATGATGGATATGCTCCATTTAAAGAATAAGGCGGTACATATATTAAATGCCTATGATAAGTCTTGTGATAAAATTGCATATTCAAACAGTATGAATGTTAAATTTGAATTTGAACTTGATTTAGTGGATAAGGCCAAAATATATGAAAATTCAGGTACTCCTATTTATACGCAAAAGAATTTTCAAACAAAAAGGTATCGCAGTACAATCGATAAAATCGCTAGCCTTGCGGCGCTTAATTAGAATTGGGAGAGTAATGATGAGAATTTTTAATATTAACGACCTTATTTATGAGGTGAACGCAGGTTTAACCGATACACATAGAAAATCTGAAAATAAAACAGCAGATTATAAAGATGTTTTAGATAAAATACGCCATAACATTTCAAAGCACCATTCGACTGAGCTTGTTGATGTGCTATACTCTCCTGAGGCAGGAGAAAAGCTTAAAAACTTAATTGTACGCTATCTTAACCAAAATCGATTATCTGTTAATGAATATTCAAATATATCTGACTTGGCGGATAAAATTTATAAAGATATGGCTGGGTTTGGCGTTTTGACAAAATATCTTCATGATGAAGCAGTAGAAGAAATAAATATTAACAGCTGGACCTGCATTGAGGTAATATATCCGAGTGAAATAATATTCTTAAAAGAAACATTTTTATCTCCTAACGATTGTATGGATAAGATTAAAAAGATGGTATGGCTTGGTGGCAGTATTATCGATGGTGCTAATCCGAAAGTTGATAGCTTTATTGGTGAGGGTATTAGAATATCAGCTATTATTCCCCCTTGTGTGGATAGTAAAACAGGTGGTGTAGCATCAATTAGGCGACAAAAACAGAATGTCATTACACGAGAATTGATGATAAAGTATGATTCGGCAACCGAAGAGGAACTGGATTTTTTATCACTTTGTGTAAACAATGGCATTTCTCTTGCAATAGCAGGTAGTACTGGTAGTGGTAAAACAACTGACCTTGCATATTTGATATCTTGTCTGCACACAAATAAGCGTATTTACACCATTGAGGATACCCGGGAATTAAATATTGCAAAGTATAATGAAGAGGGCAAAATGATAAACAGGGTGGTTCAAACAGTAACGAAAGAAGGAACCAATCCTGTTACAATGGATGATTTATTAAAAGAAGCATTGCGTTTTCATCCGTATGCAATAATTCCTGCCGAAATGCGTGGTGCTGAAGCGCTCACTGCAGTTGAGGCAGGGAGAACTGGACACGTTATCGTCAGTACGCTACATGCCAATTCAGCTGTAGATGCATACAATCGCATTTTGTCAATGTGTGTTGCTACAGGTGTAAGATTATCAGAAAATAAAATTCTTGAATTTATATTGGAAGCAATGCCGCTTATCCTATTTAAAAGACAACTACCTGATGGCCGCAGAATATACGATGAAATATATGAAGGCATACGACTTGAAAATGGTAAAATTATTGGTAACTGCTTATATAAGTACGAAGTTTTGCAAAATATTTATGGCGAAAATGGAGAAATAAAAGAAGTAGTCGGCTGCCATAAAAAGGTTAGTAAAATGTCAGATAACTTGATTTCACGTTTGCGTTATGGAGGTGCAAGCGAAGAGATGTTAAAAAGATTTATATAGAAGGGATTGATTATTATTGCTAAGTATTATATATTTTATCGTATTCGCGCTCCTTGTATTGGGCGCATTTATAATGTTCGAAATTAATCCGTTTAAACGGAAAAGTTATATTTTGTTATCCAAACAAATATTAAGTGAAAAGAATAAGAATGTGGATGAACGATTTGTTAAGTTGAGTATAAGGGAGCAGTTAATGACAACTATCGGCAATACTGTTGAAATGTGCGGTGGTAGTATAAATACTTTTTGGATATTAGTACTCATATCGGGATGTATCGGCCTTGGACTTGGAAGTTATATGTTTTGTAATGAACTTCTTGCGATTTTCACCGCAGTTATTATGCTCCCTGCTCCATATATCTATTATAAAGTTAAATCAAGATGGTACAGGCGGAATCAAGATGAATTATTGGAAAATACATTAAGTATCATCACGAACAGTTATATTAGTTGTAATGATATTATTTCTGCTGTTAACGAGAATTTATCGAAACTTGATATATATACACCGTTTGCTGAATTTTTGACCGATATAACTTTAATTGATTCAAATGTAAAAAGAGCACTAAGGAGGTTAGAACTTAAAATAAACAATCGTTTCTTTAGTGAATTGATTGATATTTTAGTGCTGTCACAGGAAAAGTCAGGAGATATGAGATTTATACTGCCTGCCGTTGTGCAAAGTATGAACGATGCAAAAAAACTGCAAATAGAAGCGGATACTGTTATGATAAATGTATGGAAGGAATACTTTGTGTCAATAGCTTTGGCATTTTCTATTATTCCAATTTTGAAATGCAGTAATGAGCAATGGTTTTACATATTGGTTAACAATTTTATTGGTAAAATGCTTATTGTTTTAATGCTTGTCATGACAATGGTTTCATCATTTATCGTTATGGGAATCAATAAACCGCTATAGGAGGTGTGTGTGATGATATATTTGCTTGTTTTTATAACGGTTGCCACAGGATTGTATATGATAATTGCACATAAAATGAATTTTCCGCCTCATAGTACGGCTAAAGCTGTTAGAAGGGCAGTAGCAGTGAAAAGTAATATAATGTCGGTCATAAATAAACGATTTGTAATGCCGATAATAAAACGCATTTCTCCAATTATACGTATTGAAAGCTATAAAGAGAAAAGACTTGATATTCAGCTTAAACGTGCCGAAATTGATATGACACCAAAGGAATATTATGCAAGGTCGATTGTAATGGCGGTATTAGCATTTGTGTTTGGTATGCTTATTGTGGTTTTTGGTGCAGGTGCTATGTTGCCTGTTGTTGTAATACTGTCAATTGTTGTATACTACCACTTTTTTAGTGAGGTTAACGACAAATTAAAGCAAAAGGATAATATGATTGAGGAGGAACTTCCTAAATTTATTCGTGCTATTGTTCAAGGTTTGAAAAATGGTGAAAATGATATTATAAAGCTTCTTGAAAGTTATGGAAATATAGCGAAAAAAGGTCTTGAATATGATATAGAGGTACTTATAATGGACTTGAAATCTGGCAACTTTGAGGATGCAATGATTGATTTTGAAAAAAGGGTTGGTAATGCTTATGTATCAAGGCTTTCTAAAGTATTGATTGCGGTAAACAGAGGCGATAATCAAGATTCAACTCTTAGTCATTTGCTCACGGATATGGCGCTTCTTGCCCGAGAGAGTATGCAAAGAGAACTGAATAAACGCCCTGGCAAGGTTAAAATGATGGTTATCCCAATTGTTATAGTCGGTGTAATAACATTGTTTTATGTAATAGCTATACACCTATTTAACTCAGTTGGAGGATTAATGTAGGAAATCATTTGACTTTCTCTCAAAAAAGTGTTATTGTATATGTATAAAATTGTTCAAAATTGCATAATATAATAACATAAGGGGTGATGGTTATGCTTGAAAACTATTCTTGGTATATTGATGAGCAAGTTAATGCAGCGGCTTATGGAGAACCTATTTTGACAGAGGACGTAACTGACAATCTAATAAGAAGGTGTCAATTGAGCCCACAACAAGCTAAATCTATTGTTAATACTAATCTATATCGAAAGAACAAAAACAAAGAAATTGAGCGATTTGATGAAGGTGCTTACTTTAAACCACAAATAACTGTTTTTGGCATTACACCACTGAATCCATCGCAAGTGATTTCAAAGATGTATATGAAAAAAGAAAATGAATATTTTGGATATGAAACAGGACCATCGCTAATGAATAAATTAGGGTTTACAACTCAGTTGCCAAAATACCGTTATATTGCAACAAATAAGTATACGCAAAGAGGAAATAAGGTAATTGAAAAATATGGTGTGGTACTGAGGAGACCGAAGGTACATGTTAATAAAGAAAATAAGCCGTACCTACAACTTTTGGATATTATAGTAAATAAGGATGATGTGTTTATTGAGGTTGCAAACAAGAATATAATTTATGCTAACTTCATTGAAAAACATCAATTAGATTACGGAGTTCTTATTGCATATGCCAAAAAATATTACGGAAAAGGAGTACTTCTGCAAATTGCTGATATTGCAGAGGCGACAAAGTTATGAACTTGCATTTAGATCATGATTCCTTTAAAGGTATTATGTTGCGTGTTTCCAATGAACAGAACATAAGAGCTGATATTTTGGAAAAGGATTATTATGTTACGTTGCTTTTGTATGAACTTTCAAAAAAACAGTGTGAAATCAAGGCATATTTCAAAGGCGGTACTGCTTTATATAAGGCTCTTCGCAGTATAAAACGATTTTCGGAAGATATTGATTTAACTGTATATATTGAGGACTGTGCAAGTAATAATCAATCAAAAAAGAGGTTGGAAGTAGCGGTAAAAGGTTATACATCTATGGATTACTTGCCTGATGATGTGGGAAACGAAAATCATAAAGGCGCTGTTACTGCTGTTTATGGTTATCAAAGTCAATTTAGCATTGATGAAGACGACGCATTGCAACGATTTGGAAAAGTAAAAGTTGAAGGGACATCTTTTACTGTAAGTGAACCAATAGAAAAGTTTGTGATTTCTCCTTTGATTTATGATATGGCAACAGAACAGGAGCGAGAAATACTTGAAAAACAATTTGAAGTAAAGAGTTTTTTAATTGATACAATTAAGTTGGAGAGAATATTTGCAGATAAAGTTTTTGCTACTGAGTTTTATTACACAAGAGGAATGTATTTTGACACAGCAAAGCATATATATGATTTGATTATTCTATATAATTTGCCTCAAATACAAAATATGTTAAAAGACAAAGAACTTTTTCACCGGATGACTGAATATAAGCGCAAGGAAGAATTGGTGAGAAAGGGTGGAATTGACAGTACAATAAAGATTGGTGAATTTAAGTATTTGCATTTTGCTATGGAGAATGAAGAGTTTAAGAGTGAGTACGAAAAAATGCAAAATATATATATTTTCGATGAGCATGATAAACTCGAATTGAAAAATGCAACTGATGTTTTTGATGCACTAAAGGAAATTGATTTTTAATATATAGTACAAAAACACTTGATTCTTATAAATCAGGTGTTTTTTTATTTTAAAAACTTTGTGAAACGGAGGGAATTTACATGAAATTAATGCTAAAAGCAAAAATGATTATGGATAATTTTAAATCAAATGCAAAACGAGTGCTTGTTAACGAAGATGGTGATCAAATTACTGGTTGGCTAATTGTAATACTACTTGTTGTTGTAGTTGGAGCTGTATTCTTGAATACATATCAAGCTACTATTCTTGAACTTTGGAATGGCATTATAAATAAGGCTAAAAACACCTTTGGGATATAGGTGGTGATTAAAATTGACAAAATCTCAAGGAAATCCGGGAGAGCAGATGCTCTCCCATTTTCATAGGAAGAAAGGTAGTGCATTTTATGAGCTTATAATAAAAACCTTGGTGTTTATAACACTTATTGCGACCGCTATTTCATTTTTTAGTATTTTTACGGTTTATCTAAACTTAAATTACACGTGCAGACGTGTTGTACGTGAGATTGAAATTTCAGGGCAGGTAACATATTCTACAGCAGCACTGTTTAATCAACTTAAAAGTCAAACTAATATTGGTTCGGGTGCTGCTATGGAAGTTATAGACGTATCGTATTTTAATCCGGTGCAAAAGAAAATACAGCTTAGAAATACTTTTTCAGTAAGGTGCAAAACATCATATAGGTTCAATATATTTACACCCTCACTTGGTGAACCTGTTGGAGTTGACGTTCCAATGACGGTAGTTTTAACAGGTATGAGTGAAAAGTTTTGGAAGTGAGGAGGCGAAAAATTGAAGGAATTATTAAACTATGGGATTAATAATAAATGTTCGGATATACACATAACTGAGCGGAAAATAAGCAAGGTCAGAATGCAAGGCGATATAAAAAATGTAACTGGTAAGATAATAGGGTTAGATACGATTGACGGATTTGTTGAGGAATATATGCCGAAAGTTCTTAATAAGTACATAGAGCTTAGAGAACATAGGGTACTAAAGCCTGTTGATGCTGCGTTTGAATATTTAGGTAGACGATTCAGAGCAA
>Ga0247840_10009570_pt1 | contig 12460 bp, 6 predicted proteins | sample LaCruzMarch2015__FD_192404 | JGI IMG/M metagenome (GOLD analysis project Ga0247840, IMG submission 192404) | Freshwater microbial communities from meromictic Lake La Cruz, Castile-La Mancha, Spain - LaCruzMarch2015_17m | ecosystem: Environmental > Aquatic > Freshwater > Lake | place: Spain...
GGACTTTGTAATCCGACCCGCTTCAATGCTTGATTGGAGTGTCGTTTTACGTCCGTGTGGGACAGCACTGGTTCAGGTTCGTGAAAGCGTTTAATTCTGCTTTGATTGTGGCGGTGCTTTGCTTGGTTCTTTCTGGAACCGCCCGGTGCGGTCCACCCTTAACTTGGAACGCTACGGTCGGGGACTGGGCTACGGCAGCGAATTGGACTCCGGCAATGTTGCCAAGCCCTTCAACAAACATCCTCATCAACAGCGGCGCAGCGACGGTCGGCAGTTCGGCTTCCGCAAACACCATTACGATGGCGCAAACAGCCGGGCAAAACGGGACGCTCAACATCTCGACCAACGGGAGCCTTGCTGCCGCCCAGCTCACGATTGGTTTGTCCGGCACGGGGATCTTGAACCTTGAAGACGGGACAATCACCTGTGCCGGCACGGTATCTGTCGCCGCGAATGCCGGCTCCACCGGCATTCTGAACTTCGGCACCGGAGCTGGCGCGGTCGGCACGCTGGCAGCAGCGCAAGTGGCAGGGGGCGCTGGCAACGCGACGGCGAACTTCAACCACTCCGGCAATCACACATTTGCCCAAACGTTCACCGGAACGCTTGCGCTCAGTCAGATCGGCACGGGCACGAGCACGCTGACAGGCAACAGTTCATCCACCGGCACGGTTGCGGTCACGGCGGGGACGCTCGCCATCGCTACAGGGGGAAGAATCGCTGGCGATGCCTCCGTCTCAGGGGCGGGTGCTCTCGTCGTCAACGGTGCTGCAGGCAACGCGACCGTGGGGGCGGGCGGCACGATCTCGGGCAACGGTTCGCTCGGTTCTCTCATCGTCGAGTCTGGTGGCATTCTGAACCCGGGCAACAGCCCGGGCACGCTTACGGTTGCCTCGCTCACACTCGCCGGAACGACAAACATCGAACTGGCGGGCGACACCGAGTTCGATCAGGTCGAGATCCTGAACACCAGCGCGCTCACGTTCGGCGGCAATCTCATCTTTGACTTTACCGGAACGCTTGGCGGTGGCCCGGAACTGGATCTCTCGATTTTCGTCCTCGACGGCGCCACGAGCGGCACATTCGCAGCGGTCAGTTCGGTCGGAAAAGGCTACGAAGCCAACTGGACCTACAGCGCCGGAACCGAGAGTTGGAGCGCCATGCTCTACGACACAAACTACACATTCTCTGAATCTACCGGCGCACTCAATGTCGCCCCGATCCCTGAGCCCACCACATGGGCGATTTTCACTTTGGGCGTAGTCGTCGTGGCGGTGTCATGCCGCTACCGGCGTGCATAGAACAAAGCCATTCGAGTCAGTCAACAATTGTTGGCAGAATGGCTTGCGGGGACAAAAGCGGCAAGAAATTACCGCAGTCCAAAGGAGCTTCGCGCGAAATCCATGTCGCCACGCGGATTCCCTTGCGGGCGCTGCCCGCTTTTGGACTGCTGTGATTTTCACAGCTCAGAACACCGGAAAGGTAACGACGGTCAGTAGACTGCAACTTCAGCATGGAATCGAATTGTAACGGTGGTTGTCCCACCGTCGCTGCCTTTTGACTATCGACACATGGTTTTCCGGCGACAGTCAGCGCCGTCGGTGGAGGGGGGGCGAGAAGGCGAAGGCCCGGTGGGCGGCCAAGCGCAAAGGAAAAAAGGGATAACGCGGAAAACGAGGCGTCTGCGGGTAAATTTCAGCAGACCCGCCCGCAGGGGCATTTTCCTTCCGCGACGTAAAGTTGATGTAAAGTTGATGCCCAACTTTACTTAAAAAGCGGGGGTTTTGAGGCTCGAAAATCGGGCATTTTTTGCGCGTAGGTGGCTCATTATCAGCCAGAAGCCGAATCCGCAGGGCCGCGAGGCGTCCTCGGAAAATAGTGTAAAGCTGAAAAAACGACCTCTCATGGAATGTGGGGGGTGGTCGCTTCCCCCGTGGGTTAAGTCGTTCATCATAAGAGATTTCCTAACAACGACACCCCCTGTAGTTCATCGTCTCCGGTTGACATGAACTCGGGCGGATTCGATTTCGAGCGATAAATGTTGTTGCGCAACAACTTTCCCGGCATGCTCCGCCCCGGTTTGGCATCCGTAAAAAAAATTCCAGAAATCTTTTGGGTAGGACAGTATTTGACCTACTCCCTGTGAGGAGATGCACGCGATGTATAACCCTCCCGACGACAGAAGGAATAATTTGCGGATGATAGTTTACGGCGACATCTCATCGAAACTTGCCGCGTGCGTTCTTTTTTTCTGCGTGGCGACGCGGAGTGTGTCGGCGGACAGTTTCACCTACGACGCCACGGGTCGCTTGATCGAGAGCGTGCAGACCAACGGCCTGGTGAGCAGCTTCAACTACGACGAGGAGGGGAACCCGCTCGGAGCGCAGTCTTCGTCTTCAGATACCGGCATCGCGGGAGCACCGGGCAACGGGATTGCCGATTGGTGGGAGACACAATATTTCGGAACTTTCGGGATTGATCCGCTTGGAAAATCAGGCGACGGGATGACCCACCTGATGAAATTCGCGCAGGGACTCGACCCGACGGCGACCGCATCCGGGCAGAACCAGACACTCACAAGCGACGGATCCGTGCTCAGTATTTTCTTCCGCAAGGGAAAAGCCGCAACGAATCTTACCTATGTTGTGCAAAGCTCCAGCGACCTTGTTGGCTGGCTGGATCTGACGGCGGCGACCGATGCCGCACTCGCGCTGCCGCCGCTCACGGAAGATGAAAAAGCCTGGGGCTACAAGGTAAGCGTCCCGATGTCTGGAACGCGAAAATTCCTGCGTTTGCGGGTGAGCAACCCGGAGTAAGGCCCGGATGAAGAAATTATCAATCGCTGTCGGAAAGACGTTTTTTCGTCGGACAATCTTTGCCGCGTGCGCGGTGTCGGGCATGCTGGCCTGCTTGACGGTGTCCGTTCGCGCTCAGGATTACCCGATGTGGCAAAATGCGCTGATGGATTTGACGCTGCCGCCCGGCGGGGCCATCGCCTCGGGAGGCGGCGTGGCGATGCAGAGCGGGGTGAGCCTGCCCGGCCCGGAATCGGGAGTGCAAGTTGGAGCGGCGGTGTCGGTGCCCCAGTCCATTGATGCGGAAGTGGAGGCACTTGCGGTCTCTCTGGGCGGCGGGCAGGCGGTGGCGGGAGAAAGTGCCTCTGCGACGGCACTGCGGATCTACAATTGGGTGCGCAACAATATCGGACACGAACACTACCACGGGCTTGTCAAAGGAGCGGGTCTGACATTACTGGAGGGCTCGGGCAACGACTTCGACCAGTGCGCCCTTCTGCGAGATTTGCTCGTGGCGGCGGGGTATTCGTCGCCCAGCGTCAAGCTCGTTCGGTTGGCATATTGGAGGAAATATGACGATTTGAGGGATTGGTTGGGGCTGGCCGATGAACCATTCCCCGGCATGACGCACGAACAGGCTTTCCAGTTCCCGTCGCCCTACGGGGCGGGCTTGAGCGACAAGGCCGCCAAGCGGCTGAGCTTCGCGAGAGTTTTCCTCGACGGGCTCGGGTCGGGGACAGCCGCCAATGGTGGATTGACAGCCTACGACCCCAACGAGCCGGATTCCTACGTGCTTTTCGACAGGATTTTCGTGGGGCTTACCCTCGATGGTGGCGCGAGCTACCAGGTCATGGATCCCTCGTTCAAAAGTTACACGAAAGGCACGGCAAGCAACCTCGCCACCGCCTCCGGTTATTCGCGTTCAGCTCTCCTTGCGGCGGCAGCCGGGACAGCGGATTCCAATTCGGTTTTCGGGATGAACGGGACTGCGACGGGAACCTATCTTCGGGATCGCGCGGCGGCGTTGGTGCAGACCTTTGGTGCGACCACCCTCAAGGACTTGGTGCAGGGGCGTTCGATTCTGCCGGTGGATGCTTCCACGATTGGGGAAGCCTGGCAGCCTTCATCCCACTATGGAGGAGTCGCGCCGGTTTTTTTCGACTCGGTGGACGATCCTGCCTTCGCGCCCTACAAGGCAAGGGTGAGGTTCAGATCCTCGGCGGCTTCGGGACTGGACTACGAGTTGCCCACCGCCGATTTGAAGGGACGAAAGATCACGCTCACTTTCAGTGGGAGCACTGCCGAGTTGCGCTTCGATGACGAGTCGCTGGCGGATAGCGGAGCACTCGGCGCGTTGCTGGCGATGGACCTCACGATCTCGGTGACTCATCCGGGGGGAGTCGGAAACCAGGCCGAAACGAAGAACTATCTCAAGCAAACCACGTCCGGGGATGTGTGTTCGTATGCGGTCATCTACGGGTTCGACGCCTCGGAACGCCTGCTGGCCAAGCGGCAGGAACAGCTCAAAGCCTACAAGGATGCCAATCTAGCCGACGATTCGCGGGAGGTTCGCACGGAACTGCTTAACATCATGGGCCTCACCTGGCTTTACCAGTCTTCGCTGGCCCACCACCTGCTGGCCTCTCAGAACCGGATCATTCCGGTCTTCCATCACCGTTTCGGACGCATGGCGCAGGAGGCGGGGTTTTATGTGGATGTTGGGTTGCAGTTTTCCGACGACCGCACAGACGACGGGACCACGGACGACGGACGTTTAGACAACGCGTTCCATCTCGGCTCGCTTTTCTGGAGCGCGATGGAGCACGGCGTCATCCAGCAAATGCAGGTCAAGGCGGACGGAGTCACTCCCTACGATGCGGTGTCCACGGTCAATATCCTTCGCGCAGCCAACGGCGGTGCAGGCGGGCAGAAGATCTTCCTGGCACGGCTCTCGAATTGGGGCACCGTCAAGCCGTTGTTGACGGGAACAGCCTACACGAACGGAAACGGGGTTCCCGACTTGGGTGAATTCACGGACGCCAACAGCAATGGCATCCGCGATCCGGGCGAGGCATGGATGGACCAACCGGTGAAGAACAACCTCGAGTGGCTCATCAATAATAAGGATGCGCAGCTTTTTCTTCCGCTCAACGGCAATGTCGGGCAGGGCAATTGGACCGGCACCGGCTGGGTGATCCGAGGTTCTGGAATTGCCGGGATGATCATCAGCGGCGGCTACAGCGGGGGGTATTCGACGAGCGTGGGGACCGTGAAGTCGCCCGTGATCACGACAAGCTATTCCTACAACCCGGTTTCCACCTACAAGCCGCCGTCGGTGCCGGTAATCGCCTACACGCCGCCGGTGACAACCCCTAAGTATTATGCAAGCGATCCGGTCGATATGTCTTCTGGAGCGTTCACCTATGCCTCGGAGGACATGGCGACCGGAACGGAAAGCGCCCCGCGCGGGTTGGCGTTCTCGCGCAACTACTCCTCGAACCTCGCCACTCGCGACGACCAGAACATGGGCTATGGATGGACGCACAACCTCCACATCCGCGCCGAAGCGCGCACGGCTTCCGACGAGGCACTCGGGATGGGCTCTCCCCAGCAGGCTGCTGCATTCCTCGCCGCCGTGACCGCCGCCTCCGACCTCTACCGCGCGGATGCGACTCCGAAGGAATGGGGCGTGGCCACGCTGGCGGTGGGCTGGTTCGTGGACCAGATGCGCAACAATGCGGTGGCTTTGCGCATGGGCAAGGACGTCTTCCAGTTTCTCCTCCAGCCGGACGGCACTTACACGGCTCCGCCGGGATCAACGATGACGCTCACGAAGGCTTCCAACGCCTACCGTCTCCAGCAGAGGCTTGGCAATACGGTCAACTTTGACGCCGCCGGAAGGGCCTCGAACATCACCGATGTGGACGGAAAAGCGATGACGTTCAACTACACCGCCAATGGCACCATCAACTACGTCGAGGATTGCTTCACCCGCCGCTACACTTTCGGCTACAATGGCACGCACATCACGAGCGTCACGGACAACACGTCCCCCACCCGTTCGGTTTCTTTCGGCTACGATACAGCGAACTGGAACCTGACCAGTGCCGCCGATCCTGAGGGGAAAGTTTCTTACTTTGATTATGTAGTCGCCGGGAACGAGGGAAATACCGTGGCCACAGACCACCGGATTGTTCGTCTGCGAAATCATGATGGCGAAACCATCACACAAAACGTCTGGGACAGTCTTGGACGGGTGACGAAGCAACTCCTTCACGGGGACGCCGGCAAGGCATTCCACCTTTACTACACGGGCCGCGACAATTTCGAGGTGAACCCGCAGGGAGGAATCACCCACTACTTTTACGACGAACGCGGCAGGGCGGCGGGCACCCGTGACCCGGATGGCAACGTCACGGCCATCGGCTACGACGGGCAGGACCGCGTGGTCTCCCGCACCACGGGTGCGAACGAAACCACCGTTTATAATTACGACAACTCGAACAACATCACCCAGATCGACCACCCGCGCGGCGGCGGCAGCACGCTCATGGCCTACGACAGCCTCAACCGGCTGGATTTCGTCACCGACCCGAACGGCGTTCAGGCGGACTACGTCTATTTCGACAACGGCAACGACGCTGGCAAGGACCGCCCGCAAAGTGTCATTGCCGCGAAGGGAACCGCCGAGCAGTCCACGACGACTTACGCCTACACTGCCAGCGGAGCCGCTGCCGGCCGCGTTGCCTCAATCACCGATGGCGACGGCCTCGTCACCTCAAAGATCTACGATTCCTACGGACAGCCGGACATCACAACCGCTCCCGGCGGGTTCGCGACCAATGAAAACTATTCGGCGCGTGGCAACCTCGACTCGGTTGTTGATCCAAATGGAAGGACAACCGCCTACTCGTATAACCAGCGTCGCCAGGTCACCGGCGAGGTGACCGATTCGGGCGGCATCGCCGCCGCGGCAAATGCCACGTTCGACAACCAGGGCCGCACAGCCACGGTCACGCCGCCCGCCAACAATGCCGGACAACGCCCGCAGGAATCGCTGACCTATTCTCCGACCGACAAGGTCAAACTCGAAAAGCTCAACGGAACCACCGTCGCCAAAACCACCTATGATTCCCGCGACTGGGCGGCAAGCGCGAAGGACGCCGCCAATCGCACCACCGCATTTGTGCGCAAGGCCGGCGGAGCCATCGCGCAAGCCCAACGCCCCGGCGCGCGCACGACCGCGCTTTCCTACGATGGGGACAATCGGGTGATTTCGAGCAGCAATCCGGGGGCAAATACCGGCACGCGCACCGAGGGATTTGACTACTCCACCTGTTCAGGCGGCGCTCGAACACTGAAAACCGAAGCAGACGGCCTCAACGTCACCAGCGATTTTGACCGGCTGGGTCGCCTTCGATTTGTAAGAAACCGCAGGGGCGCAACCTTCGAGTTCCGCCACGACGCGCTCGGACGCCGCACGCATGTCATCACCCCGCAAGGCAGCACGACAATCACCAGCTACAAGAAAAATGGACGTGTCGCCTCGGTCACCGAGCCAAGCGGGGATGCTGCAACGCTCAGCTACAGTGCGGCCTCGGGACGGCTCACCAGCGTCGCTTATTCCGGCACGGGCGGCGGATCAGTCAACTACACGTCGTATGACTCGAACGGAAATGTCCTCGCGCTCAATGAAAATGGAGCCGGTGAAATCTCCCGCACGTTTGACGGCCTCAACCGCGTGACGAGCTATACGGCGGGCGGGCAAACCATCGGCTACCGGTATTACCCGAGCGGGAAGCTGGCCAAGTTGATCTACCCCGGAGGCTCGGAAAATGGCACAGGGCATGTGGAATACACCTACAATGCCGACGGACGGCTCTACCAAGTCATTGATAAGCTGGATTCAACACTAAGCCCGCGCACGACAACCTACCAGTGGAACCCCGACGGACGCCTCGCCTCGATCACGCGACCGAATGGCACGCTGCGCACGATCACCTACGACAGCGCAGGCAGGCCGGACAGCATCGCCGACGCCGGGCTCGCATGGACGATAACCTACTGGCCGAGCGATGAAATCAAGTCCGTGGATCTCACCCCGGCTCTGCCTGGGAACCAATACGGCGAAATCAACGCGCTGCCACCGGCGGCCATGACCTTCGACAGTGCAAACCAACTTGCCACCTACAACGGCCAGGGCCTCACGCACGACCTCGACGGGAACATGCTTTCCGGCCCGCTGCTCGGCGGCACGTTTGCGAGCTTTTCCTACGATTCCCGCAATCGCCTCACCAGCGTGGGCACAACCGCCTACACGTATAGTGCCGAAAACAACCGGATCGGAATCGCCAGCCCGACCGAGACAACATCTTTTGTTGTGGACCCGGAGGGCACTTTGCCCAAGGTCCTCTCTCGCACCAAGAACGGCGTGACCACCCGCTACGTCTATGGGGCCGGTCTGCAATACGAGGTGAGCAGCGCAGGGGTCGCCACATACTACCACTTTGACCAAACCGGAAACACGGCAGCCCTGACAAATCAGGCAGGCGCGATGGTTGACCGTATGGCCTACTCGCCATACGGCACGATCCGCTACCGGCAAGCCGGCTTCGACACCCCGTTTTTGTATGGCGGGTTCTTCGGGGTAATGACCGACGCCAACGGCCTGGTGAACATGCGCGCGAGGTATTACAACCCTGCCACACTGAGATTTATCAACAGTGATCCGGCCAGGGATGGCCTAAATTGGTATGCGTATGCCTCAAGCAATCCCATTGGGCGAGTCGACCCTTCGGGATTAGGATCGAACAAGGTCTTAGGGGCCCTCAATAGCGGACTCAGTTACCTTGGCTACTCTTCATCTCAAAGTGCGGCCGTCAGATTACAGTATGCAGCGGCGGTGGCTCCTTTGAATTCAAATGATGTAGCTAGCAGGTCCGCGGTTAAAGCACAATATCGAGAACTCACGCCACAACCCTTCAGGGCATATATTGATGCCACACGTCCTTCTCTTGGCCCCACCACAGGAAGTCAAGGCCATGCCAACACCTCGAATGCTGGCGTCAATGCGCTCGGGCGCAACCTTGGAAACATTGGAAACGGTTTGATCATTGTAGGCGCAGGGGTGGAGGTTTACAATGTTGCAAATGCCTCGCAAGGACAGAAGCTTCAGACTGTCGCGGGGGCAGGCGGGCGAACTATTGGCGGTATTGGCGGTGGCATTGCAGGCGCAGAAACCGGAGCTATGATTGGAGCTTATGCCGGACCTTGGGGCGCAGTTGGTGGGGCGATTATCGGGGGCCTTGTCGGCTCTGTCTCCGGAGGATGGGCGGTTGGACAGACCACAGAAGAACTCTACCTTAACCTCACTCCAGAAGATCACAGATACTAAGCCATGAGCTACAATATTCGGGTCCAATACGACAGTGCAGGCATCTGCCTGTTTGAAAACTACAAGAAGGCCTGGTCCATTGTGTGGAGTGACATTGACCGAATAGGTTACCGTTCCACTGATGAAGGCCCTTGGGCCGATGATCACTTCTTAGTTTTCAAGAACAAGGCAACGCCGCCGCTGTATTACAATGTTTCTCTCTCGTGGGAAGGAGCGGTGGAATTGGCGGATTTTGTGGAAGCGATGGAAGACACCCGAATTCCTTCGGAAGGCAAACTTGCAAATGTCACCGTGAACAAAACTGTTACTGTGTGGCCATCAATCCACAGCGGAGAGCCCCTGTGATCAAATACGGCAAGCACACCAAAACACCGTGAACTCCGATGCCGCGTGCTGTCATGCCCCGTGCGAAAACCAGAGCGCAGGCCACGCCAGCACTCCCGGCGGCTGAACTTCCCTCCCCGCCGTGCCGGAAAAGCACCTCGCGTGCTTGCTCGGAGAAGGCGATACGCACGCGGACTGGTGGCGATGATGTCGCCTATCCGCAGGCTTGCAGCATCCGCTGCCGAGTGGTAGAAAGGCCCGCGATGGCAAACCAGAAACCTTCTTCGCTCGTGGATACCCGCGTGATCTATTGCGGCGACAACCTCGACCAGCTCCGCAATCTGCCGGACGCCTGTGTGGACTTGATTTATATCGACCCGCCGTTCAACTCGAACCGGAATTACGAGGTCTTCTGGGGCGAAACCAAGGAAAAACGCGCTTTTGAGGACCGCCACGAATCCACCCGCGCCTACATCGACTACATGCGCCCACGCTGCGTCGAGCTCGCCCGCGTCCTCAAAAAAACCGGTTCCTTCTACTACCACTGCGACTGGCATGCCTCGCATTATGTCAAGGTCCTGCTCGATCAGATTTTTGGGGAGAATTGTTTTCAGAATGAAATCATCTGGAAGCGTGCGACTGCCAAAAGTTTGGCTTTCAAAGGCTACCCGAACAATCACGACAGTATTTTCTACTACACTGGGGGGAGTGAGGAATTTGCATGGAACCGCCCTTTCATAGAGTATGACTTGGACAATCTCGACGCAAAGACGGAGGCCAAATATTCTCATCAAGACCCAGATGGTCGCCGCTATACGCTTGGAGACCTGACAAATCCGAACCCCAATCGCCCCAATTTGACCTATGAGTTTCTTGGACATAAAAAGGTATGGCGATGGACGAAAGATCGGATGCAAGAGGCTTATGCAGGCGGGTTGGTAGTTCAACCGAGCCCCGGAGCCGTTCCTCGGGCAAAACGATATCTCGACGAGCGGGAAGGTCGTCCTCTCGATACTGTTTGGACCGACATCCCACCAATCAACTCCCAAGCCGCCGAGCGCCTTGGATACCCGACACAAAAGCCTCTTGCTCTTTTGGAGAGAATTCTCAGTGCCAGCAGCAACGAAAACGACATCGTGCTCGATGCCTTCTGCGGATGCGGCACGGCCTTGGTTGCCGCACAGAAACTCAAACGCCAATGGGTTGGCATTGATATTTCCCCGACTGCGTGCCGGGTGATGGCAAAGCGTTTAAAAGATAGAAATGTCTGCGGGTTGCCGGAAAATGAAGACCTCTGGGCCATCGGACGGGGCTTTGTCGTGCGCGACCTGCCGTGGACCGAGGAGAGACTGCGGGCGCTGCCGCCGTTCGAGTTCGAGAACTGGGCGGTGATCGCGCTCGGAGGGATGAAGAACAAGGCGCAGGTCGGGGACAAGGGGATTGACGGACGAATTTTCCCGGTGTCCGCGATGAGCAACGTCCGCGAGGCCGGGGCCGACGAACTCGGGCTGGAAGAGCGGTGGTTCCCGATCCAAGTAAAGCAGAAAGACAAAGCCGGACGTCCCGACGTTGATGCCTTCGAGACCGCGATGCGGCGAGCGGGGTGCGAAAAGGGATTTTTTGTGAGCTTCGATTACAGCGGCGATGCAGCGACGGAAATCTCGAGATTTTTCCGCGAGGAACACCGGGTTATCGTCCCGATCACCGTCCGCGAAATTCTTGACGACCAGATCGCCCACAAGCTGGCGTGATCAACCACACGGGACTGGGAGCTTCAGCGGTGAGTTCGTTCGGCCAGCCCCCGCAAAAACTGGTCGATCTGAGATTGCCCGACATCGCCGAGAGAGAACCCGAATTTCGCGATCCGGTTCTCGGAGTCCTTGAACACCTCCACATCCCGCTGTGTGGATTCGCTGATCTCCGTCAGCCCGTTGGCCAGGGCGACCGTCTTCTGCTGGGCGAAGAGCTTCGCTGCCCGCAGGTGTCCGAACGTCTTCGCCTGCCGCCTTCCCAATTCATACCAGCAGCATTGGAAGGATCGGCAGCCCCCCACGGCTTAGCCAACGGTGTTGTCATGCCCGCAGAAAGCGGCTAAATGCGGTGCGTGCCGGGAGCGGGACGCCGCGGCCGATGCGCGGGAACCCTATGGTCTTCAGTTCGCACATTTTTTTATTTTATTTTTTGCCACTGGCGCTGGCGTGCTATTACGCGCTTTGGCGGGCACCCCAGCGGTGGCGGAACATCGTTCTGATCGTGACCGGCTACGCGTTTTACGGCTGGGCCGAGCCGGCATTCATGCCGCTGATGGCGTTCACGACCGTTGTGGACTGGCTGGCGAGCATGGTCATCGCGCGCGACGACTGGCGGGTCTGGCAAGTCTGGCGGACCACGGGCGGGCCGGTCGAAACGCTCGACCACGAGGGGACCCGCTCGCGGACCCAGAAGGCCGCGATCACGACATCCATCGTCCTCAACCTCTCGGTGCTCGGGTTTTTTAAATACTTCCACTTCGGGCTCGGAAGCTACAACGCGCTCGTCCGGTCGCTCGGAATCGAAAGCTGGCAGTGGAACACATTTTTCGAGGTCGTCCTCCCGCTGGGGATCAGCTTTTACACGTTTCAGGCGATGAGCTACACGATTGATGTCTATCGCGGCGAGGCGCGCGCGATGCGGAACCTCGCGGACTTCTCATGCTTCGTCTCGATGTTTCCGCATCTCGTCGCCGGGCCGATCCTCAAGTTCTCGTTTCTTGCCGGGCAGATCGAGAGCCGGACGCTGACCGGCGGGAAGTTTGCGCGCGGGGTCGCATTTCTTGCGCTGGGGTTTTCAAAAAAAATCCTGCTTGCGAACCCGTGCGGGAAGGTTGCCGACGTCGCATTTCTTGTCGGCTCGCCGGAATTCCTCGACGCATGGTATGGGGCGGTCGCCTACGCATTCCAGATCTACT
>Ga0247840_10009572_pt1 | contig 12458 bp, 16 predicted proteins | sample LaCruzMarch2015__FD_192404 | JGI IMG/M metagenome (GOLD analysis project Ga0247840, IMG submission 192404) | Freshwater microbial communities from meromictic Lake La Cruz, Castile-La Mancha, Spain - LaCruzMarch2015_17m | ecosystem: Environmental > Aquatic > Freshwater > Lake | place: Spain...
TTTTTTTTGATAATAGTTTTTTACAGAAATTTTCATCCACTGGCAAACTCGCATTTACTTATGGCCATATCACAATTCGTCACCATCTCGGTATTACTTTGCATGCAGTCGGGGTTCTTGACGGCATCGTATACCGCGGATACCACGGACTTGTCGGGAACCGTGAGATTTATTACGATGTTCGTAGATTGATCGACTGTGTTGTGATCTCCGGTTATTGTTATTGCGGACATGGACGCAAACATTTCCATGACATCTTTCACGTCCATAGCAAGTCTAGATTCTTTACGGATATTTGGCTCGGAACATTTTGTAGAAGTCTTGTGTCTAGAAGCGTGTTGTTGAACTCTTGTTTCGTAATTACAACACGCGCACTTGTATATAGTATACGAAAATGTCTTCTCTTTGGATATATCCATATTCATATACTCATTTATATGTAATTTCTGTTAAATTATTACATGGTGTAACCACTTGATTACATCATCAGCCACGGCACGCTAGTATTTGATGGTGTAATCAAGGACTTATTTTTTTTTTTTTTTTTTGTTTTTTTAAAAAAATTTTCTTTTATTGTAAAATCTGATTTATATTTTTTTATTTTGTAAACAAGTACTTTTTTTTTTTTTTTTTTTTTAGTTTTTTACAGAAATTTTCATCCACTGGCAAACTCGCATTTACTTATGGCCATATCACAATTCGTCACCATCTCGGTATTACTTTGCATGCAGCCGACTTCTCGTAGACGCGCTTTCAATTTTGCTTCGTCATTTTTTATGTCCATCGACAAACCAACTGAAGATGAAATAAATAAAATATCCGTGTTTACACCATTAAAGTTGTATACACTTCCGTAAAATTTAAAAACATATATATACATAAGTATATGGGGAATACTAAAACTTCCGGAAATGGAAACAACGGAAATGGCGGAAACAACGGAAATGGCGGAAACAACGGAAATGGGGACATCTTTATCCCCTGGAACCTTCGGGAGAATTTTGGCGGTGGTAATATGGTCGGTGGAAACAACGGGAAGGGTGATGAATTAAATGTAGAGACAATTTCTGGACCGATGGGGGTGATAATAGGCGCGCCGTTATGGGTGAAAATATCAGGCGTCGTTATAGTAATATGTATACTATATGTCGTGTATTTGGTGTTCTTTAAAAGCAAACAAAATCCAACACCGGTTCCAAAACCAATGCCTGAAATGCCCGAAATGCCAAAACCAATGCCAATTCCGGTTCCAAAACCAATGCCAATTCCGGTTCCAAAACCAATGCCAAAACCAATGCCAAAACCAATGCCAAAACCAATGCCAAAACCAATGCCAAAACCAATACCAATTCCGGTTCCAAAACCAATGCCAAAACCAATGCCAAAACCAATGCCAAAACCAATTCCAAAACCTACGAAGCCCCCGACGGATCTTGAAAAGGCATATGCTAAGGCATTTCCTCATTGGGGGTGGAATGAAGGGACTGTGAAACACAGCGGAATGCGTTGTAAGAATGGCGATAATACAGGATGTGACCTATCGTGGGGTGCCGATTTCGCCAGGGAATATAACAGACCGAAGCCCACACCTGTCCCTAAACCAACACCTGTCCCTAAACCAACACCTGTCCCTAAACCAACACCAACACCAACACCTGTCCCTAAACCAAAACCAATGCCGAAACCAACACCTGTTCCTAAACCAACACCTGTTCCTAAACCAACACCTGTCCCTAAACCAAAACCAATGCCGAAACCAACACCTGTTCCCAAACCAACACCTGTTCCAACGCCAAAACCAACACCTGTCCCTAAACCAAAACCTGTTCCTAAACCAAAACCTGTTCCTAAACCAAAACCTGTTCCTAAACCAAAACCTGTTCCTAAACCAAAACCTGTTCCTAAACCAATGCCTAAACCGAAACCTTTGAAAGTTCCGTCGTGGGTTCAAGGCGACCCCCAGAAGAACAAAAGCTCAATATCTCGGGAAAGTGGTAAATGGAACGCTGGAATTGTCCGTGACGCAAATCGGGCAAATAAAAAATTTGATTTCGTGCTTTACGGGGATAGTATCACGGCGTATATCAAGGCTAAGGGATACCTCCCCACGTTTGAACGGTATTTTGGGAAGTCGGCGGCTCCATTAGGCGTCGGCGGTGACACAGTCCAGGAGTTGTCTTGGCGGCTGGTGAACACAGAAAAACTTACAACGCCGCCAAACACCGTGGCGGTGCTCATCGGGGTCAATAATATCCGGAGTGATAAGACAAACCCGGTTCCGTTTATGGACCAATTCACAATCCCGTATTTGAAAAGTATATACCCAACGTCCAAGATTGTATTACTCGGCCTTCTTCCCAATACAACGAAGACTGATATGTCCACGAACGATGTGAATAGAGAATACAAACGTCTTGCGGATAAATATGGTATCAAATACATTGACATTTCAAACGGATTGAATGCATACAACCCCGGGGACTTTTATGATGGTCTCCATCCCGGTGCCGTTGGTTATGAAAAAATCTTTAAAAATTTGAAGGCTCAACTTTAATCATATCGTTAATGGTTTTACAAAGAAATGTGTATTCGTTTGTAAATTCGTGCTTATTTAAATTTAACGACGTCTTCCACCCAACGACCGTCTTGATGGGGATGGTGAACGGCTGCGTTGACGTTGTGCCATTGACCTTGAACGTTGTTGCTGTGCTTTCATTTGCTTCTGTGCCATAGCACGCTTGTCCATTTGTTGTTTCTGTGCCATTTGTTTCTGTGCCATAGGACGCTTGACCATTTGTTGTTTCTGTGCCATTTGCTTCGGTGCCATTTGCTTCTGTGCCATCTGCTTCTGTGCCATTTGCTTCTGTGCCATCTGCTTCTGTGCCATCTGCTTCTGTGCCATTTTTTTCTGTGCCATCTGGGATTGTTTTAGAGATTTGAGTTGCTGCATTTGAGGCGGGCGACTGAACATCCCAGGACGTTTTGACCCTAGGCTCGTTTTACGTCTAAACATTCCCGGACGTTTACCACTGCCCATTCCACTGCCCATTCCACTGCCCATTCCACTGCCCATTCCACTGCCCATTCCACTGCCCATCATACCGCTGCCCATTCCACTTCCACCCATATTGCCACCTCCAAACCCGGGAGAACCCATCATCGGTATTTGTTGGGACTGTGCTTCCATATCTGAAATCCTGTTGATAGCCGCGGAGCTTGGCACTTGGCCGGTTTTCTTAAAATGTTTTACCGACTTCTTAGCGATTTTCTTAGCAGACTTGATTGCCTTTCTTCCCGAGCGAGTTGTGGTGATAGGTTGGCTGTAGCCAAAATCACTTAACGCCATACCGAAGACAAGACGGTATACGTCAGTAGGTGTCATCGGCTGTTGAATGTCCATAATATAATACATAAACATTAAATTTTTGAACTGGTGTATTTAAGAATATACTATGTCGGCAGTAGATGTTATTTCACGACACATCCGTTAGGAACCGACTGTATAAATAGCCTTTCCGCCATTTCTGCGAGCCTTTTGGTGTCAGCGCGGTTGAATCCAAATATACATCTCCTGACATTTTGCGACCCTAGTGTATTCATACATCCCAGGATGCGTTTTAATGAACCTTCGTCATTGGGGAGACAGCCCAACGGCGTGTATATCGCGTGCGACACCGGCAGTATTTCCCACTCGTCAGGGTCGTCGTAGATCCACAACCTGTATTTAACGAGGACGTGGTCAAAGTCCCCATACTTGCTCCCTTTATGAACTTTGAACGTGAACACGAAGTTTTTGAGGGCGTTAATATCAATGAAGGTACATGTCGATATGATTGATAAAACATACAACATTACTCGAAAGACTTGATGATAATATGCCCTGGCATGTCTTTGGCAAAACTTCCCTCGTAAGTCTCCGCGTTATGATCATTCGTGGTGATGGATCCCGCCTCAAAAAAACAAGAATTCTGCTGATAGTTCCCGTTGTGGACGGGAGTACCGTCTAGGTAAAATATAATGTCGAAGTCCGGTCCATAGATGCTCTGACGAACTATCAGAGCATAATAATCATAAAGATTGTTGAATAAGCTTTTCATGATTGAACCGTGATTATCAGTATATCGGATGGTTAGAGTCTTGTTGCCCACAATGTCTTCTGGGACGAGAATGACGAGGGATCTACAATCTGTATCATAACCGCCTTGCCATACTTCATCGACTCGATACATGCCATCTATACATTGTCCCCAATAGTTAGGAGGCTGATAATCTGTGTCGCAGCTATGTCCTCCTTTCAGCGTGCGCGCTGACGCCGTCGATAGCAGCATTGCAAGGAGAGTCATCATGAGCGCGTTCATTTTGTTTGTGATTTATAGCGATTACCTCGTATTTATGTTATTTTTGACGATATAATACCGGGATAAAATGACAAAATATTTATGGCGTTTTTTAAAATACATATCGTTGATTCATAACATTTAATAATCCAAACTCACAGAAACATCATCATTATGTCTGCCCGCCTCATCGCTGTTACTTCTCCTCGCATTGCCGGCGTCGAGAATGCCGAGCAACTCATTGCCTATGCAGCCCGTGTGTCTAATCCTCAGAACCAGATGAGTCATGAGTCCGCTCCCAAGCTGTTGAAGTATTGTCTGAAGAATGGACACTACTCTGTCTTCGAGACGGTCAGTATGACAGTGGAAATTAAAACCACTCGTGCGATTGCGGCACAGGTTCTTCGCCATAGGAGCTTCACGTTTCAAGAATTTTCGCAACGCTATGCCACCGTAGATGTCACAATTCCTCCCGCAGAAGCACGTCTTCAGGACACCAAGAATCGTCAGAACTCCATTCAGACCGACGACATTGAACTACACCAGTGGTTCAGCGACGAGCAGCAAAAACTCTATGAGAAATCTGTCGAGTTGTATACCAAGGCGCTCGAGAAAGGCGTCGCCAAGGAGTCCGCTCGTTTCGTGCTACCGCTGGCGACTCCTACCACGCTGTATATGACGGGCAACATTCGCGATTGGATCTTCTACATCAAGCTGCGTTCGTCCAATGGCACTCAGCGCGAGCACGCTGAAGTATCTAACGCAATCAAACAAATTTTCAAGGAAAATTTTCCCAATATTGCCGAGGCCCTCGAGTGGTGAAATATGGTCGTAAATGGAGATTGAATACATGATTATAGTTGTGTTTTGTCGATACGAGACACACTGTAATTAATTTAATAGAAATATGTAATAGATATAACAGCAATGGCAACAGTTAAGACGAGCGATGTTATAGTCACCGCAGTGAAAAAGTCAGATTGGGGGACTGGCTACGACGGCGAATTTATAATCGAGAACAAAAACAAGTATGACGTGTTGATGTGGACACTTATATACAAGTTCCCCCCAGGGGAAAAATTTACGTGGTTCAGCGACGGTGATCTTGTGACCAGTGGAGACACCGTAACGCTGACGCCTAAGGATTATAATAATGTGATTCCAGCGGGAACTACAAAGATACTTGGTTTCGGCGGGGTAAAAACACTTCCTGGTGATATTAAATTTAACCAGATACTGCCTCTCGTTGGTGACGATCCCTCTCTTGCGAAGAGAGGCAAGTGGACGGACAAAAATATCGCACCGTATGTAGATGCATGCGCATTTCCGATTCCGGACCTCGTGAAAATGTCCAAAGACAGTGGTCTGAAGTATTTCACTCTGGCATTTATCACGGCGGACTCTGATAAGAAGGCTTCGTGGGGCGGGACGATTTCTCTGGACAGTCAGCACATGTTGGCGAAGATCAGAGACATCAGGACTGCCGGGGGAGATGTTTCTATTTCGTTTGGCGGTGCCAACGGACAGGAGATTGCTGAAGTCATCGAAGACGTTGATATTCTCGTAGCAGAATACTCGCGAGTCATAGACTTGTACAGTTTGAATCGAATAGATTTCGACATCGAGGGTGGTGCTGTCGCCGATGATAAGTCAGTCGACAGGAGAAACAAGGCAATCGTGAAACTCGCTAAAAAGTATCCTCATCTCAAAATAACATATTGCCTGCCCGTGCTTCCTATCGGGCTTGCTCTCGCGGGCGAGAAACTTGTTCAAAACGCTAAGAAAAACGGAGCGGTCATCGAAAGCTTCAACGGCATGTCGATGGACTTTGGCGATTCTGCCGCGCCCGACCCCGAAGGCCGCATGGCAGCTTATGTGATCTCGTCTGCCGAAAACTTGAGGAAACAGGTGATGACCGCCGGCTACGCCAATCCCAAGATCGGTCTAATTCCCATGATAGGTGTGAACGATGTGACGAGTGAAGTATTCAGGATTTTGGATGCAACATGGGTGAGAGACTTTTTCAAGACAACCCCGTGGATGACGTACATCGGTTTGTGGTCAGTTAACCGCGATCAGCCCGGCCCGGGTCAAGGGGCAAATCCTTTTAATTCGGGAATCAATCAAGCTCCGTATGATTTTGCCAAGACATTCCTAGGAGAAAAGGTCAAGGATCTCGATCCAAGCCCTCGTCCCAACCCTCCACCCATTACCATTCCCGGGAGCACCATTCCTCCGATCGTGACGCCTAACGGAAAGCCATCTGGTAATAATGACAAACCGATTGCATACGATGACATTAAAGTGGATGGTAAAATCACAGCCGTCATCGATAACAAGATTAAAATTTCTTACAAGAAACCATCTGATAAACGTAATGTGTTCGCCACGAAAAACGGCAGCGGAAACGTAGGTGACAAAGTCATAGTGTTTTTGAAGCACGAAACATACAAATTTTCTAATTTCATGATGCCATTGAAATAAATAATATATATGTATAACAATGCAACTAAACCGCCAGCTGATAGACGCCGTCGTCCTCGCCCTGATAGTCTTTTTCATGCGTCGCGACATTACACTCGCTCTCGTGATCGCTGTCGCCAGTTACGTGCTGAGAATGGTGAACTTTTGAATATTGCGTTATTTTTTAGATTATTATTATATTTATAAGTATAAGTATAATAGCAATGGAATCCAAAGGTCTCGTAGTCGTGAGCTCCGAGTGCATCAACTGCAAACGCTTCATGGAAATCCTTGGGAAGATTAAGAATCACGGAATTGTCGTCGCCGATTATTCTTCGCTGACTCCTACACAGAGACTGCAGGTCCAAGCCGTGCCAACTCTGATTTTGAACTCGGGCAAAAAGCTCGTGGGAACTGATGTTTTCACTTGGGTGTCCGAGACGCATTATGCCAGTCTGGAGCCGAGTGCATACGACGCGGAGGGCGACGATCTGACTTTCTCGAATGTGAACGACCCCGTAGGATACTGCGAGTCTTCCTCTGGTTATGCTAATTTGTAAAAATAATATTACACATTATTATTATTATGGATGTCTTTGGGTTCAACGTGGTGCGCACTACGCCGAAAGGAAAAGAAATCATCACGAAAACTAAGGTGGCCGTAGAAGAGATCACTATACGATTCGCTGATCTGGTAGTTGCCGCCTTTGGTATAGTCAGTGCTCTGGCATTTAACGATGCTGTTAAATCTCTTTTCGCTGAAGGAGGTGTTTTTGCGAAATTCGCCATGGGTGGTCCATGGGTGGCTGCGGTAGTCATAATGTTTATTACAATTTGGGTTGGCTATTGGCGTGTCCAATTTATTCCTATTAAGACAACAACAACATAATAATTTAGGTCAAGGATTAATGTAAAAATGTTCGAATGCTATAAACATGTTCTTCGTGATATACGTTTTTCTTTGTTTTTATTGTAATATTCCGCGTTGTATTTGCTCTGCTTTACACGATCGTATATCATATTTGATACATATACAACATGAAACTTTTATTAAGTGTTGGAGATTGTTGATATGAGATTATCAGGACAACTTAAATCTGCTCAAGTTGAATCGATCCAGAAGCTGTAGAATATGCAATGGTGGTGATTCCGTGCTGCTTTAACAATCCCATGCATATGCTGCATGGCCTCGAATTTGCCAGCTTCGTCGCTCTTTTACTGAGCCGCACTATGACCGCTTTTTTATTCGAATATTGATCCGAATCCATCCTCCAGATTGCATCCATTTCCGCATGTATACTCAGCGTTCCCACCTTGTTGCGTTCGTGATTATTTCCCTTGGCTATCACATTTTTGCCAGACATCACGACGCATCCATGCTTGAAAGAACCATTAGACTTCCTCGCCTGATCAATGGCGATGTCGATCGCTTCTATAAGCTTTACCATTTCTTAATTTTAAGATTAAGATTAAGAAATGATAGTATATAAGTTTTACTATCCCTGGGTCAAACGACATCTACACTGATACGGAAGAACCCATTGTCGTGGTGGTAATCATCACCGCATCGGTGACCGCTGCAACTGGTCTCTTTACGAGCTTCTCTGTAATTTTCACGACGCTGTCGCCGAAAGGCTTGTACAGCAGAAGCATGGCTAGCGTGAGGCCGCCTGCTAGGTAAATGACAGCCTTGGTCAGATTAGTATTGTTATCCTTCTTTTCGCGAAGAACTTTGATGAAATGGACGATTGCCACCGAGATGATATAAATCGTGATGGTCCAAAAAAGTATTTCCAGATAAGAGTTCATTTCAATCTTAATCTATCAAAATATTATATTTCATTATAATAAAATGAAATTCGACCAAGGGGTGGCCATTGTTTTGTCGGCGATCATATTGTTCGCGTCGTTCAAATACGAGAGAGACGACATGGGATGCGAGAGTTGCATGAACCCTTCCGTCTCCGCATGCTCCGATTACAACTCGGTGTATGTCAGAGATTCTAAATATTGCAAGTCTGACTCGCCTGATAAAATCAAATCGAAATTGAGAAAGCTTCTCGATTTTGACAAATCTTCAGGTTCGTGGAAGAGATGTGTTTTATGGAGTTTCCTGCTTTCGATTCTCAATTTTTTGATGTACCAGAAGGGAGGCTGTATCGACGACAAGAATATTCAGGGAGGGTGGTTGTTCCTGATATCATGGATAGTAAATTTCTCTGTGTTGTACGCCCTGAAGAGTTTCGAATCCTTCCATATTTTCAGAGTTATTCACAAGGTTGGCTGTGACCTCGTAAGAAAATTATAGTTACATTATTTGCTTGTTTGTCGATACGATGACGACTCCCGCGTCTGCTTTTATAGTCATTCTCCTGGGACGGCGTACTGTCGCTGGGCGATGAGCGAACGTTCTTGCCAGACGAATTGAGAACATTTTACAATAATCTTATTTTATTTCATTGATTTTTACATGTCATCGGGATGTCTAAATCCGAGGAAAATAGGAAATCTAGGCGCCTCCTTCATCCCGGTGGCAAAGTATTTGAATTTCACTATCTTTCCCATAAGCGTGTCGCGATTGTTCCAAAATTCTTTGCGTTGTTCGGCGGTGAACCCACTTCCTATAGAAAAATGAATGCCGTTCCAATTGACACCGAGGCTGCCGAGGGTATCTTGGTCAACTTTTCCACTCTTGTGTGAGGATCTCTTGGTGTATCCGAACTCATCCTTCGTTTTTTCGTTGGTGTTCTTAGTCAATTCATTAAAACCGATGACTATCGCCTCGTCGTCGTCGAACTTCTTCATCTTGACCAACGATCCTTCCTTGAGTGTCGACCGTCCGAACTTGTATGGTCCATGTGCAGTTCTCAACATAACCCCCTCGAATCCTTGCTCGAGAACCTTTGTCTCATATTGCACAAGTTCTTCGACGGTGTTGATTTCTGTAGGAACCAGAGGGACGATTTTCACGGGGGAGGCCGTGAGGATTTCTGGATGATCCTCCACAAACTTCTTCATGTCTTCCATTCGTTCGAGGTATGACTTCTTAGGATCTTCGACAAGATAGTCGAACCAATAAAAGTAAGCCTTTTCGTTTCCAATCATCTTGTCCGCGCTCATAACCATGGATGTTGTGTTCTGAAATGTCCCTCCCATTATCAGCTCCCCGTCCGAGCCATCGGGGAGAAGATCCTTGACTGCCGCTGCCAGTTCCGCGTTGCGAATTGGTTTGAATGTCCTAGAAACGACGTTGCCATCGATCTTCAAACAGCGAATACCGTCCAGTTTGGGAGTGACATACACTGGAAATTTTATCGAGTCGATATTCTCCAGAGAAGCAGCGAGCATTGGTTTTGTGATGGACATTTTAGTTTACAATATCGTTGTACGGTGCATATATAACCAAATGAGACGATATGATATACCAGGAGCAAATGACAACACTCGTATCGACACTATTAAATGAATGTATTGACGATATAAACAATTTAATTACATATTGACATTATAAACAATTTAATGACATATTTTGTATTAATAGTAACAGCAAAATGTCCGAGGAGATTCTGTTCAACATTCGTACTCTTCAGGGCAGTGTCATCAAAAGTCTGTTCGACACTCTCAAGGTAAGATATTAACACAAATTATCACGAATATTTATCATCATGGGTTAATGATCAATAACATATATCATTCTAAAATAATATACTATATTTTTCATATTTGCAGGAGATCATCCACGATGTCGTGCTCACGTTCGATCCCACCGGAATCAGAATTTCCGCAATGGACGGTTCGAAAGTGAGTCTCGTTCATCTCAAGCTAGATGCTGAGGCGTTTGAGGAATATCACTGTCCAAATTCACATGAGATCGGTATCAATGTTCTTAATATGTTTAAGCTTCTGAGGAGTGCAGGAAGCCACGACAGCATTCTTCTTCGCTACCTATCGAGTAACTCACACGTTCTCGAGATCACAGTTCAAAACTTTGATAAAAATTCGATCACAAAGTTCAACATGAAGTTGATTGAGATCGACTCCGTATATATCGAGGTTAATGATATTGATTTCGACACTATTGTCACGATTCCGTCCAATTATTTTCAGCGTCTGTGCAGGGATATGTCTGATATCACGGATTATCTGAGAATCATCAAGAAAGGCGACGAACTATCCTTCAACTCGGACTTTGAGTCGTCTACCGACTTCGCTTCACAGTCGACAGTCATCGGGAATTCGACAACGGGGACTATTCAGACGCTAGATCAAGCTGACTATGACAATAAATTCAGCTTGAAATATATCACAGGATTCTGCAAGGCCTCTGGTCTATCCTCGGTGGTAGAATTGTACCTAAAAGAATCTTACCCTCTGATTTTAAAGTATTCAGTTGGCGGCATAGGGAGCCTCAAATTTATTATAGCCCCATCTCTCGATTAAATTAACGCCGCCTTGGACCCATCTTCATCATCTTCGGCGGTCTTTGTTGACTCATTTGTTTCTTTTGAGTCTGTTGTCTTTTAATTTGTTCGGCTTTTGCTCTTTCTACTTGCATCGCTTTTTGTTTCTGCGCAGATTGAGCTTTTGCTCTCTCTTCTTGAATCGCTTTTTGTTTTCTGTCCTTCTCGGCTTTAGCAGATTGAGCCTTTACTCGCTCTGCCTTTGCCTTTTCTGCCAGTTGTTTGCTCGTCTGTGCCAGCGCGGATTGAGCTTTTGCCTTTGCTTGCGCCTGTACTTTATCTGTCATTTGTTTTCCCACCGATTGTGCTTTTGCCATTGCTTGTGCCTGTATCTGTGACTTTGCTTTATCCATCATTTGCTGTGGAGCTGACCGCTGAGGTTGTGGAGCTGACCGCTGAGGTTGTGGAGCTGACCGCTGAGGTTGTGGAGCTGACCGCTGAGGTTGTGGAGCTGACCGCTGAGGTTGCGCCAACGGAGACGATGTAATTTTTGCAGATTTTTGTTCAAGGCCTTTCAGCTCTGTAATTAATCTTCCTTTTGCTTGTTGAGCCAACTGAAGATTCTGCTGCCGCTTTCTCGAGAACCTGGTGAGCCTTTCGACTTTTCTCGTATCGCGTTTTATGGTAGCCTCGCTTATACCTTTCCTCACTCTGCCTATGTTCTCCGATGCTTTCATGGCCTTTTTATCAACATCTTTGATCTTCCTCTTTTTTATCACGATCTCTCTTTCAATAGATTTCTTTGCCTCTGCGGCCTTTGCTTTTGCCTTTTCTGCTTCCGCCTTCATCCGAGCTGCTTCCGCTTTTGCTTTTGTTTCTTGTGCGATTTGTTGTGGCGATTTTCCCGGAGATGCTGCCAATTCTTTCTTCCTGACCACAATTGCTCGATCCAATGCTTGAACAACATTGGTTCTCTGTTTTGCTACGGCTGATGCTCTTGATTTGGCATATCGTGCCTCTACTTCCGCGATAGATCCCCCTGGTATCAGTCGTTCGGGACGAATCTTTAACAATCTTGATGATGATGATTGTTGTGAGGATTTACCAGGAGATGCTGCTAATTGTTTCTTCCTGATAACAATTGCTTTATTCAACGCTTGGACAAGATCCGTTCTTTTCTTTGTCATAGCAGATGACCTTCGTTTGGCGTATTGCGCTTCTACTTCCGCAAGCGTCTTACCGGGAATTAGTTGTTCCG
>Ga0247840_10009574_pt1 | contig 12452 bp, 9 predicted proteins | sample LaCruzMarch2015__FD_192404 | JGI IMG/M metagenome (GOLD analysis project Ga0247840, IMG submission 192404) | Freshwater microbial communities from meromictic Lake La Cruz, Castile-La Mancha, Spain - LaCruzMarch2015_17m | ecosystem: Environmental > Aquatic > Freshwater > Lake | place: Spain...
CTTTTCGAAACCTAATGCCGGTCTATAAGGTCGATGCGAAGCCATCGCTTCAACAACATCAGCTACTGCTAAAATCCTACTTTCCAGAATGATTTGTTCACCTTTGAGTCCAAAAGGATATCCTGATCCATCAAGTCTCTCATGATGTTGAACAATCATTGTAGGTATAACATCAGGGAATCCAACCTCTTTTACTATGTTGTATCCATGTTCAGCATGTGTTTGGATTATCTGGTATTCTAAATTCGTAATTGTGCCCGGTTTATTTAATATTTCGGAAGCAATTTGGATCTTTCCTAAGTCATGAAGTTTTGCACCGTACGACAAATGCATAATGTCTTCATCATTCATACCCAGTTGCTTTGCAATTAAACAGGCCAGACAACTTACACGTGTCTGATGACCCGCCGTGTAAGGATCTCGAAGTTCGCTTATCTTGGAAATAGTTCTTACAGACTTATCAAACATAGATTCAAGCGATTTGTTTACTTCTAGCAAACGATCGCGTTGTGACCTTATTTGATCCATTAAGCTAACTCTCTCAGATATATCTCTAACAACACCTTCTGTACCTAATACACTTCCATTTATATCTTTTACATACTGAACGTTCATAGAAACCGAAAAATGAGTACTATCTTTCCTTTCACCTAGACACACAAAATCACTAACCATACCCTTCATTCTGAGTTCCTTAACTAACTTTTCACAGTCTTCCTTAATAAAGTAAAGCATCTCAGCTGGATGACCTAAAAGTTCTGTCTCGGATTCATAACGATACATATTTAAAGCTTGTTTGTTAATAACAGTAAAGTTACCTTTCATATCTGTTTGAAAGTAAGCATCCTGTAGGTTATCTAGTATTCTTTGATTTTGACTCATAGAGTCTCGTAAAAGATTAATCTGAGTACTTAATTGATTCTCAAATTCTTTTATCTTTGTCATATCAAAACCACATCCCATCCATAACCCATCTACCAAAAAGCCTTGCCAAAAAATATACTTCACAGACCCATCTAAGCAAGTTACATTTGAAAACATCTCGGTTTTATAAGTCTAATCCTTAACGGATTCCTCAAATTTTTCTGATGTTTCTTTTATAACAGTTTCTCTATAAGCCACATCTGGATAGGCCTTTTCAAACCAATCAACGATGGAAGGCAAGTCCTTTTTTGTATACCCGAAAAGTTCAGTAAAATAAGTGCTTAAATATTGGATCTGCGTATGATTATCTGAAGTTAAGAATATACCAGCAGGGATTGTGGCCAACATGGTTTCAAATCTTTTCTCACTCTTTATCAACTGCAATTCAGTTTCCTTAAGAACTGAAATATCAATAAATGTGAGAACACTAAATGTATTATCTTCAAGAATAATACGTGTTGCCGATAAAAGAATTGTTTTTTCAACGTTGGTATTGATGCGAATCCTATACTCCTTAGCGTCAATATACATCTGATTACTTAATAGCAAAACAATGTCTTGCCCATCAACAACAAATATATCTGAGTATAATCTTCCAATAATACTATTTTCGGAATCAATTTCAAGAAATTTTAAGCCAGTTGAATTAATCCAATCAATCGTACCATCATCATTAATGACAATCGCAGCAAAAATAGGATTATTTAGAATTGTGCTATAGAGAAGATTACTATTAAAAGCTCTTTTTTCGGATAATTTTCTATCAGTAATGTCTTGACTCATTACTGAAATTCCTATGAGTTTTCCATCTCTATGAACTAAGTTAAAACTCAAATTTAAAATTCGACTTTTAGCGGATGTCTGATATTCTGTAATATACGATCCTTCAACCAATGCTTTTGTATACATCTTCTTCCATTGATCGGCTTTATCTTTAGGAAGTAAGTGTTCTGGAGTCATACCTTTATGAATCTTCAAATTTCTTCCAGTTTCAAAATAATTAAACAATGCACTATTATATACAACCAAACCGAAATCAATTGGATCAACCATCCAAAATAGATCCTTATTGGATTCGAAAATCGATTCATAAATATTGTTTTGTTCACTGATCATAGTTTGTTTCCTTTTCATTTTAATTTCGAAAGCTATCGCCTTCAAAAATAATAATGACAAATCCACCAAGGTAGAATCATAGTTCTCTTATATATACATAATAACACGCACATTACACTACCTATTTGTAAAAACGTAAATAATTATACATAGTTTTACACCTATCAAAGTAGACAATTACTTTTTTATTGTAATTCATAACAATTAATCCAAGTAGACTTTTTCAAAAGCTTAATAAAGCTTCTATTTAGCTGATACACTTCATAATCTATTCATGTTCCATCTAAGTAAATTGTAAGTAGTTTATTAAAAACTACTCAAAAAAATGTGATTGTCGAAAGAGAAACCATGAAAAAGCCCTTATAGAATAAGGGCCTCTTCAGTATATAAATGGGATTAATTTTAATGGTGCACCAGACGGGACTTGAACCCGTACGAATAAATCACACGCCCCTCAAACGTGCGCGTCTGCCAGTTCCGCCACTGGTGCATACTTCTATAAATCTTCAATAAAGGATAGTTGGCGCGACCGACGGGAATTGAACCTGTGACCTAGTGCTTAGGAGGCGCTCGCTCTATCCAACTGAGCTACGGCCGCATTGGTCGGAACGACGCGATTTGAACGCGCGACCCCTACCACCCCAAGGTAGTGCACTACCAAGCTGTGCTACGTCCCGATGCCTGTATATTATACACATTCTTTTTTACTTTGTCAGTAGAAAACATCAAAACCCTTCTCATTTAAAGGCGTTTTTTATCTCTATGAAAATGATTATTAGAGTGATCACTGGGTGATGGTTTATGGTCAATTTTTGATTGAAATTTACTTCGTCTTCCTAAAAGTTTGAAATGCACACTATCTAGGGTTGTTTATCGACTTTAAGGTATGATAAACTACTTAAAAGGAGGACCTCTCAAAGAAGAGAAGATGTTGTAGTTATAGTTATAGCGCCCGGCTGCAATGGCAGTGACGAGGAAAGAGGAGTATCGAAAGTTTCGGCGGATGCCTCTTCGGCAAATAGTGTGTCGTTAAATGAAGGACAAATCAACAGAGCCTTCTGATCACTTATGAAAGGAATTTATAATTATGTGCGGAATAGTTGGAGTTGTTGCTAAACAACAGGCTGCCGATGTTTTAATCACGGGATTAAGACAATTGGAATATAGAGGTTATGATTCTGTAGGTTTATCGATTTTCGAAGATGGGGTCATTAAGACCGTTAAGACACAAGGCCGTATCGATAATCTGGTCAAGAAGTTAGAAACGCATCCATTAAATGGAGGCGTAGGCATCGGTCATACACGTTGGGCAACCCACGGGGAACCTTCCGATGTGAATTCTCATCCTCATGGGAATCATCGTGTATCTTTAGTCCATAATGGGATCATCGAGAATTATCTTTTCATCAAAGCACGTATGATACGTAAAGGCTATACTTTTGAATCCGCAACGGATACAGAAGCTTTGGCGAAATGTTTAGATTACTATTATGTTCAAAAAGGCAACCCAATAGATGCGATACGTAAAGTCTTAGAGAAGATCAGAGGATCTTACGCAGTAGGTATGATCTTTGATGGACATCCTGATCAGATCTATGCGATCAGAAAAGATTCCCCTTTGATCGTAGGCATAGGCAAAGATAGAAACTTCATCGCTTCAGACATCACAGCGATCTTAGATTATACACGCGATTATTATCTCTTAGAAGAAGGCGAAATCGCCATCGTTGAGAAAGACAAAATCACCATCTTAGACAATGATCTAGAAGAGATCCATAAAGAAATCCAAAGTGCTTCTTGGGATAGACAATCGGCTGAAAAAGAAGGATATCCTCATTTCATGTTGAAAGAGATCCATGATCAACCTAAGGTACTCATGAATGCGATCAATCCTAGATTAAAAGATCATAAGATCGATTTTACCGATGAAGGACTCAGTGATGATTTCTTAAGATCCATTACGAAGTTTCATATGGTAGCCTGCGGAACAGCCATGCATGCGGCGATGATCGGTAAACATATGATTGAACAGGAAGCACGTATTCCTGTCGATGTGCATATCGCCAGTGAATTTAGATATGGTCAACCTATTTTAAACTCAAGTGAAGTCGTTATGGTGATCTCTCAATCAGGAGAGACCGCAGATACGTTAGCGGCTTTACGTCTCGCAAAATCTCATGGGATAAAAACCATCGCTGTGGTCAACGTAGTTGGATCCAGTATCGCAAGAGAAGCAGATGTTGTCTTATATACTTGGGCAGGCTTAGAGATCGCAGTAGCCTCTACAAAAGCTTACTTCGTTCAATCTGCTTTATTGACGCTTTTATCGAAGAAACTACAGCGTCTACATGGATTATGTACTGATGCTGATATATCTTTGTTTATCGAAGATCTTCATAAGATCCCTGATTTGGTTTCAGGCATTCTTAATGAACAAGAACACATCAAACAATTGGCTTCGTTGATCGTAAGCCAACGTTCTCTTTTCTTTATTGGTAGAAGCTTAGATTATGCTTTATCTTTAGAAGCTTCATTAAAGTTAAAAGAGATCTCATATATCCATTCTGAAGCTTATCCTGCGGGTGAACTTAAACACGGGACCATCTCTTTGATCAGTGATCATGTCCCTGTCGTTGCTTTAGCCACCCAAGAAAAACTCTTTGAGAAGATCATCTCCAACATCAAAGAAGTCAAGGCAAGAGGCGCAAACGTTTTCCTTTTTGCCTTAGATGATCCAATGTTTGAAACCGATGTGGCTGATCATATCTTCATCATCCAAAAGGTCCAGCCTTCTCTTATTCCTTTGGTTGCGATCATTCCTTTACAGCTCTTTGCGTATTATGCCTCTGTTTTAAAAGGTTTAGATGTCGATAAACCAAGAAATTTAGCGAAATCTGTGACCGTAGAATAAAGCCTTGATATAATAGATTCATGAACTTAACCATCCTTATCTCATTCTTTGTATTCATCTTTGGCCTCATCATTGGTTCTTTTCTAAATGTCTTGATCTACAGGATCCCTTTAAAGCTGGATTTCGTTAAAGGAAGATCATTTTGTCCTTCTTGTCATCATGAATTAGGCGCCTTTGATCTGTTTCCTGTATTCTCTTATATTTTCCTTAAAGGAAAATGTCGATACTGTCATGAGAAGATATCGATAAGATATCCTTTGATCGAACTATTAACTGGAGTCTTATTTACCTTCGTCTATCTTCGTTTTGGATATAGTTTAAATACAGTATTTGGGCTCTTATTGACGGCGACCTTGGTGGTCTTATCGATGATCGATCTTGATACGATGGAATTCGATGATGGATTCTCCATCTTTATACTTATCTTAGGTGTGATTTCGATGATCGTATATTTACCTAATCCTATGACGACCATCTTCGGGATGTTTGTGATCAGTTTACCAATGTATGGGATCGCTGTCTTGACTGGTGGATTTGGAGGCGCAGACATCAAACTGATGGGTGCGGCAGGTCTTCTCTTAGGTTTCCCAAACATCATCGTTGCTTTCTTTATAGGAGTCTTATCTGGTGGTATACAAGCCATCGTCTTACTTAAAAAAGGTAAAGATAAGAAAACAATGATGCCTTTTGGACCTCATCTAGCCTTAGGGATCTACTTGGCTTTCTTAGTAGGAAAACCTATACTAGACTGGTATCTTAATTTCTTTACATACTAAGCCTGATTTCAGGCTTTTTTTGACCCTTAATGTGGACATCATAAAACTAAACACTAGAGTCATGATAAAGTGAAAGTGTAAGGAGACACAATGAAAGAAACAGCTCATTCCGATCAACTCAAACATCTTCAATTAAAAGAAACTTGTTTAAATATTGCCTCATTGGCCCACGCTGATCAAGTCGATAAAGCCCAAAAGCCTTATCTACTTCATCCTTTATGGGTCAGTGCGACCCTTAGTGAAACGCCTTATCGAAGCGTATTAAAAAGACATATGAGTGTTTTATCTGAAGAAGAAAAAGAATTCGCTCAATGTGTAGCTTTACTTCACGACGTGATCGAAGATAGTCCTATTACGTATGAGGATCTCATATCTATATATCATCTCCCAAATGACATCGCTGATGCGGTCCTTATCTTAACTAAAACCAAAGGCGAAGATTATTCTCTTTACTTAAAACGAGTCAAAGAAAACAGACTTGCGAGAGTCGTTAAGCTTTCTGACTTGCTTCATAATTCAGATCTACGTCGCTTACCTAGAGTTAAAAATGAAGATAAACTAAGACGTCTTAAGTATCTTAAATCCATGCTTTATTTATGGAATGACTTGGCATATTGAGGATTAACTAAAACAGGACTATAATGAGTCTAAAGAAACCTAAACGAGGTAAACCATGAGAAAACGTTTTTTTGTCATATTTATTATGGCCATAATTGTTTTTCCTTTAACTGCGTGTACTCCTAAAGTGGTAGAGGTTCCTCTCTTTACTTTAGAAACACTCCCAACGATCGATGGATCGACCGTAACGATCCCTATGGATGAAGCTTTGGTTGCGAAGCTTACAAGAAAGACCGTTGAAGAAGTAAGACCTTATGTGTTACATAATAAGACACATGAAGCCTATGTGAATTTGATTGAAGGCAAAGCTGATCTTATCTTTGTGACCAGTCCTTCTGAAGGAGAATTGGCATTAGCGGCTTCTTCTGGAGTAGAGATGGAGATCGTGCCTATCGTCTCAGAAGCCTTCATCTTTTTGACTCATAAAGATAATCCAGTAAGTTCATTGACCTTTAAACAGATCGTAGATATCTATTCAGGAACACTCACCAATTGGTCTCAAGTAGGAGGCAGCGATCAAGCGATCGTGCCTTTCCAACGTCCAGTCAATTCAGGAAGTCAAACAGGCTTTCTTGATTTGGTGATGAAGAATGTTGTCCCAATGGATCCGCCTAGTGAATGGGTCTTTGTGGGTATGGGAGAACTTATCGAAGCTGTCGCAGACTATGAGAATGGACCTACTGCCTTAGGTTATTCCTACTATTATTTCGTAACGGATATGTGGGGCAATGATCAAGTCAAGTTATTAAAAGTAGATGGGATCTATCCTGATAAGAAAACCATCGCCAATAAGTCCTATCCTATACAAACTGCTTATTATGCGGTATATCGTAAAACAGAAGCAGAAGATAGCGATGTCAGAAAGATCGTGGATTGGATCTTAAGCAAAGAAGGTCAACAATTGATGGAGGACAGTGGTTATGTCAAAGTCGATTAAAGTATTTTTGATACTGATCTTGCTTACAGCATGTACATCTCAAGTTAAACCAGATCCTAAAGATGATCCTGTTGTATTTGATGATCCTATTGGGGATACAGTCAATGGACCGGTAGATATCTCTTATGTATGGAACAATCCCATCAACATCCATAATGTGATCGAAGAAGAGACTGCTTCAGCCTATACAAATCTCTCCTTGATCGATGGACTAAAAGACTCATCCGTTCAAATCAAGATCAATACTGCGATAAGAAACGCAGTTGATCGTATGATAAGTTATGCTGATCTTGATCATCTTCCTCCTTTTAGAGGTGTCAAAGCAAAAATCAAAGATGGGGCTGTCCTCATCAATAGATATGTCTATGCATCGGTTACCTATAACTCCAATAATGTATTAAGTTTGATAATCCAAGGATTCTTAACGTTTAAAAACACCGATGAGACAGAAGTCTATCTTAGTTTAAATGATGGTTTGACCTTTGAATTGGTTACTGGTAAACAACTGCATTTATCTGATATCTTTACCAATGGGGCTGATATATCGCTTCTAATCAATAATTCTTTAAGTAAAACCTTCTCGAGATCAAATTACTCTGATGAGATCCCAGGGACAAGTATGTATTACTATTCATTTACCTTAGTCGAACCTTTCAAAGGGATAAAAGCAGATCAAGCTTTCTATCTTGGAGATCAAGGATTGGCACTCTTATTTGATTATAGAACACCTGAATTCGATACTGATTTCGCGACGATGTCCATCAATGTACCTTTTAGTGATTTCATCGATCATATTGGTATTACAGAACGTTTCTCCTCAAGCACTGATCTGTATCTAACCCCTATTATCAATCGACAATTCTTATCCTTAGATGATCCTTTCTTGAATCAAGATGTAGAAAGCGTACTTGTTGGATCTAAGAAATATAATTTCTTATTGAGATATAACAAGGATCTTTCAGCAGCATTATTAGTTGAGATGACAAATATGAAGAATAAGATCAAAACTGATTTCTTAAGCTATAGCTCAGGTCATGTGATCGAAGAATTTAGAGGTGATGTCTTCACTGAAAAGGTTGGATCCTATACCTGTTTATTTTCAGATCTAAGTGTCTATTCTGCAGGTGATTATCTATTTGAGAATGAACAGAAATGTTTCGATAAGACAGATACTGAAGTGAATGTCAAAGATTACTTCATCGATGGCTTCAATTATAATAACGCCATTAAGAATGAGTTTATAAAGGAAATCGATAAAGGTTATCTCGCAAGTGATCTTTCACTTCATGAGTTACTGCTCAATATGAAAGTACGTATCACATCGACTGGGCTAGGTATTACAAGTCATGCTTATTCAGTCTCTTTAAGTCAAGATCAATATCTATATATCATGCCTTTGTTTTCTGATTTCGGAATATCAAATCTCGTTGTCTTCGATTAAATAACAAGCCCTGGAATTCAGGGCTTGATTTATTTTGTCCAATCGACGAGTACACTGGTATAGACTTCTTTATGATTCATCAAGCCATCATACGCACTCATGATGTCTTCAGGTTTGACCACATGACTTATAAATTTATCGACGTCGATGATTTTCTTTACCATCAACTCAGTGATATAATCCATACCTCGTCTTTGAGATATTCTTGACCCTTCTTTTTCTTCAAAAGGATACAGTTGATTAAGCGCCCCTATGACTTTGATGTTTCTCATATGGATCGCATTAAGTAGTGGGGTCACATTGGTGGTGTAATCACTTCGAGGAGATCCCAATAATACGACTTGGGCATTCTTCGCAGCCACTTCGATTGCAGTTTCAACGACTGGGCTTAAGCCTGTCGCATCGACGACGATGTCTGCGCCCTTTTGTTTCGTAAGCTCCATGATCATTTTCGCTTGATCAGAAGGTTCACAGCTTAGTACTGTTTCTATCCCACAAGATCTTGCGACCGCACAACGATGTTCAACAGGATCTACACCTATGACTTTTACGCCCATCTGTTTATAGTAGATGGCTAAGAAGATACCTAGATTACCCATCCCAAAGATAACGACCGTATCGAAAGGTTTTACGTCTACAGGTAAGATCCCATTCAAGGCGATCCAACACATAACGATCATCGCCCCTTCTTTTGGGGATAAACGAGGATCTAGTTTATATAAGACCTTCTCTTTATGAGATCCCCCATCATAGATATGATGAGATCCATGAGGCGCTAAGGTAAGTACCGTATCCCCTACATCGACCTTATTGACTTCAGATCCTTTTCCTAAGACCTTGCCTACTGTACAGTATCCTGGACGTACAGGATAAGTCGCTCCTTTTTTTAATCCGAAAACCCTAGAAAGCTCAGTCCCAGGAGAAATCATCGAAATCAAGGATTCGATAAAGACCTCATTGGGTCTAAGATCCAACTCATTGATTTCTTCTTCTTCGTAAACCACTTCTAAGGCACTTTTTACGATGATCGATTTTATTTTCATAAGGTTCTCCAATGTCTACTTCTCTTTTATTCTACATCATGACTTCGATTATAACTAAACCAAGTTGAGAACTTTATAAAGAGATTCATCTTTGTCTCATCGATAAGAAAGAAGAGATTGTTCTGTTATAATTAATAAGATGAAACTAAAAAGATCCTTTACGAGAAGTTTACATATCCTAGTCTTAGGATTTTTAATGATGAGTGCTCAAGGAGAAGCGATGAACTGGGGCCAAAGCACACTCGCACTGACCACAAACGCAACTAAGCTCAATGCTTCTTCAACCTTCAAAATCAATGGGATAAAAGCTTCTAATGACCTCGTTGATGATACGATCAATACCTATGTGAGCTTCAATGAAGGTGACATCTTATCGATCACTTCCACAAGTTCAATCCAATACATCTATATCCTTTTCGATAGAGCACCTTCAATGTATACGATCTCTTATGATGGTTTATCTCAAAGAGCGGGAATATTTGGTTTTCTTCATGAGTTGATCACTTTAAAAAGCCCTTCATCTAAGATAGATATTTCTATGCCTAGTGGAAAAGTAGCTTCGATCTTTGTCTATTCAGAAGGAACCCTACCTTCTAAGGTTCAACGATGGGAATACCCTTCTTTCGATACGGAGATGCTTGTCTTTGCGACCCATAGTGATGATGAAGCCTTGTATTTTGGGCCAGCCATCGCCACCACTATCTCTCAGGGCAAAGATGTCCAAGTGGCATATCTGGTCAATCACTTCAATACACGTAAACGTCCTCATGAGGCTTTAGATAGTCTATGGGAATTAGGTGTTACTCATTATCCGATCTTTGGACCTTTTAGAGATCTTCAATCGACTTCATTGACTCATGCCTATACGATCTATCCTAAAGAAAAGATCCTTCAATTTGAGCTTGAACAGATCCGTCGATTCAAACCAGAAGTCATTTTATCTCATGACTTCAATGGGGAATATGGTCATGGGGCTCATATGGCTTTAAGCGATACTTTAAAAGATGCCATCGTTTTAAGTTCTGATTTCAATACTTTAACTGAATCTGCAGTTAGACTAGGATTATTCTCTCCTCTTAAGACCTATATCCATCTCTATAAGCCCACAGAGATCATCCTAGACGTGAATTCACCCTTAGAATACTTCAATGGGAGATCAGCTTTACAAGTCGCACGCGACGCTTATGAGTACCATATCACTCAACACATTTGGCCTCTACAAGTCATTACCTATACCTATGGGGACGTTAGAAGATTTGGGCTTTATCTTTCCTTAGTTGGAGCTGATACTTCAAACGATCTATTCGAAAATATTCCAGATTAAGTTTCTTATTCATAAAACCTAAAACCTATAAAAAGAGCACGCATTATAAGCGTGCTTTGTGTTTATCTATCTAAGAAATGACACTTCTGTTTAAGTTGATCAAAGAATCTTTCTCGATCCATAGGTGAGATATAAGTCGTTCCACTGACGTATCCTTTTCCGTGTTGTTTGATCTCGATACGATCTCTTGAAAGGGCCATCGACGACATAAAATTCTGACATAATCTCAAGGAGCGAATGTTGTCATAAGGGATCTTTTCTTTAAAAGGTCCACTTTTACACACCAACACATTCTCTTTGAATTCATAGCTGGTCCCAAAATATAACCATCCTAAGAATACAGATACAGGAATGATCATTATGATCACGAACCATCTTTCTTCATTGGGAGTGATGATGACACTAAAGATAAAGGTCATCATAAGTAAGATCATGATCAAGGAGATCCAGACATCCTTTTTCGCTTTTATAAGCATAGGTCACCTTCCTTAAGTGAATTATAAATCAAAATAAATTAAAAGGTAAACACTCTCAATAGAATTTCATTAACTTAATAAATGTAGATAAGCTCCTAAGATAGATATCCCTATGATCAACCACACCATCTTCGCTGAGGTCATCTTCTTCTTTCCTAATAACCAGTAACAGAAGATGACTGCCAATAAAGGCAACATATTAGGCAAGATCTTATTGAAGATGTCTTGGACTCTAGTGATGGATTCCCCAATCGTAAAGACAACAGGCACATTTACTTTAACATTAGAGGCAATCAAGGCTCCAACGACGACCAAACCTAAGACGGAAGCAGCATCCGTTACGCTTTTTAAACGACTTTGACTCGCACTTACGAATCGAACACCTTGAGTATAACCTAAGTCCCATAACTTAAATCGAAGTCCCAGCATTATTAGTCCTATCGCTAAACAGAGCGCAACTCCTGTAGTATTACCTTCGATCGCCATATAGGCTGCGATTGCCCCAAAGATCGTCTTAGGTAAGACCGTTAAGATCGAATCTCCTAAACCTGCGAAAGGTCCCATAAGAGAGGTCCTGATCGATGAAGCCCCTTCTATGGCGCTTTCTCCCCTATTTTCTTCTACGGCCAAAGCAGAACTTAAGATAAGATTGGCCATCCAAGGTTGGGTATTGAAGAATCTAAAATGAGCCTTCAATGATTTCTTTAAAGTCTCCGGTTGTCCCTGATAGATTAACTCTAAACTAGGTCCCATCGCATACACTACGCTCGCTGCCTGCATCGATTCATAGTTGAAACAGACCTGAGACGTTCTAAACCATCGATTCCTTGCCTTCTTCACTTGCTTCTTCGTAAGTAAGATACGTTCATGGGCTAGTGACTCTTCT
>Ga0247840_10009576_pt1 | contig 12451 bp, 6 predicted proteins | sample LaCruzMarch2015__FD_192404 | JGI IMG/M metagenome (GOLD analysis project Ga0247840, IMG submission 192404) | Freshwater microbial communities from meromictic Lake La Cruz, Castile-La Mancha, Spain - LaCruzMarch2015_17m | ecosystem: Environmental > Aquatic > Freshwater > Lake | place: Spain...
CGGGAAGATCTACCGGGCGGTGATCGTCCGGACGCACTGGAATCATTACACTATCAAGATCCGGTGCAATACGAAGAAAGCAACAGGGCATCGGAGTACGCTGCGGCGCCGGGACCATTCTCTCGCGACGTTCAGTTCCGGGGAGGTGGATTCAGATGGCTGAAAACAATTATCCCTCAACAATCTCTCCAACCGGAATAGTTCATGCGATAGCGGCTCTTGAGGAACCCGGGCAGGTCGTCGAAGTCCGCGCCCTCGGAGAGAATGGTACCCACAGCGGGTACTTCACCGACTTTGACGCGCTCGCCCGGAAGGTGGAGGCACTCGACGCAGATCCATCGGTTCACGGGTGTTATGTCACGCTGAACGAAGTGAACCCCGCGCTCCTTGCACGGCGGGCGAACCGGATCAAGATGCATCTCTCGCGGGCAGATGCGACAACCGGAGACGCGGATATCGTGCGCCGGCGGTGGCTGCCGATTGATATCGACCCGGTACGACCGAGCGGTGTATCTGCGACTGACGCGGAGCACGAGCTCGCGTTGGCGAAGGCAAACGAAGTCGCCGTGTGGCTTTTCGGTATAGGTTTCCTGGAACCGATCCGGGGCGACTCCGGCAACGGGGCGCACCTGCTGTACCGCATTGACCTGGCAAACGATGAAGCGGCGACGAAACTGGTGAAAGCGGTTCTTTTCGTACTGGATGCGCTGTTTTCAGATACCGGTATCTCCGTTGATACGGCGAACTATAACGCCGGGCGAATCTGGAAACTGTACGGGACGGTCACGAGAAAAGGCGATGACACCACCGAGCGCCCGCACCGGAGGAGCCGGATCATTTCCGTGCCGGAAGAAGTTGTCGTTGTAAGCCGGGAACAGCTCGAAGCGCTTACGGCGCAACTGCCGACGGCTCCCAGTCCCGAACCTCAAGGATCATCCGCACCGGAAGGCATCGCGATCGATCTGGAAAAGTGGCTGATCTCACATAGCATCGCGATCCGCTCAAAGAAACCGTACGGAAGCGGAGGAACGATCTTTATCCTCGACCAGTGCCCGTTCTCATTGGCACATAAAGATGGGGCTTATGCGATCCAGTTCGCCAGCGGTGCGATCCATGCCGCCTGCCACCATACATCCTGTGACAACAGGAAGCAGCGGTGGCAGGAACTCTGGGAGAAATACGAGACGAAAGATGAGAAGCACACCCGGCAGGAAGAGCGGATCAAGGGGTGGACGAAGGAGCGGGCGAAAGGGAAGGTACAAGCGGAACGCGGGGATGCAGCGGCGAAGAGCCCGCCTCCCGATCCGTCACCGAACGATGACAAGGAGCCCCCGGAATTCTCGGATGAGCACACACAAAAGGCGCTGGAGATTTTAGAGCACGGCGATCCGCGTGCCTTCATCCTCGCGACCTATACACGGGTACATGTCGGGGACGAACTGGTCGGAGAATGCTATCTCGCCAGTTTCCTCTCGTCATCGATCACCAATTCCCGCGGGTTGCATTGCTGCCCGACCGGGGATTCCGGGAAAGGGAAGAGCGATTCTGCACGGGGATTTCTCAGGATGGTGCCCCGGAGATACAAGATCCAGGGCTCGATCACGTCAAAGGCGCTCTTCTACCACAAGATCCCGGAAGGGTCTGTGATCATCTTTGACGATTTCGAGATGTCGGAAGACCTCCGCGAAGTCCTGAAGAATGCGACATCAGATTTCCACATTCCGCTCCAGCATCTCTCGCTCAACACGAACCGGGAACCGGTTACCCTCTACCTTCCGCCGCGATGCGTCTGGTGGATCCTGTCCGTGGACAACCCGGGCGATGACCAGGTGCTCAACCGGATGCTTGTGCCGTGGATCGATGACTCGGAGGTACAGGACCGGCGGGTGAAAGACCGGGTCTTTTCGATGGCGGAGAATGATGGCGATAATCCGGAAAGTGTCGATGATCTCTGTGTAATTCGTGCGATCCTCTCTCTTGTCCGGAAGCACCGGTTCTTTATCAGGATTCCTTATGCCCGTCGGATCACGATGGAGAATCTCCGCAACCGGCGCAACCCGATCATGCTCCTCGACATGATCCGCTCGTTTGCTTCGCTCGCATTCATGCAGCGCCCGCAGCGGATTCTTGCCGATGGCACGATCCAGATTGATGCGAACGAACAGGATTTTTCAGCGGCTGCCCGGCTCTTTACTTCGCTCGATTCGACCGGTGGCGGGCAGACGTCAAAGCTCTTAAAGAGCGAGAAGCAGCTGATCGATACGGTGATCACTATGAAGGTTGTGGATTATACAGTCTCTGATCTCCAGAAGTGGATGGGATTCTCTCACCAGCATCTCTACAGGATCCTGCACGGGCGCAACGACCAGGACCATAACCGAACGGGGGGGCTTCTTTCCAAATGTCCGGCTCTCGGGTATATCGATACCACGATCACGGATGATACCGGAGATACTGTACGCCGCCAGCGGACGAACCACTACACGTTCAGCCAGGAGTTGTACCAATGCTGGAAGCGTAGCAGCAGCGTGTATCTGGAGTCCGACCCGAACGGAGATCCAGAAGGACCTGCACCCGCGGGTGCAGGTCGGGTGCTGATTGGGTGCAGTTCCGGGTGCAGATCAAAAGATGCGGAAATGAACGCAAACGATAATCCGGCTTTAAATATTGAAGATAGTAGTACTAATGGTACTAACTGCACCCGGGAATCAGAAAGCATGTGTGGTACTACAGTACCTGCTGCTGTACGTGATCATGATACTGTGTGCTCCTGCGATCCGGGTGCAGCGGGTGCAGATAACTCAAAAACGAAAATTATTGGAGAGAATCAAAAAATACCTGCACCGGACGGGAATTGGCTTAACCCGGATCTTAACCCGGACTGCACCCGGGCGGGAAAAACGGGTGCGATGCCAGGTACGAGCGGTACGATCCCATTACCCGGTGTGCTTGATTCTCGCGAATTCAGGAAAGTTGATCCTGCATTGTTTGGGAGATGCGATGTGTGTTCTGTTCTTCCGGTTGCGTACCGGGATTCTGGTACGCACACTAGTTTGTGCCAGGAGTGTTACGGGCGGCTGGTGAGAGAGGGGAATGTGAGCGGACAGACCAGTTACGTTGAGCCCGGGAGATCCGGATTGGCTGCGGAACAAAACGGAGGAAATCTATGACAAATTTATATCAAGCCCTTACCCGGGAAGCACAGGATGAACTGGTACGCGACCTTATTGTCGAACTTGTCACCGTTGCCGTGAGGGCGGTGCCGGACCCAGATCATCTGGACGACCGGCTCACGATGAGGATAGTTGCCGAGGTTAAGAATGGGTTTGCATCAGGACAGCCGTCTATCGATGCGGGGCTCGCCAGCATCCGGGAGTGCTGCGATGCGGCTGGTGATGACCTCTCGGTTGCAATGGAAGACGCCCTGCTTGTTGCGCTCAACCGACGTCGCAAAGAAATTGACGAGCTGCGTGCGGGAAAGATTGGCGGGCATCCCGTTGCATACCTCTTGGACCCTGAATACAAGAAATTCATGGATCCGATACTTGCGTCCGTTAAACCAGAGGTTACGCTCTGGTGCGCTGCGTGGACTGCCGGGATGGATGATGACGGGAAGATGGTCTTCGACTGCGAAGACAATTTTTCGGAATCCGATTCTATGGTCGGGGTCCTCAACATCTACGATGAGTCGATCTACGCGGAGGACCGGGACGGTACTGTAAGGAAGAGGATCGCTGCCCGGATGCGGAAAGTGAACGATGTGGTGGGGGAGATGGTGAGGGGGTTCGTGCGGGGTGATGGGAATCAATAATTTTTTTGTAATCTTTATGTGAATTATTTATCGAAAGATATTAGGTGTTGTGTCTCAAAGAGTCAAATACCCTAAATGGAAATATTTGATAAAAAGAAGTTAACTGAACGGGACATCTGCACCAAATTCATCACTCCCGCACTATCCCAGTCTGGCTGGGACCATCATCACCAGATACGGGAAGAGGTGAATGTTACCAATGGCCGGGTGCTTGTCAAAGGCAACTCAGTAAGCCGGGCCAAGCCGCGACGGGCTGATTATATCCTCTACTATAAACCCAATCTTCCGATAGCGGTCATCGAGGCCAAAGATAATAATCACATCGTTGGTGCCGGGATGCAGCAGGCCCTTGCCTACGCGGAAATGATGGACATCCCGTTTGTGTTCAGTTCCAATGGTGACGGATTTTTACTCCATGATCGTTCCGGTAGTTATGAACCCATGGAGCATGAGCTCACTCTTACGGAATTTCCCCGTCCTACCGACCTTTGGACCCGTTACCGGAAATGGAAATGTCTTGATGATACCAAAGAGCGCATTATCACGCAAAGTTACTATATCGGTGATGTCCGGAAGATGCCCCGGTATTACCAGCTGAACGCGATCAACCGGACGGTCGAAGCAATTGCGAACGGAAAGGACCGGATACTGCTTGTCATGGCGACCGGGACCGGCAAGACCTTTACGGCATTCCAGATTATCTGGCGACTCTGGAAATCCGGTACAAAGAAGCGTATCTTGTTCTTAGCTGACCGGAATATTCTTGTCGACCAGACCCTGACCAACGATTTCAAACCGTTCGGTTCGGCAATGACCAAGATCAAGAACCGACAGGTAGACAAGAGTTACGAGATCTATCTCTCGCTCTACCAGGCTGTTTCCGGTAATGAGGAGGAGCGCAATATCTACAAGCAGTTCTCTCCCGATTTTTTCGACCTGATCATCGTTGACGAATGCCACCGGGGAAGTGCGGCAGATGATGCGATGTGGCGGGAGATCCTTGATTACTTCAAGACGGCGACCCACATCGGACTTACGGCAACCCCGAAGGAGACGAAGTATGTCTCAAATGTCCATTACTTCGGGGAGCCGGTATACGTGTATTCGCTGAAGCAGGGGATCGAGGACGGGTTCCTTGCCCCATACCGCGTGTACCGGATCGATCTCGACAGGGACTTACAGGGATGGCGGCCACCCAAAGGGATGGTGGACAAGTACGGGAGGTTGATCGAGGATCGTATCTATAACCTGAAGGATTTCGACCGGAGCCTTGTCATAGAGGCCCGGACGCAACTGGTTGCCCGGAAAGTCTCGGATTTCTTAAAAAACACCGGCAGGTATGACAAGACGATTGTCTTTTGCGAGAATATCGATCATGCCGAGCGGATGCGCCAGTTTCTCGTTAACGAGAACCAGGATCTGGTGAAGGAGAGCAACCGGTACATTGTCCGGATAACCGGTGACAGCCCTGAGAGAAAGGCAGAGCTGGACAATTTCATCATACCGGATTCGAAGTACCCGGTAATTGCAACCACCTCGAAGATGATGGGGACCGGGGTGGATGCCCAGACCTGCAAGTTGATCGTGATCGATAAGAGGATCGAGTCGATGTCCGAGTTCAAGCAGATCATCGGGCGCGGGACCCGGATCAATGAGGATTACAACAAGTACTTCTTCACGATCATGGACTTCCGGAAGGTGAGCGAGCTCTTTGCCGACCCGGACTTTGACGGGGAGCCACTTGACGGGAGCCGGTACGATCCTACCGATCCCATTGATCCTCCTGAGCCCCGGGAACGCGAGCCTTCCGGGAACAAGAGGTACGTAGTGGGTCTGGATGGCATGACCGTTTCTGTGGTGGCCGAGCGTGTCCAGTATTTTGGCGCTGACGGGAAGCTGATCACTGAATCGCTGGAAGATTACACGAAGAAGAATGTGACCCGGCAGTATGCGACGCTGAACGCGTTCCTGAATTCGTGGACGAAGGCAGAGCAGAAAACGATAATCTTAGAGGAACTGGAGGAGCAGGGGGTCCTCTTTGAAGCCCTTCAGGAACAGGTGGGGAAGGACTACGATCCCTTCGACCTGATCTGCCATGTTGTCTTCGGGCAGCCGCCGGTGTCGCGCAGGGATCGGGCTGCAAAAGTGCGGAAAGCGGATTATTTTTCGAAGTACGGCGAGCAGGCGCGGAAGGTGCTGGATGCCCTCCTGTCGAAATATTCCGATGGCGGGATTGCAGATATCGAGAGCATGGAAGTGCTGCGGGTTGACCCGTTCACTACGTTCGGCACACCGCTGGAGATTGTGAACACTATTTTTGGCGGGAGCGCCAATTATCTTGCAGCGATACGGCGGCTTGAGCAGTGTCTCTATACGGCTGAGTGCTGAAGCGCACTAACTAAGAGGAGCAGGTTTTTTTTATGGCAGTTGGTACGACGATCAAGACGATCCAGGACATCATGCGGAAGGATGCGGGTGTCGATGGCGATGCCCAGCGGATCAGCCAGCTGAGCTGGATGCTTTTTTTAAAGATCTTTGATGACAAGGAGAAGGAGTACGAACTGTTCAGGAAGGGGTACCGGTCACCCATGCCGGACCGGCTCCGGTGGCGGAACTGGGCGGCACAGGATGAGGGGATCACGGGCGATGCGCTCATGAAGTTCATCGATACTGACCTGTTCCCGGCGTTAAAGGAACTGCCTGCGGAAGCGGGATCGAATGGTTCCGGGATCCTGCTGCGCCGGGTGTTCGAGGACTCATACAACTACATGAAGAACGGGACTCTGATCCGGCAGGTGGCGAACAAGATCAATGAGATCGATTTCAACCGGACTGAAGACCGTCACCTGTTCGGGGAGATCTACGAGAAGATCTTAAAAGATCTCCAGAGTGCGGGGAATGCCGGTGAGTATTACACACCCCGTGCGGTGACGCAGTTCATGGTCGATCAGGTAAATCCCAAACTCGGCGAGTCGATCCTCGACCCGGCGTGTGGTACCGGGGGGTTCCTGACCTGTGCGATTGACAATATCCGTAAAACCGTGAAGACGATTGAGGACGAGGAACTGCTCCAGAGCTCGATTCACGGTGTTGAGAAGAAGCCGATGCCGCACCTGCTCTGCGTGACGAATATGATGCTGCACGGTATTGATGTCCCGATCCAAATCAAGCATGACAACACGCTCGCCCGCCCGCTGAAGGATTATACGGTGCGGGACCGGGTGGACGTGATCGTGACGAACCCGCCATTTGGAGGGATGGAGGAGGACGGCATCGAGAGCAACTTCCCCGCAATGTACCAGACAAGGGAGACGGCGGATCTCTTCCTCGTCCTGATCATGCACATCCTCAAAGATGGGGGGAGGGGTGCGATCGTGCTGCCGGATGGGACGCTCTTTGGCGAGGGCGTGAAGAGCCGGATCAAGGAGAAACTCCTCTCGGAGTGCAACCTCCATACGATCGTGCGGTTGCCGAACGGTGTCTTTGCCCCGTACACCGGGATCAAGACGAACCTGCTCTTCTTCGAGAAAGGGAAACCGACAAAAGAGATCTGGTACTACGAGCACACGTATCCCGAGGGCTACAAGTCGTATAACAAAACGAAGCCGATCCGGATCGAGGAGTTCGTTCCGGAGAAGGCATGGTGGACGAATCGCACCGAAACGGATCATGCGTGGCGGGTGCCAGTGGAGCAAGTGATCGCGAACGGGTTCAATCTCGATATCAAGAACCCGAACGTGGTGCCGGACGAACTTGGCGATCCCGTGGAACTGCTCCGCGAGTACGAGCGGATCCGGGCGGAGGCGGCAGCAACCCGCGAGGCGCTGAAGCGGGAACTGATGGCATCGCTTGGGGGAAAGAAATAATCTGTTGAGGAATGGTCATGCCAGAAAACCTGCTCAATGTTCTGCACGATCTGATGAGTCTCCCCTCAGAGACAGAATGGGTTGAGTTTAAAGAGGCGAAGACTTTTTTTGATTTTGAAGATATCGGGCGATATGTTTCCGCACTGAGCAATGAGGCGAATCTGCACGATAAACCTGAGGGCTGGTTAATTTTTGGTGTAACTGACAAACGTCCCCGAAAAATTGTTGGCTCACATTTTAATGAGACACCGCCGGGTCTGGACAAACTGAAACATAAAATTTCCCTGCAAACGAATCACCAACTGACATTTCTCTCGATAGAGGAGCTTCACACTACGGAAGGACGGGTGGTGATGTTTAAAGTCCCCCCGGCGACCCGTGGAATCCCGACGGAATGGAAAGGATCGGTGTATGGTCGCATCCATGATTCCACCGGACAACTGGCGCTTCATAAGATACAGAGAATCCGGGACCAGAGTGCGAATTTGGATTGGTCTGCTCGCATTTGTGAAAAGGCAACGATTGCAGATCTTGATCCGGCAGCTATCGCGTTCGCCCGGCAGGAATACAAGAAAAAGAATCCCCATCTGGTTAATGACGTAAATTCGTGGACTGATGCTGAATTCTTAAACCGGGCTGGGTTGTGCATTGACGGGAGGATTACCACAACCGCGATCCTCCTGTTAGGCAAAAATACTTCGGGGCATCATTTGTCACCTGCGATCGGGCATATCACCTGGGTTCTGAAGGACGCTTCTGGAGTCGAGAGAGACTATGCTCATTTTGGGCTCCCCATCATCCTTGCTATAGACAAGGTTTTTGAAAAGATCCGGAACCTTACCGTCCGGCATATGACCGGCGACACACTCTTTCCGCTGGAGCTTACCCAGTACGATTCATGGGTGATGAGGGAACTTCTTCACAACTGCATCGCTCACCAGGATTATCGTCAGGGTTCCCGGATATCCGTTGTGGAGAATGATGAGGCACTCCTGTTTACGAACCGGGGGGAGTTCATTCCGGGTTCGGTTGATTCCCTGATGACCAGTGATGCGTTGCCCGACCGTTACCGGAACCCGTTTCTCGCCCAGGCGATGGTGAACCTGAATATGATTGATACCGTGGGGAGCGGGATCAGGCGTATGTTCCGGGTCCAGAGAGAGCGTAATTTCCCCATGCCGGATTACAATTTGTCAGTGACGGGAAAAGTTTCTGTGAGATTAACCGGGAAGATTATCGATCCACGTTATACCCGGATGCTTGTCCGGCGCAAGGATCTGGATATGCTGGATGTGATCGCTCTTGATAAGGTTCAGAAAGGGCAGCGTCTTTCCGATCCGGAATTTGCGTCTCTCAAATCAAAGAAACTGATTGAGGGGAGGCGCCCGAATCTTTTTGTGTCGGACGCAATTGCCGCAGAGACAGATACCCGGGTTGATTATATCCGGAAACGACCTTTCGATAAGAACTATTATCGGCAAATGATTATTGTCTTTCTCAAAACGTATCATGAAGCAGACTGGAGCGTGTTTGAAAAGCTGTTACTTGATAAAATCTCTGATTCCAGAAACGAGAAACAAAAACGTCAGTATATCAAGGATCTGGTTCAGGATATGCGTAAAGAAGGCATTCTGGAGGCTGTCGGGCGAACACGAGCTGCAAAATGGGTTTTATCTGCGAAATACCGATGATGACCGAAAACCGATTCACCATTATCAGGAGTTCTTCAGTATATTGGAGAATTATTGGAGGAACATTGGAGAAATTTAAACCAATTTTTTCATGGCAATCGGGGAATACTGAAAGGAAATGGGTTATTTCTCCGGTATCCTTCCGGGATTATTGGAGAATTGTTGGAGGAACATTGGAGAAATTTAATCCAATTAAAAGCCTTGAAATCGGAAACGGGGCATGCATGCATACATGCAGACACGGTCTGGCGAAAGTTGGAGAATTATTAGATAGTAGTTGGATAAATTTTATCCATTCTAATGCTCTAAAATTTGAAATCGGGCGTGTATGCAGGTATTTTGGGTGTGCGAGTTAGCGAATGTTGGATAATTTTTTAGATAATTGAGAGGTGTTAGACAATGACAAATGAATGTGCAGTCGAGAGGCGCGAGATAGATAACCCCGCCCTCCAGACTCGCGTAACTGACTCCTGTAATGAAATTCGATTGTCTCATAATTGTCTAACAATTGTCTCACGATTGTCTAACAATTGTCTAAATTTTATCAGAATTTTCGCGTCGAATTCTGAATTGAGCGATGATTCTTGGAGAACTAAAATCCAGGGATTGTCTTATTGTAAAAAATTTACGGGATTTGAGACAATGACAGATGAATGTGCGCTCCAAAGATGCGAAATTGAAAATACCGCCGTCCATACTCATGTAACGAACCATTGTACTGGAAATCTATTAGATAGTTATTAGATAATTTTTACGGGATTTAAAGCGATGAAACCGAAAATTGCGGCTGATTCTGCGAGAAAAAGAGATGCCCTTTAGATGAGTATTAGATAATTTTTGGAAGTGTAGACAATGAACAATCCGAAACCCGCGAACCCAAACATGGCTGACAACTTCCTCTTCGAGCACTTCGCCACGCTCGCCACCGCACCTGACGGCATCGCCCGGCTGCGGGAACTGATCTTGCAGCTCGCGGTGCAGGGAAAACTCGGGACGCAGGATGCGGGGGATGAGCCGGCGAGTGTGCTGCTGGAGAAGATCAAAAAAGAGAGAGAAAAATTAATCACAGAAGGGAGAGCCAAACCAGAGAAATCTCTTGAACCAATCAATCATGATAAAACATCGTTCGACATCCCAAAAGAGTGGCGACTAACAAAATTTGGAGACATTATCCAAAGAATATCGAATGGATATTCCAGAACTCAAATAAAGGATTCGTCCGGGATTCCACTCACTCGAATTGAAACCATTTCTCATGGATATATTGATAGAACACGGCTTGGGATTGTCCAAGAAGTGTCTGATAATGATATACAATATTACAAACTTGAAGAAGGAGATATTCTTTTCAGCCATATTAACAGCGATAAACATTTAGGAAAGACGGCTATTTTTCGCGAGCCAGATTTGATTTTACACGGAACAAATTTATTGTTGATACGACTTTTTAAAAAACAGGTTTCTATTGAATATATTGATTTATTTTTAAAATATTTGCGTTCAGTAGGCTATTTCATTTCAATTGCTCAACACGCAATTCACCAATCTTCGATTAATCAAACAAAAGTAAAAGAAATCGTTTTAGCTATCCCTCCTCTCGCCGAACAGCACCGCATCGTTGCGAAAGTTGACCGGCTCATGGCGCTCTGCGATGAGCTCGAAGCCCGACAGCAGCAGGAGCGGGCGGGCTGCTTCAGACTCGGCACCGCAACCTTAGCGGGGTTGCAGAATGCGACCCACCCGGAGGAGTTCGAGCGACTGTGGGCGCAGGTGTGCGATGCGTTCGATCTGATCCTTGATTGCCCAGAGAATGTCAAGGTGCTCCGGCAGACCATTTTGCAGCTGGCAGTGCAGGGGAGGTTGGTCCGGCAGGAGCCGGGGGATGAGCCCGCAGGGAAATTATTCGAAAAAATACAAAAAATCAAGAAAAATTCTCTTAAAGTGGGGACTATTCAAAACGATAAAAAGTTCTCTCCATTAATAAAAGAAATTCCCCCTTGGACAATCCCAAAAGAATGGTCATGGGTTCGACTTCAGGATATTTTTGAAATTACACGGGGCGGCTCCCCACGGCCAAGTGGAGATCCACAATTTTTTGGAGGTAATATTCCGTGGATTACTGTTGGGGAACTTACAAAAGACACGGGCAAATACCTGAATAAAGTATCAGATACATTAACGGAAGCCGGTTCAGAAAGAAGCCGATTTATTGATATTGATGATCTCTTATTGACTAATAGCGGTGCAACTCTTGGCGTCCCAAAAATTAGCAAAATTCGCGGTTGTATCAACGATGGTATCGCTAAATTAGGTGATTTTCATAATTTGATTGATCGTGAATTTGCATATTTTTTCCTGTCACAACAAACATCTGCATTTCGAAATGTAAATCAGGGTATGGGGCAACCAAATCTCAACACACCGATATTAGCCGGATGGTTCTTCCCCCTCCCCCCACTCGCGGAGCAGCACCGCATCGTCGCGAAGGTTGATGCGCTGATGGCGTTGTGCGATGAGTTGGAGGCGCGGCTGAAGGAGCGGGCGGGGGTGCAGGGACGGTTGGCGGGGGCGGTTGTGAAGAGTATCGGGACAGGATAATCACACGAAGATATCCAATATCATCGCAACCGGTACTGGCAGCACCCCGAAAAAAACCACCGGCACATCCCCCGAACCCTCCCTCACAACAAGCACAATCTCCTTCATCCATCATGATGCCCCGCACCGATGCCCGGCAATAAGACGCTCGGGCGGGCTGGCAGCATAAGGATTTTTTTTTCATAATTTCCTTACACAAATCTTTTTGGGATCTGTTCGAATCTGTACATTTTCGCCATTTTCATCCTACCCCCGCCACGCTCCATTCGCCAATCAAACAACAATACAAACGCCATTTCGCGTTTCCCGGTTTTATTCAGCCAGAAGCATCCCCTCACACGACGTATAATAGTATGTCAAAGGGCGCCCCAAGACACAGAAAAAAAAACAAAACAAGGAGGAAAACAAAACATGGCAGATTTCGTACAGAACAGCATAGTAAAGACAGCGGTCCGCGAACTCGCGAACCCGATTGCAGACGTCTC
>Ga0247840_10009578_pt1 | contig 12450 bp, 7 predicted proteins | sample LaCruzMarch2015__FD_192404 | JGI IMG/M metagenome (GOLD analysis project Ga0247840, IMG submission 192404) | Freshwater microbial communities from meromictic Lake La Cruz, Castile-La Mancha, Spain - LaCruzMarch2015_17m | ecosystem: Environmental > Aquatic > Freshwater > Lake | place: Spain...
ATGTGTATGAAATGTTTTTATAAATTATAGTACCTATTTTTGTTCCATAATTATTAAATAAAAATATAGTGATTCAAAGAATTTTTACAGTGTTGGTATTCATGCAGTTAAGTGTGATGCTTTATTCACAAAATACAATTAAAGGAGTAGTTACCGATGCCGAAACCGGCGAAACCATAATTGGATGTAATATAATGTTGCAAGGTACCACCATTGGTACCATTACCGGAATGGATGGTGAGTATGCTTTTAATAACATACCAAGTGGTACTTATAATGTTATTTATTCGTATATATCCTACGAAAAACAAATTCAAAAAATAACTATCGCCAAAGACAGTAAGATTGTAAATAATGTAAAATTGCAGTCTTCGTCTACTCAAATTAAAGACGTAACTGTTACAGCACAACGCCGTACCGATACCGAAATTTCGATGCTTTCAGTTACTCGCCAGGGATTAACAATTGCTAACGGTATTACCTCACAACAAATAGCGCGTTCGCAAGATAAAGATGCCTCGGAGGTTATTCGCCGTGTTCCGGGAGTAAGTATCCGTGATGGTAAGTTTGTGATTGTACGTGGATTAACCGAGCGTTACAACTCAGTTTGGTTAAATGGCTCATCTACACCTAGTAGCGAAAGTGATGTGCGCGCCTTCTCATTCGACGTTATCCCCAGCGGACAAATTGATAATATATTAATATACAAAACGCCAGCCCCCGAATTACCTGCCGATTTTGCAGGCGCAATGATTAATATTAAGACAAAGAGTTTGATAGACCGGAATAGTGTTTCGGTTTCTGCATCGGTAGGATATAGTGAAAACACTACTTTCGGGGATTTTTATACTTATCAGGGTGGGAGTACAGACTGGTTAGGTTATGATGATGGAACAAGAGCAATTCCAAGTATTGTACCAAGTTCAGATGAATACATAGCTTTAGTTAATTCAACTACTAACTCAAAGATTGAACAGATAGAAAGGATTAATTCAATATCGAAATCGTTTAGCACAATCATGACACCCTATAAAAATACAGCTAAACCCGATGCAGATGTGCAATTTAGTATTAATCGTAGATTTGCATTAGGATCTGTTTCAATTGGTTCGATTACAGCAATAGGTTATAATTCTTCAAGAAATTCAGAAAGTGGTATAAAAGCAGATTATTCAAATTTTACCGATACTGCATATACATTTAATCAAAGTAGTAATGTTGATAAAGTTAGGGTTTCAGCACTTTCAAACTGGACATTAACATTTGGAAATAATCAAAAAATTGAATTTCGTAACCTTTTTAATAATACAGGTGCTTCGAAAACGGTTTTGAAAGATGGATTTGATATATATAGAGAAAATTTTGATAGGGCTTACGAAATGTCTTATGAATCCAGGGCAACCTATTCTGGACAATTGGCGGGCAATCACTCATTTAATGGGGAAAATTCTAAATTAGATTGGGTTGGAGGTTATTCGTTTGCAAATAAAAATCAACCTGATATGCGATATGTTAACAGCACATTATATAAGTATGGTGATTTAACTAATAATTATGTTATTAATATGTCTCGGGAAGTTACTTTAAATTCAAAAGGACGATTGTATTTAAAAAACAATGAGAATATTTGGAATGGAGCAATTAATTTTTCACATAAGTTTGAGTTTAATAATTTTAAACCAGAGTTAAAAACGGGTATCTATTATGAGAAAAAAAGTAAAGATGTAACTTCACGTTCGTTTGGATATATTTGGAAAAACAACAATTATAGTTTACTTGAGATACCCGTAATGACACATAATGACAGTGCCGCTTTCACTGATGCAATGTTTAAATCGTTACAAGATATTTTTGAAAATAAAATTGATTTCAAAAATGGTATAATTATGGGGGAATCTACAAATAAATCAAATTCTTATTCTGCAAATAATGATTTGTTAGCAGTATATTTAGGCTTAAATTTACCAGTATTGAAAAGTTGGTCAGTATATTTAGGTACTCGAGTTGAAAAAAACAAGTTAGTTTTGGATGGTTTCAATAGGCAGTTGCTTATTCCTATCAATGTAAATCATGATGATTTAGATTTTTTCCCAACAATAAATTCAACAATAAATTTAACTGATGATTTGTTATTCAGAATAGCTGGAGGTAGAACCATAAATCGTCCTGAATTCCGTGAAATATCTCCTTTCACTTTTTATAACTTTGAAGAAAGGGTGTTAATTTACGGAAATGATTCACTTCAAAATTGTTATATAAACAATGCAGATGTTCGTTTCGAATGGTATCCAACAGCAGAGGAAATTGTTTCTATTGGAGCATTTTATAAGGATTTTACAAATCCTATTGAAGCTCACATGATTGTTCAGAGTGGTGGTAATGCTGATTTTACTTACTTCAATGCTAAGAAGGCTAAAACCTATGGTTTGGAGTTAGATATTCGAAAACGCTTGCATGAATTTGAAAAAACAAGCATGTCATTCTTAAGCAATTTTACTTTTGTTGTAAATGCTTCTATCATTAAATCAATAATAAATGTTGAAGAGTCAACTACTGAACGTAATGGGATTAGAACAATGCAGGGTCAATCGCCCTATACAATAAATGTAGGTGCCTATTACAATGATAGAAAGTCTAACTTTATGACAAGTATAATGTATAATAAAGTTGGTGAAAGAATTCATGCCGTAGGTAATGTACATCATCCTCATATTTTTGAACAACCCTTTAATTCCTTGGATTTAACTATTGAAAAATCAATTTTTAAAAATGTGAATATTAAGTTTGGAGTTAAAAATTTGTTAGACGATGATGTTATTTTCAATCAAACAGCCGAGAAATTTGACGATATTACCAAAGAGGTTATTGAAACTAAAACACAATTAATTCATAAATTTAAACCAGGACGACAGTTTAAGTTAGGTATAAGTGTGAACTTGTAATGTGGAATATTGTAATCTGGATAAGGTTTAATTTTTTTAATAATATTATTAGTAGTTTTACTCAACAAAATTTACTTTTTAATTTTGTTTGTAGTAAAGTTAGAAAAGTATTCCAAAAAACATAAAAATTTAGTTGACTACATTGAGCAGCTTGAAATTTACATTTTTGATATGACTAATTTATTTGATTCGAAAGCATTTTATCGTAAAGCAAGTTTGGAAAATTTAGTTAATTATTAATTTGCTTGTGGCTGTATTTAATATTTTTTATTTACCCGATTGTTTCAGAAGTATGTCGTGCTGTCATGCTAAAGTTATGGACGATGGCATTCTGAAGCTAACGATACCGATTGCAAACATTCCATACCGTTTAAAAACGATTTAAATAATCCCGAAGAAATTACTGAAGCTATCGAAAAACTATCGTGTTTAGCGCAAGGTATTACTGATTTAATTGAACATATCAAATTGCAACATTACCAAAGTGTTATCTAAAAAAAATGTAAAGGCTTCGAAAAGCAAAAGGCGATGTTTTATAGAAAGAGATGATTAAATTTCCGATAGCCTGATTTTTAAAACTTTACTTTTTTTGAAATATTTTTATAATACAATATTCATTGCTATGTAATAAGTAGCCTTTGTTTTTAATACAAATGAATTTTGAATGTAATATTATATGCCTACATTTGCTCACGATTTTTTTATCGAAACAATAAATATTTTTTCAAACCAATTATTTTATTTACTAATTATTAATTAAAAATTTCAACAAAAATGAAAAAGAGATTCCTTTTCGGTGCTTTGTTGTTGTTAAGTGCAGTAGGATTTGCGCAGAACACAATCGACAATGCTTTTTTTGACAAAGTGAGTTTCCGTGGTGCTATGGGCACAACGGATTGGACAACAGGCTGGTCGAATTTCGATCCGCAAAATGCAGTTTATCCTGCAACAGATGTAACTATTGGTGCAGGTAATATTGCATCAAGTACAATTTGGGGTTCTCCTTTAAGAACAACTGCTTCGTTTTCAGAAACTCCAATGACAAATTCGTTTTTTACTCCAGTTGATTATGTAGGTGCTTTTGGTACTGCTGACTGGACTTCAGGATGGGCAAATTTCGATCCACAAAATGCTGTTTATGGTACTCCAAATGTTACAGTAAATGCAGGTACACTTGCTGAAAACACTACATGGACAAAAAACAACATTTATTTATTAAATGGCTTTGTGTATGTACCAGACGGAATTACTTTAACTATCGACGCTGGAACAGTAATACGTGGTGATAAAACAAACAAAGGAACAATAATTGTTGAAAAAGGAGGTAAACTGATTGCTAATGGAACTGTTAGCGAACCAATCGTATTTACTTCAAATGTTGATGCTGGAAGCCGTACTTATGGTGACTGGGGTGGTATTATAATATTAGGTAAAGCACGTATTAATCAAACAAGTACTACTATCGAAGGTGGTGTAGGTCGTGCTTATGGTGGAAGCGATGATGCTGACAATTCAGGTAGTTTAAAGTATGTACGTATTGAGTTTCCTGGTATCGCTTTTGAATTAAATAATGAAATCAATGGTTTAACCATGGGTGGTGTAGGTTCTGGAACTACTATCGATTATGTACAGGTATCATACTCGGGTGATGATTCATTCGAATGGTTTGGTGGTTCTGTAAATGCAAAACACTTGATTGCTTTACGTGGTTGGGATGATGATTTCGATACAGATTTTGGATATAATGGTATGGTTCAGTTTGGTGTTTCACTTCGTGACCCGTCTATAGCTGATACAAGTACATCGAACTGTTTCGAATCTGATAATGATGGAACTGGTTCTACATTAACACCTTTCACAACAGCTATATTTTCAAATATAAGCTCGTTTGTTGCTCCTGGTACATTGCATTCTAAATACGGTCGTGCTATCCACTTTAAGAAAAATACCAGACTTCAGGTTTATAACTGTTCATTTGCAGGTTGGCCTACAGGTGTGGTTGTTGAAGCAGCTACAACTCAAGCTGGTGCTCTTGGTACTGCTCCAGATGGTAATGTTTTGAAATTTCGCAACAGTGTGATAACAGGTGCAACTGCAAATTTAGGAATAATTGCTACAGGATGGGATTTAACTGCTGCTGAAAGCTGGTTTAATACTACTGCATTTAGTAACAGAACTTTTGCTAATACTGCGTCACTTGATTTGGTGAATCCTACAAGTTTAACTGCACCGAATTTTACTACCGTTAAACATACTTACTTATTAAATGGTTTTGTATATGTGCCTGATGGAGTTACATTAACTATTCCTGCCGGAACAGTAATTCGTGGAGATAAAACCAACAAAGGAACAATTATTGTTGAAAAAGGTGGTAAACTGATTGCTAATGGAACAGTTAGTGAACCAATTGTATTTACTTCGAACGTTGACGCTGGAAGCCGGACTTATGGTGACTGGGGTGGTATTATAATATTAGGTAAAGCACGTATTAATCAAACAAGTACTACTATCGAAGGTGGTGTAGGTCGTGCTTATGGTGGAAGCGATGATGCTGACAATTCAGGTAGTTTAAAGTATGTACGTATTGAGTTTCCTGGTATCGCTTTTGAATTAAATAATGAAATCAATGGTTTAACCATGGGTGGTGTCGGTTCTGGAACTACTATCGATTATGTACAGGTATCATACTCGGGTGATGATTCATTCGAATGGTTTGGTGGTTCTGTAAATGCAAAACACTTGATTGCTTTACGTGGTTGGGATGATGATTTTGATACAGATTTTGGATACAATGGTATGGTTCAGTTTGGTGTTTCGCTTCGTGACCCGTCTATAGCTGATACAAGTACATCGAACTGTTTCGAATCTGATAATGATGGTACAGGTTCTACATTAACACCTTTCACAACAGCTATATTTTCAAATATAAGCTCGTTTATTGCTCCTGGTACATTGCATTCTAAATACGGTCGTGCTATCCACTTTAAGAAAAATACAAGACTTCAGACATATAACTGTGTTTTTGCAGGTTGGCCTACAGGTGTAGTTGTTGAATCGGCTACAACTCAGGCAGGTGCTCTTGGTACTGCTCCTGATGGTAACGTTTTGAAATTGCGCAACAGTGTTATTTCTGAAGCAACAAGTACTTTAGGTACTATAGGTTCTGGATGGAATTTAACTGCTGCAACTTCTTGGTATAATACAGCATCATTCAAAAATGATACAACAGATTTAAGTAGTGATCTTAAAATCACAAATATTTCATCATTAACTGCTCCTAACTTTTTGCCAACAGCAACTTCTAAAATGCTTGCAAAATCATACTGGCAGTTTGTTCCTGTACCTGGTTTGGCAAATAACATGAATTTATATGTTAATGCTTTTGCAAATGGATCGCAGGTAACAACACCAGGATCAATGATAATGGCATATAAAAACGGTGAATGTAGAGGTGCTGACGAAGTACTTGAGAATGGAACATTTAGTTTACTTGCAATGTCTGATTTGTCATCTGAGAGCGATCTTGATATGAAACTTTATGATGCTGCCACAAGAAAAATGTATGATTTACCAACAGTATTCGATTTTGAAAGTGATACTGAAGTTGGTCAAATTCTTACACCTGCAACAGTAACTGCTACTGCTTCATTGACAATCCCACTTTTAACTGGTACAAACTGGATATCATTTAATGTGTTACCTGAAAACAGTGTAGCTACAAAAGATGTGTTAAATTATACTCCAACAAATGGTGATGTAATTTCTAGACAAGGTGGTGGTACTGCTACATATATTGGTACTTCATGGGTAGGTTCAATTTCATCAATTGAAAAGAACAAGATGTATAAACTTAAATGTAAAGGAGCAACTCCAGGAAGTATAAATGTAACAAACCAACCTTTGACTGCTAACACTTCAGTTGCATTGACAACAGGTGTTAACTGGATTGGTTATTCTCCTGTAGAATCAGCACTTGTTTCAGTTTTGCTTTCAGGCTATGTTCCAACTTCTGGTGACAAAATTTCTACAAATGCTGGTGGTGGTCAAACTGCAACTTGGTCAGGAACAGCTTGGTTGAGTTCAAAACCAACATTTGTACCAGGTAGAGGATATGCATTAAAATCAGCTAATGGCGGTACCTTGACTTATCCTAGAAGAGTACTTAACAATTCAAATTTAAATCGCGTATCACCATTTTCTATGACAAAAGTAGCAGCTGCACCACAAACTGTGTGGAGTGAACCTACTGGTAAGGCCAATAATATGAACATTACTGCAAAACTAACAAAAGCTGATGGTTCTGAATTTATGAATGATGATATATGGTTAGGTGTGTTCAGAGAATCAGACAACTATTGTTATGGAGTTTCTTCTTGGTTTGATGCTGGCGAATGGGGTAAGCTTTTCCTTTTTGGTGCTCAGACTGATGCCACAACCCAAGATGGTTATTTTTTCAGAGTGTTTGATGCTAAAAACAATAAGTTTTATAATACAGTAGAAATACCTGATGCAGTAGAAACTGGTGTTGTAGGAGATGACAAATTTGTTTTTGTATCTGATGGTGATTTTGGTGAATTCAATAATCCAGTTATGTTGAAGATTAAAGATTCATCAACTGGTGTAAATAACATTGAGAAAGCCAACTTCATGGTTTTAAATAACAAAAGTGCAAAGTCAATTATGATAGCATTTGAAGTAGAAAATTCAAGTGCCGAAATCTCAATTTGTGATGTACAAGGTCGTGTTGTTAAACAATTAATAAATGATGTTGTTAGTGGTGTTCAAAATATTCAATTTAATTACAGTCAGTTGACTTCTGGTTTATATGTTGTGAAAGCAAATATCGGATCAAAAGCATATACTCAGAAAGTAGTTTTATAGACATGTTTTTTATTTTTGAACAATAATTATAATAATCCGGATTGCTTTTAGCAATCCGGTTTTATTCATTAATTTTATTATAAAAATATCTATAAATTGTTTGAGTCTATTTTGTAAAACAATCTAAATTCGCCTAAAGTGGCATTAATTTTTAATAATTTATTATGAAAATAAATAAACGTTTTTTTCTTCAGATTTTTATCATTCATTCATTCGTATCGTGTGTTTTTGCTTCAAATAGTTTAACTGATTTTGATAGTAATTTATTATTGAAATCTAAACAAGCTGATATTTGGACTCAACCAACAGGTAAGGAAAATAATATGACTGTTTATGCTACATTGTTTAAAAATGATGTTATATACGAACCTGATGGTTTGTTGTTAGGAGTGTTTAGAGGCTCAGATAATTATTGTTATGGATATGATACATGGTTAGAAAATCCAAGTGCAAATTATAAAAAATTACACATGGTGCTTGTTATGAGCGATGAATCTAATGTATCAGGATATTTTTTTAAAGTTTATAATCCAACAACAAATCAGTTTTTCTCTTGCAACGAAACTTTTACGTTTATAGCCGATGGTGAATATGGTGAGATTAATAATCCAAAAAAAATAAATATTACAGAGTCTGCATTAAATGATATAAATGCTGATTATGATTTTAATATTTATCCTACTCGTGTTAAAGATAATTTTAAAGTTAATTTATCGAATATTTCAAATTCAAATATTAAAGTTGAGTTGTATAATTTAAATGGAACTTTAATTTCAAATCTTTATAGTGGAATGAGTATCAATAATATTAATTGTTCAATTGATAGTAATATTGCTAGTGGATTGTATTTAGTTAAAGTTATTACTGACTTAGGTACTATGACTAAAAAAATTTTCATTGAATAATTCTTAATATTTATTGAAATTGAGTATATATTCTGAGTATTTAATCAATATCAACTATAATTATTCTATTGTATTATTTTATTAATCTCTATGTATCTTTTCTTTAATATATAGTTCATATTTTTGTGTTGTTTAAAATTATATTTTTTGTACAAACTAATAAATAAAAAAAATGAAAAAAAATGTATTAATTTTTAGCTGTTGTCTTTTGTTTGCAAGTTATCTTCTTGCACAAAATTCAAATGTTAACGAAACAAAGTTTGAAAAATCAAATTTTGTTCGCAAAGTATCATCTTCTACTTTGGGAAGTGGTTGGTCTGAGCCCACTGGAAAGGCTAATAATATGACTATTTATGCGAATGTTTTAAAAAATGGTGTAGTATACATGCCAGAAAATCTTGAATTAGCTGTTTTCTATGGAGTTGACAACTACTGTTATGGAGTATCTCCTTGGTTTGATGGTGGAGTTGGTGTTGGCAAATTGTTTTTGTTTGGTGCACAAAGTGATTTTACTACTCAGGACGGTTTCTTTTTCAAAGTCTATGATCCAACTAACAATAAAATATATTCCATTGATATACCTACAGCAAATGATAATGGAGTAGTCAGTGATGATAAATTCATATTTGTGAGTGATGGTGAGTTTGGTCAATTTGATAATTTGGTAGCATTATCTCTTAAATTTGATATTTCACGAACATCTGCTAATACCTCAATGGGTTCAGTGAGTGGTACTGCTAATGGTAGTTATTCTTCTGGAGCTTCTATTTCGGTTACTGCTACTCCTTTAACTGGTTTTCGTTTTGTAAACTGGACTGATGGTGTTGGTGGTACTGTTATGTCAACTAATGCTAACTATACATTTTCGGCAAACGAAAGCAGAAATTTAATCGCAAATTTTGAATTTATACCAATTTCATCTAATATTTCAGTATCATCAATTACTGATGCTGCTAATACAGATGTTGTTGTAGAATCTACCGGAAAAATCACTGTAGATGCTGTTGCTCCCACTACTTTTAAAAGCTTAGCATTAAACGCTGGTGGTAAATTAGATTTGCCAAGTGGTCGTGCATTAGCAGTAACAGGTAATTTTATTTTGAAAAGTGGTTCACGCTTTGTAGATTTAAACCCAACTGGTGGTTTAACTGTAACTGGTACTACTACTATTCAACAAGACCTTACTGGTGCAGGTGGTTCAACTCCAAACGGACGTTTTTGGTATGTTGGTACTCCTGTAGTGGGAGCTACAAGTGCTGTATTCGATGCAGCCGGTGGTAACAAACTTTGGTACTACAATGAGCCAACACATGCTTATGTTGAAATTACTAACAATACTACTACTTTGCAAGCTGGTAGAGGATATGTAGTACGTTTGGGAGCTAATGCTACTGTAAATTTCACAGGTGCATTAATCTCGGGTGCTCAGTCATTTAACCTTACAAAAACAGGTACTGATGTTAAAAGTGGTTTTAACTTGATTTACAACCCATACCCATCGTTTATGCGCTGGCACACTGCAGCAAATTTACCAGGTGCAGTTGCTAAATCGTTTTGGACTCGTACGAATGGATCTTTTGATTCGTTCAATGTAAGCTTAAATGGAGGTACAGGTTCAAGTGCTGGTGTAACTCGTTATATCGCTCCTTATCAAGCATTTTGGGTGTATACGGCTTCAAATGTATCGTTGCCAATTGCTAACGATATGCGTACGTTGGAAGATTTTGACAGACCTGCAAATGGTTTGAAAGCTAAAGCAGTAAACAATACTCAGATGCTACGTTTGAAAGTATCGAATGGTACTGATGGTGACGAAATTCTTGTTGCATTTACTCCTGAAGCTACAAGCGGTGTAGATAATTATGATACACAAAAAATGTCGAGCGACACTTTTGTTGTACCAGAAATTTACACTACTATTGGAGCTGAAAGATTTGCAATTAACAGCTCAAATACAGTAAGTGATTTTGCACTTGGTTTCGAAACTAAAGCTGCAAGTAACTTTACAATAAAAGCTACTACAGTTTCGAACTTCGATGTTGATACAAAAATTGTATTGGTTGACAAATTGAATAATAATTTGGAAACAGAACTTACCGAAGGTGCTGAATATGCATTTGCTTCTGATGTAGCTGCAAATTCTAATCGTTTTGAAGTTAAGTTCAAGTCGAAAGGTGCAACTACTGGTGTTAATCCTGCTACTGCTAATAATGTTTATACATTGGTTCGTAATTCAAATAATGGGTATGAATTAAGTGTTTTGAATAACAAAACTGCTAATGTAAAGATATTTAATACAGTAGGTCAGTTAATACAGAATTTCGACAATGTAAGTGTAAAATCAATTGGTGCTAATTTATCGGCAGGTGTTTATACAGTTGTTGTGAAAATTGATGGTTTACAATCTATATCTAAAAAACTTTCAATTAAATAATCTAAATTAAATAATCAGTTATAACAAATTAGAATTATGAACACTACAGCAAAAACAACAAAAAAAGTATACACTCAACCACAGGTTGAGTATATTGTTATGGATAACGAAATATCGTTGCAATTGGCTTCAGGTCCACAGGCACCTCCGGTTGATCCAGAAGCAGATTCAATGACTCCAGGTTTTGTAAACCAAAATCCTTTTAAGGATCAATTAGTATAAGTATTAATAATTTGAGTTGATACAAATTATTAACTTTTTCAATTTTTTGTTTGGTCAGGCCTATTCGTGAGAATAGGCCTGCCTTTTTGTAATAGGTATAGATGCTAAAGTTACGCTCTTTAAATCTATCAATTATTTGTTTTTAATTTGGTCGAATGTGTATTTAAAAACGCTTGAGCAGCTTTTTCCCAATGGATTATTGTTGCTGCAACTTCCTGATTTCGATTTTTTTAGATATTTGTAAACCTCACTAACTGATTTGCAACCATTTCCAATAGCAAGTTTAATTTCATCCCTACTTATTTTGTAACAAAAACAGACTAAAGCCTCCTCAGTCTTGTCTTTAAAAAATACAGGAGATTTTAACTCATTTTTTTTTATTTGTTTGTCATTTTGGATATATGCTGTGTCGCAGCTTTCAGATATACATACTTGCCATTTAGTTTTCTTGGATGATAAAATTTGAGCATTTGCCAATTGATTTTTAACGGCTTCTTCTTTTACTTTTAATGTGGGTTGGCCGCAAGTTGGGCAAATCTGTATTCCTTTCATTGTGTGTTGTTGTTTTATGTGTTTTTATGTTTTGAAATTAGAAATCAATTATTTACGATATAATATACCTAACAAAAAACAGTTGGATTGGTTCAAATACCAAACAGTTTGTTTTATCATTCCTAAAGTAAGTAAATGTTCAAATATAATATCCCATTTTTTTAAAGACGAAAGTAACTCTACATCCCCTTTAGGGGCTTGGGGCGGCAAAAACTAATGTTATAACTGCCCCTATATCCCCTAAAGGGGACTTGAAGTTACAATTGATTTGTGAAATTATTATTTTTTACAAATGTGACATTATTTAATTCCTATTACTTAATTGAAGACTGGATTGTGAAATTTAAAAATTGCAATGATTAAAATGAAATATTTTTGAAGTAATATTAAACAAGAATTATCAAACATTTTAAAAAAAATAACTGATTCATTTGATAATAAGCGAAATAAATGTATATTTGCAAAAAAAAATGCATATTATTATTTTTTAAATATACTACCTGTAAAATCAATT
>Ga0247840_10009579_pt1 | contig 12448 bp, 14 predicted proteins | sample LaCruzMarch2015__FD_192404 | JGI IMG/M metagenome (GOLD analysis project Ga0247840, IMG submission 192404) | Freshwater microbial communities from meromictic Lake La Cruz, Castile-La Mancha, Spain - LaCruzMarch2015_17m | ecosystem: Environmental > Aquatic > Freshwater > Lake | place: Spain...
CCAAGCTCGACCCGATCACCGAGACCGGAAGCGGCCGGGTGCAGGAAAAAGAGACCGCCTACCTCAGCGCGATCATCGAAAAGGTCAACGACCTGTTCGAGGGCGAGCTCACCGACCAGGACAAACTCGTTTACGTCAACAAGGTCATCATGGGCAAACTTCTGGAATCTCCGAAGCTCCAGCAGCAGGCCGCGAACAACAGCCGCGAGCAGTTCGCCAATTCCCCGGACCTCAACTCCGAGCTCCTGAGCGCCATCATGTCCGCCCTCGACGCCCACACCCTGATGAGCACCCAGGCCCTCAACTCCCCCACCGTCCGCCAGAGCCTCAAAGACATCCTCCTCGACCACGCCCGCCTCTGGGAAACCCTGCGAACATTCGCGGCGTGAGTTGAGCTTGAACAAGCAACCTCGTGATTGTGGGCCGTTTTACGAATTGCTGCTACTGAAACTAATCTTTTGAAATCGACTCAGTAATCACCAATGGTCTCTACTGATAAATGTTATTTATGTGGCGCGAACGGAAAACTTACCCGCGATCATATTCCACCAAAGTGCCTATTTCCGAAACCTCGGCCATCAAACCTTTTTACCTTGCCATGTTGTTTTTCGTGTAACAACGCGTCTTCAAAAGACGACGAGTATCTGCGTTTAGCCACGAGCAGCCTAATTAATGCTCTACCAGTAGCTCGTAGATCTTGGGATCGGGTCATCGATAGCACCATAAAAAAGCGAAGGATTGGAGAACTGATTGATGATCTGCGAAAGGAAATTAAACCGGTGATGCTGAACACTCCTGCAGGGAACCTGTCCGCAGCCCAATTCGCGATACAGGCGGAACCAGTCAATCGAAGCGTTGTTAGAATTACCAGGGGAATACTATCAGCCACTCATCCTGAGGTGAATACGGCACATTTGGATTATGCCGTGACGCACATTGATCAATTTAAATTAACATCAATAAAACAATCAGGGATTTCCGATAGCTTGCCTTGCTATCAACTGGGTGATGGCGTCTACACAAACTGGAGAGGAGTTGCCAATAATAACCATGGCTTTGGGTTGATGGTTCATGCATTCTATGGCGCAGCAGTGTGGGTCGTGCAACACCAGCCAGGCATAGGAAGGATTACTCTTTATGGCGCTCCGGGTTGGAGTCAGCCGTTGAGCGGAGGTTCCCTCACGAGAGATCCCACTCAGGTTCAATACTGAATGAGCATAACAACCGCGAGCATCGAGTGGCCATCACAGCGCTTGGAAGAAGTGCTGGCTCTGCACCGCGCGGATTCGCACAGGCTGGGATTCTTTCCGCGAGGGGCATTTGAGGAGCATGCTCGCGCCAGGCAGATCATTTTAGCTCTCGATGAGAGGGGTGACATGCTTGGGTATTTGCTCTATCGCGTCGCCAAACAACGGGCAATGGTCGCGCACCTATGCACCGCGCCCAGGGCGCGGGGAAAAGGGGTAGCACGTGCTCTGATTGAGCATCTCAAGCGCACGACAGCGTCGCTTTCAGGAATTGGGCTTCACTGTCGCCAGGACTACGATGCAAGGTATGTGTGGGCGAAATTTGGTTTTACCGCGTTGCACCGGAAGATTGGGCGGAGTCAGGATGGGCACGAACTGACGTTTTGGTGGTTCGATCATGGACACCCCGATCTTTTCTCTATTGCTTCATCCGGCGATGAGTTCCGGCAGAAGGTGATCGTGGATGCGAACGTCTTTTTTGACCTGCAAGGCGGGAAAAACCGGAACAGCGAGGACTCGATGGCACTGCTGGCGGATTGGGTGCAAGCCAGTATAGAGCTCTGCGTCACGAAGGAGATCTTCAACGAAATTGACCGGGCTGCGGATGGGGAACTCCGGGCTCGGAGCAAAGCGGCGCTGACGCGCTATGCAGTCGTCAAATCGGACGATATTCGTTTTCAGAAAGTCTCCGAGGAATTAAAGCCACTATTTCCAGAGGACTCCATTCTCCGAGACGAGTCCGACTTACGCCAGATCGCATACGCAGTGGCTGGCGATGTTTCATATTTCGTGACACGTGATGCAGCGCTGGCTGAACGATGCGAACACCTTTACGACCGGCACGGATTGCAAGTTCTCCACCCTGCAGAACTCATCAGCAACCTCGATGTCCTCGAGCGGGAAGCCCAATATCGCCCGGCGCGAATCGCTGGATCACGGCTGGAGAGCCGTGCGCTAAAAGCTGACGACGTGGAGTTGGTAGTCGAAACATTTCGAGACAAGGCGCAAGAGAGGGCGACTGAGTTCCGGAAGGCCGTGTTGCATGGTCTCAGCAGGCCACGGGAGATCGCGGCGAGATTCGTGGTCGACAGTGAAAGGCGCCCGGTCGTGTTCGGTGTCTGCGACCGCACCCGCTCCGACTTGATGGATGTCACGATATTGAGGGGCGCCGATCACAGCCTCGCTCCAACTATGGTGCGGAACTTCCTGCGGACTACGCTGGAGGCGGCCACGCGGGAAGATAGAAACCTGGTGGTGGTTTCCGATAAGGGGTTTGGAAAAGTCGAACTGGAAGCTGTGGTTGAGTTCGGCTTTTTCAAGATTGCCGGTAACTGGGTGAAGACGACTTTGAGGTTCTTGGGGGGATTTGATGCTCTACGCTCTGCGGCTGAAACTGTTATCGCAACAATTCCCGGAAAATCTCTGACAGAGGCAACGCAGCGGGCAATCGAAGAAGCCGAAACCTCAAATAATCCCGATACTGCGGCCGCGCTTGAATCGCGCTTTTGGCCTGCGAAGATTATCGGCTCTGCCCTGCCTACATTCATCGTCTCCATTCGTTCAGAATGGGCACAGCACTTCTTTGACGATGAGCTGGCATCGCAGTTTCTTTTCGGCACCCGCGAAGACCTATTGCTTGGAATCGAAGGTGTTTATTATTGCTCTGCCCACCATCAACATCTCGCCGCCCCAGCTCGCATCCTGTGGTATGTCAGCAAAGGAAAAGATGGATTCGGCTCCATGAGCATCAAAGCCTGCTCAAGGTTGGAAGAAGTTGCTGTCGGCAAACCGAAAGAGCTGTTCAAACGCTACCGGCGACTGGGAGTTTATCAATGGAAGGATGTGTTCCAGGCAGCCAATAAAGACATCACAAACGACATCCTAGCCTTTCGATTTTCCATGACTGAACGATTTGTCAAACCCTTTGCCCTTAGCCGTCTCGAAGAGATCGGCATCCGTCAGCCACTGCTGGCACCCAGACGCATTTCGGATGCACAGTTTTCCACGATCTATTCCTTTGGCTGTGGACTCTCGTAACATGAAAACCGGCAAAGCGCTTCTTGTCTCGATCCGTCCCCGATTTGCGCAGCAGATATTTGCGGGAACAAAGACTGTTGAGCTGCGCCGCATACGTCCGCGTGTGCAGGCCGGTGATTTGGTCGTCGTTTATGCTTCGGGCGAGCAAAAAGCACTTGTGGGGGCATTCCAAATCGCAAAAGTATATGCAGCCTCGCCGAACAGCATCTGGCGAAGGTTTGGTACGAAAACAGGAATAACCAAAGCGGAGTTGGATATTTATTATTCCGGACTTGAGACAGGATTCGCTATTGAGGTAGAGCGGACATGGCGCCTGCCTGCACCAGTGGATCTAGCGGCACTCCGTCGCCAACGGGGAGGATTTCATGCCCCCCAGAGCTATCGTTACCTTGATCTTGGGGAAGTCCTGAAATTGGGAGGCGAGGCGCTGCTGGGGGGAAGTGGGCGTGACAGGTAAAGTATCGAGACAAATAGCCGCAGGAGAAACAGATTGGATCTTCTTCAAAACTCGAACTCCCCCTGCTTCGTTCCGCCAGCCTGCGGCTTTTTCTGGATCATCGTCTCAATCGCTTCGATCACACCGTTGACCTGGGCCTTGTTCTCCGGGCTGGGATCTTGTTCATGCCATCGCGTTGCCTGCCGGGCCAGCCACTCCAAGGTTCTTTTCCCAATCGGCCAGACCCGGAATATCCACCCATCCACCCGCAGGGCATCGCCACCGACGATCACCTGTTTCGGGAGGGGAAGCTCGGGAAGCTCCTCCACGGAATTGAGCGGGCTCCCATCCGGGGAAACGCCCAGCGGCAGGGGTATGCCGGAATCGTCCGCGTTGGTGCGTGTGGATCTGCGGCGTCTGGCCATGAGAGAGTGTTATGCGCCGGAAGATGGCCCCGCAATCGCAGGATTCAGAGATTTCGTTCTGTCCCGCGCCGCCGGGCGGGCGGTAAACTGCCGACATGACCACCGAACAGATCCACGGGCATGAAATCATCGAACTCGTCGCCAAATACCCGGAGGGCATCGCGACCGGGACGCTGACCGACATCGTGGCGGGCGAATTTGGGACCGGTGCCAAGTTCTTCACCTGCTCGGCGGAGAACATGTCCCTGCCGGAACTCCTCACATTCCTCGGCGAGCGGGACAAGGTCCAACTCCGCGACGACCTCGTGTTCCCCGGAGGATCGCCTGCCTGCAGTCACGACTGATCCATGAAAGCTCTCTTTGAATTTCTGCGAAGCCTGTTCCGAAGGCCAGAGCCATCGCCACGGGTCTGGACCCGGTGGATGCCGTAGCCGATTTCCCCCATGCGACGATCCGCCATGCCGCAGCCTGAGAAGATCCAGCAACTCCTGGCTGCCGGTCGTGCTGTCGCCGAGGGGTTTCTCCGGGACAACGGTCAGGTGCCGCCCATGATGCTGGCCTTTTCGGATGACGGGATGATTCTTCATTCCGCCACCAGCATGACGCATCCCCATGTGAAGGACGACTTTGCCGGAGCCTGCCGCTTGCTGGCGCGGGCCAACCGCTCCACAGCGGTCGTCCTGATCCTGGAAGCCTGGGCGCGAATCGCTCCGCCCGGTGGATCCATTGATACCGACATCCGCCCCTCCACCGCACCGGACCGGATTGAGGTCATCAGTCTCAACGCCGAGATCCCCGGTCACGGATACCTGGCCATGCACGAAATCCAGCGGGACAAGGACGGGAAGTTTTTCTCTCTGGGCGAAGATCGCGGGATCGGCGCGGCGGACAACTGACGTTCAGCGGCGGCTCAAGGTTCACAACGCCGGCAAGGAATTCGCGTCTGTCCGTGCCCGCCGGCCTGACAAGCTGGTCGCATTCACCGCGTCGGAAAGCCGGTCCGTCGCCTCCAGCCTGGAGTATTCCGTGAAATCTCTGAGCCGGGCACAGAAGATCGCTCCGGCCAAGAAGTGGAAGGCTGGTCTGTGAGTTTCGACCGCAGAGACATGCGAAGAGTCGCTATTCCTCAATCAACTCCGGAACTGCCCATCCATCCTTCAGATAACCGAGGGCTTGATCGACAATCGCGTCAGACAAGCTTTTCTCGTGTTGCTGCTTCTGCTCAGCGGTCAGCTCCAGGCCTTCAAAGCAAATGGAAAGGTTCCAGTCTCTGTAGAAATTCTCGATTTTTTCACATGCATCCTCAAACGAGCCTGTTTCGAGTTCAAAATTGTATGTGGACATGCTGATCCTCCTCTTTTTCTTCCACGAGGCTTTTTTGGATACTCTTGGACAGGAGCTACGATCGAGTTGCTCTAAAGCCATTTGGAAAAAGTCGAATTTATAACCCCTGGATTCTTCCGACAAGAAGTCCAATTTTTCCGCAATCGGGTCGAAAAGAAGTCGCAGGATATATGTCTCGTAAGCCGACATCGGACATCCTGGAGTGTAACTTGCCCCACCTCTCCTGCGATGTCTTTCGACCGTGTAAATATATCTATCCGGCCGATCTGGATCAGGAGATAGATAACCTTCTCGCTTCAGAAGCTTTTCAGGCGTTACCTGCCAGTTCTCGCCTTCCCATTCCCCCAAAAAATGGTAAAACTTTTTCCAAGCCTCGTCATCAGTCATCATTTTTGTTGGTTGTTGATCCAGGTTAATGCCTTCGGAAATCAGCGTCAAATCGGATTCATGGCAGGAGGTTTCCTCTGGTCCGGTTGACGGTATTCACCCAGACTCGTATTCGTGTCCATGCAGAACGCCATTGCGGTCATCAGTGACATCCACTCGAATTTCGAGGCGCTGACGGCTGTTCTTGACGATATGCGGGTGCAGGAGGTTACGCAGGTCGTCTGCCTGGGCGACATCGTGGGCTATGCTTCAAGCGTGCAGTCCTGTATGCGGGCGGTTCGTGAACGCAGATGCCCGGTGCTTCTGGGAAACCACGATGAAGCCGCCTGCCTCCTCGCCACCCCGCCGACGGACAGCGAGGCCGAGATGGCGAGGAAGGTGCTCCTGAGCACTGGAATCAATCCAGACGGCACGCGGATCAATCCGCTCTGGAATTGAGCTGGTTTCACCCCCATGAACAAACAGGAAATCGTCGCGAGCATTCTTGACCGACTCCGGGAGGAGTTCGAATCCCGCAGCCGCGTCTCGAAGATCACGCGGGAGGGCGGCAACGACGCCGAGAGCAAGGCCGAGGGTAAATACGACACCCTCGCCATTGAGGAAAACTACCTGGCCGACGGGTTGGCGAGGCAGGCTGTCGCCGCCGCCGAGGCCATGGAAGAGATCGAGAAAATGCCCCTGCGCACGTTTGCCGAGGACGATCCCATAGATCTCGGCGCATTGGTCGAAATCGAGTTCCCCGGAGCAAAGGAATGGTTTTTCTTCGCTCCCTCCGGCGGTGGGACCGAGGTCCAGCATCAAGGGACGCCAGTGACGGTGATCACGCCCGAGTCCCCGCTGGGCTCACAACTGATCGGATCACGGGTCGGGGACAAAACCGCTGCTCCTCTCGCCAAGATTCTCCGGGTGGAATGATCTTCCGGTTCAGACCAAGCCGTGGATCTTCGCGGCAATGAGCGGGGCGAAAAACAGAATGCCCATTCCAATCGAGAGCAGCCCGCCCTGCCGGAAATCGAAATCCGAGAGAAGCCGCTTCCATGATGCCCGGAAGACAAACCGACCGAAGCCGATCTCAAACACCATCATCAGCACAAACCAGAGCAGGCCAATCCAGTAGCATTGACCGACGGTGCCGGGGTTGATCCATGGCACAAGCGCCCATGCGATGATCAGGATCAGGCCGGACCCTGTGAAGACGGCAATCTGCCGGGCACGTCGGTCACCGACCCGGCGGTTGAGGAAGCGAACGCGAAGAATGCCGTGGACGACCTCCGCAATGGCAATGAGCACCCAGACAACAACAGCTTTCCCGACAAGCGCGATCACGGGATATTTTTCTCAGTCCCGCCGCGACCGCGAGAACAGCGTGCCCACCACGGCGGCGAAGACGAGCCCGATCACCCCGGCAATGATGAGATGGCTCAGCGGGAGCTTCTTTCCGCATTCGCAGGGGACTCCAGACCATTTTCCGGTGGTCACGAGGGTTTTGACGGATTCGATGCAAGGGCAGGTGTTCATGGGCTGGGGACAATGTAGCTGGGATCGTTTCGCATGGCAGGTAAAAAATGGGGGCGACGCGCGCCCCCATTTCAATGCCCATCCTGCGGGTGGCGGTGCGGCCAGATCTCATATCGGGGTCTCGACCACGAGGTCGTGGATTCTGAAGTCCGACTGCTGCCAGTCGGGATCGGGCTCCATGCCGCAGAAGCCCCCGCCGACGGCGAGGTTGATGATCAGGTGGAATTTCTGGTCGAACGGTTTGGCCATTTCGACGCTGAAGGTCTCGAACCCATTTACCCACCAGGAAATGCCGGTGGCATCCCAGCCCAGCGCGTAGCATTGGTATATTCCAGGGTAGGCACCGTGGATCACCTGCTTCGACTTCATCTTCCGCTTGTCCCAGTTTTTCCCGTAATGGACGGCCTGGTGGACGGTGTCCCGCTCGTCGTTCCGGGCTTCGAGGATGTCGATCTCTCCCGAGGCCGGCCAAGGGCCATACACGTTGTCCGTGGGGAGCATCCACACGGCGGGCCAAAGCCCCTTGGCTTGTGGCACAGACGCCCAGAAGCTGAGTCTCCCATAGCAGAAGTCGAACCGCCGCTTCGTCCGGATCCTCGCGGACGTGTAGGGCATGACATGCCCGCAGATGTTGGTCTCCTTCCGCTTCGCGGTGATGCGCAATTCTCCATCGCTCCACTGCGAGTAGTCCATGTCCGCAAACTCCGGGGAGTCCACATACATCTGTCGCTCCTGGTTGCCGCCGCCGAAGTTGTTCACCTCGTATTCCCAGTGGTCGAGCAAGTTGCCTTTCAATAGTTCAGTTTTTTTGTATGGTTTCATATTTGGTTTCGTCCTTCATGGACGGATAAGGTGTTCCTTTCGTGGGCATGTAACGCAGGGTTGTGCGGTATTGCGGCTCTCGGAGCGTCAACTCATACTCGAAGCCGTGGAGCGGATCGTGCACTTCGTAAAAAATGCTGCGTGCTCCAGTGAAATCGGGTTGCTGAAACTGAGGGAACCTGCCAAAGCGTGAATCTGCTATGCCAACCAAAAAGAAACCCGCTCAGAAACCAGTCAAGAAACCCGCAAAGGCACCCGTCAAAAAGGTCGTCGCGAAACCCGCAAAGAAGGCTCCCGCCAAGAAGGTCAAGCGGAAGCTGAATCCGGCACTGATGAAGCCCATCCAGCCGGATGCCGTGCTTGGCGTGATCGTCGGCACAAAGCCACTACCCCGCAGCGCAATGACCAAGAAGCTCTGGGACTACATCAAGAAGAACAATCTTCAGGATCCCAAGAAGAGGACGATGATCAACGCCGACCCCGCCCTCAAAGCGGTCTTCGGCGGCAAGAAGCAAGTCAGCATGTTCGAGATGACCAAGCTCGTCTCCAAGCACGTCAAATAACAACTCTCTACTCATCCCCGGCGGCTCTGTAATGGGCTACCGGGGATTTTTCTGTCGGGGATTTTTCTTGCCCCTTGTGGTTTCCTGGCGCATCCCTGCCGACTGGCTCGCTCGCTGCGACCCCGTCCTTCTGGAAATCTTCATGGAACTGGACCGGCTCACCTGCACCCGCAGGAATACGCAGGAGCGTCATTTTTTTCTTGCAAAGTGTGACGAGTCACATTACGGCTGTTCTTTTCATGAAGGACATTCGTCTGGAAAACTCTCATTTGGCCCTTGATTTTGACAATCGAACCGGAGCGCTGACGGGCATTGGGTTCCGGGGCAGGAATTTCATTGCTGATGGCGAGGGGCGTCCACTTTTCGAGTTAAATTTCCGGGATCGGGAGGGGAGGGCGGAACGGATCAGCTCGTTGGATTTTTCGGCTCCGGCATTTTCGGTTCGGTCGGGGGAGATGCAAATCGAGTTCGATGGTTTGGCGGCTTTGCAGGTGCGGGTGGTGGTCAAGATCACGCTGGGCGATGATTCCGATGAGAGTATCTGGAATGCGGAAGTCGAACACGGACGGGCCGGGTATTTGGAATGGATGGAGTTTCCGCGGGTGGTGGTTCCTAACAATTTGGTGGCGACTGGCGGCGACGGCCGCATTTTCTGGCCGGCGCTGGAGGGAGTGTTGATCGAAGATCTCGAGCACCGGGAAAAATCGCATCTTCCGTATCAGGAGATCGAGTATCCCAATCCAGGTTGGTGCGGGTATTACCCCGGCGCGGCCGCCTTTCAATTCCTGGCCTACGAGAGCGGCGGCAACGTGCTCTATTTTGGCTCGCATGACCCAAAGCACACCACGAAAGAAATCGAATATCGCCGGGATGAGGCCGGGGTCCAGCTGATTCAGAAAGTCTATCTGGACGCGGCGGCTGCCGGAAAACACACCCTGGCTTATCCCATTGTGCTGGCGGTCTTGGAGGGCGACTGGCACGCGGCAGCGGATCGCTATCGGAATTGGGTTGAGGGGGTCAACACCGCCATCCGCATCACCGAGCGCAACGACTTGCCTTCGTGGATCGAGGACTCGCCGATTTTTGTCACCTATCCGGTCACGGGTCAGGGACACCATTCCGGCATGACCAGCCCGAACGAATTTTTCCCTTTTGTGCGCGCGCTGCCGGCGCTGGAAAAGCTCGGCCAGGACTTGGATTCCCGCCTGCTGGTGTTGCTCATGCACTGGGAGGGGACTGCGCCGTGGGCACCGCCGTATGTCTGGCCTCCGCTCGGCGGCGAAGCGGGGTTGAAGGAGTTCGGCTCGCAACTGCACGCCCGCAACCATCTGCTCGGGCTCTACTGTTCCGGCACGGCATGGACGAACACCGCCGATACAGGCGATGGGAAATACAACCGTACGGCGGAGCTCGAACGGGACAATCTGATTCGTCACATGTGCCGCGGACCGCAGGGCGAATACAGTTGTAAAATCTGCAATGGCGAGGGCATCCGGCTGGGGTATGACATTTGTGCCGCGACAGATTTTGCGCATGACGTGATGGCTGGCGAGGCGGTGAAGATCGCATCGGCCGGCGTGGACTACATCCAGCTTTTCGACCAGAACCTCGGCTGCGCGGCATATCAATGCCACGACGAGGCGCACGGGCATTCGGCCGGACCTGGCGCGTGGGGATCGCAGGCGATGCTGCGGCTGCTCGCACACGTTCGTTCCTGCCTGAAGCAATCGGGGAATCCGAATACCGTCCTCGGCTGCGAAGCGGCTGCGGCGGAGCCATTCCTGCAGGATCTGCCAATCAACGATCTCCGGTTTCACATGGGATATTGCATGGGCAAACCCGTGCCTGCCTACTCCTATCTCTTTCACGAATACGGCTGCAATTTCATGGGCAACCAGGTTGAGGCGCTGGTGCCGATTGATGAAAAGTCGAGCCCATGGAACCTGGCATACCGGCTGGCACACTCATTCATCGCCGGCGATTTGCTCACGGTTGTTTTGAAGGATCACGGCGAGATTCATTGGTCGTGGTGCACAAAATGGGAAGTGGCTGCGCCGCCGCAGAAACCGCACCTCGATTTCATCAAGCATCTGAATGCCTGGCGCCGCGGGGCAGGAAAACCCTATCTCTATGGCGGTCGCATGCTGACGCCCACGAAGTTTGAGGGCGCAGAACCGGTTTCGCTCACATTGCGTTGGGGCCGGCCGCTGCCAGTGCCTGGCGTTATGACGTCTCGCTGGAAGAGCCCGCAAGGGGACGAAGCCCATTTCGTCGTGAATTTTCTCGATCAGCCGCAGCGTATTCGTCTGGAGCTGGGCGACAAAAAGGAAACCTGCGTCAACCGGCGTCCGTCCGGCGGGGATGAGGCGAATGTGCTGCTTCAAAATGGATTCCTCGAAGTAGAAATTCCCGGCCTCAGCGCGATCATGATCCAAGTGCCATGAGACCGCTCACGCCGGCTCTCGTTTTGGCTTCCAGGGCGGTTCCGCCACGGAACGCCGCCTGAAAACAAAGATGAAAACCAACCAATCACCCGAGAAAAAATAACCGTCAAAGAATAACCAAAAAGGACCACTATGTTCATCGTTGAATCCTACCCCGTCGCCGTCGCCCTGTGCGTCATCACCATGTTGTGCTGGGGCTCATGGGCAAACACCCAAAAACTAGCCAGCAAAGAATGGCGCTTCCAACTATTCTACTGGGACTACGCTATCGGCGTCTTCCTGCTCGCGCTCCTGCTTGCTTTCACGTTGGGCAGCACCGGCAGCGGCGGGCGCAGCTTCCTAGCCGACCTTCATCAGGCGGACGCCAAATGGCTTGCCTCGGCGTTCATCGGCGGCGTGATTTTCAACCTCTCGAACATCCTGCTGGTCGCGGCGATTGACATCGCCGGCATGGCGGTAGCCTTCCCCGTGGGCGTCGGGCTGGCGCTTTGTCTTGGCGTCATCACCACCTACCTGTCTAACAAGGAAGGCAATGCGCCGATGCTCGGTGCGGGCGTCGTGGCCATTATGATAGCGATTCTTCTCGATGCCATCGCTTATAAGCGCCTCGCCAGTGGCGAGAAGAAGACACCGGTCAAAGGTATTATCATTTCCATCGCGGCGGGCGTGTTGATGGGCTTTTTCTACAAATACGTCGTCGCGGCGATGGGGCAAATCGACCCCGCCACGAAAGTGCTCGAAGCGGGCAAACTCAGTCCCTATACCGCCGTCGTCCTGTTCAGCGCGGGATTGCTGCTCTCAAATTTCCTCTGGAACAGCATCATGATGGTCAAGCCATTCACGGGTGGTCCCGTGCCATTTGGCGACTACTTCACGAAAGGTAACGCCCGCCTGCACCTCGTGGGCATTCTCGGCGGCATGATCTGGAACACCGGCATGGCCTTGAGCATTATCGCCAGCACCAAGGCTGGCGGGGCGCTTTCTTACGGCCTCGGTCAGGGTGCGACGATGATCGGTGCGCTCTGGGGAGTGTTTATCTGGAAGGAATTCAAGGGCGCTCCGAAAGGAACCAACGGACTGCTGGGCGCCATGTTCTTATTCTACATTCTCGGCCTCGCCATCTTGATCGCCTCCAAATCCTGAACGAAAAAAATGACAACACCATCCATCATTGTCGTCGGCAGTTCCAACACCGACATGATCATCAAACTCGACCGCATTCCGC
>Ga0247840_10009580_pt1 | contig 12446 bp, 16 predicted proteins | sample LaCruzMarch2015__FD_192404 | JGI IMG/M metagenome (GOLD analysis project Ga0247840, IMG submission 192404) | Freshwater microbial communities from meromictic Lake La Cruz, Castile-La Mancha, Spain - LaCruzMarch2015_17m | ecosystem: Environmental > Aquatic > Freshwater > Lake | place: Spain...
CCCTTCATAGTAGCTCTCCCTCGTATTAATTTAATAATTTAAATTATATACAATTCGGTAGCTTTTTTCTAATAAAGTAGGGAATTTTGTTTGCCATAAACTATCCTTTTTAGTTTACCAGTAACACAAATACTTCAATATTATAAAATATATTGCTTTAACAGGCTAAACATATTATAATTATATAGATGCAATAGATATTTATATTATAAAAGGTAGTGAAAAGGTGAAAATACAAATTGCAAAATTGGGACTTATAGATTATGACAAAGCCTTGAAAATTCAAGAAAAGCTTTGGGAGCTTCGACGTAATGGAATAATTGATGATACTATTTTATTATTAGAGCATAAGCCTGTGCTTACATTAGGTAGAAGAGGAAATTATGAGAATATACTTCTATCAAAGGAAGCCTTGCAAAACGAGGGCATAGATGTTTACGAGGTTAGCCGTGGTGGTGATGTAACATATCATGGGCCAGGGCAAATTGTAGGCTATCCAATAATGGATTTAAACTACCTCGGCAAGGATTCTAAAGAGTTTGTGTGGAACATACAAGAGGTTATAATTAGGCTTTTGAATAATGAATATGGCATAAACGCCGAAAGAGATGATAAAAAATATACTGGCGTTTGGGTTAACGATAAAAAAATTACTGCAATAGGAATAGCAATTAGGCATTGGGTTACAATGCATGGGTTTGCGTTTAATGTTAATACAAACCTTGCCCACTTCAACTGGATAACTCCTTGTGGCATTACAGATAGAGGCGTTACATCTATGGAGCAGGAGCTGGGGCAAATGCAAGATATGAACTTGGTTTATAGCCAAATTATTAAATATTTTTGCGAGGTTTTCAGTGCAGAGCTTACCCTGTTAACAGCAGATGATATTTATAAAATAGTTAGTGAGGTTGATTGTTAATGAGGTTAGCAAAACCTGAATGGATGAAAATACGTTCTCAAACCATTGAAAATAATGTTATGGTTGAGGGCTTACTAAAAAATAGAGGTTTAAACACCGTTTGTGAGCAAGCAAATTGTCCTAATATCAACGAATGCTTTAGCAAAAAGACAGTAACTTTTATGATTTTAGGTAATGTGTGCACACGAAATTGCACATTTTGCACCGTTCCAAAGGGAGTGCCTCAAATAGTGTCAGAGGACGAGCCAGCTTTAATTGCACAATCAGTATTAGAGCTAAATTTAAAGCACGTTGTTATTACATCGGTAACAAGGGACGATTTGCAAGATGGTGGAGCAGAGCATTTTGCAAAGGTTATAAATGCTGTTCGCAATAGGGCAAAAGATGTCACAATAGAGGTTTTAATTCCAGATTTTGAGGGAAACATTTCTGCACTTGAAAAGGTTATAAATGCAAAGCCTAATGTGATTAACCATAACATAGAAACTGTGCCTAATTTATATTCTGCTGTTAGGCCTATGGCAATATATAAGCGGTCAATAGATTTGCTCTGCAATGTAAAAAAATTAGATTCCAGCATAAGCACAAAGTCTGGTATTATGGTTGGTTTAGGCGAAACGCAGCAGGAAATGTTGGCGGTATTTAAAGATTTGAGAGAGGCATTATGTGATTTTTTAACAATCGGGCAGTACCTTGCGCCTTCTAAAAATCATTACCCAGTTGCCCAGTATATACACCCAGATATTTTTGAAAAATATAAGCAAATTGCATATTCTATGGGCTTTTCACACGTTGAATCTGGCCCATTTGTGCGAAGCTCATATCATGCGGGCGAGGCTTTGAAATAAACTTAAATTTAAAATAAATGTTGATATTTATTGAATTTAATAGTAAAATATAATTTAACATAATTTAGTATTATATAGGGATGTGGCATTTTTGAATATAACAAAAGAAATAGAAAACCTAAAAAAACAAAGAGGTGCTGTAATTTTAGCACATTATTATCAAAGACCAGAGGTTCAAGATATTGCAGATTATGTGGGCGATTCGTTTGCACTTAGTAAGCTTGCAAAGGAGCTACCACAGCAGGTTATAGTGTTTTGTGGTGTTCATTTTATGGCAGAGAGCGCAAAAATATTAAGCCCAGAAAAGACAGTTTTATTGCCAGATGCAAATGCAGGCTGCCCAATGGCTGAAATGGTAGGCGAGGAAGATATAATAGCTCTTAAAAAAGCTCACCCTAATGCTGCGGTGGTTTGCTATGTTAATTCAACAGCTAAGGTAAAGGCACTAAGTGATATTTGTTGTACATCATCTAATGCAATTCGTGTGGTTAATAGCTTGCCACAAAAGGATATAATTTTTATTCCAGACCAAAATTTAGGACATTATGTTGCACAAAAAGTGCCTGAAAAAAACATTATATTGTTTGATGGCTATTGTGTAACGCACCATAGGGTTAAAGCAGATGATGTAATAAAGGCGAAAGAGGCTGTGCCAGATGCAATTTTTGCAGTTCACCCAGAGTGTAGGCCAGAAATAGTTGAAATGGCAGATTTCGTAGGAAGCACATCAGAAATTATTGATTTTGTGAGCAATTCGCCAAATGAAAAGTTTATAATAGGCACAGAAATGGGCGTGCTTCACCCAATTCAAAAAAGAAGCCCAGATAAAAGGCTGTACTTGTTATCACCTGGGCTTGTGTGCCCTAATATGAAAAAAACTACACTTGAAAATGTGAAAAATGCTCTTTTGAATAATGAATATGAAATGAAATTAGATGAAGAAACAATTGAAAAAGCTAAGCATAGCTTGGACAAAATGCTACAGGTTTAATTTACAAATGAGATTGAGGTGACGAGATGAGAAGGTATGTATATCCATTAGATTTAGATACAATAGATTCTGAAGAATTTGATGTTATTATAGTAGGTGAAGGTATTGCAGGATTATATGCCGCACTACATCTTAATAGTCGATTTAAGGTTGCCCTGCTGTCAAAGGGTTCAGAGGAAGAAACAAGCTCATATCTATCGCAAGGTGGAATTGCTACTGTTTTAAACCCTGATGATAGCGAGCAAAAGCATTTTGAAGATACAATTACAGCAGGGGCAGGCTTATGTGATGTTGATGCTGTAAGGTTTTTGGTTAACCAAGGTCCAACAGAGATTGACCAGCTCCTTATTTGGAATGTTGGCTTTGATACAAAAGAAAACGGACAGCTTCAAACAACAATGGAGGGTGGACATTCCAAAAGGCGCATTATACATTGCGGTGGCGATGAAACAGGCAAGGAAATTGTCGACCGTTTAAAAGAAATTGTTGCAGATGCTTCAAATATAACTGAAATAAATAACGCATATTTAGTAGACATTTACACTGTAAATAATAAAACAGCAGGGGTTATTGTTTCAAAGGGTGGAAGCTTTACCCTGTTAAAGGCACAATCCGTTATTATTTGCACAGGTGGAATTGGCGCATTGTACCCATTTTCCACTAACCCAGATATAGCAACAGGTGATGGTATTGCCGCCTCTATGCGTGCAGGTGCTAAAACTGATATGATGGAATTTGTTCAGTTTCACCCAACAGCACTTTATAGTGAAGATGGTAACAGCAGAAATTTTTTGATTTCTGAGGCTGTGCGAGGTGAGGGAGCTGTTCTAAGAAATCATGAGGGCATAGCTTTTATGCAAAATCGCAATCCGCTTGCTGATTTAGCACCTCGAGATATTGTTGCTCGTGAAATTAAGCGTGAAATGCTAAAGAGTGATAAACCTTATGTTTATTTAGATGTCACTATGCGTTCACAGGAATTTTTAATGAATAGGTTTCCTAATATTTATAAATACTGTGAGGAGCAAGGAACAGATATTTCAAAGGAATGGATTAAGGTATGCCCTGTTCAGCATTATTTTATGGGCGGAATTGCATCGGATTTAAACGGAAGAACAAATATAGAGGGCTTATATGCCTGTGGCGAGGTTGCCTGTACAGGGGTGCATGGTGCTAACAGGTTAGCAAGTAATTCTTTGCTTGAATGTGTAGTTTTTTCAAGAAAGTGCGCAGAGGATATAAATGATTTGTTTTTGCCAATTGAAACGGAAGTTGTTCACGAAAATATAAATGCACCACATATTCAAAACGACTTATTCGACTTAAAGGCTATAAAAAAAGAAATTCAAGCAATTATGGACAAGGCTGGTGGAATAATCCGTACCGAGAAAAATATGGTCGAGGGCTTGAAAAAATTAGATGCAGTAATAGAAAAACTAAATGAGGCATCTGCTACTGATTTATTATACTTAGAAGTTTTAAATATGGCAACAGTTGGGCAGGATATTATCCAAAGTGCGCTAAACAGAAAAGAAAATGTTGGGGCGCATTACAGGGAAGATTAAAAGAAAGGGTGTACTTATATGGACAGAATACGATTAAACGAAATAATAAATAACGCATTGCAGGAGGATATTGGCTGGGGAGATGTTACAACCGAGAGCACAATTTCAAAGGACAAAATTTCATCAGCACGCCTAATCGCAAAGCAAAATGGTATTATGTGTGGTTTAGATGTTTTTGAGCTTGTAATGAAAACTGTAGACGATAAAATTAAAATTAGTATGCATTGTAATGATGGTGATTGTGTGGAAAAAGGTCAGCTTATTGCAAATATAAATGGACCATCTGCAAGCATTTTAACTGCCGAGCGTGTTGCGTTAAATTTCCTACAACGTATGTCTGGCATAGCAACGCAAACTGCAAAAATGGTAGAGCTTGTAAAGGGTACAAATGCTGCCATAGTTGACACAAGAAAAACAACCCCAGGGCTTAGAATGCTTGAAAAATATGCAGTTAGAATTGGTGGTGGGCATAATCATCGCTTTAATTTGGCTGATGGAGTGCTAATTAAAGATAATCATATTCGTGCAGCAGGTGGCATTACACAGGCCGTTGTTGCAGCAAAAAAGGTTGTATCACATATGATTAAAATAGAGGTAGAAACAGAAAATATACAAATGGTAGAAGAAGCACTTTCGGCGTCAGCAGATGTAATTATGCTTGACAATATGGACGTTGAAGCAATGGCACAGGCGGTAAAGCTAATAGGTGGCAGAGCGATAGTTGAAGCCTCTGGAAATATGGGCGAGGGTAATATAAAACAAGTAGCTTTGGCAGGTGTGGACATTATTTCAATTGGCTCATTAACACATACAGTATCAGCATTAGATATTAGCCTTAGGTTTGATTATTAATAATAAGAACAGCTTAGAGAAAACCTCTAAGCTGTTTTTTATTAAAATGATGGAGGTGAGCTAATCCACAAAATTTTTGCTGTTACACTACCAGCATTTGAAATATAGTGGTCAACATTTGCTTTGTAGGAAAATGTATCACCTTTTTTTGCCTTTAATTTCTTGCTTCCGTAATGCACATAAACCGTTCCAGCCAAAACATAGCCAAATTCCTCGCCCTGATGAGCAATTTCCTCTTTATATTTACCATTAGGTCCAAGCGTTAATATAATTGGCTCCATCATATTTTTTTGTGCATTGGGTATTACCCATTCCACCTTATATTTTAAATCTTCATCCTCAACTTCAAAAAAGTCATTTGCGGTGAATATAATCTTTTCTTCTTCTTTTTCGTTGAAAAAGTCTTTAAGGCTGGTTCCTAAGCTTTCTAAAATATCCGCAAGGGTATTCAAAGAAGGTGAGGTTAAATCTCTCTCAAGCTGAGAAATAAACCCTTTGGATAGCTCGCATCTACTTGCAAGCTCGTCTTGTGTAAGCCCTTTTTCTTGCCTTAATATTTTAATTTTTGTACCAATCGCCATAATAACGCCTACCCTCTTAAACTTAAAATCATTTCCCTTAAAACCTTGCAAGCAACAGCGGTAGAAACACCGCTTGCATCAATATGTGGTGCAAGCTCGACTATATCAAAGCCAACAACATTAATACTTTGCAATATCGAAAACAATCGTTCTAATTCTTTATACGTTATTCCGCCTGCCTCTGGGGTGCCTGTTCCAGAGAAAATTGATGGGTCTAATACATCAAGGTCAATCGTAACATATATTGGGTGCTTTATGTCCACCAAACTATCAAGTCCATCTAAGTTGAACTTTTGCAAATGGGTATGCCCTAATTTTGCCCATTCAAATTCCTCACGAGTTCCAGAGCGAATACCAAATTGATAAATTCGCTCGTCCCCTAAAAGGTCCCAAATGCGCCTAATTACAGATGAGTGGGAGAGGGTTTCACCCATATAGTCCTCACGCAGGTCCGTGTGTGCGTCTAAATGTATTACTCGTAAATCGTTATATTTTTCATACGCTGCTTTTATAGCAGGTAGGCTAACTAAATGCTCGCCACCTATCATTACAGGTATTTTGTTGTTTTTATAAAGGTACACCGAAAAATCATATATTTTTTCCAAAGATAAAGCTGTATTACCAAATGGAAGCTCTAAATCACCACAATCAAAAACATCAACATCGGATAAATCCTTATCTAATAATGGACTGTAAGTTTCTAATCCGTAAAATTCATTTCTTATTGCCTGTGAGGCAAAACGAGCACCAGGCCTATATGTGGTTGTCCCATCAAATGGCGCACCAAAAACGGCAATTTTGCTGTTTTCAAAATCAATTTCCTTTGACATAAGTGGCGAAATTCTTGGCTCAATCATTATAGTGTAATTCCTTTACATATTTTGACTTCACTATTTACAGCTGTTATCAATTATCAATACTCTTTCAAGTGTACTGTCTGTCATATCTGTAAGCTTTGTGTGTTGAGTTTTAAGGAACTCAATGTGCTCTATCATTTCTTCTGTAAATTCCTCGCCTGGCGCAATAATCGGAATACCAGGAGGATACACCATAATAGATTCTGCGCTTATGCAACCTGCGGCATCCTTAAGAGGTACTAAATGTTGCTTTGAATAAAATGCCTGTCTTGGAGTAACACGCACATGTGGGTTTTTAAGTGGTCTGTCACATTGTTCTATTGCGTTGTCCCTCTTTTTTGTTAATGCTATATCTTTTAATGCTACTGTAAGTTGACTTAAACTGTTATCATCATCACCTAAACTAACGATAGCTAATACATTATAGGTGTCAGCGAGCTCCATTTGAATATTATAATCATATAAAAGGATGTCGTATACCTCATAGCCAGTAAGCCCTAATTGAGATACATTTATACCTAATTTCGTTTCATCTAAATCCCAAATGCCAGGAGTACCAACGATTTCCTTGCTATAACAATATAAGCCATCAAATTTATTGATTTCTACTTTAGCCCTCATAGTTACTTTAATAATCTCGTCTAACATTTTCTCACCGTTTATTGCCAAATTCCTGCGTGCAATATCAAGGCTTGTCATAAGTAAATAAGAAGCACTTGTTGTATGGAAAATATTAAGAACAGATTGCACGTGTTCAGCAGTTATGCGCCCCTCTTTTAATAAAACAGCCGAGGCTTGTGTTAATGCTCCACCAGTTTTGTGTATGCTAACAGCAGACATATCAGCGCCACATTCCATTGCGCTTTTTGGCAATGCCTTGTTAAAGTTAAAATGTGCACCGTGTGCCTCGTCAACAATAACAATTAGCCCCTTTGAATGAGCATAGGTCGTTATCTCCTCAAGCTCACAGCAAACTCCATAATATGTAGGGTTAATAAGTAAAATAGCTTTAGCATCTGGGTTTTGCTCTATTGTAGTTTTAACAGTTTCTAATGTAACTGCTGTTGTAAAACCAAGCTCGCATGAAATTTCAGACTGCATATAAACAGGCATAGCATCACATAAAACAAGTGCGTTTATTACACTTTTATGTACATTGCGAGGTAATAATATCTTATCCCCTGGGGAACAAACACTTAGTATCATTGAATGAACAGCTAAGGTCGTACCATTTACAATAAAAAAAGCATGGTCAGCATCAAAAGCTTTTGCCATTAAATCCTGAGCGTCTTTTATTACTCCGTTTGGGTAATTAAGGTTATCTAATTCAGGCATAGAATTAATATCAAATGCAATAGTATCTTCGCCTAAAAATTCTTGTAATTCAGGAACGCCCCTGCCTCTTTTATGCCCAGGGACATCGAAAGGCAGAATAGATTTTTCTTTAAATTTTAACATTGCATTGTATAAAGGTGCGCAATTTTGCATTTAAAAAAATCCCCCCATTTCTTGTTTATAATCACTAAACTCTTTGTAAATGTTAATGTCTAAGCACATTTAATGATGTTAATTTGTTTACTAATACTAAACAAATATGGTTAAAAAATGGACTTATACAAATGCAGTCGTAAAGGCATTTGCAAAGAAAGTTTAAAATACAGTTCTTTGTTGTTTATAATAATGAACAAATTGCATTATAAATCAATTCTGCCTATTTGTCAATACTTAATTTACAAAAAAAGATATATTTTTATATAGATACAAAAATTGCCTAATTTTTTAGTCTGTGATTGCAAGCTTTGACTTTTTCACTATTTTAACGCCTGCGCCTGTTCCACAATAGGTGTATACCGTTTACTTATGTAGTTTACAAAATCACATTTTGCTAAAATGTTAAAATACCGTTCCATTTTTTCTTCTTGACAATAGGTGGACTGATTTTCATAGGATAATACTGCTTCAAGCTTAATTTTAGGATATTTAAGTACAATCTCCGCTGCCCACATATTAATGCGCAAAGTTGATGTGTACAATTCATGTTGGTTGTTTTCAACAAATTTTTTGTTGTATTCAAGTATTTCTTCAATATGTGACAACACGTCACCTCCTATCCTCAAGTTTGCAATAATAATTGAATGCATTTTCATAAAGTTTATGACTTATATCTAGAGCTATCGTTTTTTCATCCTCTGAAAGTCCCTCGCTAATAAGATTTCCCCAATCTAAAAAAATATTTGATATCATTTTTGCGGCTTCTCTACCTATTTGAGTTAAGAATATTTTAGAAGAACGCAAATCAGATTTATTATCTTTTTTGACCACATATCCTAATTCTATAAGTCTAGCTACTGCCCTTGTTGTATTTGCCTTATCAACAAAAACTGCTTGGTTTAAATCATGTAAGGAAATTCCATCTTGATGGGATAATTCTAATATAGTTGATTTGTCAACTATATTTGCAAAATAAAAATATAATTTGTTAAAAATGGAGCAAAATTAGTAGAATACATGATATATGGTAAGCTATTATGCAAAAATTGTATCTCGAATATTCATTTCGTAAGACAAACGAAAAGAATGTGGCTGTTAATATTAGAAAGATATTTTTTAAAATATATTGACAAGTATGGTAAAAATATATTATAATGTGTTTAGTTAAAAGGGAGTAGTTAGTAATTATAGAATCAACATCATGGTGCGTAGCATCTGGTTCTATAACCGATAAGGTGACGAGACTTTTAACATAGCTCACGTTTATGCGTAAGCTATGTTAAAAGTCTATTTTTATATATAGTTTAAAAATAAGAGAGGTGAGGCATTATGTCAACAAAAAAAGCTACATTATGGGTATTGTTTTGGATAATACTTGCAGGTGCATTTAATATAGAAAGATAGGTTTGTAGCACGTGAAAAAAAGCTGTCGTTGTTTAAAGTTGGGTATGTGCTGATAAAATCAAGGATTTCTAAACGACATAGTTAAAAAGTTAATGAATAGCTTTCTTTTTATGCTTACCATCCATCATGTCAGAAACATCGGATATAGTGACAAAGGCATTTTCATCAAAATCATTGATTATGCCCTTTAGTTTTGAAATCTCTAAACGTGTAATTACAGAGTAAAGGATTGTTTTTTCATTCTTAGTGAACCCACCCCTACCATTTAATATTGTAACGCCTCTACCCAGACGATCATGTATTGCTTCTGAAATATCCTTTCCTTTTTCAGTGATAATAATTGCGGCTTTTGTTTCATCTAAACCTTCAATTGTGATGTCTATAACCTTAAAAGCAACAAAATAGGCAATAAGAGAATACATTGCCTTATCCCAACCAAAAACTAATCCTGCACTGCTTAATATAAATATATTGAAAAACATTACAATTTGCCCAACTGAAAATGGCATATTTTTGCTTAATACTATTGAAACTATTTCGGCGCCATCTAATGAACCACCAAACCGTAATATCAATCCTATACCTATTGAGCCGGGTGATACTGTTTGGGTCGGCATATATCCACAAGGCACAACTTGGTAAGGTTATATTTACAACAGCAAGAAATGCAAGTGATATTGTTACAATAAGCGGAAAATATATACCGAAATATATTAAAATATCTATTGACATTAGTTATCGTATATGATAACATAATGGTGGAATTCATCATATGATATAATGGGATAATCGAGTGGAATGGAATATAGAGTTTTATAAGAAAGAAAATGGTAGAATTCCAGTTATAGACTTTTTGCTGTCTTTGCCGCCTAAGTTTCGAGCAAAAGCATACAGCGAAATTGAACTTTTAGAAACGCATGGTATTAATTTAAAAGAACCGTATGTAAAACCTATAAAAGGTGAAAACTATAAAGGGATATATGAACTTAGGGTTAAATTAGGCTCTGATGCTTCAAGGATATTTTATTTTACTTATAGTAATAATACTTTTATACTTCTAAACGGTTTTCTTAAGAAAACAAATGAGACGCCTAAAGCTGATCTTGAAAGAGCAAAAAGCTATATGAAAGACTTTGTCAGGAGGTGCAATAATGGGTAAAGCAAGTGTGAAGTTCAGCGAAATAAAAGACCAGTTAATAAAAGATGCAGACTTTAAGGCAGAATACGAAAAGCTAAAACCACGTTATGAGGTAATCTCCGATATAATTAAAGCAAGAGTAGAGCAGAATATTACACAGGAAGAACTGGCACAACGTGTTGGTACACAAAAGTCAAATATAAGTAGGTTGGAAAGTGGTAACTATAATCCATCCCTAAGTTTTTTAGAAAAGGTTGCAAGAGGTCTTGGTAAGGAAATCCATGTTGTTATAAAATAAGATATACTAAAGGAAAGGCGCTTGTGATATAAATAAGCGTCTTTTGTATGCGAAATGGTGAATGTGATAATTGAAATATAAATTGTTGATTTTATTAAGAAAATGTATTATAATAAGGCATAGAATTATTAGTGAGTAGGTGTGAAAATTGAACTCAATGCTTAAAGAAAAACTAAATAGTTTAGTGTCTGTTATCGTTAAGGTGGGTAACGCTAACGAGCTTATACTTTTTGGCTCGCATGCAACAGGAAATGCTAATGATGATAGTGATATTGATTTGTGTGTCATATCTGATAATGTAACTGAGCGTAGACCCGTTCTTTTGAGGAGCATATATAGGGAGATTTCACACATTCAAAATACACCTGTTGATATTGTTTTGTACCATAAAAATGATTTTTATGAAAGAGCAGAAACATCTAACACTTTTGAAAACAGAATTATGCGTGAAGGGGTTAAATTGTATGGACATAGATGTGTTGCTTGCGATTAAAAATGTTAGTAGAATTATTGACTTTGTAAAAATTAAAACTATATAAAATATTAACAAAATAATATAGATGAAAGACACTTGTAAATTATGACTGACCCCTTTTTGTTGTATATCAAAAATATTTTATGTTTTTCCTAAAAAGTTTGCCGAAAGTCAGTTATCAATTGTGATAGTTAGTATAGGGCAAAATAATTGTAATATGTCTTATGAAAATTCAATATGTAAGGAGGTGAAATAAATGAACCTATCTCCTTCAAATTTGAAAACTATTGAGCATCAATTTTATGCTTTCTGTAAGGCAGTATTACGTAATGAGGCACGGAATATATATAAACATAATAAATTTATTGCTAATATGGAAACATGTTTTTCGAGTGTTACATACAAAGAAGAAAAATCTCTTTTTGTTGAAGATTAATACCAACTATTTTGTGAACAATTGAATGTCTTGAATTTTGTAGTAAATATTAAGCACGAATTGTTATTTGATGCTTTGTCCACATTAAATTCTAAAAAACGAGATGTAGTGTTATTACGGTATTGGCTTAATATGACAGATGAAGAAATTGCGCAAAAACTTAACATTGTTCGAAGAACAGTAAATTATATGCGGACAAGTTCACTTACGAAATGAAAAAATTCATGGAGGATAACGCCGAATGAGCAAACAGAAAAACAAATAGAAAAATATAGACTTTGGAATAATTTTGAAAGCTGTTAATGGGAACGCAAGCGAAGTTAACATAATAGTTGACCATTATGCAAGTTACATAACTAAGCTATCTACTATTGTTTCAAAAGATAAAAATGGGAATTATTATAAATACGTTGATGAGGATATGAGGCGGCAATTAGAAACAAAACTTATAACTAAGATGCAAAATTTTAAATTAGTTTATATGGGTATGCACTTGACTAAGGTTGCGTCTGTTTTGCGATAATATTGTCATAGGTAATCGGTTCTACTTGAACTGCATTTTGCAAAAGCCTATAGAACAACATGCCT
>Ga0247840_10009582_pt1 | contig 12445 bp, 23 predicted proteins | sample LaCruzMarch2015__FD_192404 | JGI IMG/M metagenome (GOLD analysis project Ga0247840, IMG submission 192404) | Freshwater microbial communities from meromictic Lake La Cruz, Castile-La Mancha, Spain - LaCruzMarch2015_17m | ecosystem: Environmental > Aquatic > Freshwater > Lake | place: Spain...
TTATACACCCAATAGCAATGGAAAAAGGTCTTAAGTTCGCTATCCGTGAGGGTGGAAGAACTGTTGGAGCTGGAGTAGTTGCTGAAATCGTTGAGTAATTAGGGCTACAGTGTTATAAATTTTCGAAGCTTAGTATCTGAAAAGCTCAGATGCTAAGCTCATTAAAATATTAGGAGGAATTTTCCATGGCATCAGGAAAAATCAGAATCTACCTTAAAGGGTATGATTATAAACTTTTAGATTCATCTGCAAAAAGAATCGTTGAGACTGCATCTAAGTCAGGTGCAACTGTAGTAGGGCCACTGCCGCTACCTACAAAAATCAAAAAATATACAGTAATTCGTTCTCCTCACGTTAACAAATCATCAAGAGAGCAATTCGAGATGAGAACACACAAAAGAATGATCGAGATCAACAACTCTAGCCAAAAAACAATTAGCGAGTTAAGCTCTATCAATCTTCCATCTGGTGTTGGAATCGAAATTAGACAACTCTAATTCATTTCAAAAACAGTTCAACAATGTTATTGACACAATCTGTTTTATATGATACAATAGATTGTTGCTTAATAAATATACGTTGGCTCAATGGGTCAACCAATATATGGAGGTTAAAAAAGATGGCTAAATTAGGAATTTTAGCGAAAAAAGTCGGAATGACACAAATTTTCGACGACGGGAAGCTTATCCCTGTAACAGTTTTAAAAACTGATACGAACTATGTTCTTCAAACTAAAACTGAAGAAAAAGAAGGCTACACAGCAATTCAAGTAGGATTTGATCAAAAAAGAGAGAGTCTTGCAACAAAACCACTACTTGGAATTTTCAAAAAAGCAGAAGCACCAGCACTTAGATTCGTAAGAGAGTTTAAAGTTGATAATTCAGCTGATTTCACAGTGGGCCAAAAACTTGATCTTTCTGTTCTTTCAGAAGTAACGTTTGTAGACGTAACAGGGATTTCAAAAGGTAAAGGATTCCAGGGGGTTATGAAGAGACATAACTTTGGTGGAACATTCAAAACACACGGTGTATCTAGAGCTCACAGAGCTGGTGGATCTATCGGACAAAGTTCAACGCCAGCAGAGGTTTTTAAAGGAACTAAAATGGCAGGACGTATGGGTGGAGATAAAGTTACAGTTCAAAACCTAAAAATCGTTAAAATTGACAGTGAAAACAATCTTGTATTAGTAAAAGGTGCAGTGCCAGGTAACAAAAATGGATACCTAGTAGTAAAACCTGCAGTTAAGAAGTAGGGAGGAATACAAATGACAACTTTAAACATATTCAACGTAGTTGGAGAACAGGTTGGTACAGTTGAAACAATTTTCAACATTGAGCCAAACAAAAGTGTAATGCATGAAGTACTCACTGCTGAACTTGCTGCTGCAAGACAAGGTAGTGCGAGCACTCTGAAAAAGGGTGAAGTTAGAGGTGGAGGACGTAAACCTTTCAAACAAAAAGGAACAGGTCGTGCACGTCAAGGATCAATCAGAGCACCTCATATGCGTGGCGGTGGAGTAACATTTGGACCAAAACCAAGAGACTTTGATAAAAAAGTAAACAAAAAAGTAAGAGCGTTAGCTATTAAATCTGCGCTTTCTGCAAAAGTGTTAAACAGTGAAATGTTAGTATTAGATAACACACTAGATGTTATTAAAACACAAAACATGGTAAACTTTATGGATAAAATTGAAAGTAAAAAAGTTCTTTTTGTTGTAAGTGACTTTATGTCAGATGCAGATTGGAATCTATACCTTTCTTCAAGAAATATTAAAGATGCAATGATTCTTGATATCACAGAGGTTTCTGTTTACTGGTTATTAAAACAAGAAAAAGTAGTTCTTACAAAAGAAGCTCTTGCTAAACTAGAGGAGGTACTTGCGTAATGAATATGTATGATATTATTAAGAAACCTGTAATTTCTGAAAAAGCTGAGCTTGTAAGAAGAGATACAAATAGATATACTTTCATCGTAGATAAAGCAGCTAATAAAGTTGAAATCAGACTTGCTGTTGAAAAAATCTTCAATGTAAAAGTAAAAAGCGTAAACACACTCAACATCAAACCGGAGAACGCTAAATACGGACAAAACGAATATAGAACTAAACTGGTTAAAAAAGCTATCGTTGAACTTCAAGCAGGAGATAGCATCAAATATTTTGAAGGTGTGTAATTAACGGAGGATAAATAACTATGGCAATCATAAAATTAAAGCCGATAACAAACGGTCAAAGAAACATGACGCGCCTAGTTAGCGAAGAGATCACAAAAGGTGCGAAAGTTGAAAAGTCATTAATAGTGAGTATCAGCAGAGCATACGGTCGCGATAACTATGGACACAGAACATGTAGAAATATCCAAAAGGGTCACAAAAGACTTTATAGACTTATTGATTTCAAAAGAAACAAATTAGGCATTCCTGCAATCGTTGATTCAATTCAATACGATCCAAACAGAACTGCTAACATTGCTCTTTTATTCTATGTTGATGGAGAGAAAAGATATATCTTGGCTCCAAAAGGGTTAAAAGTAGGACAAACAGTAATGGCTGGCGAAGGCGCAGATATTAAACCTGGAAACGCAATGAAATTGAAAGATATGCCAGTGGGTACAACAATCCACAACGTAGAACTTCAAGCTCAGCGTGGTGGACAGTTAGTAAGAAGTGCTGGAACTGCAGCTAGACTTGTTGCAAAAGATGGAACTTATTGCCACGTACAACTTCCTTCTGGAGAGTTAAGACTTATCCATAAAGAGTGTATGGCTACAATCGGTGAAGTTGGAAACCAAGAACAAAACTTAGTTAATATCGGTAAAGCTGGTAGAAACAGAAACATGGGTAGAAGACCACACGTTCGTGGATCTGCAATGAACCCTTGTGATCATCCACATGGTGGAGGAGAAGGTAGATGTCCAATCGGAAGAAAATCACCTTTAACACCTTGGGGTAAACCAACTCTTGGTAAGAAAACAAGAAACAACAAGAAAACTGACAAGTTTATCGTAAGAAGAAGAAACAAGTAGGAAGGAGATAGAATGGCTCGTTCGTTAAAAAAAGGACCTTTTATTGATGGTCATCTTCAAAAAAAGGTTGATGTACTAAACGAAAGCAACACAAAATCAGTAATAAAAACTTGGTCTAGAAGATCAATGATTTCTCCAGATATGATTGGACACACATTTGCTGTGTACAACGGAAAGAAACATATTCCAGTTCATGTAAATGAAGATATGATTGGACACAAACTTGGTGAGTTTGCTCCAACAAGAACATTCTATTCACATGATAAAGACGCTAAGAAAAAACGTAAATAACGTTAAAAGTGCATGAAAGGAGTCTTAAGTGGAAGTTAAAGCAATTTCTAGAAATCTAAGACTTACGCCAAGAAAAGCGCGTTTAGTTGCAGATTTAGTAAGAGGAAAAAGAGTAGAAGATGCGTTGAACATCTTGAAGTTTACAAATAAGAAGGCAGCTCCATTAATCGCAAAAACGATTGCTTCAGCAGCAGCTAACGCTGAAAACAATCACGATTTAAATGCTGAGAAACTATTTGTTTCTACTATAATGGTAGATGCAGGTCCGTTGATCAAACGTTTAAACCCAAGAGCGATGGGAAAAGCAGATATCATTCATAAAAAAATATCACACATTACTGTGATTGTAAGCGAAAAGTAAGAAGGAGGAAACTCGAGTGGGACAAAAGGTAGATCCTAGAGGGTTAAGAATTGGAATTACTCGTACGTGGGATTCTAATTGGTTCGCAGAAAAGAAAGAGTATATTAACTACTTTCTAGAAGATAAAAAAGTTCGTGAATTCGTGAAGAAAGCATACTACCATGCTGGAATCGCTAAAATCGAAATCGAAAGAAGTGAGCCTACATCAATTACAATTATCGTTCATACTGCTAAAGCAGGAATCTTAATTGGTAAAAAAGGTGCTGAAATCGAGGAACTTAAAGCAAAATTAGAAAAAATGACTAGCAAAAAAGTAATGGTTAAAGTTCAAGAAGTTAAAATGCCAACAAGAAGTGCTGTACTTGTAGCTGAGAGCATTGCTCAAAGTATCGAGAAGCGTGTTGCATTTAAAAAAGCTATGAACCAAGCAATCATGAAAGCTGAAAAATCAAGAATTAAAGGTATGAAAGTTGCTATATCAGGACGTTTGAACGGAGCAGATATTGCACGTACAGAATGGAAAATGATTGGACGTGTTCCTCTTCATACTTTAAGAGCAGATATCGATTATGCTGTTGCTGAAGCAATGACTACATATGGAAAACTAGGCGTTAAAGTTTGGATTTTCAATGGTGAAAAGCTTCCTACAAAAAGAACTGCTGAAAACGGAGGAAACTAATCATGTTGATGCCTAAAAGAACGAAATATAGAAAACAAATGAAAGGCAGAATCAAAGGAAACGCAACTAGTGGAAACTATGTAGCTTTCGGAGAATTCGGTCTTATGGCTATGGAGCCACACAGAATTACAGCACGTCAGATTGAAACTGTCCGTGTCGTAATTAACAGAACATTCAAGCGTTCTGGTAAAGTATTCATTAGAATATTCCCAGATAAGCCGATCACTAAAAAACCATTAGAAGTGAGAATGGGAAAAGGTAAAGGTAACGTAGAAGAGTGGGTAGCAGTAGTAAAGCCAGGAAGAATCATGTTTGAAGTTTCTGGTGTTGCAGAAGAATTAGCTAAAAAAGCCCTAAAAAAAGCATCTTACAAACTACCTATCAAAGTTAAATTTGTAAAAAAAGAGGGTGGTGAAAACTAATGAAAGTATTAGAAATGAAAGCGCTAAGTTGCGAAGAATTAAACGCTAAGTGTAAAGAGTTAAGAGAAGAACTTTTCAATTTGAAATTTCAACTCTCGCTTGGACAATTAGAAAATACTGCAAAAATGCGTGAATTAAAAAGAACGATCGCAAGAATCAAAACTGTTCAAAGAGAACAAGAACTTACCCTTTCTAAATAAGGAGGACTTTCAAGTTGGAAAGAAATAATAGAAAAACTAAAGATGGTATCGTTGTTTCCGATAAAATGGAAAAAACAGTTGTAGTACTAGAAGAGAAAATGGTACTGCACCCAGTATACAAAAAACAAGTTAAACAATCTAAAAAATTCAAAGCTCATGATGAAGAGAATGCATGTAGCGTTGGAGACAAAGTAAAAATAATGGAAACTAGACCTCTAAGTAAAGACAAACGATGGAGAGTTGTTGAAATCTTAGAGAAAGCTAGATAGTTTTGTAGGAGGAAACAGATGATCCAACAACAAACAATATTAAATGTTGCAGATAACACTGGTGCTAAAAAAATTATGTGTATCCGTGTTCTGGGTGGTTCAAGAAGAAGATTCGGTAGAATCGGAGATGTTATCGTAGCATCAGTTAAAGAAGCTATTCCTAATGGAACAGTGAAAAAAGGACAAGTGGTTAAAGCTGTAGTGGTTAGAACTCACAAAGAGATCAGAAGAGAAGATGGTTCATACATTAGATTTGATGACAATGCTGCTGTAGTAATTGACAACAATAACAATCCAAGAGGAACTCGTATTTTCGGACCAGTGGCAAGAGAACTAAGAGCGAAAGATTTTATGAAAATCGTTTCACTTGCACCTGAAGTTATATAAGTCGGAGGATTAAAAAGTGAAATATAACAAAATTAAATCAGTCCCTAACAGAATTCATGTTAAAAAGGACGATATGGTTCAAGTAATATCTGGAAAAGATAAAGGTAAAACTGGAAAAGTTTTAAGAGTGTTTACCGCTAAAGGTAAAATCGTTGTTGAAAACGTAAACATTGTAACAAAACACTTAAAACCAACTCAAATGAACCCACAAGGTGGAGTTGTTAAAAAGCCTAACGCACTATATTCATCTAAAGTAATGCTTTTCTGTGAAAAATGTGGTAAAGCAACAAGAGTAGCACACAAAACTTTAGAAGATGGTAAAAAAGTTAGAGTATGTAAGCACTGCTCTGAGGTTCTATAATTTTGAAGGAGGAAACAAACGGTGAGTAATCAAGCAAGACTCAAAAAAGAGTATGTAGAAAAAATCGTTCCTGCTCTTCAAGAGAAACTAGGAATGAAAAATGTTAACGCTGTTCCAAGACTTGAAAAGATAGTTGTGAACATTGGTGTAGGAGAAGCTACTCAAAATTCAAAACTGATTGAAGCAGCATTTAACGATCTTAAAATTGTTACTGGTCAACAACCTGTAATAAGAAAAGCAAAAAGAAGTGAAGCAGGATTTAAACTTCGTGAAGGTATGCCTATCGGAGTATCTGTAACTCTTAGAAATTCTAACATGTATGATTTCCTTGATAGATTAGTAAATCTAGCACTTCCAAGAACAAAAGACTTTGAAGGAATCTCTGCAAAAGCTTTTGATGGAAGAGGAAACTACACACTTGGAATTAAAGAACAACTTATTTTCCCAGAAATTGAGTTCGACAAAGTAGACAAAATTTTCGGAATTGGTGTAACGATTGTAACAACAGCTGAAACAGATGAGCATTCATTTGAGCTATTGAAAGCATTCGGAATGCCTTTCAAGAAATAGGGAGTATTAAATGGCAAAATTATCTATGATCTATAGAAATGAGAACAAAAAGTTCAAGGTACAGTACAGAAACAGATGTAAAATCTGTGGAAGACCAAGAGGATATATGGGAGATTTCGATATCTGCCGTGTATGTTTCAGAAAACTCGCTAGTGAAGGTGCAATTCCTGGCGTAACAAAATCAAGCTGGTAAGCAGGGAGGATTCATATCCATGTATTTAACTGATCCAATCGCAGATTTGCTAACACGTGTTAGAAATGCAATTCAAGCGCAACATGATAAAGTGGACATCCCTATGTCAAAGGAAAAAGAAGGAATTCTTAAGATCCTAGTAGCAGAAGGGTATGTAGTAAGTTACAAAATTATTTCAAATGGAGCACACCAAGATTTACGTGTGTACCTAAAATATACTCCAAATAGAGAGAGCGTTATCAAAGGACTAAAAAGAATTTCAAAACCAGGAAGACGTGTATACAGCGGAGCCGCTGATATTCCAAAAGTTCTTGGAGGACTTGGTATCGCAATAGTTTCAACACCAAAAGGAATTGCTACAGACAAGTTCTGTAGAAAAGAAAATGTTGGTGGCGAAGTTCTTTGCTATATTTGGTAATAATTTCTAGGAGGAAACGTGTCAAGAGTAGGAAATAAACTAATCAGCATTCCTGCAGGCGTGGAAGTAGTAGTAGAAGGTTCTACTGTTACTGTAAAAGGCCCAAAAGGAACATTATCTAAAACATTTAACGACAAAATTGTGGTTAAAGTAGAAGGAAATACAGTTTCTGTTGCTAGAATGGACGAAGAAAAATTTACGCGTTCACTTCATGGTACAACTCGTGCACTACTTTCTAATATGGTCATTGGTGTTTCTACAGGTTATGTAAAAACATTAGATTTAGTAGGGGTAGGATATAGAGCAGCAGCAAAAGGAAATGGATTAACATTAGCACTTGGATATTCGCATCCAATTGAAATTGATGAAGTTGCAGGGATTACATTCAGATGTGAATCTCCAACTAAAATTCACGTTGAAGGAATTGAAAAAGAAGTTGTAGGACAAGTCGCAGCTGTAATTCGTTCTAAGAGACCACCAGAGCCTTACAAAGGTAAAGGTGTTAAATACAGCGATGAAGTGATCCGTAGAAAAGAAGGTAAAAAAGCCTAAATCTTAAAAAGAAGGGGTGAACACTTTGTACAAAAGAGTTAATCGTAAAGAAGCACGTGAAAAACGTCACTTAAGAATACGTAGTAAAATTTCTGGAACAACTGCAAGACCAAGACTTTGCATTTACAGAAGTTTAGAAAACATGTTTGCTCAAATCGTCGATGATACAACAGGAAACACTCTTGTTTCAGCATCAACAATTGACAAGCAAATCAAAGCCGAAGTTCAAAATGGTGGTAACGTAGATGCTGCTAAACTTATCGGTAAGAAAATTGCTGAAAGAGCAATCGCTAAAGGAATCAAATCAGTAGTATTTGATCGTTCAGGGTATATCTTTACAGGTCGCGTGGAAGCATTAGCTACTGCTGCACGTGAATCTGGTTTAGAGTTTTAGGAGGATAGCGGTGAGTATCGAAAGAAATAACAACAGAAGACCTGTTGAAAGAGAAAAAAGCGATTTAGAAGAAAAAATCATCCAAATCAGCCGTGTTTCTAAAACTGTAAAAGGTGGAAGAAAAATCAGCTTCTCTGTTATGGCTGCTGTAGGAGATAAAAAAGGTAAAGTTGGAATTGGACTTGGTAAAGCTAATGGTGTACCTGAGGCGATTAAAAAGGCAATTTCTGCTGCAAAAAGAAACATGGTAGATGTTTCTTTGAAAAACGCAACAATACCACATCCAACTGTGGGAGAGTTCTCTGCAACTCAAGTTATCATGAAGCCAGCCGTTCAAGGTACTGGAATTAAAGCAGGTTCATCTGCTCGTGATATTTTAGACTTAGTTGGAGTGCACAACATACTTACAAAAATACTTGGAAGTAAAAACAAATTAAACGTTGCTAGAGCAACTATCAACGGGTTATTAGAACTAAGAACAGCTGAAAAGATCGCTGAAATGCGTGGAAAAACAGTTGCTGAGATTTTAGGATAGGAGTTTCCAATGGCAAAAAAAGTGACATTAGTGAAAAGCCTAATCGGAAGACTGCCAGCTCATGTTGGGACAGTTAACTCTTTAGGACTTAGAAAAATCAATGATTCAAATACACTTGAAGCGACTCCAGATATCATCGGAAAAATCAAACAAGTAGGGTACCTACTACAAGTGGAGGAGGCTTAAACATGAGACTTAATGAACTAAGCCCAGCTGAAGGGTCAAAGCACAGAAAAAAACGTGTTGGACGTGGAGAATCATCAGGGTGGGGTAAAACTGCCGGAAAAGGATCTAACGGACAAAATGCACGTACTGGTGGAGGAGTAAGACCAGGATTTGAAGGTGGACAAATGCCTTTAATTATAAGAGCTCCTAAAAGAGGATTCTCGAATGCACGTTTTAAAACTGTCTTTACAGTTCTTAACGTAGCTGATTTAGAGAGAGTTTTCGAAGCAGGCGAAGAAGTTACAATTGATTCTCTATATGAAAAAGGAGCAATCAAAAAAGTACTTAATGGTGGTGTTAAAATTCTTGCTGATGGTGAGATAACAAAATCTTTAACTGTTAAAGTACAAAAGGTTTCTGAGCAAGCTAAAGCAAAAATCGAAGCAGTAGGTGGAAAAGTAGAATCTCTATAATTCCTGCTTCTTAGGAGACGAATAGATGTTAAGTATCGAGCAATTCAATGTAAAATTGAAGCAAATCTTTGCTCTTGAAGAGCTTAGAGGGAAAATACTATTTACATTACTCATGTTATTGGTAGCTCGAATTGGTACACAAATCCCTGTTCCAGGTGTTAACTGGCAAGCCTTACAGCAAATGGTTCAGGGAAATAGTCTGCTAGCAATGTTTAACTTATTCTCTGGTGGTGGGCTTGCCCGTGCCACCATTTTTGCATTAGGGGTTATGCCCTATATCGATGCATCAATCATTATGCAACTTTTAGGTGCAGTGGTTCCACAAATCGAAGAGATGCAAAAAGAGGGAGATGCAGGAAGACAGAAGATAGTTCAATATACACGTTATTTAACGATTGTAATTGGCTTTATTCAAGCAGCAGGAGTGAGCATTTGGCTTTATTCGATGCACATGGTTACGACTGAGAATTTCTTTTTCTTTATGTTTACAAGTATTGTAATCCTAACTGCAGGAACAGTTTTCCTAATGTTTATTGGTGAACAAATTACAGTAAATGGTATAGGAAATGGTATCTCAATTATCATTGCAGTGAACATTGTTGCAAGAGTGCCGTCTATGGTAATGCAAATGTCAACTCAACTTCATCAGGAAGCGTTTTCAATTATGATTGTAAAAATAATTGTGATGATTGTATTTTTCATTTTATTGATTTATGCAATCTGTTTTGTACAGCTCTCTGAACGAAGGATACCAGTTCAATATGCTGGAAAAGGGTTTGGAACAAACTCAAGACTGGCATCAAAAACATACATACCATTAAAAATAGTAATGGCAGGGGTAATTCCAATTATTTTTGCATATGTTATTTTAATGATACCTGGGCTTCTTGCGAAAGTGCTTCCAGGAAACATATTAATAGTGAAATCTATATTAAGCCAACTTGCAACACCAACTAATCCAGGATATCTTGTATTAGAGTTTGTAATTGTAGTCTTTTTCTCATATTTTTATACAGCAATTGTATTTGATCCAGAAAAAGTAGCTGACAATTTAAAACAGAGTGGTGGAGCAATTCCTGGGATAAGACCAGGTCAAGAGACTGAATTGTATCTTGAAAGGGTGGCAATTAGAATTACGACTGTTGGAGCACTCTTTTTGGGTGTCGTTTCAATATTACCGTCTATTCTTTCGATTGTAATTGGAGTTCAAATCTATATTACTGGTATCAGCTTACTGATAATCGTTGGAGTCGCTATTGATTTCATACAGCAAATTAATGCAAATCTCGTTATGAGAGATTATGATGGATTTATAAAATAAAAAAGGGTTCTGAATTTAATTCAGAACCCCTTTTTTTATTGACAAAAAAAAATAGTATGATAGGATAGGTGTATATTATTTTAAAATATGAAAGAGGTGAAATGAATAAAGAGATGTTCAAATTTGATATCTATCCTAAAATTGTAAAAATTCAGAGTTCTGTTATTATTTTGGTTGTAAGTTTTGAAGAGGGTGTATTTCTAAAAGATTCACATTATAAAATTCAAATAACACCACTTATTTCGCGCATTGATGATGGGCATATAAGTGACAGATATCTTGAAGTTAAATGTTTTGAAGAGAGATTAATTCAGTTCGAGTATAATTTCCTAGTTGAGCAAGAGTATATTGTAAGAGTGTGTAAAATTGAAAATTCACATGAAATAGAGTGTGTGAAATTTTCATTATATGCTCTAGAGGATGATTTGTTTCATCGACTCCCCTTGAAGGGAGATTTTCACTCACACAGTTGTGAATCAGATGGCAAAGAGCGCCCAGAAATTGTTGCAAGTCGATACAGAGAGAGAGGATATGATTTTTTTGCGCTTACGGATCATGAGAAGTACTATCCTTCGTTAAATGCTAAATCTTTTTATGAACCTCTTGGATTAGATTTTTTAATTGTCCCTGGGGAAGAGGTACACTCTCCGAATAATCATGTGCATATTATAAATTTTGGTGGACATGCTAGTGTAAATGAGCTTTTTCAATCAGAGGAGGGTAGAGATACTACGATATCCGAAATCTGTGAATTAAAGGATAGCTTTAGTCCTGCAACTCTAGCGGATGAATATGTGTATAATTCGTGCCAATGGGTATGTAAACACATTGCAGAAGTAAATGGGCTTTCAATTTTTTGTCACCCATTTTGGCAGCCGTATGCTGTTAATGTACAGAGTGGACTGACTCAAGAGCTTATCAGGAGTGGTATGTTTGATGCCTTTGAGTTAGTCGGAGGGCAAACTGCATCGGAAAATAGCCGACAAATTGCGTTATATAATGATATAAGAGAACAAATGGGGTATTCTATGCCTATAGTGGGAAGTAGTGATTCACATGGAACAGTTGATATTGCATGGTTTGATTATTTTAAGTCTTTGGTTTTTTCAAAAAAAAATGAAGTAAATGAGATTATTGAATCTGTAAAGAACCGCTATTGTGTTGCAATTGAGAGCTATCCTGATGAACAAGTTAGAGTATATGGGTCATTTAGACTTGTGAATTATGGGTATTTTTTACTAAATAATTGGTTTCCACTGCATGATTTTTTGTGTTTAGAAGAGGGAAAAAGTATGAGAGAGTACTATCTTGGGCAGTCAAAGCGCAGCGATGTGGAAAAAGTAAAGTTTGATTATAATAGATTTGTTAATAAATATTTTAGTGAAGGAGATCAACGATGAATAAAGCATTATTGAGTTTTGATTTGTATCCAAAGGTGGTACCAATAAAGGAAGCTGTAGTGGTTGTTATTGAGGTTCTTGATGAGAAATATGCATTTAAAGATATGGAGTATTTTGTAAAAGTTGTGGCTGTAAGTGAGAGAATTAATGAGGAGTTTAATGGTGATACCACAGTAGAGACCAAAGTGATAAGTGCTACTAAATTGAGTTTTAAATTCTCTTTTCCAAAAGAAGAGGAGTATTTCATTAGAGTATATACGCGTGACATGTTGATGCGAGGAAATAGAGGACTCTTTCAAATGTCATTATATGCTTTAAAGGAGGATTTGTACAAGAGAATTCCCTTAAAGGGAGATTTTCATTCCCATAGTACGGGATCTGATGGAAGGGAGTCGCCAGAAATTGTTGCCAGTCGTTATAGAGAAAAGGGA
>Ga0247840_10009583_pt1 | contig 12444 bp, 11 predicted proteins | sample LaCruzMarch2015__FD_192404 | JGI IMG/M metagenome (GOLD analysis project Ga0247840, IMG submission 192404) | Freshwater microbial communities from meromictic Lake La Cruz, Castile-La Mancha, Spain - LaCruzMarch2015_17m | ecosystem: Environmental > Aquatic > Freshwater > Lake | place: Spain...
TTTTAATATCCTGTCAAAATAAAGTAAAATCAATGTTAAACCGTAAATAAACCTTAGTATTTTTATGCTTCAAAGCAGGGAAACTTATTTGCCAAAAAACGTCCATTGTTAATTACTGCTTACATCCTTCTATTATAGAATTCGCAGTGCATCTGTTTACCTATGTTCTGGCAAAAAAGTTAATTATTAGGGCTATCAAAATTTAGATCAATACGTAAAAACATACTCGAATATGTCGAACGAGATAGACTCTAATTCTCTAAATTATCCTCCTACTATTAATGCAAGCTTCAATTTTCGCTTTATTCTTACATGTTATGTTCTGGCATTAGTTACTATTGGGTTTGGAGATTACCTGTTTGGATACTTTTTATACATGAATGTCTCAACATTATTTATCTATATTGCATTAGTTTTTCAAATTCTTACCAGGTCATTTCATCTTCCTAAGATCTTGATTACATTATATATTTTTATATTAATTCAAACATTCGTTCTTAATTATAATTCAATCGACATTAATATTTCTTTTAAACATTTTCTTGGAATAGTGTTATACACTTTGTCAATATTTAGTTTTATAAGAAATAGTTATGATCGAATACTTAAAATAATAAAAATATATTACAACTTTGTTTTTATAATCAGTTGTATAGCATTTTTACAATTGATTATTTTCTTAATATTCGGTTACTCATTTTTTCCCCAAAATATTTTTAGTGGAATACATGATTTTGAGCAAGGGACAAGTCCTTTAAAAAATGAAATACTGGGAGTGTTTCCGCGTTTGGTTGGCTTATCAACTGAACCAGCACACTTTATTATTTTGACATTACCAGGAACTTATCTGTCATTATTACGATTATTGAATAAAAGCGATGACTTCAATTTTAATAGTACATTTAAATCTTTGGTCATTTTAATAAGCTTTGTTCTTTCTTTCTCAGTAGTAGGTTATTTTGGTTTGGCATTGTGTTTATTATTCATATTAGGTAAAGGTAAAGGCAAGCTTGTACTAAATATATTAATGATAGCTTTCTTTTCGCTTGTCTTATATGTTTTTTCTAAAACCACTATTTATACCGATAAAATTAGCATTCTTCCAGAAATTCTTACTAATTATAAAGAGTACGAGTATTCAAGCAGTAGTCAAACACAATTTGCTTTACTTTCAAATATTGCTATTGCGGAAACTAGCCTAAACAAAAGTATGTTTCTTGGCACAGGACTTAACACACATCAGATTTCATATTATTCTGAAATTTATAATATATTTACTCCGAATCAAGTGTATTCGGTGTTAAACAGTGCGGATGCTGGTTCTTTATTTATTAGGATTACATCAGAATTTGGAATACCCGGGATTTTAGCTTTTATATTTTTTCTTTATCATTTCAAACTTGGTAGAGAAGCACCAACAGCATTGAATAAAACTATAAATGAAATGTGTTTTATCTTTTTAATAACCTATAGTGTACGTAATGGCAGCTATATGGGTGTTAATCTCATGTTATTTACTGCAATGTTCTTTTACTCATATTTATCTGAAAAGGGAAAAATTTCAATCCATTCTTGAACGACAAAATTGAAAAAAAATGGTTACTAATTTTCAAGATGGAGTTAGCATAATCACTATTGTACTAAATGGTGAAAAATACATTGAAGATACAATTAAAAGTGTTATTAGCCAAAAAGGGGTTTATTTGGAATATATTATTATTGATGGAGGATCTTCTGATAATACATTAAATTTAATCAATAAATACAATGAATATATTTCAAGAGTTGTTTCTGAACCTGATGGCGGAATTTATCAAGCAATTAATAAAGGAATTTCCCACGCTCAATGCTCACTTATAGGAATATTAAACTGTGGGGATTGTTTTTTACCTGGTACTATTTCCACAGTATATCAAGCGTTCATGGCAACCGAAGCTGATATTATCTATGGTGATATACAGGTTAAAGAAGAATTTGAAAATTGTATTTATATTAAAAAGTTAATAGCTGATCATTTTCAACTTAAAAGCAGAATGTCAATTTTTCATCCATCTACGTTTGTTAAACATAATAAGTATCTTGAGTTAGGTGTATATGATGTAACTTATAAATTAGCTTCGGACTATGACCTTTTTCTAAATTTTTATTTAAAAGGTTGTATTTATTTTCATATTTCCGCGGAAATTGCTATTTTTAGATTAGGAGGGATTTCCAGTAGCCGTTTCAACCTATCCATAAAAGAAAATTATTTAATCCGCAAACGAAGAATAGGAACATTATATGCAGTGAAATATGCAGGACAAAGAATTTTAAATTTTGTTTATTTTGAGGTCAGGAGGAGTTTGGTGCGCGGATTATTAGGAAAAAAGTTCTATTTGCTACTGAAAATTAAATTTAAAAATCATAAATACGAAGAAAAATGAAGGACATATTGAGATTTGTATTATAGCCTGGTTTTTGGTAAATATTCTAAATTGTGTTACGCTATAGAACCCAATACTGCCAATTTTCGAATTTTAAAAGATCATATTATGTCTAATAAAATGACAGAAAAAGTGGTTTTATGTCCTTACGCTCTTTATTCAATTGATGGGCAGCTATCCTTAAATCCAGGTAAAGATCCCAAAGGTTCTAATGGATTCATTGAAGAAATAGAAAGTAAGATTTTTATTAAGGTTAATACAATTCAACGCTTTATAGAGATAGAAAAATTGGATCTAACTCAAAAATACAATATTAAAATTGATGTTGAAGGAGCTGAATTTGAATTGTTAAAAGTTTGGAATTTTGATGTTTATAAACCGGTAATAATGCTAAGCACTCACAGTCGGGAATTGACTATAAAATGTGTCTCTTTGTTGGGGGAACACTATTCTGAATTTGTCGCAATAGGATATAGCATTAATGGCACAATTGTAACTAAAGATTTTATAAAAGAAAAAAATTGGAGTCCATTTGTCGCACTTAAATAAAAGATTGAATGACTCAACAATCCAAAACAATTAATATTATTACAGGACATTTATTTGGAGGTATACTAACAGTATACAAGACACTGGTGCCTTTTCTTAATAATTATTACAAAGTAAATATAGTCACTTTTAACAAGAAATTTAGCATTGAAGATGATTTTTTTTATGGAAATGAAAAATTATGTTTAAATATAGACCCACCTTTGACTGGCATTACTGCAATAATGTTCATTATAAAATTGTATTTAATATCCAAGAGAAAAAAATTAACTCATTATATTATTAATAATCCGTCAACATCTATTTTGGTCTATTTACTGTCATTACTAATTAATATAGATTATATTGTGCATTTACACGAACCGGTCAGTAATAGTTTTAAATACAAAAATAAACTAATCCGAAAAATCTATATTGATTTATTAAGAAGAACATTTGGAAAATCATTAAGTATAATTAGTGTCTCAAAATCAGTAAAGAATGATTTTTTGAACTATTTTCCTAATACACATATTGATCTTGTATATAATCCTATTTCTATACATATAATTCTGAAAGATAATGCGATTAATCCATTTTTAGAAAATTATTCTATTAGTTGTAAATTTGTATCTGTTGGAAGATTATCAAAAGCAAAGGATTACGTAACCTTAATTCATGCATGCCGAATTTTAAAAATGAAAGAAGTAGAAGATTTTAATATATTTATTGTTGGTGATGGAGAAGAATTTATTTCATTACAGGGATTAATTGATGAGCATCATCTTTCTAAAAATATTAAGTTGATTGGCTATAAAGAAAATCCAATTCCCTATATTCGTTATTGCGATTGCTACGTAAGTTCTTCACAATGGGAAGGTTTTGGCTTGACAATAGCATATGCAATGCTTTTAAAAAAACCAATTATCTCTTCGAACACCGGAGGAGCGATCGAGATATTAAGTAAAAACAATGATTTTTTCGATATAGGTGACTTTTATGAACTTTCATACAAAATGGCTCGATATATCAAATCAAGAGATCAAAAAATAGAGGTTATAGAGGAGAATTATCTTCAAGCAATGAAATTCGATGCGGAAATGGTTTCGAACCATTTTATTGCAATATTGAACCAGAAAATTACTTAAGAATTCAATTAATCACAATATAACGTTGATTCAAGACGGCATGTTTCCAAATGTACTAATTATTAGCCATAATGTCTTAAGTAAAAGATTTAATAACGGAAAGACAATATATTCGCTGTTCAAAAATTGGCCGGAAAAAAGCCTTGCTCAAATTTATTTCAGGAATGAAGAACCTGATTTTTTATCAAAAATCAAGTATTTTAGAATACTTGATAGGGATGTATTAAATTCCATTTTCAGGAGTGAAAAATATTATGGAGATGAAATTGAATCTCAGAATTCCAGCTATTTAATTAATAAAATTAGATTTTCATTTTTATTTCAACTGTTAAAATCTCCATTTTTTTACCTAATAAGAGATTTTATTTGGCTATGTAAAGAAAGTAGCAATAATAAATTAGATAAATGGCTTACTGACTATTCTCCTGATATTGTATTCTTTGTTACAAGCAATAATACATTTTCATATGATTTTGCTCTAAGTATTATAGCTAAATTCAAATTGCCATTAATACTATACTTTACAGATGACTATTTGAATTCTAAATTTACGTTTGATCCTTTTTTTCATATTAGATTATTACGAATAAGGAATCGATTTCAATTAGCAATGAAATCAGCTTCCCATTCTTTTGTTATTGGGGAGGCGATGGAGTCGGAGTACAGAAAAAGATATGGTGTAGATTTTCAGCCCATTATGCAAATTGTTGAATTCCCCAAATTACCGATACCAACAGATAGAATAAAGGAAGAAATATGGATAGTCTATTTGGGCAATCTTAGTTTAAAAAGATGGCAATCCTTAACTGAAATATCAACTATTATAGAAACCATAAGTAAAAATGGTTGTGAGGTAAAATTTTCAATATTTAGCTTGGAGGTTCCTAGTAAAAAAATAATTAAAGCATTAAATAAACCTCCTGGAGTTATTTTTGAAGGATCTGTCACTGAAGATCAAAAGCATGAGGTTTTATTGAAAGCTGATATTGTTATTCATACGGAAAGTTTTGATAAAAATTCTATATTTCAATCAAAGCTTTCTGTTTCAACAAAGATATCAGAATATTTATGTTTTGGTAAATGTATTTTAGCTTATGGTCCGAAGGAGGTTGCATCTATTCAGTATCTTGAAAAATATAAGGCTGCTGTTATTTGTAATTCAAAAGAAGAATTAAGAGAAAAATTGGAGAGTTTGATATTTAATTACAAACTCCGAATTGATTATATGAATTCTGCACTTAGCCTTGCAAAGAACAAGCATGTAAGTCCTGATATGAATAAGATAATGCGGAAATGTATCGAAGAAAAAAAATAGAATCATATATTGAATATGGTTATACGGTTTTGGAAAATAATTTAATTAGTATTATACAGAAACCCATAGCTACAATAATGATGCTTCATCATGTAAATGAAACAAGTATATATAGGATAAATTGTTTAAAGGATAACTCGATTACACCTGATTTCTTAGAGAATACAATAAAGTGGTTATTAGACAAAAAGTTTGAATTTGTTTCCATTTCTGATCTTGAGCATGCATTGAATAATAATTTATGGGATGGAAATGGAAGGAAGCTCGTAATATCTATTGATGACGGCTATAAAGATACGTACGACAAGGCATTTCCTATATTTGAAAAATATAAGATTCCTTTTATTTTCTATGTGTCCTCAGCTTTCCCAGATAAAACTGTATTACTTTGGTGGAAGTATTTAAACGACATAATATCATTAAACGATAAAATTCAGTTGAATAATGGTAATGTGTTATTATGTGATACTTATGAAAAAAAGCAAAAAGTATATATTTCCCTGAGTAAGAAAATATTAAGAATGGGAAACAATATTAATAATGATTTTAACAAACTTTTTAAAAACTCTATTGAGGAGATTATTGAAAAATATAAAGAATTATTAATTGACTGGCAAAGTATAAAGGAGATGAGTATGAGTGAATTCTGTTCAATCGGAGCTCATAGCACCAACCATATTGGTTTACGGTATTGTGATTCTGAATATGTAATGGCGGATATTATTAAAAATAAAAGAAAAATTGAAGAAATCATTGGTAAAGATGTACGGCATTTTGCATATCCTTTTGGAACTCATTTTTCGGTTGGAAGAAGAGATTATAAACTCGCTATTAAAGCCGGATTTGCAACTGCGACTGCGACATATTCAAGCGATGTTTTCCCTTACCATAAAAATAACCTTTATTGTTTACCACGTAAAATGCTACATGAATAAAAGTGAATTGACACAAAACAATGAAACCTTAACCTATGCCTAATAGTGATCACCACATTTTGCATATAACACCAATTTTTTGGGATAATTGGGCATATCAGGAAAATATACTAACCGAATACCAAGCCAAAAAAGGATTTAAAGTTACTGTGGTTGCTCCTTCTACATCTCTAGCCTCTTATAGAAATGATTTGGATGGAACCGAGAAGGTGTATTTTACAAAAGGGGTCCGGGTAATTAGATTAAAACTGAAATTGAATTTAATAAATCGATTTTTTGTGTTTAAAGATTTACTGAATATACTAATATCCGAATCTCCTGAAATAATAATGGTTCATGGATTACAAATGTTACCAATACTTGATGTTATCAAGTATAAACGAAAATTCCCGAAATGCAAAGTTTATGCTGATATTCATTGTGACCATAATATTAGTGCAAGTAATTTTATTTCGAAATACATATTACACAGAGTAATATGGAATAGATTAATATGCTACTCTGTCCCATATATCGAAAAAATTTATTATACACGTCCTTCGGTTTTGGCCTTCATACAAGATATGTATAAGATTCCGATGGATCATCTTGAAGAGCTCCTAATGGGAATAGATACTGAGGATCTTGAAAGTATTAATCGATGTAATGTCAGAAGTAGAATTAGGAAATCTTTGAACATTCCAGATAATGTATTAGTATTATGTACTGGAGGTAAGATTAATAGGGATAAGAAAATTAATTTGATTGCTGAAGCTATTCAAAGCTTGGATTCAGGTGAAATCCATGTTGTAGTTTTTGGAAAAATTGAAGATGACTACTGTGATGAATTTAATTCAATCGTTCAGAATAATCCCAATATTCATTTTATTGGCTGGGTTGAAGGAAGGGAAGTATATAACTATTTTATTGCTTGTGATGTTTCGATATTTCTAGGTAGACATTCTGTTTTATGGGAACAAGCTGTTGCTTCAGGAGTTGGTATGATATTAAAGTATAATTCCCATTCCACCTATTTAAATGTAGGCGGTAATGTCATGTTTCTTTATAGTGACAATTCTACAGAAATTTCACAGTATTTATTTCTACTAAAGACCTTCCCTGAAATCGTTTTGAACATGAAGAATATTTCAAAAAGTAAAGGAGAAATAAAATTCTCTTATGAAAACATTCTTAATGATTTGCATAAAACATGGGGTATTTCTTGAGGCTTGAAGTTTTTGCTTTGAAAATATAAAACCGGATGATATGAAAGATTATGGAAACACTTTGTTAATTACCGGGGGAACAGGTTCTTTTGGGAATGCTGTTTTACAAAGGTTTTTGAGCATTGATGAGATTAAGAATATCCATATATTCAGCCGCGATGAGAAGAAGCAGGATGACATGCGGCAGCAGTATCAAAACGAAAAGATAAAATATTACATCGGCGATGTACGCGACAAGCGGAGCATTGATGCGGCCATGAAGGGGGTCGATTTTGTTTTTCATGCAGCGGCTTTGAAGCAGGTACCATCGTGCGAATTCTTTCCGATGGAAGCAGTGCGCACCAATGTCATGGGATGCGAAAATGTGCTTGACAGCGCCCTGGAGCATGGTGTTAAAAATGTGATTGTGCTTAGCACCGATAAAGCCGTTTACCCGATCAATGCCATGGGGATGACCAAAGCCCTGAGCGAAAAGGTGATGATCGCCAAATCGCGCAACCTCAACGGTACCGGTATGATATTTTGTGGTACGCGGTATGGCAATGTAATGGCTTCGAGGGGATCGGTTATCCCTTTGCTGGTTGACCAGATCAAGAGCGGGAAACCATTGACGATCACCGATCCGAAGATGACCCGTTTCATGATGACCCTGGAGGATGCATTGGACCTGGTCCTTTTTGCCTTTGAACAGGGCACGAATGGCGACATTTTTGTTCAGAAGGCGCCGGCAGCAACCTTGGATGTTTTGGCCAGTGCGTTGCTTGAATTATACCGTACTAAAAATCCAATCCAGATCATCGGCACGCGACACGGGGAAAAACTTTACGAAACCCTGGTGAACCGAGAGGAGATGGTTAAAGCCATCGATATAGGCAGTTACTACCGGATCCCTGCCGACACCCGCGATTTGAACTATGGCAAATATTTTACTGAGGGGCAGCAGGAGATGGATGAGATCACTGATTACACCTCGCACAATACCCATTTGCTCTCCGTTGAAGAGATGAAGCAGATTTTGTTAAAACTTTCATTCATCCGGACGGATGTAAACCAGGAAACCGCCGGGAATGATTAAAGTCGGTATCACCGGTGAATCGGGGTTTATAGGGACGCATTTAAGTAACTCACTTTGCCTTTCCAAAGAGGAATTTGAGATAGTACCCTTTCTCGATGAGTTTTTTACGGATGATCGCCAGTTGATACGGTTTGTTTCATACTGCGATGTCATTGTTCACCTGGCCGCCATGAATCGCCATGGAGATCCCCAGGTGATCTACGACACCAATATCCTGCTTGTCAAAAAGCTGATTTGGGCGCTGGAACAAACCCAGAGCAAGGCGCATGTGCTGGTCTCCTCCTCCATTCAGGAAGATATTGACAATCTTTACGGAAGATCGAAAAAAGAAGGAAGAGAATTATTAGCCGATTGGGCCGAAAACAACGGGTCCTTGTTCACAGGTTTTGTTTTTCCCAATATTTTCGGACCCTTTGGCAACCCCTACTATAATTCCGTTATTGCCACATTTTGCCATCAGCTTACCCATGGTGATATCCCAACCATTGAGATTGATAAAAAGGTTCCGCTACTTTATGTGGGTGAAGCGGTAAAAACAATGATCGAAGCTATCAGGCAAAAGCAAAACATAAGGGAATGCCGTGTGGCCCATTCCGCCGAAATGAAGGTTACGGATATACTGGAACTGCTGAAATCCTTCAACTCGGTATATGCTGAAAAAGGGATCATTCCGGAGTTGACCAACACCTTTGAAATCAATTTATTCAACACCTTCCGGTGTTACATGGATATCAAAAACCATTACCCGGTCAAATATTTGTTGCACAAAGATAACCGGGGTGAGTTTGTGGAAGTAATAAAACAGCCCGGAGGCCAGGTCAGCTTCTCCACCACCAGGCCTGGCATCACCCGCGGGAACCATTTTCATACGCGCAAGATCGAACGCTTCTCGGTGATCAAAGGCAAAGCCCTCATCCAGCTCCGGCGCATCGGGACAAAGGAGGTGTTCAATTTCTTTCTTTCGGGCGACGAACCGGCCTATGTTGACATGCCCATCTGGTACACACATAATATTACAAATATTGGCAGCGATGATCTTTACACCATTTTCTGGATCAATGAATTTTTCAATCCCGATGATCCCGATACCTATTATGAACCAGTCTGAAACCCACGTCACGCGTCACGCGTCACGTGTCACGTCAAACTATAGCCTATGAATCCTAAATCCTCCCTTAAGGTATTAACCATTGTAGGAACAAGGCCTGAAATAATCAGGCTTTCGCGTACCATGGCCCTGCTCGACCAACACCTGAACCAGGTCATTGTCCACACAGGACAGAATTACGACTATGAGCTCAACGAGATTTTCTGGAACGAACTGGAGTTGCGCAAACCCGATTATTTTTTGGAAGTCGATACATCCTCATTGGGTGCAACAGTAGGCGACATCATCCGGAAATCGGAGGAGGTACTCAAAAATGAAATGCCCGATGCCATGCTGGTGCTGGGCGATACCAATTCGTGCCTGGCTGCATACATGGCAAAAAGAATGCACATTCCCGTATTTCACATGGAAGCCGGAAACCGAAGCTTTGATTTTAATGTTCCGGAAGAAATTAACAGGAGGATCATAGATCACCTGGCCGATTTTAACCTCGTGTACACCGAACATGCCCGCCGCCACCTGATTTCAGAAGGATTGCCTCACCGGAGAACCTACCTTACCGGCAGCCCCATGAAGGAGGTCCTTGACTTTTATAAGCCAAAAATTGACCAATCTCAGGCACTGGTCAGTCTGAAACTTGAATCAAAAAAATATTTCCTGGTTTCAACCCACCGTGAAGAAAATGTCGATAATGCTGTTAATCTGAAAAGTATAATTGAAATTCTGAATTCACTTGCCCTGAAATTTAATCTGCCGGTGATTGTCTCGACCCATCCCCGCACACGCAAGCGGATAGAATCATTGCAAGACGTTGAAATAGATAACCGCATTCAATGGTTGAAGCCCTTTGGTTTTCTTGATTATGTTTATTTACAGATGAATGCCCTGTGTACCATCTCCGACAGCGGGACCATCAGCGAGGAATCGGCCATGCTCTCATTTCCGGCCATCTCACTCCGCCAGTCGATGGAGCGCCCCGAAGCGCAGGATGCAGGCACCATTATCCTCACAGGATTTAATGCACAGCATGTTGTGGAGGCGGTCCGACTTACAATAGATGAACATCGCGTCCGGAAATACGAAAATATCGCACCTGACTACACCATCACCGATACATCCTGGAGAGTTCTGAAGCTTATCATGGGAAACACGGGCCTCAGCAACCTCTGGCACGGAATCCCGAATTAAATTGTCCCGCGTCCCGCGTCCCGATTTTTTGTCCCGTGTCCCGCGTCCCGCGTCCCGAATTTTTGTCCCTCGTCACTAAAGCCTGAACCTTGAGAATTCTCGTCGTCTGTGATCATTTTTTTCCAGAGGAGTTTATTATCAATGATCTGGTTAAGGAATGGAGTAGTTCTGGTCATGATGTTCATGTCATAACGCCAAATCCGGCATACCCGAAGGGAATTGTTTACCAAGGGTATAAAAACAGGATTTTTCAGACCACATACTGGGATAAAATTACCATTCACCGGGTATTCACAGTCCAGGGCTTTCATCGCAGCCTGGCGAAGAAAATACTGAACTATTTAACCTTTCCGGTTCTTGGAACAATCCGGGCCATTAGCTTGGCTCGTAAGTTTGACCGTATATTCGTTTACCAGGTCGGACCGCTGACCCAGGCCATACCGGCAGTAATTGCAAATAAACTTTACAAGAAAAAAGTAGTACTCTGGTCCTTCGATATCTGGCCCGATACGGTTTTTGCATACGGATTTAAAAGAACCAGGATACTATGTTTTTTGCTGAACAAACTGGTTAAATTCATCTACAGGAATTGTGGTACAATACTGGTCCCTTCCGAAGGATTTAAAAGCGTTTATGCCAAATACACGGATGAAAAGAAGTTAATATATGCCCCCAGTTGGTGCATGCAAGGTAAACCGGTCACCCCAACCGGTTTTTCATTTGATGGCAAAACCAACTTCACCTTTGCCGGCAACATCGGGAAGGTTCAAAACCTGACCAATGTCGTGCTGGGATTTGAACTGGCCATGCAGGCGAATAAAGAAATATTCCTGCAAATCATTGGCGATGGATCCTTTCTGGTGGAGTTGCAGCAATTGGTTCAGAAAAAAAACATTCCTCATGTTGTTTTCTGGGGGCGGCAGCCATACACAGACATGGATAAATACTATGAAGCCAGTGATTTTCTGATCATTTCCCTCGATCCCGATCCGGTATATGATCTCTATATCCCGGCCAAGTTTCAATCCTATTTGCAAACCGGCAAGCCCATTCTAACCATCATGAACGGGCAGGTACCCGCATTGGTTGCCCAAAATGATATCGGTATTATTGCAGCCCCTGATAATATTGAGGACATTGCCGATAAGATGATACAATGCACCCTTTTCACGGAGGAAAAACTTCAACAGATTCAAAAGAACTCAGAAAGATTGCTGGAAACCGGTTTTGACAGGATCAAGATCATTGATACGATTACCAGAGAATTGCTGAGTCGGTGATGAGTACACCAAAAATATATAACCGCAGCTGTCTGTTAAAAATACAAACTGTCGTATCTTTGTTCAAAAGTACAGAATGAACCCCGAGGTTACAAATATCATTATCAATACGTTGCGTGAATACGATCCGGAAATGATTGGTGTTTTTGGTTCTTATGCAAGAAATGAATACACCAGCTCAAGTGACATTGATATTCTTGTACGGTTCAAATCGACACTGTCTCTTCTCCAATTAATAC
>Ga0247840_10009584_pt1 | contig 12442 bp, 9 predicted proteins | sample LaCruzMarch2015__FD_192404 | JGI IMG/M metagenome (GOLD analysis project Ga0247840, IMG submission 192404) | Freshwater microbial communities from meromictic Lake La Cruz, Castile-La Mancha, Spain - LaCruzMarch2015_17m | ecosystem: Environmental > Aquatic > Freshwater > Lake | place: Spain...
ATTTTTCGAAAAGCGCGTTTGCCGCAACTGAATTGCTGACTGCATGTTCCTGGTCGCAACGGTGTGACATGCGTCGGCAGAGACTGCGGTCGCATAACAGGCGTGACCGTGGGAACGGCGGCGGTCGGTCCGCCGCCGGTTGATCGCCTTAGAGCAACAACCGCCGGATATCCGCCAGGAGATGGCAGAGCAGGGTGGTGAAGCGCGCCCCTTCGGCCCCGTCGATGACCCGGTGGTCATAAGAGAGCGATAACGGCAGCATCAGCCGGGGCCTGAACTCGCTGCCGTTCCACACCGGTTTCATGTCCGCCCGCGATACTCCGAGGATGGCGACCTCGGGGGCGTTGACGATGGGGGTGAAATGGGTGCCGCCGATGCCCCCCAGGCTGGAGATGGTGAAACAGCCGCCCTGCATCTCGGTGGGCGCCAGTTTGCCGTCGCGCGCCTTTTTGCCCAGGTCACCGAGTTCCCGTGCCAGGTCAAAGACGCTCTTCTTGTCCACATCACGCACGACCGGGACCACCAGTCCGTTGGGCGTGTCCACGGCGACGCCGATGTGGGTGTATTGCTTGAGGATCAGTGATTCGCCGTCCGTGCTCAGCGATGACTTGACCTTGGGCATCTGATTGAGCGCCACGGCCGCGACCTTGAGCAGCAGCGGCAGGATGCTGAGCCGGACCCCGGCCTGCTCGGCGGCATCTTTCTGCGCTTTACGGAAGTCCTCGAGGTCGGTGATGTCCGCGTCCTCGAACTGCGTGACATGGGGGATGGAGAGCCAGCAGCGGTGCAGGTGCCGGCCGCTGAGTTTCTTGATGCGCTGGAGTTCCTGAACCTCGACCGGACCGAACTTGGCGAAGTCCACCTCGGCGGCGGCCGTCAGGCCGAAGGGCAGGGCACCGGCGCCGGGTGCAGCCGCTGCCGCCAGGGGTGACGCACCGATGGCCAGGGCACCCTTGACATAGCCCTGCACATCCTCGCGCAAGATCCGGGCCTTGGGTCCGGAGCCGGTGACCAGGCGCAGATCGACGCCAAGTTCGCGGGCGAAGCGACGTATCCCAGGGCTAGCGTGGGGCTTTGCTCCCGTCACGGCCAGATCTTCCGGGCGCGCAGGCACCGGCGCCGGACGCGGCTCGGGCTCGCCGGGGGCACGGGCGGCGGGCGCCGCCGGGGTTGGTTGCGGTGCCTGCGCCCCGGCGTCTGCCGAGTGGGCCGCCTCGCCCCGCAACGTCAGGATCAGGTCGCCTTGCGTCAGTTTGTCCCCGACCTTGACCGCGACACTCTCCACCAGACCCGCGTAGGGGGAGGGCACCTCCATGGTCGCCTTGTCGGTTTCCAGGGTCAGGAGGGATTGATCCACCGCGATCTGGTCGCCGGGTTTCACCAGGACTTCGATCACCGGGACATCGGTATAGTCGCCGATGTCCGGCAGCACGACCGAGAGCGTTTCAGCGGCACCGGCACGCGCCGGGGCGGGGGCGGGCGCTGTCGCGGTGACTGGCGCCGCCGCGGCCGGAGCCGGTTTCGCGGCCGGGGCCGTCGACTCGCCCTCCGTCTCCAGCGTCAGCAGCGGGCGGCCCGAGCTGACTTTGTCCCCGAGCTTGACCAGCAGTTCTTTGACCACGCCGGCGCGCGGGGCGGGAACCTCCATGGTCGCCTTGTCGCTCTCCAGTGAGAGCAAGGGTTGTTCGACGCTGATCCGGTCGCCGGGGGCGACCAGGATCTCGATGATCTCGACGTCCGCGAAGTCCCCGACGTCGGGCAGCAGGATTGTTTCGACAGTTGCCACGCGATGTTCTCCAAAACCTGTGTTGCCGGGCGCTTCAGACCGTCGCCGGGTTGGGTTTGTCCGGGTCGATACGGTATTTCGTGATCGCCTGCGCGACCGTGGCCGCGGGGATCTCGCCCTCGTCCGCCAGGGCCTTGAGTGCGGCCACGGCGACGTAATAGCGATTCACCTCGAAGAACTTGCGCAACTGACTGCGCAGGTCGCTGCGCCCGTACCCGTCGGTCCCGAGCACGGCATAGCGGCGCGGGCAGTAGGGGCGGATCTGGTCGGCGTAGGCGCGCATGTAATCGGTGGCGGCGATGATCGGACCGCTGGTCGCGGCCAGTTGCGATTCCACAAAGGTGACCCGCCGCTCCTGATCCGGGTGGAGCATGTTCCAGCGTTCCGCGTCGATGCCTTCGCGCCGCAGTTCGTTGAAACTGGTGACGCTCCAGACATCGGCGCCCACGTCGAAATCCTGGGCCAGCAACTCGGCGGCGGCCTGCACCTCGCGCAGGATGGTCCCGGCGCCCAACAACTGCACCCGATGGGCGCGCGCCTCACCCGCCTGGATGCGGTACATCCCTTTGAGTATGCCGTCCGCGACACCTTCCGGCATGGCCGGCTGGGGATAATTCTCGTTCATCGCGGTGATGTAGTAGAAGCACCGCTCCTGGTCCTGGAACATCCGGCGCAGGCCGTCCTGGACGATCACCGCCAACTCGTAGGCGTACGTCGGGTCGTAGGACACGCAGTTGGGAATGGTCGCGGCCATCAGGTGGCTGTGACCGTCCTGGTGCTGGAGCCCTTCACCGGCCAGGGTGGTCCGTCCGGCGGTGGCGCCGATCAGGAAGCCGCGCGCCTGCATGTCGCCGGCCGCCCAGGCGAGATCGCCGATGCGCTGGAAGCCGAACATTGAATAGTAGATGTAAAAAGGGATCATGGCCTGGCCATGATTGGCGTAAGCCGTGGCCGCCGCGATCCAGGACGACATGGCGCCGGCCTCGTTGATGCCCTCTTCGAGGATCTGGCCCTTCTTGTCCTCGCGATAGGACATCACCTGATCCGCGTCCACCGGCTCATAGAGTTGCCCCAGAGAGGAGTAGATGCCGAGCTGGCGGAACATGCCCTCCATCCCGAAGGTACGCGCTTCGTCCGGCACGATCGGGACCACGAAGCGCCCGATCTGCGGGTCGCGCACCAGCAGGTTCAGGATGCGCACCAGCGCCATGGTGGTGGACATTTCCTTCTCGCCGGTGCCGTCCAGCAGTGCTTTGAAGACCTCCAGCCGCGGGACCTCGAGCGCCGCCGCATCGTCGTAACGGGCGGGCAGAAACCCGCCGAGGCGCTCGCGCACGTCAAGCAGGTATTTCTGTTCGGCACTGTCCGGCGCCGGTTTGTAGAAGGGCGCGGCGGCGATCTGATCCTCGGAGATCGGGATGTTGAAGCGGTCGCGGAAGGCTTTGAGCGACTCCTCACCCATCTTCTTCTGCGAGTGGGTGATGTTCATTCCCTCGCCGGCCACGCCCATGCCGTAGCCCTTGACCGTCTTGGCCAGGATCACCGTGGGCTTGCCGTTGCTCTGCATGGCGGCGGCATAGGCGGCATAGACCTTCGCCGGATCATGGCCGCCGCGGTTCAGGCGCCAGATGTCCTCATCGGTCATGTTGGCCACCATGTCGAGCAGTTCCGGGTAGGCGCCGAAAAAGTGCTCGCGCACATACTTGCCGTCCCTGGCCTTGTAGGTCTGGTAGTCGCCGTCGACACACTCCTCCATGCGTTTCAGCAGCAATCCGTCTTTGTCGCGGGCGATCAGTTTGTCCCAGTAGCTGCCCCAGATGACCTTGACGACGTTCCAGCCGGTGCCGCGGAAGTCGCGCTCCAGTTCCTGGATGATCTTGCCGTTGCCGCGCACCGGACCGTCGAGGCGCTGCAGGTTGCAGTTGACCACGAACACCAGATTGTCCAACCCCTCGCGGGCGGCCAGCGCAATGGCTCCCAGCGACTCGGGCTCGTCCATCTCGCCGTCGCCGAGGAAGGCCCAGACCTTGCGCTTGCTGGTGTCGACGATCCCGCGGTCATGCAGATAGCGCATGAAACGCGCCTGGTAGATCGCCATGATGGGACCGAGCCCCATCGATACCGTGGGGAACTGCCAGAAATCGGGCATCAGCCAGGGGTGGGGGTAGGAGGACAGCCCGCCGCCGTCGACTTCCTGACGGAAATTGAGGAGTTGATCCTCGCTGATCCGGCCCTCCAGGTAGGCGCGGGCATAGATGCCGGGAGCCGAATGCCCTTGGACGAAGACCAGATCGCCGCCGTGCTCGGGTGTGCGGGCATGAAAAAAGTGGTTGTAGCCGACATCGAAGAGGGTGGCACCGGACGCGAAGGACGCGATATGGCCCCCCAGTTCGGTGGACAGCCGGTTGGCCTGGACCACCATCGCCATGGCGTTCCAGCGCACGAAGGAGCGGATGCGCCGCTCCATCGCCCGATCACCGGGGAACGGCTGCTGCTGGGGCACTGGAATCGTGTTGAGATACGCGGTGTTGGCGCTGTAGGGCAGATCGGCCCCGGAGCGTCGGGCCTTGTCGATCAGCCGCTCCAGCAGGAAGTGGGCGCGCTCGGCGCCTTCCTGGTCGAGGACGGCCTCGAGTGCATCGAGCCACTCCTGGGTTTCTTGGGGATCGATATCGGGGGTGTTGTTCATAGGGATTCCCGGAAAGTGGTCGCAACGAAAGGGGCGCGGGACACTGGGAGTATATCAGCGGGCGGGGTCGTGCAATGGTCAGAATGCACCGGCTCAATGTAGGGGTGCCTTTGCGAGGTCAGTGGCTGGCGTTAGGGTGCGACCCCCCAGATCACACCGGGGACCAGACCGGGGATCGGACCGACTTCAAAGATCCGGACAGAAGGTATGGAGCACTTGCTTTTCTGCCCGGCGTTCGCGGCCGCTGCCGATGGGCCGCGACCGCCGGTCAGTGCCCGCTCAGAGCTGTTTGCAGGCGGCCAGCTTGACCTCGGACTGCGTGGTTCCGGCACGGCTGCCCTGGGCTTCCATCTTCTTCAGCACATCCATGCCATCGACTACCTTGCCGAAGACGACATGCTTGCCGTCGAGCCAGGAGGTGTCGGCCACGGTGATGAAGAACTGCGACCCGTTGGTGTTCGGGCCGGCGTTGGCCATGGACAGGGTGCCGGGGCCGAAGTGCTTGAGCTTGAAGTTCTCGTCTTCGAACTTCTCACCGTAGATGGACTCGCCGCCGGTGCCGTTGCCGCGGGTGAAGTCGCCGCCCTGGATCATGAAGCCTGGAATGATGCGGTGGAAGGTACTGCCCGCATAGGCCAGCGGTTTGCCGCTCTTGCCCATGCCCATCTCGCCGGTGCACAGAGCGCGGAAGTTCTCCGCGGTTTTCGGCACCACGTCCGCGAACAGTTCGATAGTGATGGTGCCGGCGGGCTCGCCGCCGATGGTCACGTCCAGGGCGACCTTCGGGTTGGCGGCCATGGCGGTCGGGGCGCCGACGGAGAGGATGGCGGCGACGAGCAGGTTGGGTGTCAGATTCATGAGGGCTCCGCGGTGAGTGTTGCGTGTGGATACGATGCAGAATTGTTCGCCCGGTTGCGGCCGGGCGGCGCATGATCAGGCCGAAGGCGGCGCCGATGCAAACTCCGTGTCCGCTCCCGCGAGGTCGGCGGGGGGCGGGCAGCGCTTGGCGAGACTGTTCGGCACTTCGCCGCGCTGGGCCTGATAGATGGCGCCGGACTCCAACATGACGAGCACCATCAGGGTTATCAACATGGGTGCGATTGCCACCCGTTGCAGCGCGATGAACATCAAGTCCTGCATGCCGGGTGATTTTTGGGCCTGAGCCAACAGCCAACCCAGTCCGATCAGGCCGGTACCGACCAGATACGCGATCAACAGAACCTTATAGCGCGCGCCGGCCAACCGCCAGTGAGCGGCCAGAAACCAGGGGCCGTCCCGCGCGGCACGCCGGGCGCGCACCCAGGTGTAGCCCGCGATGGCGAGCGAGATTCCCAGCGGCACCGCCACCCCCAGGACCTTGTAGGGCGCCAGGGACGAATCCGACTCCACGAAACTTCCGCCCAGCAAGGCGATCAGCATCAGCAAATTGAACAGCACCAGATTGACCATGGCCAGCTCATGCGGAGACTTGGCCTGACGGCGGACGGGTTCGGGGATCGGGAAGAACATGGCGGCGGGTCCGTGATGGCGGCGCGTGCGCCGTAACCGCTGATTCTCCGCGCTCGGGACGGACCCTGGCAATGGTTCTGATCGTCCGCGGGGGCGGCCTGTGCGATCATGCCGCGCCTTGTGTTGTTTGATCATCGACGGAGTCCTCATGACCCAGCCCGAATTGACCCCTTATCCCGAGAATAGCCCGCAGGCCTGCCTGCGGCTTATCGCACTGTTCATCGTCTGCGACGGCGATGTCGCCGAGGGCGAGATCGACATCCTGGAGCGCCTGGGGATACTGGAGACGCTCGGTGCGGATCGGGATCTGTTCGCCCAAGTGTTCGATGCCTACTGCGATGACCTCATCGCCCACGCCGGAACGTCCCACTACGTGGGTCTGGCGGACCGGGATTGGGTGGACAGCGTGCTGGCCGGCGTCACCGCGCCGGACCAACGACGCTTTCTGGCCAGTGCGCTGCTGTTGATCGCCCGCTCGGACGGCTATTTCGCGGACGCCGAACTGACGGTCTACCGCCAGATGCTGGACCGCTGGGGTCTGGATTTGGACCAATTGGGGGACGGGGCCTGATCGGCGCGCGTCGCGCGGTATCGCTTTAGCATGTGATATCCAGACCTGGCCTTGGCCTAGCAGCCTGTCGGAATTTAGGCAATTTCCGAATAAGACACCATCAAGAATCAAGCTCCGTAGGAGCCCGCTTGCGGGCGACGTGACCTGCCGGAATCGCGTCATTGTGCCCCCACCCGTCGCCCGCAAGCGGGCTCCTACGGGTTGGATTTTTCGCGGAAATCACCTTACGTTTGATTGTGGAGCAACAAAAAGCCTTTATGTCGATGCATGCCCCTATCCCAGGGGCTAAGTCCGACAGGCTGCTAGGGGCGGGTTTGAAGCCCGTCCCTACGGACGGTTCGTTTTGAGTGCCTCCAGTCGCTCGCCGGCCTCGCGGACGCCCTGACGAAGCGCCTGTTCGTACCATTCCTGAGCCTTATCCGCGCGGGGTTTCGCGAGTGGCGAGTTACCGGCCAACCAGTGCCGGGGATCGTACATTTCACCCATGGCGAAGCTGGCCGGGCCATAGCTGCGATTCGCCAGGTTGCGCACCAGGAAGAACCAGGGGTCGAGGCGGCCGGCAGCGCGCAGCTCTTGGGCCAGCGGCCAGAGGGTGTCGATCGGCAGCGTTTCACCGGCGCCGATCAGGGCTTCCGCCAGGATGAACGCGTCGTGCGGCCGACCGGCGGTCCGCAACTGCTCGGCCAGCGCCAGGAAGGCGCCGGTCGGGAGCGGCTGGGCATCGGCCGCGGGGGCCGCCGAACGGACCGCGATCAGGCTCCGGGCGGTGCTGAGCGCCGCGTCATCGCGGTGTGCCGCGATGAGTTGCTCCAGGCTGCCGGCCGGTGTCGCGGGCGCGTCGGGATCGGACGTGGTCGGAACGGGCGGTGTCGGCCTGGTTGCGGTGGTGGGACCGGGACCTGTCGCCGTTCCCGAGTGCAAGACGGGTTCCAGTGGTTGCAGCGCCACATAGAGGCCGGCGGCCACCGCGACCAGCGCGAGCGCGCCGCCGCTGATGAGCCACGCCCGCGGGGAGCGGCGCGCGGCCGGCGCTGAAGTTGGCGCCGGGTCGTGTACGCGGGTTCGAACGGGTTCCGATGCCTTGTCACCCGCGGTGGCGGAGCGGGTCAGCGGGCCGACCCGGGTCGCCGCGGGCCATTGGGTCAACAAGGCATCCAGGTCCGCCGGACGGCGTGCCGGATCGGGGTCGAGCATGGCGGCCAACCAGGGCTGTAAGGTCTCCGGTATCCCGGCCAGGTCTGGGACACGTTGACGGGTCGCCAGGGCGTCCGCGAAGGACTCACCCATCGCCAGCGGGCGGCCAAGCGCGGCGGCGGCGAGGATCAGACCCAGGCTGTAAATGTCGGAGCGCCCGTCGACCGCTCCGCCGCAGAGCCCGAATTGCTCGGGCGAGGCGAAGCGGTATTTGCCGGCGAAGGATGACCCGATGATGGTCTCCTGGGTCGGGTCGGTGAGCTTGCTGAGTCCGAAGTCGATCAGCTTGGCGGCGGCTACCTGATTGCCCGGCAGGATCACATTGTCCGGCGAGAGATCGCGGTGCACGGCACCCCGGCGATGCGCCTCGGCGAGCCCGGCGGCGAGCCGGTCGCGCAGCGTCAGCACCTCGTCGACCGGGAGCGGTCCGCCACGCAGCCGGTCCCCGAGCGAGGGTCCGTCCACATACTCCATGACCAGGTAGTCTCGTCCTTGCGCATCGCGCACGAAGCCGTCGTAACTCACCACGGCGTCATGACGGACCCCGCGCAAGACCTTGGCTTCACGATAGAACAGATCCATGACCTGGCGGTTGGCCGCCATCGCGGGGCGGATCACCTTCACGGCGTGCTGGACGCCGACCCGCTCATCGCGCGTCAGATAGACCTCGCCCATGCCGCCGCCGCCGAGCATACGCTCGACCCGATAGGTATTCGCCAGCAGGGTGCCGGGGGGGATGCCGTAGGCGCTGTCTGCCCCGATCACCTTGGTCGCTTCGTCGTTCATTTGTCCCCTTTGCGGACCGTGAGGTATTTTTTTCGCGCGGATACTGGATTGCCGGACGCGGCCGGCGACGCTTAGACCATGAGCAGAAGTCAGCTATACTGAAACTCCACCCAACGGCAACGAGTCAGTGCACGGCATGGAGTATACGATAACCGTCGCGCGCTACGGCGGCGTGGCGCCCGAGCGGCCCGTCAGTTGGTGCGTGTCCGCACCGGGTTGCACGATCGGGCGCAGCCCGGACAACGATCTACCGCTGAGCGATCCGGAGCGTGTCATCTCCGGGCATCACGCGCGCGTTGAACTGCGCGACGGCACCCTGTGGGTCACCGATCTGAGTACGAACGGAACCTTTCTCAATCAGGCCGCGGAGCGGCTGCCGGTCGGTCAGCGGGTGCAGATCCAGGCGGGCGATATCCTGCATGTGGGCGGCTATGAGCTGTGCGTCGAGACCGGTGCCTACGGCGCGCCCGCGGAGCAATCGGCATCCCCCGCAATCGACCCGTGCGGATTCGGCGGCGCCGAGGTGCCGATGCCGGGCGCTGAACTGCACGCGAGCGCGGACATCATGGATATCCTTGGCCCCGGCGGTCAGAACGGGGTACCGATGCCGGGCACTCCGCGTCCGCCCGCCCCCTCGGCCGCCGCGGCAGGGCGGGCTCAGGCCGAGGATCCGTTCGCCGATGCCGTGGCGTTCGACCCCTTTCTCGGCGGACCCGCCGAGCGTGCCGACGCGGCGCTGCTCACGCCGGCACCGACCCCCTTCGAGCATATTTACCTGCGTGCGCCAGAGGCCCAACCCGCATCAAGCCAGCCGCAGCGGCCCGCGGAACCCTTATTCCCGGATGAATATGACCTGATGGCGGATGCCTTGGGTCCGGCAGCCGCCAGTCCTTCTGTCGATGCGGTGCCGGCCGCCGCGCCTGCCGCGCCTGCCGCGTTTGCTGAGCCGGTCTGGACGGAGCCGTTCGCCCCGGCAGCGGCAGCCCCTGAACCCATGTTTGAGGCGCCCCCGTTGGCGGCGCCCGTCGTTGAGACGCCCCCATCAGACAACCCCCTGAGTTCAGCGTTCGATGCGCCGGACGCACGGCCTGCCAGCCCCGGCGTCGTCCCCGCGGCTCCGCCGGCGGTAGTCGGGGAGCCAACCCCGCTGACCGCCCCCGGACCGGCCGCCGCGCCCGCCGTACCCGCCGTACCCGCCGCACCCGCCGCGTTGCCGAGCGCTGACGGCAGCGGGCTCGCGGCCTTTTTGGCCGGCCTCGGCACCGGCGATCCCACCCAGGTCCGAGATCCCGACCGGTTTCTACGTGAGGCCGGGCAATTGATGCGCGACCTCACCGCGGGCCTGACCGCGACGATGCAGGTGCGTGCCCAGTTCAAGAGCGAGCTGCGGTGCGCGGTGACCACCATCCGGGCCGTCGAGAACAACCCCTATAAGTTCTCCGTCGGGGTGGACGAAGCCCTGGAGCGGCTCTTCTTCCGGTCCGGCCCCGGCTATCTCCCGGCCGACGAGGCCGCCCGCGCCGCCTTCGAAGACATTCAGGCCCACGAGATGGCGATGATCGCCGGCTTGCGGGCCGCCTTGCGGGCACTGCTCGCGCGTTTCGAGCCTGCCGAGCTGGAACAGCGACTGGGTGCCGCCTCCGGACTCGACAAGCTCCTGCCCATGGCGCGCAAGGCGCGCTTCTGGGATCTCTTCACCGAGACCTTCGCGCAGGTGGCCACTGACGCGGCGGACGACTTCATGCAGTTGTTCGGAGACGCCTTTACCCATGCCTACGAGGATCAGATCCAGCGGCTGGCGCAGGCGCGCGCCAAGGCCGCCGGACCGACGGCGGGTCGCGGACCCGGCCGGTCGTTTTGACCTCAGCGTAGACCGAACAGCCAACCAATTATCCGGCTTCAGGAGGGCAACCATGAGTGCAACCCCATTCGGACCGGCACGGCGCCGACAGTTTCTGGGCCTGCTGGCGGCGGCGGTGACGTCCGCCGCACTGGCGGCCTGCGCAAGCAAACCCAAGCCCGAGGACCCGAAGAAGGAGCCGGAGAAGCCGGTGCCGGAACTGCGGGTCGAGGTCATTGCCGCCCCGGATGCCAATCGTGATCCGAGCGGGCGGGCGCTGCCGATCGTGGTGCGGCTCTACGAATTGAAGGGCGAGGGTGCCTTTGCGGGCGCGGACTTCTTCAGCGTCTACGACCGCGAACCCGCGACGCTGGGCGGCGACCTGATCGCGCGCGAAGAGGTCACGCTGGTGCCGGGTCAGCGGCGGCTGGTCGTGCACCCGTTGAACTCCGCCGCCCGCTATCTTGGGGTGGTCGCGGCCTTTCGTGATATCGACCGCGCCGGGTGGCGCGCGCTCGTCGCGCTGACGCCCGACCAGACCAATACGGTCCAGGTCGAGGTGCGGGCAGCGGCCGTTTCCGCTCAACTGCGTTAAGGGAGAGACCATGGCTTGGGACAACCGTGTGTTGTGGTCTGAAGGGTTGTTTTTGCAGCCCCACCACTTCCAGCAACATGATCGCTATCTGGAACATCTGGTGGAGTCCCAGTCCGGACTCGGCTGCCCCTATCCCTGGGGCCTGTCGCGGCTGACCATCGACCGGGATCTGCTCGCGCAGGGCCGGCTGGCCGTCACGGCCTGTGTCGGCCGACTGCCGGACGGCACCCCCGTCGATGCTCCGGAGTGCGATCCGCTGCCGGCGCCGCTGCTCCTCGACGATGCCGCGGCCGGCCAGATTATCTACCTGGCGCTGCCGCTGCGCCGCCCGGGCGCGCCCGAGAGCGGCGGTCCGGCGGCCCAGGAGTCCACGCTGCGCTACCGCGCCGGTGAGTTGACGGTGCGTGACAACAGTCTGGGCGCGGCCACCGAGGCGCTGCTGGAGGTCGGGCGTCTCGATTTGCGTCTGCTGCGCGAGCGCGACGCCCGCGACGGCTTTGCCTGCTGCGGTGTCGCGCGGGTGCTGGAATGCCGGGCCGACCGGTTGGTGGTCCTCGATGAGGCCTACATCCCGCCCAGCCTGGACGTGCGGGCGTCCAGCCGCCTGGCCGGTTTTCTGGAGGAGGTGACCGGACTCCTGCATCGCCAGGCCGAGGCGCGCGCCGGGCGGGTGCGCGGCGGCGGGCGCGGCGGGGTCGCGGACTGGGCCGACTTCCTGATGCTCCAGTTGATCAACCGCAGCGAACCGGTGACGGTCCACCTGGCGCGCATCCAGGGGCTGCATCCGGAGTCCTGCTACCGCTTTCTGCTCGGGCTGGCCGGTGAACTCGCCACCTATGCCGCGGAAGCCAAGCGCCCGCCGGATTTCCCGCCGTACCGGCACGAGGACCTGGATGCGACCTTTACCCCGCTGATGGAGCGCCTGCGGGACTATCTCAGCCGCGAATTGGTCGAGCGGGCCGTGGCGATTCCGATCGAGGAACGCAAGTTCGGTTTCCGGGTGGCGCTGGTGGCCGATCGGTCCCTGCTCACGGGGGCCCGTTTCGTGCTGGCCGCGCAGGCCGATCTGGACTCGCAAATCCTGCGCAACCGCTTCCCGGCGCAGGCCAAGATCGGACCCATCGAGCGCATCCAGGAGTTCGTCAAACTGGCCCTGCCGGGGATTGCCTTGCGGCCCCTGCCCACGGCCCCCCTGGAGATTCCCTATCACGCCGGCTGCGACTACTTCGAGCTCGACCGTAACAGCGAGTTCTGGAAACCGCTGGCCGTCGGCGGGGGGCTCGGACTGCACATCGGCGGCGAGTTTCCGGGCTTGCAGCTCACCTTATGGGCGATTCGGGAGTAGCCTGTGACCGTCGACGACCCTTTTTTCAATCCCAATGACGCGGGTCCGACCGTCATCCGGCCGACCCCGGGCGGCCGGCGGTCGGCCGTCGGCGCACCGCTGCCGCCCATGGCGCCCCCGGCGTTCA
>Ga0247840_10009588_pt1 | contig 12439 bp, 9 predicted proteins | sample LaCruzMarch2015__FD_192404 | JGI IMG/M metagenome (GOLD analysis project Ga0247840, IMG submission 192404) | Freshwater microbial communities from meromictic Lake La Cruz, Castile-La Mancha, Spain - LaCruzMarch2015_17m | ecosystem: Environmental > Aquatic > Freshwater > Lake | place: Spain...
AAATGCCAGAAGGATTTAGATTGGCCACACCTGAAGTTTTTCACTCATGGCATAAAGAGTATTTAGCACATAGTAAAAAGTTAAGTAAAACTGCAATGGCATTTAGTTGTGTGCCACTAGAAAGCACCAAAGATCTCTGGCGTGAATTTAGAATTATTTCAGGTGGGTTTAGCAAAGAAGAATATTTGGCTTTAGGAGAAGGGCAATCTGGTGTCAGTGATAAAGGGGCGCGAGAGCTGATTTTTAAAAGTTATTGCTCATACATAGATTATTTGTCGTCGCATCATCTTATCGAATCAGAGCTATATTCACTTAAGGCTTCTCTTTATAAGTTAGTTGTCGTTGACGAGGCGCAAGACTTATCTTATGGACAACTATTAGGATTGAGTCGATTGGCGGGTAGAAACTCTGTATTCTTATTAGGCGAGCACCAAATCTTATTTGACGGACTATCTCGACAGGCTTATCTTCAGCGCTTATTTCATCAATTAGGTATGGCTATAAATTTAAGGCAGCTTCAAGCAACTTATCGTTGTTCACCAGCAGTGTTAGCTGTCGCTAACTCTTTAATTAGAGCCAAATATTGTGCAACAGGTGGGGCTGCGGATAAAGGTGAGGTTGCTGAATTAGCGTCTTCTGAAGAAGCTAGTGCTAGAGAAAATCAAGCAATATGGTTTGATTCTAAAAATAAAATAGAATTATCGCGGCTTAAAGAGCAGGCGAGTCATGGACAGCTTGCCGTTGTTGCATGGTCTACTGAAGCAATTCGTGAGGCCCATGAGACTTTGGGAACACCGCTAGTATTTACGCCATCAGAAATTAAAGGGCTTGAATATCCTACCGTTGTAATATGGCAGCCCTTATCTGGAAGAGAATGCGAGGATGCTTGTGAAAAATTGCGTGATCTACCTGCTTCTGTGGCTGCTTTTGCTTCAGCATCAACTGGACATTTGCCTAAAAAAGGTCATGGAAACACAGCCTCGTTGCCTTATTTTAATGAGCTTATTACCGCAGTTACCCGTGCACAAAATACTTTAATTATTGTTCAAGAATTATCTAATCATGCTGTAAGACCATTAATCAATGTTCTAGCTGCGGCTATACCGTCTATGTATCAAGCTTTGAATACTAAAAGTCCTGGAGGACGAACGCCCATATCAAGTTCCTCAAGTTCTAGTGAAGAAGGGCTAACTGGTTTTGGCGCGACTACTACAGGACGATATTCTTCAGCCGATTACTGGGAAACTGAAGCTTCAAAACTTATTACTGGAGGTCTTGAACGACAAGCAAAAGATATTTTTTTAAGTAAGCTTATGCGCACTCAAGCTGAATATGAAGCTTTTGCGGTATTGTATAGGCCTGGGTTAAGCAGTGCTCCATCGTCTCATTTAATAGTTGAATCGGAGTCTCATTTTGAAAAAGTAAGTGCAGAAGCTGTTTTTTCGTCTTTAGCTACTTCTAGCCTTATTGCTGCTACACCTACAATAAAACATAAAACTCTTATGTCAATTGAGGTTATGAAAGATATAGAAGAAAAAGAAAAAAAATTAAAAGATAATGAAAAAACTTTAACAGCAGCTAAAAAGTCAATTCTTTTAAAACTGCATATTCAGGATAATCTAGACTGTTTATCTGATTCATATGTTGTAAAATGGATGAAAGATGCTTTAATAGTACATAGCTTAGAAGCCCCAGAAAAAACACTTTTTCATTGGTTTTTCTCTACCCCGTCAGGTGTCGTGCTTTTTAGTCAGATTTGTATTAGTAAATATTCTAAGATTCTTGAATATATTAATCCAGAAGCATGGGGACAGAAAACAGTAGATGGCAGACTTGATAATAGATCAGCATTGGAATTTCTATGCTCAACTGTTGAAGGACTTACAGTTATTAATTATTTAGTGCTTAATTTACAGTGGGTTGTAGATAAGATACCTGCAAAATCATGGGCAAACTGTACTAGAGACAAGGTGTCTCCATTGTGTTCATTAATGAAAACAGATCTTGGTATTGAGTCACTTTTAGTACTTCTTTGGAATTATCCTAAAATTAGGGGGGAAATTCCTGCTAAAGCATGGTTTTTAGCTCCAAATAGCGGGCCATACACAAATGTATCACCTTTTTATTGGTTATGTGGATCTTCCAATCCGGATAGCAATTTACTCTTTGAGCTAATAATGGATAAGTGCTTAGATATTCCAAGTAGTTTCTGGATACAGGAACGCCCACCAGAAGCATCATTAATCGCTGCTAACCCATTATTCATTTTAGCAGGCAATCCTGTTGGACGTGAAAAAATCAGAATACTGATGGAGAAATTTCCACATGTTATCAGAAGTATTCCTCTAAGTGTATGGGCAGAAGCACAACCATTAACATCCAAAATACCAAATACTACTGCATTATATTGGTTGGCTGCTAGTATTGATGCAACAAGTATATTGAGGTCATTTATTGGAAACTTCCCTGATATTATAGATAAAATTCCAAGCAGTGTATGGGGATTGGCGCCTCCTGCAACAGCTATCCTTGATCCAAATGTATCTCCTTTGTTTTGGTTAACTGTCGATAATGAAAGTATAGAAAATCTTAGGCTTTTAACTCAAAATTGTCCAAAAGTGATAGCAGAAATTCCAAGTGAGGCATGGGGATTAGCACCATTAGAAACATCATCAGATCATACTATTGCTCCACCTATAAGCATGTTATCTCAATCTAAATCTGGGCGTAGTATTATTAAATATTTGCTTGAAACACAGCCAGATGTAATCACTAATATACCCGTTACTGCATGGGAGTATATTTCACCACAAAATGGTATTCCAAATGCAATATATCGCTTATATTCTAATAGCGACGCTAGAGAGATTATTGAGTTGCTAAAATCTAAGCTTAGTGATGATCATCCTTTAAAAGAATTGATAAATAGATCTGAGGTAATAAAGCCAGGAAAACCATCTATTTTTGCAGGAGCAGGTAATTCATTTAGTTTTTTCCCACCAGCAATTGATTCAGAAACTAGTGTGCTCTCAATAGCATCAAGGGATGGGCCAGGATAATGCATATTATCTGCGCATAGTTAACCCAACAGCGAAGGATTTGAACCCTGAGGTTCAGGTGGGAAGCGTTCGTTACAGTTCAGGCTTTCCAAAATAATAATGGCCTAGCACAACACCGTAACTGAATACTCTCCGATATAAAGCTTATCGGTTCAAAAATCACTGCTGTTGAGTTGCCGATATTATACAACATCTTTATATTTTAAGACCAGAGATAACTATCTAAAAAAGTCGTGGTTTATGGTCTGTTTACAATTCATTTTTATAAATTCTACAAAATGCTTTCGTACCGTGGCCATATAATTACCCACAAGTCTGCCAATCATTTATGGGCCTGCATTTTCTGGTTGAATCCGAGCCACGACCATTAGGGAGTGGAGATTTTAAAAGCGCCACTCCCTAATGGTCGTGGCTCTGAGTTCTGCTCACTTGCTAAGATAAAATTAACTTGAGGATAATTATATGACCTGGCTTGTTCACGGTATCCAGAGATCTCCTAGATGGCGCAGACAAGCCGGGCTGCTTAGGGGTTATAGATTAATTGTCGATACATCTAAATTAACAGGACTTTTTATGACATCATAATTTGAGTAGATTTAAGCTTATGGAGTTAACCCTGTTGTTATTTGATAAATTGGATTATCAATTTCATTGCTTGCATAAGGTGTATATCCTGAGTTAAATATAGTTGCTAGAGTTCTTGTAAATATTGAAAAGACTGAGGCAACAACGTTAGCAATGTTTAAAAATAAATTACCAAATTCAAAGGCAATCCCACTTAAAACAGGTACAGATAAATCTCTCTCAAAGCATAGGGACGTAGCCAATAAAAAACTACCTTGTAGAATTCGAGCGGCGCTGTGTAAGGTTTTTATAGTATTACATAAAGGATAAAAGACTGAAGCAATGTGATATGAAGAATTATTATATGGTTTTGAAGCCATATTAATTTGCGCACTTAAAAGCCCAATTGAATTATTAGGACGTTCTTCTGAATAAGATCTATACTCACTAACAGCTCTAAAAAAATTAGCCATTTTATCTCTCCAAATAAATAATAACATAACAATAAATGCTTAATAATTCATCATTACACGTATTTTTTTTTCATTAGGCAAGTATTTAATCATACTTGTATGGCGGTTGATTCTATTTTTAAGAACATTTTTTCACCAAAGCATTTAAAATTATATTAATAAGCAGTATATTCTCCATCCACTATATTTTGGTAAAATAACGATATGAAAGCTCCTGAATTATTATCCCCAGCGGGTTCCTTAAAACGCATGCGACGAGCATTTGCCTATGGCGCTGATGCAGTCTATGCAGGTCAACCACGTTATAGTTTGCGTGCACGAAATAATGATTTTACTCATGAAAATTTAGTCTTAGGAATTAATGAGGCGCATGCTCAGGGTAAATCATTTTTTGTGGCGTCTAATATTATTGCTCAAAATAATAAAGTAAATACTTACATAAACGATCTTGCGCCTGTAATAGAAGCGGGACCAGATGCGCTAATTATGACGGATCCTGGTCTTATTATGATGGTAAGGGAACGCTGGCCAAATCAGCCTATTCACTTATCTGTTCAATCTGGTGTTATGAATTTTGCAAGTGTAAAATTTTGGCAAACTATGGGTATTGAGCGTGTAATTTTGTCTCGCGAGTTATCTTTGAAAGAAATTGAAGCGATTCGAGAGCAATGTCCTGATGTTGAATTGGAAGTGTTCGTGCATGGCGCATTATGTATGGCCTACTCAGGTCGATGCTTATTATCAGGTTATTTTAATCATCGTGATCCTAACCAGGGTGCTTGTACTAATGCATGCCGCTGGAAATATGATGTTAAAGAGGGCAAAGAGGATGAATGGGGTAATGTTGACGTAGAGCCTAAGGCTTATACATTTGAGCAAAGCCCACAGCGAGAAGGGGTAATGAATACCATGGAAGAGGATGAGCATGGTACCTATATCTTTAACTCTAAGGATTTGCGAGCAATACAGCATGTTGAAACTCTTACGCAAATGGGAATTAATTGCCTCAAGATAGAAGGCCGAACAAAGTCTGATTTTTATGTTGCGCGTACAGCACAATTGTATAGGCAAGCAATTGACGATGCTGTGGCAGGTAAACCATTCGATTGGCGATTAATGGATTCATTAGAAGGCTTATCTTTACGAGGATATACCGAAGGTTTTTATCGTCGTCATGTACCAGAAGAGTATCAAAGTTATAATGATAGAAATAAAACAGGAGTTAAGAGCCAAGTTGTTGCTGAAATGATGGAATATGATGCTGGAAATGGGCGTCTCACCCTTAATGTTAAAAACCAATTTGCGGTTGGTGATACTATTGAATTAATGCTGCCTACAGGTAATCAAGTATTTTCTTTACAGGCGATGGAAGACAGTCAAGGTAATAATATTATGCGTGCAGCAGGATCTGGCCATATAGTCCAAATTCCAGCGAACTTAAACGATGTAAGTATGCTAGAACATGGATATGTTATTCGCCATTGGTCAGAATAATACTTAGGTTGGGCCTTTTGCCTATAGCTATTAGGCTAATGGCAAAAAACTAAACCGGGCACGCCCGGTTTTTTAATATATAATCGAAACTTGCAGGAGTTGGGCTTATTTAGAACTTATGCTGCGCTAAGTTTCGCCTCTTCAAACGTCATCCACAATTTCTTTTCAAAATCATAAAGTTTACATTGCTTAAAAATATTAAATACATAGCGCCAATTAAAATTATATTCATGAAAATATTGACTATATTTTTCTTTTAACGCTTCATGCGCTTGTGGCAAATTATAGAAGGGGATCCTTGGATCTAAATGGTGTGGAACATGAATCATTATATTGTGTAATAATATTCTAGATATTTTTGAGGAGCGTACGATCGTGCTGCAATATAAAGCACTAATTGAATGAGACCATTCATTTTTAATATCAAAAAATGGAATTTCTGGATGAGTGTGATGTAAATATACAATTATCGCAATGAAATAATTAAAAACAATAAATGGAATAATTAGAGTAGCAATGCTACCAATAATGCCACCGGCAAAAATATATCCCAAAACTGAGATTATTAAAGCATATATCAATACTATGAATTTACCGTTTCGATAATAACGGCATTGTTTTTCATCTTTGCCAGGATTAAAACAAAGCATTTGCTCCCACCAAATTCGACGAAAATAATGAAAGGCTGAGGTGAACAAGTTACGTTCTACACGATAAAGAAAGCGTTGAAATAGAGAAAAAGATTTATATTTGCTAGGAGTTAGTGGTCGCCATATCCAATCAATTGGTGTAAATGAAGCGAAGCCGTGATGAACTTTATTATGACCGAATGACCACATCCGATAGACATTTAAAGAAGGGAGCATGGCAATGGTTCCCAAAAGTTCAGCAATTTTATCTTTCTTAAACAAAGCCCCATGGGCTGCATCATGTGCCCAGACAAATAACATCGCTGTAGCTGTACCAGAAACTAAACCGCCAATTAGCTTTAATTCAATATTGTCATTTAAAAAAACAACGCTAATTCCAAATAAAAATAATGCGATGTCGAAAAAATACCAAAATAAAGTTTTAAACGAGGAGCGCTTATAACATTCGTTAGGAATAATTGTTCTAGCGACTGAAGATTTTATTTGCTTTACCTGTTCCCATAATTGTTTTTTGGGGGTGGATTTCATAAATTAATACCTCAAATATATGTTTATAACTTTAACGGTCAGCTTATTTTATATATAATATTAATTAATAACCTTGATCTATATCATGGAAATTATATTGATTTGAGGCATGCTTATATCTGCATTCCAGCTATGAGCTTTAATTTTTCAGGTAGGTCTATTTGAATTTTTTTATGATCTATCGAAATAATTTTATTTTCTTTAAATTGCGTAAGAAGTCTGCTGATAGTTTCAGCTGTAAGTCTTAAATAATTACCAATATCTTGGCGTGACATAGGTAGAATAAATTCTAATTGTTGTTTTTCTGGATGTAATCTTTTAGATAAATCAATAAGAAAAGCAGCGAGACGTTGCTCTGCAGTGATTAGTGATAAATAAGATCCTATATTTAGTTGCAGGCTTGTTAAATGAAGAATATGTTTTTGCAGTGATGGGTTAGAATTTAATAATTCAAGAAAATTATCATATGGAATTTCACACACAATAGTTTCTGCTAAAGCAATGGCAGAAAAAGGATAATGCTGAGTGTAAATTGCCTCAAAGCCAAGAACTTCTCCACCAAAATAAAATCCTTTAATTAATTCATTTCCATTTGTATCTACTTGATAAGTTTTTAATACACCTTGTTGGATAGCATATAGATTTTTAAATGTATTATCTGGCAGGCATAATACTTCATTTTTTTTAAGATGATAGTGTTGTTTTACTGCGTTATTAATTTGATTTGACCATTGCAGATCCTTCACTTCTGTCGTGCAAAATGGAGAAAATGTGCAAGTTGTACATGTTTGTTTAGTCGCTGTTTGGTTTACCATCGTTCCACCACCAGTAAAGCTCATATAATGCCCATTTTGTATATTATACAGCACATCCTGATTTTAATATATAAATTTTTCCAATAGGTAGAACAATATAATATATTTAAAAAACAATAAAATAATCATATGAGAGTCAAATAAAGGTAAGTAGTTACAAAAATCAATTCTAATGTTACTTTCGGCAAAAGTTTCAGAATAATAACAGTTATGTACTGATTTTTTGCTTAATAAAGATTGGTTAAGTAGGCTTAAATAAATATCTATAATATTTGTAGGTTGGGCCAAGGCCCAACCTAATTCGATTACTTTGTTAAGGATATTTAAGTTGACAATTGCTCTAAAACATCTTCGTGGAGCAGATTTTGTCTTCTTGGTGCAAATTAATAATCTAGGATTGGTTTTTTAATGGCATTTTTTATATGTTAAGTATATGCAGCTTCATGCCGCGCATCTTCATTCAAACGCATTCTTTCGATATTTGGTACAATCTTAATCGAAGAATCCAATAAAAGAGAAGGGATTGTTATCAATTTTTCTTTTTCTAAACGCGATAATTTTTTTATTTCACGTTCTATCTTCATCGCTTTAGCTTTAGAATCATAAATTTTCCAGCATTGTGCTATTTCTAATGGCTTAAAACTTTTTGTATATTTACATTTACCTGTGCCATCAATATGTGATTTATATCTTTTTATTAAATTATTTGTGTAGCCTGTGTAATAGGTATTATTTGAACATTTTAATATGTAAATCCAGAAAATTTCTGATTCTGCCATCATTTACCTTTTTACTTGAAATTATATGATAATATTAATTTTTATTTTATTATAAACATAAAGTATAGGGGCGAGATATAGTGCAACAGTTTAATGCTTTAAAACCAGGAGATAGTGTTGAAATTATTGCTCCTGCTTCTCGTAGCACTGATTTGCAGTTATCTAAGATAAAGAGATTATTAGAATCTTGGGAGTTAAAGTGCATAGTTTCTAAAGAAATTTTTGGTAAAGACTTATTATGTGCAAATGCGGATAGGATTAGATTAAAATTATTAATATCTGCTTTAGAAAACCCTGAGACCAAGGCTGTAATTTGTGTTCGTGGTGGCTATGGATCTATGAGATTAATTCCATCTTTAGCTAAAATTATACCTCCATCATTTAAAATTTTTGTAGGTATGAGTGATATAACAGCATTACATCTTTTTTTTGAAAAACATTGGCATTGGTCAACTATTCATGGTTCATTAACAGAAGATAAAGTATCACCTGATTCTATTGCAAGGTTAAAATCTATTTTATTTAAGGAACATAATAATATTAAGCTTGTTGGAGTTCCATTAAATGATCTTGCAAGAAATTCAGAATTAATTGAGGGTAAAATTACTGGTGGTAATTTATGTCTCGTACAATCAAGTATAGGAACATTATGGCAGCTTGATGGTTATGAAAAAATTATTTTATTAGAGGAAATTGGTGAACGAGGATATAAGGTTGATAGAATGCTTGAGCATTTGAGTCAAGCTAATATTTTAACTTCTGCAAAAGCTATTATTATAGGCGATTTCTTAGAAGGATTTGAGCCTGATGGTTCATCTTTAATAAATCAAGTATTAGAGAGGTTTGCAAATGAATGTAAAATTCCTGTTATACAAATTGCAGGAATAGGACATGGTTATAATAATATACCAATTGTAATGGGAACTAAAATACGCCTAAAATTAGGTAATGAAATTGAGCTGTTGTGCTAGATATACAACAGCCCAGTATCTCATATTTATAATTTATTTCTTGGAGTTGGGTTATCGATTAATTCATTAACATCTTCTTCTTTTTTAAATAACTTCGATCCGAATTTATCAATTTTACTAGAGGTACTCATTGCTAATCCAAAGGTTTTATAAATAATTATATCAAAAGTCTTATAAATAAAATCTTTTATAAAATTATACGCTTTAGTAAATATATTAAGTGCAGCAGGATTATTAAGATCATTTATTTTGTTTAAAATTACAGATGTATTGGTTTGAAATTCTCTTTTTAATTTAGTTTTATCTTCTTCAGTTCTATCAGATAATTGATAAGTTACTAAAATTTTAACTGTTTTAACTTTAAAGTCAGATATTAACTGCCTTGTTTCTGTATTTGTAATACTATCTAGAAGTTTGTCAAACTCAGGTTTTAATTTTTGTTCTAATGAGATTGTAGCCCTGAGCCGTGCATCAGTAGCAACTTTAGCAACATCAACCATAGCAGCACAATCATCTTCAGTTGCAATATCAATCATAGCGGGCACATCGGCTTCAGTTACAACCCCAACAGTATTACTAATATCGGCTATTTGTAATGCTTCATCAATCGCATTTTGAGCTTGTTCTGGCATATATACAGGTTTAGATATTATATCTAAAAATGCTTTTTCATCTGGACTAAGTCCTCTCATAGTAGCTCTCAAAGCTAGCGAAGCTTTGATGTATCTGTCATATAATTCAGTGTTGCATTGAGCTTCATCAAATGCATTAAAACCTTGAATAAAGTCTTCCGTATCTTGTGTAAGATTATCTCCTAGTAGTGATTTTGCCATGTTTTTTGGGACAAAATAAAGATTTCTTTTATAATTTGATAGTTGGGCAATAGTTAATGCTATCTCAGCATTTTCTCTGGCAAATGCAACAGGACCTAATGCTTCCTTACTTAGGGTTAACATAACATGTTTTTTTATTAAATCTAGGCCAAACTGAATGGAGAACTCTTCGTCACTTCCTAATAATAGTTCAGAAATTTCGTGTAATTTTGTATCATGATCATTTTTATATTCGTGAATGTCATCTGGATTAATAGTTCTTTCGTAGTGACCACCTGCTTCAGCTCCATCACCTCCTAAGTGGTATAAATTTATAACTGCAATGCTTCGAGGTTTTGGTTGACCAGAACCATCCACATTTAAATCATAGTATACGCCTTCGTCAAATTCTTGTCTGAGGTTAAATCCTAGTGGATTTGCAACAGTCTTTGCTATGTCTTCTGCTTCAAGGCTGGAATAGCGATGGGATCTAGGATTAAAATCAGTAAATTCCTTGATGTAATCAATGGTTGATTTTCCTCTAAGTCTCGCGTTCTCAGGCGTTTCAGGATTTGATTCAAGTTGTTCCTTCATAAATAAACGTAAAACTGGCCCTAAAATCATTTGTGTATCAAAAGGATTATAATTATTTAATATATCAGAAAACTCTTTCCAATTAAGATTCATAAAACCATAATATCTAGCAAATGCAGTTTTTAATTGTTCATATTGAGCATTATAACCATTTTGATGATTTTTAATTGCCGCAAAACGTAACACTTCTGCTTTAATTTCTGGTGTAAGAGCATGTAAACCACAATTATTTATAATAGCTGAGAGTCTTGGATATGGCATAGTTATCTCTTTAAAATAATGTAGTTTAAGTATAGTGCATTTATATTAAGGTAATATTAATTGGTTTAAGCATCAGATAGTAATATAGTGCATATTAATATTGTGGTTGGGCCTTGGCCCAACAATTTTAAGCAAAGAGCCATAATTTGTTGAGCAAAGTCTACCTATAAGGAGTTATAGCCATTTACGATATTTGAAATATTTATATGGTAACCATGCGGCAATTAAAATTAGACTAACAGCAAATATATAACCATATTTCCATGATAATTCAGGCATAGAATGAAAATTCATACCATAAATGCTTGCAACTAGGGTCGGAGGTAGAAAAATAACGGCAGCTACAGAAAAAATTTTAATAATATTGTTCTGCTCTATGCTAACCATACCTAATGTAGCATCTAATAAGAAATTAACCTTGGCAGAAAGAAAATGTGCATAGTCACTTAATGAATCAACGTCTGCACTTAATGATCCTAATCTTAAATGACCTTCTTTTTCAATTTTTGAATGTGCGGTTTGTCCAAAGAATGAAATAAGCCGATTAAATGTTACCAGGCTCTCTCTTGCTTTAGTATTAAGATCACCGTTTGCTCCTATTTGTTGCATGAGATTTTGGTAGTTAAGTTTTTCTGCTTGGCCATTTTCAGGCCTAAAAATTGTTTTAGAATATTGATCTAATCTGCTTGCTACGAGTTCTAATATATCTGCTAAACGATCAACAGTTGCATCTAATAGTTCAATAAGTAGATTAACAGGATCACGGTGCATTGGATCAATCTTTTTTAATTTTGATATAAAAAGTCTAAATGACTGTGATTCTATATAACGTATAGTAATTAATTGTTTATCTGTCAAAACAAATGTTACTGGATCAATTTTAGGTTCGGGTGAGTCAGCTTGAGCAAGCATCATAGCAGTCATGAAAATCGCATCATTTTCTTTGTATAGTCGGCTAGAAAATTCAATTTCAACCATTTCTGCTCGTGATGGTATAGATTTACCTATGTGTTGTTCAACTTGTTCTTCTTCTGCTTTTGAAGGACAAAATAAATCTATCCAAACAGCATCATCATCTAACAATGGATTTTCATTAGTAATTATTTTTGGATCAATTAATTTTTTATTTAAATTTATGAGCATAATAATCCATATATATTCTATAAATATTAAAGTTTTGGAATTATTTTATCCAACCATTTAGGTAGATACCAGTTTAATGATTTTACTAAAGTCATTGTAGCTGGAACTAAAATAGTTCGTATTAAGAATGCATCAACAAATATAGCTACAGCTATTCCTAATCCAAAGGCTTTAATCATTAATATATCAGCAACCATGAATGAAGCACAAAGTACTATTACAACAAGGGCAGCACTAGTAATGATTCTTCCACTTTTTTCTATACCAAAAATAATGCTCTTTTTATTATCATAAGT
>Ga0247840_10009589_pt1 | contig 12437 bp, 13 predicted proteins | sample LaCruzMarch2015__FD_192404 | JGI IMG/M metagenome (GOLD analysis project Ga0247840, IMG submission 192404) | Freshwater microbial communities from meromictic Lake La Cruz, Castile-La Mancha, Spain - LaCruzMarch2015_17m | ecosystem: Environmental > Aquatic > Freshwater > Lake | place: Spain...
GGGCCTCGGCGGCCCAGTCGACGGGGCGGTCGTCCTTGCCGCCGTTGTAGCCGTCGAAGGCGATGTCGTAGGTGCGGATGAGGTTCTTGTTGTTGTGGACGATGGCGCGCTGGTGGTACTTGTAGCTCATCCCCCACACGCCGTGCATGGAGTCGTCGTAGCACGAGAGCTCCGTCTGGCCCCAGAGCGTGTTGCCCAGCTCGTCGCCGCCGCGGCCCATGATGACGCTGAGCATGTTGTGCTCCACCACGGGGCGGATGATGACGTACTCGACGGCCTCGTTGCTGCCCTTCGCCTTGAGAACCGGCCAGAAGTCCGGCACGCGCTTCTCGTCCTGCGGGTACGACATCATGCGCAGCATCGCCGCGTAGAAGAAGCTGTCGAGGACGGTGGGCTCGTGGATGGTGCTGCCGTCGGCGCCGCGGATGCGGGGGAGCGTGTTCCACGGGTAGTTGACGGGGTCCGCGTCGAAGTGCCGCTCGATGCGGTAGTCCTCCAGCGTGCCGTGGGTCTCGGCCACGCGCGCGGCCTGGACCACCGACATCTGCCCCGTGGGCGAGGGCGGCGGCCACCGGAGGTACACGCACGACCGGTCGTCGGAGCGGGGGAAGCGGCCGGTGCGGAACACGTCGTCGAGGCGGCGGCCGAGCTGGATGCGGTTGCGGGGCTGCTCCTCGAGGCCGGTGTCGTCGGTGACGCTGCGCACGAAGGCGACGAGCGCGGCCCGGAGGGTGTGGACGCCGACGTGCTTCATGGAGAAGGCCTTCTCGAGGGCCGCGCGCACGTCGTCGTCCGGGTGCCAGCGGAGGGAGGTGCCGAGGAAGGTGACGGTGTGGTAGATGTTGATGCGGGCGTCGTCGGGGATGGCGTCGTAGTCGGCCAGCACCGCGGCGTGGTTGGAGCCGAACACGAACGGGATCACCTTGCGGCGCACGAGGTCGCGCTCCACCTTGAGCTGCGTGAGGAGGAACTGGGCGGCGTGGTCGAGGATCGCCGTGTTCATGAACAGCCAGAACGGCAGGCTGTGGGCGTCCAGCGGGCAGTCGACGCCGGTCATGTTGGTGTAGTTGGGCACCGGCACGAAGGCGTCGTTGAGGCCGAGGTGCTGCGCGATGTTGAAGCAGTCCTCCTTCGCGTGCGCCGCCTGGAACGCGCCGGCCTGCATGGTCTCGATGAGCCGCAGGCTGTTGCTCCACCGCAGGGCGTCGCTGCACCGCAGGAGGGACGGCATGGTGACGGTGGTGGTGAAGTCGTCGGGCTCGTCGCCCATCTTGAGGCGGAACCGCGCCCCGTCCAGGAGCACGCCGTGGCCGGCGGTGAACTGCCCCCACGTGAACTGGTTCGCGTCGTCGACGCCCGGCGCGAACGCCCCACCGGCCCCCTCGCTGCCGCGGCCCGACAGGTCGGCGTACCGGTCGAGGTCCCGGGGCGTGAGCTTGAACCAGCTGTCGCGCGACTCGTCGTACAGCTCGACCTCCCAGTTGGCGTCCCGCTGCGGGGGGACCCGGTAGTACTCGGCCACGCGCACGCGCCGGCGGAGGATGTCCCGCGGCAGGGCCCCGGTCTCGAGGGAGTAGGCGCGGCTGTGGATGATGTTGAGCCCGCGGTACGAGCCGAGGTCCGGGCCCTGCCGGAGGCGCTTCACCCCGTCAATCCCCTGCGTGATGTAATTCGTGCGCTCGGGCGCCATCTGCATCTGAAAGGTCAGCTTGCTGTTGCACAGCAGGAACGTGGGCTCGGGGGACCCCCACAGCCGCAGCTGGATCTTGGCCTCCTCCACCAAAATATCGAGGCAGTTGGGGTTCTTCTGCATCATACCGAACAGGTCCACGTACTCGCGGAGCAGCTGGCCGGGGGTCTTGTCCACGGTGTTGTACTTCTCCATGTACTCCTTGGCGTAGGACGGGGCCTGGACCAGCGCGACGTGGACGTCGAGGTCGTTGGACTGCTGGATCGACCCGATCAGCTGCTTGACTTGGTTCTGGAAGTTGGTCATTCCCGCCTGCGACATCATGAAGTTATGCTCCAACCGGATCGCGAGACCGTGCCTCACCGCGAACGCGGCGTACGAGCGCTTGGTCTGGGTCAGCACGCGCGCGGCGGATTCGTACGGCACGCGGCTCGCCATACCCTCGTCGAAGCTCCACACGTTCCATTTGAACTTGGCGTCGGGGTTATCGATGTATTTGTACGGGAGGATCACGGTGGTGAAGGGCGAGTTGGTGGTGTCGGAGATCAGGCCGTCAATGCGGTCGGTCAGAAAGGTGTTAGGGCCCTTGAGCACGTCGGGGAGGTGCCACCTCTGGTGCCGCTTGTGCCGCTGGTGGTCCAGCTTCACGTCGCGCCCAGCGGGCCCGAAGATGCCCTCCCAATCCGCCTGCAGGGGCTCGTTCGAGGTCCCGGTGTAAGTGCCCCCGCCGATGGCCGACAGCCCGTTGGACGGCAGGTGCGAGGGGGCGTTCATGCTTCGGCTCTCTTGCGTGCGGCCCTCCATATCGACGGAGGTGGTGCGCGCGTTTATATACGGCGAGGACGGGTTATTCACTCGTGGTGTGCAGGCAGCGGCACAGCAACGCGTCCCGCCATGACGTGGCGAGCCGGCGGCCCCGGCAGCGAGCCTCCGAGGGCAACGCCGACCGGAGCTGTGGAAAGTCCAGGAAGATGGCGACGGTGCCGCCGCTCTGCCGGGGCATGATCACGGGGAGCATCATCAGCGCCGGGCGGCGCGATAATATTTATAGAGTGCCGCGCTCGAACAGTATTTAAGCATGTCGCCTCGCAGCGCCCACGATGAGTCAGCGCAAACCCGCCGCCCTCGCTGCCACGGCCGCCGAGACCTCCAACGCCCCCATGCGATACACCAAGCGGTTCAACGTCCTCATCTCCGGAACCATGGCCAACTTGCAGGCCGAGGGCCCGTCCGCCGCCACATGGCGCCCGGTGCCCGGCAGGCACATCCAGATGTTCCTCAACGCCAGCGCGGACCAGGACCTCTCGGCCTCCATCAACACCCTCAAATCCACCTACGTCATCAACGCCCGCCTCATCGAGCAAAAGAGCACATTTCCCGTCCCGCTGGGCGTCATCATCAGCTGCATCCCCGCCCAGGAGCACAACGAGTGCGGCGAGCGCTTCACGTGCACCGCGCTCCCCATGACGCACAACCCCACCCCCCTCACACTCTTCGAGGCCGACTCCACCCAGCAGATCAGCAGCGAGTGGCGCAAGATGTACGGCGAGTACAACGAGAAGAACCTCGGCACGCACAACGTGCTCGAGGTCGCCAACCAGAACTACGTCTTCGTCCACGAGAACCACCCCGTCATCTCCCTTCTCAAGGCCAACTCAGACCTGCTGGGCACCGAGCTCCGCGACGACCAGCGAATCGACGGTGAGTGGTTCAAGGTGTCGAAAACCGTGCTGACCACCTGCTGCAACACCCTGAAGCAGAAGGTCCTCAACAAGATCAGCTTCAACAACCTCATGGACTTCCAGGTCCAGCTCAAGCGCCTGGACGCCAAGGACTGGACGGACGAGTCCGACATCCTCGCGGAGCACACCATCCTCAACGCCAACATCATCGACCAGCCCTGCTCGTACATGGCGCGGCTCGAGCTCACCTACGAGTTGCAGTCGTGATTGATGTTTTTTTTTACAAAACACACCACAGTAAAAAAAACCCTTTACCCCGCAGGGAATGTTGTCCTTCGACGAAGCCAAGGCCCTCCTCCTCGAGCACTTCGCCCGCTCGACCGACCCCCGCGCCCTGCCGTACGTCGAATCGAGCGATCCATACAACTGCTCCAAGCTGCACTCGTTCTGGCTCAACACGCACCCCGACCACGCGGCGACCTCACCGCTCCGCTCGCCCAAGAACCCCACCCTGCAGCGCGTGGACCTGCGCGCCGCGGAGGCCGCGGTCCCCCTGCACTTCTTCCTCGTCACGCTCACGCCGGTGATGGACCTCGACTACGCCGACCTGCACACCGCCGACGACGCGCGCGGGTTCCTGAACGCGTACTTTCCCGTTGATTAAACACCCCCCACGGTCATCCTCCCGGGGACGCGCCCCAGCGCCATGACGCCCTTGACCTTGTGCGGGACGACGAAGCTGCCGTCCTTGAGCTCCCGCGCGAGCGCCTCGGTGTCCCCCGCCCACTGCAGCGAGCAGACCGGGCCGAAGGTGTGCTGCAGGGCCTGGAGGCACGCGTAGCGCTCGGCGGCGCCGACGTCCTTCATCGGCACGCCCCTCAGCCGCACCAGGTCGAACAGCAGCACGCGCGCGGTGCCGTCGTCGTCGATGACGAACTGGCCCAGCGCCGCGGTGGCGTCCGGGCACTCCGCCGACAGGAGCGCGGCGGGCGACGCGAAGTAGAAGGTGTCCTGCGCCGGGATGTACACCAGCGTGGCGTTGTGGTACTTGCACACGGTGAGGAGCTCCGACCGCGCGGCGAGCCAGGTGCCGAACGAGGCCGCGGCGATCGGGGCCTTGGTCTCCAGGGTCTCGACGTGGATCCGCTCCTGCAGGTGCTTGCCGGCGTGGAGGCACGGGTCCGTGCAGGTCGCGAGGATGCACGCGTGCGTGGGCGAGGGCGTCAGGAAGAGGTCCATTTCTTCTCGTTTTCCACCACGTCACGAGGTCAAACCGCTTCAAAAAACAATTCATGCCGCTGTGCCGCCACTGCCACCCGTTCGAGCTCAAGGACTCGTACGCGAGCCGCGTGCTGGCGCCCGAGTCCCTGCAGGCGCTCGTGGAGTCCCTGGAGGAGCGCATCATCCCGTGCGCGACGGCGGTGTGCCCCGCCTGCGACCGCGTGAGCATCCTGTCGGAGGGGGACGGCGCCTCCGTGGTGCAGACCCTGATGACGTGGAAGCTGCTGGCCCGCTGGGTCGACTACGACGCCCCGCGGGCCTGACGGTGGTGGTGCCCCGCCATGAACCGACCCGTGCACCACGCGACAAAAACGAGGGCCGTGAAGCACAGCGGGCCCTGGGCGGCGTCGGGGAACGAGCCCTCGAACCCGTACACGTACTCGACAACGACCAGCGCCACGTCCATGGCCATGAAGCCGAGGCGCGCGACCTGCTTCCACCCCGCGGCCACGTGGGCGGTGTGGCACTTCTGAAAGAAGCGCGCGGCCACCAGGAACACGAACGGCGTCACGTACTGCGTCTCGCACGCCTGGTAATACCGCGAGGTCACGAGCAGCAGGCACCCCACGATGACGTTGATGGTGTTGACGTTCACCAGGTGGTACGCGCTGTAGGCCAGGATGTACGCCAAGACGAACGCGTACACGCCGCGCTCCTCCGCGGTGGACCACGAGCTCTCCCACGGGGTGTAGGCGAACACGAGCCCCACCAGCACCACGCACAGGGCCGCGGTGATGAGGTTGCGGGGCCTGGACCCCGGCACGTCCAGCAGCAACGCCACGGTCTCGCCCAGGTTGACCACCAACCACACCATGATGAGCGCGATCGCGAGCCGCGGCCAGTAGGGGACGTCGCTGTCGTACACCACCGAGATCCGGCCGTCCCCCCACAGCAGCGACGCCGTGTCCTGCTGGAGGTCGCACGCCAGCACGTCCAGCCGCGCCCCGGGGACCTTGCCGCCGCACGACGACGGCGCGTCCAGCAGCAGCCACAGCCGCTCGAACGGCGGCAGCGCCCCCGCCTCGAACGTCGACGGCAGCGCGGCGCACGCAAGGAACGTGTAGTTGGCGCCCGCCAGCGCGCACAGCATCCCGGGCGCTCGGGCGCACGGCGCGCTGCCGGGGGGGTGCTGCACGGCGCGGCCCAGGAACGTCAGCCCGTTGCGCGACGCCCGGACGCCGCGGCTGGAGGAGAGGTAGTAGGCCGCCTGGTCGGTGAAGCACGGCGAGGGGGGGAGGAACAGCGCGCTGGCGGCGGTGGGTAGGAGGAGAGCAAGGCTGGCCATCGCCCGATGCAGCGTCGTGGAGTGTATATACAAGCCGTATATAAGCTCCAGTCATGTTTGTGCCTGTGACATGCCAGGTGACCAACAAGCGAATAGTGCTGACCAATGTGAAGACGAAAGGAGCCCACAGGAAGCATGGGATGACAGGAAACACGGGTATTGGTTCATGAATGGGTGTTTGCGATACAAGCATCCAAACGGCATTACCTACGCTGCCACGGGTGTCGATCGCCTACCTCCTGTTTGGAACTTCAGAAGCTAAATGTATACCAATGCTGACGCTCGAGCGCGTCGTGACAACATGCAATAGTATATAAAACCACGGGGGACCAGCGTGCGAGATGTCGACCCCCGCGATGGTGGCGGCGTCGATGCTGAAGCTGATGGTCGTGTGCCTGAGCGTGTTTTGGATCATCTCCTTCATCACCGGGCGGGTGTTCGTGTTCTACGAGGCGTACACCAACATCACGCTGGTGCAGCGGCAGGACGAGTGGCTCCGCCTCCAGTGCAGCGAGCCCGGGTTCTACACCAACATGCGGCAGCACGCGGACCTGTGCGCCAAGGTGCAGCTCAACTTCGAGCGGATCCCCCTGCTGGTGGGCCTCAACGCCGTGGCCAACACCGCCCACCTGTGCGGGCGCCACAGCTGCGCGGACGCCATCATCTACCTGTCCAACGGGGGGTGGCCCGTGCTCGTGACGGTCGCGCTCACGTGCCTGTTCGCGCCGTACCTGCTCTCGCGCGTGGCCAGCCGCCTGATCGCGTGCGACAGCAACCGATACAGCGCGCAGCTCCCCATGGCGAAGATGGCCTAAAGCGAAATACACATATCACAAAACAGCGGGCGCGAACTCCAGCACCCTGGCCTGCCCCAGCCGCACGCGCCACGACCGCCCCCACTGGACCGCGTCCTCCTCGCACAGCAAATACGTCAGCCGCGCGTCGTCCATGCAGTACGCGGCGAGCTTGTCGCGCTCCCCGTCGCGCCAGAACTCCACGGCCTGGAGCCCGCTCCCGCTCTTGGGCTCGAACCCGTTGAGCACCAGCAGGTCGCCGAGCTTCTTGCACGCGCCGATGCCCATGGTGTGCTTCATCGCGTACAGCGGGTCCACGGTCTTGCGCAGCCACGGGCCCAGGTCGCGGCGGCAGTGCTTGGCGAGGCGGGGGAGGTCGAACTCGACGCCGTTGTACGTGTGGATCAGGGTCGCCTCGTCCAGCATGCGCTCCACGGCCGCGAAGTCCTCGCCGTGAAACGCCTGCGCCTGCGCCCCCGGGCTCCACACGCACGCCACCGTGATGATGTCGTCCGCGCTCACGCCGGTGGTTTCGATGTCGAATCCGACGGCATGACGCGGATCTCGCACAGGCTCAGGTACGACTGCAGCTCGTTGTCCTTCGCCTGCTGGATGTTCCGGATGCATACCTGCGGGTCGGTGGATCGCCCCTCCGTCTGCAGGATGCACCGCAGCTGCGGCGGTATGGCGGGGGTGGACTTCCTCATTTTTTTAATTTTGTTTTCGACCGCCACGTGGTGGCCAATTTTTTTTTTCGCCCCCACCACTTGTCTTAGGGCGTTTAAAATTTCAAACAACAAATGGACCCCATCGACCGCATCGCCCAGGCCTATGTCGCCGACTGCGAGGACACCTGCAAGCGGCTGCGGCAGACGATCGCCATCACGACCCGATGCGCCTCCTTCGCGCAGGCGGCCGCCGTCATGCGCAGGCGGGGGATGGTGGTGGACGACGAGCTCGCCAACCGGCTGTGTGAGGTACCCTACGACCTGCAGAACGTCGAGCGGTGCATCGCGTCCATGCCGGAGATCGTGGCCATGGCCCGGCGGGTGCTGGTGGTGAGCTTCTACGACGACGAGCGGTTCCTCACGTTCAACCAGGAGGTCTGCTTCTCCTACGCGTGCAAGATGGTGGCGGCCATGGGCCCGCGCCGCAGCCACTTCTCCAACAGCGCGAGCCTGCAGCCGGGAGACATACAGAGGGCCGAGATCCACCTGGCCACCAGCGCGGCGCCCGGGTTGTACCGGGGGGAGGATCTCTTCTGCTACGAGATCATGTGATGCAGCGACTGTATATAAGCCAAAAACGGCGCACACGCATGGATCGCCTGCTGGAGAGGATCGACGCCGCGTTCCTTTCGGCCAGCGACGACGAGGCCACGGACGCAAGGATACGAGAGCACGAGCGCGCCCTCGACCTGCACACGCGGGGCACGGAGCAGGTGATATCGACGATGCGGCGCGCCATCCAGGAGATGGGTGTGGAGCTTCGCTTGTGCGAGTTAAGCATGAAGGGCTTACCAGAATCCAAGACACGAGAGGTTGCTGCCATCATGAGCAGCACCAGCGCGACGCTGCAAGCCAAACAAGCGGAAATCAACATCCTCGCACTCCACCTGCGCGAGCACACCCGCGAGTTTAACCGTCTGCTCGAGGAATACAAGCACAGGCCCGAGGCTCTGCGGGCGCTGCTCGACTACATGGACGCCAACCCCATTCCGACGGCCCCACCTTGTTAATAAACACACATCACGCCAGCACTTCCACCCGCACCACGTGCTCCAGCCTCGCCCTGCGATCCTCGCCGCCGTCGGGCCTGGGCGGCACCACCCAGAACACCCGCCCCGGCGAGGCGCACGTCCGGTCGAACAGCGCCCCGAACACCGCGTTGCCCGCGTCCACCACCAGCGCGAGCCGCGCCTGCAGCCACCGCAGCGCGGCCTCGCGTCCGCTGCCGCACGCGTCCATCACGCTGGGGTCCGCGACGACCCTGGCCGCCGGGCTCCGCACCGCCACCACGCACAGCCGCTCCGTGTCGCCCACGCCCGGGGCCGCGCCCCCTCCCGCGCCGAAGGTCAGCGTGGCCTGGATGGTCGACCCCACGACCTGCCGCAGCTGCGAGTGATCGACCACGGCCCGGGGCTGCGCCACCGCGAACTCCACCACCCGCCCGCCGGCGTCGGCCGCGATGCGGAACCGCGCGCACCGCGCGTCGATGATCGCGTAGTCCGGGAGGTCGATGCGCGTCCTGCCGTCGTCCCCCCAGGAGGCGGCGGCGGGCACCCACGCGGTGGCGATGGCCGCGCACTGGAACCGCACCGCGCTGAGGCCGCGCGGCAGCCCCGGCACCCACAGGGCGTACTGCCGCTCGCGGAAGTGGATCTCCGCGGACGGGGGCACCACCACCGGGGGCGCCGCCGCCGTCACCACCACGAGCGACGGCACCAGCACCGGCAGCCCGAACGCGACCGCCCGCTCCACCACCCGCACCAGCCCATTCCCCACGGAGAACACCGCGCCCACGTACCCGCGGCAGGAGGTCACGTTGCACTCCGCCCACGACCGGATCTGCGCGCTCGTGGTCACGAGCCAGTGCCGGCCGCGGTCGAACTGAAGGAGCCCGTGCTCCGAGTTGGCCAGCGTGAGCGCCATGTAGTCGGCCGCGAACTCGGGCGCGAACAGGCACGCGGACGTCCGGTCCGCCTCGCACGGGTGCCGCGGCGGCCGGCTGGCGATCACGTACACCGACGCGGGCGCGGGCGCCATCGCCAGCAGCACCCGCCACACGCTCTCGCCGTCGGTCTCCACCACCCCGATCTCCAGCCCCGGGGCGGCCGAGGGCCGCGGCCGGCCGATGCACCGGGTCCCGAGCTCCATGGTCCCGGGACGGCACACGCCGCACTGGTCGTCCAGGACCACGTTGAGGTCGCGGGGGTCCTTGCACCACTCGCAGTGGCCGTTGCGCACCGACATGTTGAGGAACGGGCAGCAGTGGCCGTTGGGGAGCGTCGGGCACGCGCACGCGAAGGGCTGGTTGCTGGACACCACGGCGCGGATCGTGAGGTTGACCACGTGGGAGTCGTTGACGCTGGATTCGTTGACATGGCTGGCGTACCGCCGAATCGTCAGCCGCAGCGCCGACGCGCGCACGGGGAGGTGGAACAGGACCGTCGCCGCCGCGCTGTGGTTCGAGGGCGCGTACGTGCCCCACGGGAGGACCGTCCCGTTGGCCGTCGCCACGTCCACGTCGAACTCGGCGAGCCACTGCACCACCGAGGTCCGCGGGAAGTGGAGCCCCGCCACCAGGTGGGACGCGTTCAGGCGGACGTCCACCGCCACCGGCTGCCGAATGCTCCAGCACCCGCACGTCTTGTTCTGCGGCAGCCCGGGGCTGAACTTGGTCGCCTCCCTCTGCACCACGGAGCTGTTCGTGGCCACCAGCGTCAGGTTCACCTGATTGCGCACGATGCTCGCGCAGTCGATGCACCGCGGCGGGAACTCCCGCGCGTCGTACCGCTGGCCGGGGGGGCACACAAAAACCTGCTGCGAGCACCGCGCCGCCAGCAGGAGCAACACCGCCGCCACCCTCGTCATCTATGAGCCGACCCCGACGCCCGCGCTTTTGTACCGATGCCCCATCAACCGGTTGGATTCACGAGGACGCCACCACGAGCGCGTGCGCGTGCCCCACCACCCGCGCCGCCACCTCCAGCCCGTGCGGGCACACCGCGCTGATGACGAACTGCCGGAGGTCCGTGATCCGCGGACCCTGCAAGTAGCACGCGAGCGCCGCGAGCCCCACCGTCGTGTGCACCACCACCGCCAGCCCGTGCGGCACCCGGGGGAGCACCCGGTTCTGCGCGAGGAAGAACGCGCTGTGGAGGAGGCACGCGTACGCCAGCCGCGGGTCCGCCACCAGCACCACGATCCCCGCCGCGTGCGTCCCGCACGCCAGGAGGTCCGCGCAGAGGTCGTCCACGAGCCGCGGCCGGTGGATCACCCCCGGCACGTACGCCAGCGCCAGCAGCAGCGCGCACACCAGCGCGGCGGCGCCCACGGTCGTCTCGATCGGGGGGGGAGGCCCGCCGCGCGCGTCGAATAAGACCAGGCACGCAAGGCACGCGTACATGGGTGGTGGTGTGGGGGGTGCTTATTTACTGCGGGTCGGTGTTGTGGGCGAGAGGGGGCGCGGTGGGTGGTGGTGTGGTGGTGCGGTGCTGTTGTGTTTTTCACTTAGTTTTTTTTCAGATCCGTGATTTTTGCCTACTTTGCGGCGATGCAGAAGAGTGTTCTGAACAGAACCAGGCGTCATGAGCTATACTGCTGTAATCCATGGTGTGGTGTCTGCAATGTTTGGTATGCTGTCAGCACAGAACGACATATGATAATTTCAGGCTAAAGAGAGCCAAAGTCAAGGAAACACAGTGTTCCTGTGTTTTTTCACTTAGATTTTTTTTCAGACCCGTGATTTTTGCCTACTTTGCTGTGATGCAGAAGAGTGGTATGCCCCAGGACAGGTAGCGTGAGCTATACAGCTTCAATATAGAGCTTGGCATCTCCAATGTTTATTATCTTGTCCTGGTCTGAAAGCATATAGTATTCAAAGTGGAGAGGGCCAAAGTCAAGGAAACATAGTGTGACCATTTTCACATTTTTAAAAAAAAATTGAAAAAATAATAATAAAAAAAATGGAACGCTGATTTTTGGGGTGTACCACGTGGCCAAAAAATTTAAAGTGGTTTGATAATCCGCAATGGTGTGTTCTTTCTGCTTGGTCATATATTTTACCACAGCTAATTTATTGTACAACTGAGCATGATGTGTTGTATTTGCAGGGTGATACAAAGCTGTCGCGGTGCCATGTCATTTGCTACAACGCTGAATACAATTTCTTGCAAAAATTGCAGATCCCAAAGAGTGGAGGCAGCGAGTATGAAATCAGGTGCATGATCAGTGCATACAATGCTGAATCCAAGGAAGCTCGCTGTTATTTGGAGCTCGTGGAAAAGGTCAGGGAGAAGAAGCTGGTGGACTGCATGGCTGCAATGGGCGCGAAACTTGCTGGTCTTCCCACGACATTTTCAGCCGACCAGGCAGGACAGAAATCCTCGTACGACGACGAGTGCGCGGCCTCGCTGTTCTCCGTTCACCAGGACTCCAATAAGCCCGGGTGGACGCTGGTCGAGCGCGGGACGCCGTCGGTGGAGCCAAGGGAGATGGTGCGGGCTCGGGCTGGCGATGCCGTGGCGAGGGAGCACGAGGATCTGGTCGTGGAGAGGCTGGTCATGCTGGAGAATCCGGGGGATTACGGGCACGATGGCACGGTGCTGGGGAAGCACAAGGCGACTGACGGAGGGGCGGCGCCGTTTGTCGAGGCGGACTGCTGCAGGTCTGGCAAGAAGAGCAAGCCTGGAGTGTTAGAGCAATTTTTCGGAAATGTGCAGGGGCTGGAGGCGAAAAATGCTGCGCTGGAGGCGGAGGCGCTCGACCTGCAGACGAGGATCAAGGCACAAGAGGCGGGGACGCTCGAGCTGCAGACGAGGATCAAGGCGCTTGAGGAGAAGAACCAGGCGCTGGAGGCGGGGGCGCTCGAGCTACAGACGAGAACCAAGGCGCTGGAGGCGGGGGCGCTCGAGCTGCAGACGAGGAACGAGGCGCTCGAGGCGGGGGCGCTCGAGCTGCAGACGAGGAAAGGGGCGCTGGAGG
>Ga0247840_10009591_pt1 | contig 12432 bp, 9 predicted proteins | sample LaCruzMarch2015__FD_192404 | JGI IMG/M metagenome (GOLD analysis project Ga0247840, IMG submission 192404) | Freshwater microbial communities from meromictic Lake La Cruz, Castile-La Mancha, Spain - LaCruzMarch2015_17m | ecosystem: Environmental > Aquatic > Freshwater > Lake | place: Spain...
GAGTTGAGGATCGGCCGGTCGAAAAACGGGTTGCTCACGGCGGTTCCCTTGCGGTTGGTGAAATTACGCGCCCAAGATCGGCTTCCCGTCGACGTCAGGGCCGCTCCCGTCCCGCACGCAGCGGTCGTGAAGCTGCGCGAGACGAGCGCATCGAACAGGAATCCCCGTCGGACACCGCTCGGGTTGCTCAGGAGGATACAAGGCTAGAGCATTCAAGCGGACTTGACAAACCCGCCCGCTCTACAGGGGACGAGCACGCCGGCCAAGGGCCGCTGCCTGAACTGTGACGTTTCGCGCCGCCGAGGCGCCACGCAGTAAGCGCACGGAAGCCGCACGGCATCATCCAGGCACCGACGAGCGCCTGAACCGGTCGCGGCTACTCGAAACGAAGACCAGAATTGGACCAGAGAGCAAAGAAAAAGGGCCTAGCCTTGCGGCTAAGCCCTTGTCTTTTTTATTAAATGGCGGAGAGGGTGGGATTCGAACCCACGGTACGCTCACGCGTACACCTGATTTCGAGTCAGGCCCGATCGGCCACTCTGGCACCTCTCCGGGGCTCGCCGCCAGGGCGGCAGCGAGCGGCGTAGTTTAGGTCCGGAGCCGGCCTTTGTCCATGCCCGGACAGGACGAGACCAACTCAGCCCGGCTCGTCCGGCGCCTGCTTCGCCTGCCCGGACAGGCTGGGCCAGGCGGCGCGCAGATACATGACCATCGACCAGAGGGTGAGCGCCGCCGCCAGGTACAGGAGCACCAGGCCGAGTCCGTAGACCCAGGGACCCAGGGCCGAGTCGTGCAGCAGCATCAGGATGATGGAGACCATCTGGGCGGTGGTCTTGAACTTGCCGATCTGCGATACCGCCACCTCGGCGCGGGCGCCGATCTCGGCCATCCATTCACGCAGCGCCGAGACGGTGATCTCGCGCCCGATGATGACGATGGAGGGCAGGGCCACAAGGGTCCGGTGGTCCGCCTGTACCATCAGGACCAGGGCCGCGGCGACCATCAGCTTGTCGGCAACCGGATCGAGGAAGGCCCCCAGCGGCGAGGTCTGGTCCCAGCGCCGGGCCAGGTGGCCGTCGAGCCAGTCGGTGGCCGCGGCCAGACCGAAGATGGCGGCGGAGGCATAGGGCGCCCATGGCGCCTCCACGTAGAAGACGCCGACGAACACCGGGATCAGACCGATCCGGAGCATCGTCAACAGGTTGGGTGTATTCCACATAGCTCTGGCCGCGGTTCAGGGGGCGGGCGCATCTGGATGAAAGGAGTCGTGGACGCGTTGCGCCAGGTCGCGACTGATGCCCGCGACCCGGGCAATGTCCTCCACCCCGGCGCTGGTCAGTCCGCGCATACCCCCGAAGGCCTGGAGGAGTTGCTGCCGCCGCTTGGGACCGATACCGCCGATCTCCTCCAGGACCGAGGCGGTGCGCGCCTTGGCCCGGCGGCTGCGGTGGCCGGTGATGGCGAAGCGGTGGGCCTCGTCGCGGATCTGCGCGATCAGGTGCAAGGCCGGCGAGTCGGCGGGCAGTATAACGGGGGTCCCTTGCCCCAACAACCAAAGCTGTTCGGTGCCGGGGCGCCGGTCCGGACCCTTGGCGACCCCGACCAGGGTCAGGGTGCCCAGTCCCAGGTCCTGGAGCGCCCCCGCCACGGCGCCGAGTTGGCCCCGGCCGCCGTCGATGAAGACCAGGTCCGGCACCGGATACTCGCCCTGCTGCACCCGGGTATAGCGCCGGGTCAGGGCCTGGTGCATGGCGGCATAGTCGTCGCCCGGGGTGATACCCTCGATATTGAAGCGCCGATAGTCGGACTTGCGCGGGCCGGCGTCGTCGAACACCACACAGGAGGCGACGGTGCGCTCGCCCATGGTGTGACTGATGTCGAAGCACTCCATGCGGGTGGGCGGGTCCGGCAGGGCCAGGGCTTCTTGCAGCGCGGTGAGACGCAGGCTGTAACCGGCCTGACTGCCGAGCCGGGATTTTAGCGCCACCGCGGCGTTGCCGCGCGCCATCTCCAGCCAGCGGGCGCGCTCGGCGCGCACCCGGGAGCGGATCTGCACGCGGTGCCCGGCGTGCTCCGCCAGGGCGGCCTCCAGCAGGTCCAGGTCGTCGGGTTCGGCCGAGCAGATCAGTTCGCCCGGCACCTCCTTGTCCACGTAGAACTGCGTGAGGAACCCGGCCAGCAGGGCGCCCTCCTGGGTGTCCGGCGGGGCCAACGGAAAAAAGGCCTTGTTGCCCAGGTTGCGGCCGCCGCGGATGAAGAAGACCTGGACACAGCACTGGCCGCCCTCTTGGGCGCAGCCGATGATGTCCAGATCGCCGCCCTCCCCGCTCACATACTGACGCTCCTGGATCCGGCGCAGGGTCGCAACCTGGTCGCGCAGCACGGCGGCGCGCTCGAACTCCAGGGCGGCGGCCGCCCGCTCCATGGCGACGCCAAGCTCGGTAATCACCTCGTCCGTGCGGCCTTCCAGGAATTTGGTGGTGTGGGCCACGTCCTGCGCATAGACCGCCTCGCTCACCAACCCGACACAGGGGCCGGTGCAACGCTTGATCTGGTACTGGAGACAGGCACGCGAGCGGGTGCGATAGAAGCTGTCCTCACACTGGCGCACGGGGAAGATCCGTTGCAGCAGTTGCAGCGTCTCGCGCACCGCGGCGGCGCTGGGATAGGGCCCGAAGAAGCGCCCGGGACCCTTGCGCGGACCGCGGTAGAAGGCCAGCCGCGGGAAGGCATCCTGCGTGCTCAGGCGGATGAAGGGATAGCTCTTGTCGTCGCGCAGCAGGACGTTGAAGCGCGGCTTCAGTGACTTGATGAGGTTGCTCTCCAGGAGCAGGGCCTCGCCCTCGCCGCGGGTCACCGTCACCTCGATGTCCGCCACCTGGCCCACCATCACCAGCAGGCGTTGGTTCAGCGCGCGGCTGAAGTAGCTCGCCACCCGGCGCTTGAGGTTCTTCGCCTTGCCGACGTAGAGCACCGTCCCCTGCGCGTCCAGCAGACGGTAGACCCCAGGCCCCTCGGGCAGTTGCGCGAGGCGCTCGCGGGGGTCGCAGCCCGGCGCCGACGCGCCCTCAGAGACTCCCGGGGTCTTCACGGATCAGGCCGTGGCGCATGGCCAGGCGGGTCAGATCGACATCGGTGTGCACACCGAGCTGCTCGTAGATCCGCTGCCGATAGGTGCTGACCGTCTTGGGCGCGATGATCCGACAGTTGGGGACCAGTTGCAGCAGCCTGCGCGTCGCCTCGATACCGCCCATCCCCCCCGGCATTTGCAGGTCCATGAGACAGATGTCCGGTTCCAGCCGCTTTGCCAGCCGCAGCGCCTCCTCGCCGCTCGGTGCCTCACCGACCACCTCGATCTGGTCCTGCTGGGCCAGGATGAGCCGCAGCCCGGCCCGAAACAAGGCGTGGTCGTCGACGATGATGACCTTGATCATGTTTGATTTTCCACTCCGCGGCAGGCGCCCTCGGGGGGCGCCCAGGGGTTGCTGAAACCGGGCCCGGGTCCGCGCCGACCGACCGACACCCGAACTGCTCGCCACGGACAAGGCCCAAGACGCTGCGCGAGCCCCGCGCCTTGGCACTGCCGGTCACTGATCAGCACCTGGTGCGCACACGCGGGTACCGGTTGAGCAGGTCGGCGGGGATCAGCCATTCGCGATAAGGTTTGTCTTCCTCGACAAACTCAAAGCTACCGGCTAGGTGGTGATCAGGGCCCGGGGCGGTGCCGGCCGTCCCCGTGGACCTGGCTTCTTTTCGAGGCAGCAGAGCGTCGCGGCTCACCCGGTCCAGCGTGACCGACGCGGGTCCTGGACTCAAGTCGACAAGCTGGAATTTGACCAGGATAGCCGCAATTTTCGCCTGCTCCCCGGCCCTAGCGTTCGCTCTGCGGCGGATCGTACAGTCTAGCATTTCTGTCTGTTACGGCGGCAACCGTCCGGCCCGGGGGGGTGCAATCAGATTGCCGTGGTCGTTGTCGTTGTCGTTGTCGTTGTCGTAATCGTGGTCGGATTACTCGATTACGATTACGACAACGACAACGACGTACCCGGGATCTCCCGGCCGCGCAGCGGCCGCGGGATGCGGACACCCCGGCCGCGAAACCCCGAGAAAATTTTCCGCGGGCGGTCCGCGAATCTGCCGACGGTGCATAATGCACGCCAGCCTGAGAAACTCCCGAGGTCATTGCTCGCTCGGCACTCACTTGAATCCTGCACTAAAACAACCGCCCGTTATGTCCGATCCAGCCGCCATCACCCCGTCCGCGCCCCTGCCCGCGACCGAACTCGACCATTGGACCGGGCGCTATGCCCAAGCGCTCGACCCCCTGGAAAGTTCTACGGATCGTGTTTTCGTCATCGTGCGGGTCGCGGGTGAGCGCTTCGCCCTGCCGATGCAGGCCTTGGATGAGGTGGCGAGTGTCGCCACCGGGATCGCGCTGCCGCACGTCAGTGCCTTGGTGCTCGGACTGGCCAATGTCCGGGGTGAGCTGTTGCCCCTGCTCGATACCGGCGCCTTGCTCGGGATCAGTGCCGGCTATCGGCTGGGTCCGGCCAATCGGACCCTGGTGGTCCGCGATCGGCGCGGTCGCCGCACCGGGCTGCCGGTCGACGCGGTAGAGTCGGTGGAGGCGCTGGACCCGGAGAGCTTCCAGCCCCAGACCGCGGCGGCCGCGGGTGCGCCGCTCCGCCGCGTCGGCGTGGGTGAGCACAAGGGGCGGTCACTGACCCTGCTGGACGTGGCGCCCCTGCTGGCCGCCGGCTTCAGTCATTTTTGAGTCCCTGGGGCGCGGACCCCGGACCACACCCAAAATTCATCACGAGGACCACTCATGAGTGCCGACCAGAAGGGCGACCACGCCCGCGACCCGAGCCAGGCCCAGCAGTCCGAGCACGCCGGGGATTTCGTCGTTCCCGAGCCCGACGGGGTCCAGAGCGGGATGCCCTTCCATGGGTCGGACGACGCCGCTGCCGGGTCGCGCGCGACGACCGGCCGGCCGTCGCCCGGGGGCCTGATGAAGGGGTCCGCCGGGGGCGGGCGCGCCTCCGTGCGCGGCCTGAGCCTCAAGCGTAAGCTGAACCTGGCGCTCGGACTGCTGACCCTGGTGATCCTGGTCCTGGGGGCGGTGTCGGTGCGGACCCTGCACGGGTTGACCACAGACGGGATCCCGGAACTGGGTCACCACGCGAACCTGGCGCAGGTCAGCGAGGAGATCAAGACCGCGGTCTATCGCACGATGCTCGCCCAGAGCGACTATCTGCTGCTCGGCGACCAGGGCGCCCAGGATCAGGTGCTGCGTCTCATGGCCCGGGCGCGGGAGCGGGTGGAGCAGTTGAAGCCCCTGGCCGGGCAAATCGCAAGCTCCGCGGGGACCAACGTGACCACCCAGCACCGCGCCCTGACCGAGGCCTTGGACGAGTTCGAGACCCGCTTCACCGCCCAAGTCAAAGAGATCGGTGTCTTGCGCAAGGCCCTGACGGAGCAGGACGCGGCACTGCAGGACAGCGAGCGGCAATTGGCCGGTCACCTGGATGCGGTCATCACCGGCGCCCGGGACCTGACCGCCGCCGCCTGGCCGGAGCAAGGCACCGCCAGTGCCGGCCAGGCGGCCCTGGGGCGGACCCTGGATCGGCTGACCCGGGAACTGCTCACGGAGCGCGTCCAGCTCGAGGCCTTTTTCGCTTCCCACAGCCCGGCGCTCAATGACGCGGCCCGCACCAGCGCGGCGGAACTGGCGGCCCAACTCGAGGCGTTGCGGGCGGATGCTGCCACCGCCGGGCTGGCCTCCGGTTTGGCCGACCTGCGCAAGGCGCTGGGCCTCTACACCGCGCAACTGCGTGAGATCGGGACCAGACTGACCCAGGACACCAGCGCCGGGGCCAACACCCAGGCGCAGATCGCCACCCAGAAACAGGCCTTGGTCGCCGCCGCCGACCGCATCCTGACGCTGGCCGAGGAATTGACCGCCAGCGCCTGGCGCGACATCGACCTGGAGAGCACCGGTCTGCAGGACACCGGCGCCCGGGCCCTGTGGCTGGTGGGCGGCACCGCCCTGGTGGGGTTCGCGGTGGGGCTCCTGGTGCTGGTCACGGTGCCCAGGCCCATCGTCGCCGCGATCGAAACCCTGATGACCGGTGCGCATCAGATCGCCCGCGGCAACCTGACCTACATGGTGGAAGTCGCCAGCCGCGACGAACTGGGCGCCCTGGCCGACTCCTTCAACCAGATGCGCGAGAACCTGCTCGGCCTGGTCCAGCGGATCCAGCGGGCGAGTGTGCAACTGTCTTCCTCGATCAACGAGATCCAGGCCGCGTCCACCGAGCAGGCCGCGTCCTCCGCGCAGCAGGCGAGTGCGGTCAATGAACTCTCCGCCTCATTGAACGAGATGTCCCAGAGTGCCGCCACCCTGGTCTCCTCCTCCGAGACCGTGGGGCGCAACGTGGGCGAGATCGCCGGCATCGTCACCGACAGCAACCATAAGTCCACCCAGATGATGTCCTCCATGGACGCCATCGGGCTCTCGACCCGCCAGACCGCCGAGCGGATCAAGGCCCTGAACGACAAGATGGACGACATCAACGAGGCGGTAGCCACCATCTCCATGGTCGCGGACCAGACCACGCTGCTCTCGCTCAACGCCTCCATCGAGGCCAACAAGGCGGGGGAGATGGGCAAGGGGTTTTCGGTGGTGGCCCAGGAGATCCGGCGCCTCTCGGACCGCTCCATCGACTCCGCCGGCAACATCAGCGGCATGGTGCGCGACATCCAGCGCGCCACCGAGTCATCCGCGCTCGCCATGGATAAGTCGTCCGAGGAGATTCACCACGGGGTCGCCCTGGTCGGGGAGACCAGCCAGGCACTGGTCGCGATCAACGCGGCCATGGACCGCATCCAGGAGCAGATGACCATGATCCTGGAGTCGGTGCGCGCCCAGGCGGACGCCGCCCGGATGGTCCAGACCACCTCGACTGAAATGCTCTCGTCGGCCAACATGGTCGCCAAGGCGGCAAGCCAGACCCGCTCGGTCACCTATGAGCTGAATGCCATGGCGACCCAACTCGCCAGCGCCGTCGCCGTCTTCCGGGTCTGAGTCAAGCCGATGGAGGCCCTGCTCTTCACGGCCGCCGGCGGGCGGTTCCTGACCCGGCTCGCCGCGCTGGACGAGATCCTGATGCCGGTGCGCCTGAGCCCGCTGCCCGGCGCCCCGGGCTTCATCACCGGGGTGCTCAACCTGCGCGGCGAGGTCCTGCCGGTGCTGGCCCTGGCCGAACGCTTGGGCGGCGCCCACCCGGCGGGTTGGCAGCGCGGCAACCGCATCCTGCGCTTCGCCGCCGCCGGACACCCGCTGGGGCTGATCGTGGACACTGTGGCGGGGATCCGGACCTTGAGCGATGACCAGCGACGGCCCCCGATCCTGGACGCGCGGGTCGGCGGCTGTACCGACCTGTGGCTGATCGACGGAGTCATGACCCAGGAGATCTGCCTGCCGGACCTGCTCGCACCGGCACAGTTGGGCCTGCTGCGGGACCTGGCGCCCGGGACGCCGGCATGAACGATCTGATCGAGATCTTCCGCGAGGAGGTCGCGGCCAACCTCAAAGAGGCGACCCGCCTCGCCCTCGAGTTTGAGCAGGGCCCCCCGGATCGGGCCGGCATCGAGGCTCTGATGCGGGTGTTCCACACCCTCAAGGGGGCGGCCCGGGCGGTCCAGTGCGATCAGGAGCGCGACCTCGCGCACCGTCTGGAGGACGTCCTGCACGACCAGCTCGACGGCACGCTGCCGTGGCGAGCGGCGACCGTGGACCTGTGCCTGATGGCAGTGGACCTGATCCGCGAGACCCTGGCCGCCCGGCTGGCCGGCACCCCCTGGCCGGACCTGGCGGAATTCACCGCGCGGGTCGAGGCCGAGCGGGCGGGCCTCCCGGCGCCCCCGGCGCCCTCACCGGCACCGCCGGAGCCCCCGGCGGCCACGGAACCCCCGCAACCCCTGGACCGCGGTACCGATGGGGACTGCGGGTTGGACCTCCTGGGCATCTTCGCGCAGGAGGTCACGACCCAGGTCGCCGCGGCCCGCCTCCTGCTGGCGGGGGCGAGCGGGGCGAGCAGCGATGATGACCTGCCGCGGGTCTTCCACACACTCAAAGGCGCGGCCCGGGCCGTCGGTTGCGACACCATCCGCACGGTGGCCGGGGCCCTGGAGGACCTGCTGCACCGACCCCAGGACGGTGAGGCCCCGGACCTGTCCGCCGGCCTCCCGCCGGCCTTGGACTGCGGCCTGCGCTGGATCGAGTCGCTGCTGGCCGGCCTGCGGCAAGGGGCCGCGGCGCCGCCGCTCGAGCCCCTGCTGGAGCAGCTTGCCCGGTTACATGAGAGCGGTCAGTTCGCGCCCTGTGCGCCACCGGTGCCGGCCGCCGACCCGCTGCCCGCGTCCGCCGATCCGGCGGTCGAACCACCGCCCACCCCGCTCCACCCGGCACCTGCCGCCCCCCCGGCCGGTGCGCCGCTGACGGTCGCGACCGCGCCGAGCGCCGGTCTTCCGACCGACCTGCCCGCCGGCGGCCAACGCACCCGGCTCGCCTACGAGCAACTCGACCGCCTGCATCGCCTCTCCGGGGAGTTGACGGTGGCCGTCGCCTCGTTCGCCGGGCAGCGCAATCAACTGCGCGGCCTGACCCGGGAGCTGACCCGCGCCGGTCAGCGCCTCAACCGGCTGCTGGCGGGCGCGCTCGGCGATGACCTGGACCGGGAGGCCCTGCACGAGGCGTTGCGCCAGGTGACCCAGCGGCTGGCCGCCACCACCGGCGGACTCGATGGACTCACCGAAACCCATGATCGGATCGAGGGTCGCTTCCATTACCTGGCCGACGGCCTGGCCGATGAGGTCACCCAGGCGCGCCTGCTGCCCTTGTCCGACCTGTTCGACGACTACCCGCGCATGGTCCGGGACCTGGCCCAAGAGTTGGGCAAGCGGGTGGAACTGCACCTGGAGGGCCAGGACAACCGCATCGATCGGGCCGTGCTGGAGCAGTTGCGCAACCCCCTGCTGCACCTGCTGCGTAACGCCTTGGACCACGGCATCGAGCCACCCGCGGTGCGGGAGTCCCAGGGCAAGCCGGCCGCCGGGCGCCTGACGCTCACGGCGCACCGCGTGGGGGCACTGATGCGCCTGCGGGTCGGCGACGACGGGGCCGGCATCGATCTGGAGCGCCTGGAGGCCGCGGTGGTGGCCGCCGGGCATACGACCCCGGCCCTGTGGGCGCAACTGGGGAGCGAGGAGCGCACACAGTTCCTGTTCCTGCCGGGATTGAGTACCGCACGCAGCCTCTCCACCACCTCGGGGCGCGGCTTCGGGCTCGACATCGTCAAGGCGGGGATCGAGTCCAGCGGCGGCACCGTGGCGGTCCACAGCGAACCCGGTCGCGGTACCTGCTTTGATCTGCATGTGCCGCTGAGCCTGTCCCTCACCCGCTGCCTGCTGGTGGTCGGCGGTCGTCACCCGCTGTTCGGTGACCAGCGCTACGCCTTCCCGATGACCGAGGTGACCCGGATCAGACGCCTCGCGCAGAGCGAACTGCGCGAGTTGGAGGGCCGCCTGGCGGTCCATCTGGACGGCGAGACCCTGCCGCTGTTCCAACTCCATGGCATCCTGGGCCTGGCGCCGATCCAGCAGGAGGTGGGACGCAAACACCTGCTGGTGCTGGAGGAAGGTGGGGGCCGCTTCGGGCTCCTGGTGGAGGCGGTGATCGATGAACTGGACATGGTGGCGCGGCCGCTGGACGAGCGGCTGGGCAAGGTCGCGGAGGTCTCCGGGCTGACGCTCCTGGACGACGGCGGGGTGGCCCTGATTATGGATGTCACCGATCTGCTGCAGCACCTGCGCGAGGGGGTCGGCTATCTGGCGCCCGCGGGGCTGCAGGCCGCGGCGGCGCTGGACCCGGCCCAGGAGGCCGCGACGGCGGCCCAGGTCCTGGTGGTCGAGGACTCGGTGACCGTGCGTGAGGTCGAGCGGCATTTTCTGGAACAGGCCGGCTACCAGGTGACCACCGCGGTGAACGGGGTGGACGGGCTCAACAAGGCCAAGGCGGGTGACTACCGCATCCTGATCACCGACATCGACATGCCGCGCATGAACGGCATCGAGCTGATCCGCACCCTGCGCGGCCTGGACCGCTTCCGGCAATTGCCCATCATCGTGGTGTCCTACAAGGATCGGGCCGAGGACCGGGACAAGGCCTTGGATGCCGGGGCCGACCGCTATGTCACCAAGTCCGAGTTCGACACCGACGCCATGTTGGCCCTGGTCGCGCAACTCCTGGCGAGCGCCCCGGCGCGCGCCGCCGCCCCCGGGACGGCCCACGGTGTCTGAGCGCGCCGCCGCCCCTGGGGTCCTGATCGTCAATGACTCGGCTGTCGCCCGGGCGGTCACCAGCGCCGTGATCCAGGCGGATGGGGGCTTCCGGCTGCTCGGTCAGGCGAGCTGCGGGGCCGATGGCGTGGCGGCGGCACAGCGGCTGCGCCCGCAACTGGTGCTGCTCGACATGCACATGCCGGATATCAATGGGGTTGAGGTGACGCGGCGCATCATGGCGGCGTGCCCCACGCGCATCCTGATCAGCAGCGCGACCATCCGGCGCAACACCACCTATGTCTTCGATGCCCTCAAGGCCGGCGCCCTGGACTACACCCGGACCCCCGCGCTGCAGGCGCGCCCCGGGGAGCGGGTCACCCATGAGGCCCTGCTCGCCGCCGGTGAAGGACTGCTGGCCAAGATGCGTACCGTCCTGACCCTGAATCCCGCGGCCGCCGGGACCGGCGGTGGTTTGGGGGCGCAGCAGGCGTCGGCGGCGCCCGCCGCCAGACCGGCGCCGCCCCCGTCCATGCACCCGGCCGGGACCCGCGTCGTCGCCGTGGGCAGTTCCACCGGCGGACCCACCGCGCTCGCCACCCTGTTCGCCCGGGTGACCCGGGGACTCGATGCCTCTTATCTGATCAGTCAGCATATCGACCGGGAGTTCAGCGACGGCCTGGCCCTGTGGCTCAGCCAGGAGACCGGGCACCCGGTGGCCGTGGCCAGGCATGGGGAGGTGCCGGCGGCGGGCCGGGTCTATCTGGCGGAAGGCGGGCGGCGTAATCTGGTGCTGACCCCGGGCGGCCGGCTGCACTGCGAGCCCGCCGGCGAATCGGTCTATGCCCCGAACATCAATCGCATGTTCGCGAGCGTCGCCGCCGCGGCCGGGGTGCGCGCCTGCGGGGTGGTCCTGACCGGCCTGGGGGACGACGGCGCCGAAGGCCTGGGCCTGATCAAGGCCGCGGGCGGTAAGGTCCTGGTCCAGGACCCGGCCACCGCGGCGGTCGACGGGATGCCCGGGGCACCCATCAGGCGCGGCATCATCACCCACGGCCAGCCGCTCCCGGAACTGGCGCGGCTGATCGTGCGCTGGGTGGGAGAGGGACGATGACGCCAACGATGAGTCTGGTCCGGGATGAACGCACATGATCGACGCTAGCTGCCCCCGCGTGGTCAGCGAAACCCTGCGGGCCTGGATACGCGGCCGCACCGGTATCAGTGTCACCGAGCAGAATCAGGCCCCGGTGGAATTGGCGGTGCGCCTGGAGGCCGAGCGCCACGGACTGGACCCGGTCATCTATCTGGACCGGCTGCAGGGCGGGGTCCTGCCGCCCCAGGCCTTCATCGACGCCATCACCACCAATGAATCCTATTTCTTTCGCGCCCAAGACCAGATGCGGGTCACCATCACGCGCCTGATCCCGGAGCTGATGCGTTGCCGTCCCGCTCAACCGGCGCGGATCCTGTCCCTGCCCTGCGCCCGGGGGGAGGAGCCGTACAGCCTGGCCATCCTGTGTGAGGAGCACCGCATCCCGCCGCGGGCGGTGGAACTCGTGGCCGGCGACATCTCCGCGACCTGCCTGGCCGATGCGCGCCGCGGGGACTACGGACCGCTGGCGTTGCGCCGTACCGACCCGACCACGGCCCAGCGCTGGTTCACCCCGCGGGGTCCACGCACCTATCGCCTGGAGCCGGCCCTGTTGGGGCGGGTGAGCTTTCATCAGGTCAACCTGCTGGAGGACGCGTCGGCGGTCCTGGCCCGGCGCTTCGACGTGATCTTCTGCGAAAACCTGCTGATCTATTTCGATCCCGAAACCACTACCCGCGCGCTGGCCGTGCTCGGACGTCTGTTGGAGCCGGACGGCTGGCTGTTCGTGGACCATGCGGAGTGGAACATCCCCCGGGAGCAGTTCCGGATGCAGGAACTCGACGGCTGCGTCGGTTTCCGCCCCCTGGGCGCGGCCCACCCGGCCCCGGCCGGCCATCCGCGCCGGGACCCGGCACCCGGCGCCACGCTCCCGGTGCAAGGCCCGCGGCGGACGGCCGACGGCGACCGCCCGCCCCCCCCGGTCACCCCGACCCCGGCCG
>Ga0247840_10009592_pt1 | contig 12432 bp, 13 predicted proteins | sample LaCruzMarch2015__FD_192404 | JGI IMG/M metagenome (GOLD analysis project Ga0247840, IMG submission 192404) | Freshwater microbial communities from meromictic Lake La Cruz, Castile-La Mancha, Spain - LaCruzMarch2015_17m | ecosystem: Environmental > Aquatic > Freshwater > Lake | place: Spain...
TGCAGCTTTGTTGATTGCCGCGCTCCTAATTCGGCTGGAGCTATTCTGGTTGGCCGTCGCCCTCTCCATACCGATCGCAGCATGGGGAATATATGCATTGTCAAGGCTTGGCGTTTGTCCGCAGTGTGGAGCTCAGCTCTTTTCTCTTTTGGGTTACCACAGCAAGATAATGATCAATAAATCGATATTACCGGACAAGGTCCGCTATTGCCCCGTTTGCGGTCTGGATTTCGATACCCATTCCGGTAAGAATGAAGAATAAATCGAACAGACCGATGGAGCAAATCCCCGTCCCTTCGGGACTTCTGTCATGCTTCCTGCTGATCCCGCTGCGCGGGCAGGAAGCACGCCAGAAGGGTGCAGTTTCAAGACATAGGTAACACTTTATATTCAGGGCAGGAGGAATGCCAGAAGCAAGCGGGGATTCCTCACCGCGGACGTTTTCGGGCACATGAACTGCTTGAATTGCAGAGAATTATACGGAAGAATAAAACAATACTACTGAAGGCTTGGGATGAATACTTTAACGCTTGAACCACCATCGGTCTCCATTCAGGACATCAAGGTCACCAGTTCCGCGCTGATGATTGAACTGTCTGATGGGCGATCTATATCTGCTCCTCTTGTCTGGTATCCTCGACTCCTCAACGCATCCACGAAAGAACGAAATCATTGGGAATTGATTGGTGAGGGGCATGGAATTCACTGGCCAGATCTCGACGAAGATTTGAGCATGGAAGGAATCATTCAAGGAAGACCATCATATGAGTCACAGAAATCCTTCCAGCGTTGGCTCGCCGAACGAAAAACAAAAGGCCTAACGAGCCGATGCAGCTAATCCCTGTCCCTTCGGGACTTCTGTCATGCCTCCTGCTGATTCCGGTTGGCAGATGCATATCGAAACGGATGAGTGTCTGCCTGTCTCGCAAAGCCTCGGCTCGCGGGCAGGAGGAATGCCAGAAGCAAGCAGGGATACCTGATCGGGGACGTTCGACAAAAAAATATCTCTTGCGGTAGCCGGACTTTCCGGTATATTTTCCATACCTAATGGATTTCGAGTATGATCCAATCAAGAGCCAGACCAACAAGGAGAAGCACGGCATCGATTTTCACGAAGCCCAAACCCTCTGGCTGGATGAAGATCGGGTCGAGTTTCCGGCACGGAGCGACACCGAGGAACGCCATGCACTGATCGCCAAAAGAAATGAGAAGATATGGGTAGCCTTTTACACGATGCGCGAAGCTGCAATTCGGATTTTTTCCGTGAGGCGAGCCCGAGAACGCGAAGAGAAGACATATTATGACAGCTGAACAACTGGACGAGATTTTTGACAAAGGAGAGGAAGACATTCTTCCTTATCTGGATTTGGCCAAGGCCGTTAGGCCAGGGCACCAAGCCAAGCGGGTTAATGTCGATTTTCCATCGTGGATGATTTCCCGTTTGGATTTCGAAGCGGACCGTCTTGGTGTTCCACGACAATCCTTGATTAAAGTCTGGATTGCGGAGCGACTGGCTACTGCAAAAAAGTAAAGTCGAACGGGCGCATCGACCTAACCTCTACAAGCTGGCACTCGGGCTGCTATCATCCTTCGCCAAGGCTACGGCTCGACAGGAAGCACCCCGACCGCCAGCTTTCCGGGGCAGGTCATGCGGGACGTTCGCAGAAAATATGCGCTTCCTTCGTAATCGCATCCTGATACCATCCCCACGTGCCAGAGGTTTTTCGACATGAGGGATACAGATTCTTCTTTTTCAGCCGTGAAGCGCAGGAGCCGGTCCACATTCACGTTGAAAATGCGGAGAATTATGCCAAATTCTGGATGGATCCGATCATGCTGGCGGAATCATATGGCTTTCGCAGCAAGCAACTTAAAGAGATCAGGGAGCTGATCGAGCAAAACGAATCACTCATACGGAGGATATGGAATGACCACATTACTCGCCACAGGCAGAACCAAGGCTGAAGCCAAGGCCATCGACGTTGACATCACGGACGACTCCATTGATGTGACCCTTGTTGACGGTCGGCGCGTCAGCGCCCCGTTGGAGTGGTTCCCGCGATTGCGCAACGCATCACCGAAGCAGCGACTCAATTGGCGCTTTATCGGACCGGGGATCGGAATTCATTGGGAAGAGATCGACGAAGATATTTCCGTGCGCAGTCTCCTTGTCACAGAGGAATAAAATGCGAACGGGCCGGTGCAGGTAATCCCCATGCCTTCGGCACTTTTGTCATGCCTCCTGCTTGGGCAGGAGATCATGCCAAAAGCAGGTGGGGATACCTGACCGGGGACGTTCGGCATCTCACTATGGGCATGTCACCAGACCAACAAATCGAGAAACTTCGACGTGCGGCACGGCTGTCGTGGATACCCAATGGACTCATTGTGCTGACTTTGGTAGTCATTACATTGGGTTTCATGAGCGGGCTTGAAATCTTCATCGTAGTGGGCGTATTTGCTGGACTTGCTGCAATCGCGGCAAGAGAAGCCGCTCCTCACAGGAGAAATGCCATTGCAGCAATTCAAAACGGATGGCGATCAAATGGTGATGTTTCTATAGCAATTACAAGAGACAGCACGGCATTTGATCGCTATGTGGCAACGGTTCGAGACGAACCACAACAAGCATGGAAATTTGAATTCACTCCAAATAACTGGGTGTCAACCGAAGGTAAATTCAAAGCGGAAATCTACTATTTGCGTGGTGTCGACTGGCCCGCACTGCTCATTACCGAGAGAGGCATATTGTTTCCAGCCTTTACACCAGAAAAGTTGCATAAGAGCGCGTAATAAATTTTTAGATTCTCTTGAGGGGCACGAGATATGAATGATTTGCAAGAAAAAATTGCTCGTTGGGGCTTGCTGGGTATCGGTGCGTATATGCTGTTCATTGCCATTTTCACCGATCCAGTCGGTGACTCGCCTACTTGGGGTATCGCGATAGGGGTGCCTGCCACCAAGATACTATTAGGTATTTTTGGATTGTTCTTTCTCTTTTTTGGCATTTTTGGAAAACCATCAAAATGAAAGCATTCCAGTTGAGATGAGTAACCCAATATACATTGAGCAACAGTTCGAAAAACTACGAGAGCAAGGCCGATTTCCTTGGCGCGGTCATATACTTGTTGCCACCTTGGTCTGCCTGGCCTTCTTTATCTTTAACCGTGATGCCTTCTGGTATGTATTACCACTTATGGTTTTGGCATTTTTAGGATTTTATGTCACCGGTGCTCAGGTGCCGAACCACACCCGGCACGCCATCCGCGCCATTGACGAAGGCCAGCGCCTGGCCGGGGAGATCACCATCTCCATTACGACGAGTCACGATGGCACCGACTATCACGCAAGTGCGTAAGGCGTAAGGGGTCAGGCATGGTATATTGACAAAAAGCTTGACGCGTGTGGGCCGATGTTGAGACGTTGGGGAGATGCCAAGGCAGGTGCGGATCGAATATGCGGGGGCCTATTACCATGTGATGGCCCGAGGTGACCGGCGGGAGGCGATTGTGAAGGATGACGAGGATCGGCTGACCTTCGTCCGCACGCTGGGTGAGGCGGCGGGGCGCGCGGGATTCCGGGTGCACGCGTGGGTGCTGATGAGCAATCACTACCACCTGCTGTTGGAAACCCCGGAGCCGAATCTGTCGGCGGGGATGGGATGGCTGCAAAACGCGTATACGCGCCGGATCAACACGAGGCACGGACTGTGCGGGCATGTATTTGGCGGGAGGTATAAGGCAATCGTGGTGGAGCCGGGGAACTGCTTCTGGGCGCTGCTCGACTACATCCATCTCAACCCGGTGCGTGCGGGGATGGTGGAGCGTGGGGCGGGCTTGGAAAGCGCGGGGTGGAGCAGCCTGCGGGGATATTTGGAGGAACCGGAGAAAAGTCCGCCGTGGCTGGAGACGACAATGGGAATGATGGTGAGCGGGTGCAAGGACAGCGCATCGGGGCGTCGGAGGTTTTTGGAAATCCTGGAGGAAAGAGTGGATTGGTCGGCCCCGGGGAAGGCCGGAAGGGAGTATTCGCCGGGAGAGGGTCAGACGAAGTTGGCGGTGTATTCGACACTCAAGCGCGGATGGTTTTTCGGATCGGAGGAGTTCAAGGAACGTCTGGTGAAAATGCTGGAGAAGAAGTCCTCGGGGCAGAAACGCGGAAAGGGAGTGGAGGCGGTGGCGGCATCGGATCACGGAGAATGGCGGGCGGGGAAGATCATCGAAGCAGGGCTCGCGGTCTTTGAAACGACCCTGCCGGAGTTGAAGAGGAAGGCGAAGAGTGATTGGCGCAAAGGACTGCTGGCGGAACTGATCCAAAGTCAGACGACAATGAAGCTGGACGGCATCAGCGAAAGGCTCGGAATGGGAGATCGATCGAGTTGTTGTCGCACCATTCACAAAACCCGGAAGGAAATGCCGAAGCGGCGGGAGTGGGTGGAGATGCGCAGGAGGATCGACGAGATATCAATAAACCATGCCTGACCCCTTATGCCTTATGCCTTATGCCTTATGCATTATGCTGACCCCTTATGCCCCCCCTGCTGCCTGCTGAGCCATGCCTCCCACCCACCATGCCCGAACCCTTCCTGTCCTCGCAATCGGCTGCGTTGCGACCGGGATTCTGCTTGTTGCGGGCTACGCATTTTTTGTGTGGACCGCCGGCGGACAGCAACTTGACTACGCTGGCTACTTTGGAAGATGGGCCGAGAACGGATTTGAGAAGTCCTTTGACGGCCGGCTCCTTGGGTATGTGAGCCCGTGGCATATTTTGCTCGCCGGGTTGTTTGTGTGCGGAGTTGGCGCGTTGAGGGGGCAGGCTGCGACCGGTGTCGTGGCTGCCGGGGCGGCGATGTTCGCGATCTTTGGCGCCGAGTGGTTCAAGGCCGTTTTGCCGTATCCGGCCTTGGTGGCACCCCCCGGCCCCGTGCCCGCGTATTTTGTGGCATGCACGTATCCGAGCGGGCACACGACCGTGGGCAGCTCGCTCGCCTTCGCGTTGCTTCTCGCATTGCCTGCTTTCGCGCGGCGATGGAGTTCCCTTCTCGCAGGCTTGGCCAGTGCCGGCTTCGCGACCGCCGTGCTTTTTCTCGGATGGCACCGCCCTTCCGACGCGCTCGGCGGCATCCTTTGGTCGGGCTTCTGTGTGGGATTTGCGAGTTTGGCTTTTTTGAAGCTGAGGCGCAAAAATCCAGCCCTGCATCCGCTGGGATTGCCCTACCTGCTTGCCTCGGGCGCGTGCATTGTCGCCGTGACCCTCCTTGCATGGTGCCTCTCCGGCAACTTTGCTTCGTCAGGCTTCAGGCCCGGATGCGGAGTCTTCCTGGGTTCGGTGGCGGCGATCATCGCCTGCGCGATGGGGGTCGCGGCATGGCTCGGCTTCGCCCTCTCGCCTGCGAGCGCCAAGGCCGGCGACCCACCAGGCCGGTAAACCTCCAGGGAATCAGCCACTCCAGCGACTTCACGCAAAAGCCACCCTTTCAAATGGTGAAAACGGCCATTCGAGACTTGCTGGATTTGTAAGGGAATTTGACTCACCAGCCGGGAAGTGGTTGAGTCGCGCGGAATGGCCTCAATCTCCAATGGGTGCACTTCGAAAGAGGACTTATTGGGTTGAGTGCCTCCAGAATGTAGTGTCTCACAACCTTTGGACTGTGGTAAAATGCGGGGCAGCACATTTCAAACGATGAAAAAACTTCTTCCCGGCCCGTGGCCCGACGCGGGCATCCTCTTCCTTCGGCTTGGTACCGGCATCACGATGATCTTCCACGGCGGAATCAAGTTTGCGGGCGGTGAACCGTTCCTGACGACCGTCGGCACGAACTGGTCGGCCGCCTTGGGCATCCACTCCCAGCCGTTTCTCTGGGGAATTTTTGTCGCCCTCGCGCAGACCCTCTGCGGATCGCTGATCGCGCTCGGCGTGCTCGCGCGTCCTGCTGCGCTGGTCCTCACATTCGTCATGGCCGTCGGCGCGGTCATGGTCTTTGAAAAAACCGGAACGACGTTCAAGGATTGGTCGCATCCGGCCGAGGCGGCGCTGACCTGCCTTGCGATCGCGATCATGGGTTGCGGCCGGTTCGGGTTCGACCGGAGCTGAGGTTTTTTCCGGCGGCGGCGTGCATGCCGCCCGGATGTCACTGGGCGGCGCGCAGGGTTTCCATGAGCGGGATCGCCTGGCGAGTCGGCTCACGTTTGTCGACCGGGACCCTCGTGTATGTATTTGCAGGCCGAGCGGGATTTTTGATACCGTGCCGGACACACCCATGAACAACACCATCGCATCCATCGCTCAGGCCGCAAAAACCGGCGAGCTTCTCGAATCGTCCGCAGAAAATATTGCCGCGCTTCTCGCCGGCAGCACGTCTCCGATCGACGCGGCATCGGTCGCCGAACTCGTGGCGTCCGCAAACTGGAAGGAGCTCGACAACCGGTTTTTTCGCACCCTGGCATTCGGGACCGGCGGGCTGCGCGGGAAGACGATCGGGGCGGTGGTGACCGCCTGCGAGCAGGGGGCGCCGCAGCCGCTGGGGCGTCCGGAATTTCCCTGCGTCGGCACAAACGCGATGAACACCTACAACATCAGCCGCGCGACCCAGGGGCTCGTCGGCTACGTGCTCGAACACTTCCGGAAGGGCGGGCGGCCCGGACGCGCGGCGATCTGCATCTGCCATGACACGCGGTTCTTCTCCCGCGAGTTCGCCGAGCTCGCGGCGAAGGTCATCACCGAGCACGGATGCGACGCCTATCTTTTCGAGGGTCCGCGCTCGACGCCCGAGCTGTCGTTTGCCGTCCGCCACGTCGGCGCGCAGGCCGGAATCAACCTCACCGCCAGCCACAACCCGCCGCAATACAATGGCTACAAGGTGTATTTCGAGGACGGATGCCAGGTCGTCGAGCCCCATGCGAGCGCGATCATTGACCGCGTCAACGCGGTGAAATCGGAGTCCTACACCGCGTCGGCCTCCCCCGGGCGGGTGATCCCGATGGGCGCCGACATTGACGAGGCCTACATGGACCGGCTCGCAACGCTGCCGATGGACCCGGATCTCATCCGCCGCGAAAACTCGCTGAAGATCGTCTTCACTCCGCTGCACGGGGTCGGGGGCGTGATCATCAAGCCGATGCTCGCGCGCCTCGGGTTCCAGTGCGACGGGGTCGCCGAGCAGGAGATCCCGGACGGCAGGTTTCCGACCGTCAAGTCTCCGAATCCTGAGAACGCGGAGGCGCTCAGCATGGCGATCGCGCAGGCCGACGCCACCGGCGCCGACATGGTCATCGCAACCGATCCGGATGACGACCGGATGGGGGTCGCCGCCCGCGATGCCTCGGGCGCGATGCGCCTGCTCACCGGCAACCAGATCGGCTCGATCCTCGCATGGTATCGCGCGAGCCGGCACTTCGAGTTCGGAATCCTCAACGATTCGAATAAAAAAAATGCCGCGATCATCAAGACGTTCGTGACCACCGACCTCCAAAAGGCGATCGCCGACAAGTTCGAAATCCGCTGCGTCGAGACGCTCACCGGGTTCAAATACATCGGAGAAAAACTCGGCAAATACGAGGCCGCCATCCCGGCCGGGCTCCGGAAAAATTACCAGCAGCTGCCCGAGGATGTGACCCGCCAGCTCCGGCTCGAGCACTCGACGCTCTACATTTTCGGGGGAGAGGAAAGCTACGGCTACAGCGCCTCGGATTTCGTCCGGGACAAGGACGGCAACAGCGCCGCCGTGCTCGTCGCCGAGGCGGCCGCCTACGCGAAATCCGTCGGGACGACTCTCCCCGGACTCCTCGACCGGATCTTCTCGGAATTCGGAGTCTATCTCGAGCGCGGAGAGTCGCTCACGATGGACGGCGCGGCCGGCGCGGCGCAGATCGCGAAGCTCGTCGAATCCTACGCCGCAAACCCGCCGGACGAAATCAACGGCTCGAAGGTCGTCTCGATCATCAACTTCGCGAAAGACGTCGTGCATGACGTCGAGGGCGACCGGATCCCCGCCGAGGCGATGCTCATGATCACGCTCGCCGACGCCTGCCGGATCGCCGTCCGACCGTCCGGCACCGAGCCGAAAATCAAATACTACATGTTCGTCGCGAAAAAGCCGCCGGTCGGCAAAGCGTTTTCCGGAGCCGAGCTCGATGCGGCAAAATCCGCCGCCGCCTCGCACATCGCAAGCCTCTGGAAGTGGCTCGAGGCCGACGCAAAAGCCCGGCTCGCTGGCTAATCCGCCGCCTGGAAGCTCCGGGATAATACTCCGGCCGATCGCATTGTCAGCTTGCGGCTCGCCAGCCGACCTGCCCGATGAAGACATCTTGGAACACCTCCTGGCACTCAACCAAACGGCGGCCGACCGACGACGGGAATCCCGTGGAGGCGCGGGTTCGCATTCGAATACAAAAGCAAGCTTTCAGGAAGTCGCGGGGGGAGCCTCGCCCCGGAGCTCGAGCACCCTCCGGATCGTGTCCTCGATCAGGTTGTTCGGACAGCTCGCCCCGGCGGTGAGACCGACGGTGAGGGGAATGCCGAGCGGCAGCCATCCGAAGGAGGTGGTCTCGGATTTTTTTTCGATGTCGTAGTGGACGATTTCGTCGGACGAGCGGAGGCATTCGGAATTTCTGATGAACCATGTTGGTCGGCTGTGGGCGGCAATTTCGACGAGGTGGGTCGTATTCGAGCTGTTGTAGCCGCCGATGACGATCAGCAGGTCGGGCGATTCCTCGAGGAGGTGAAAGAGCGCGTCCTGGCGGTCCTGGGTCGCGCCGCAGATCGTGTCGAAGTGGCGAAAATTCGACTCGTCGCCGCCGTCTCGGCGGGCGACCGCCGCGCGGAGGCCCTGCTGGATCGCCTCGGTCTCGCTGCGGAGCATCGTCGTCTGGTTCGCAACCCCGAGGCGGGCGAGGTGGATGCGCGGGTCGAAGCCCGGGCTGGCCGCGCCTGCGAATTCCCTCAGGAATCCGTCTGCATCGCCACCGTGTTCGATGAACTCGCCCACGCGGCCGGCCTGGGCGATGTCCATGACAATCAAATACTGTCCGAGCCCGTCCGGGCCGAGCGCGCGCGAGGCGGTCGCCCGGGTTTCCTCGTGGGAGGATTTTCCGTGAATGACCGAGGTGACCTGCTCGGCGGCGTTCTGGCGAACGCGTTTCCAGACGCTCATCACGTCGCCGCATGTGGTGTCCACGATTTGGCATCCGCGTTCCCTCACCGCGCCGATCGTGCCGGTTTCAGCTCCAAATGCGGGGACGATCACGACATCGTCCGGGCCGAGCGCCGCAAGGTCGCCGGCACCCGGACGCGCCGGCAGGTGGCGGATCCCGAGTGCCGTCATCTGCGCGTTGACATCCGGGTTGTGAATGATTTCGCCGAGCAGAAAAATCTTCCGGCCAGCGAAGACCTTGGCCGCTGCGTAGGCGAGGTCAATCGCCCGCTCGACCCCGTAGCAGAACCCAAATTGCTTCGCGAGCCGGATCGTGGTCGTCCCGATCCGGTGGACTCCTCCCCGCGAGCGGATCGCCTCGACGAGGTCGCTCCGGTAGTGGCTTTCGACCTGCGCCTGGACGTGGGACATGACGTCCGGCGTGCGGAGGTTGACGCGGGCGGGCGGGCGGGGATTCATGCGGGATCCATGTCGGGAGTCTGGCCGGTTCAGGCGGCGGCGAGCGCGCCGTCGCCGGCGAGGCACGGGTAGGCGGTCGCGCGGTGCCCGGTCCCGGTGAGATATTCCGCCACGACCGCTTCGGCGATCCGTCCGGAAGCCTCGACGTCAACCAGCGCGACGATCGCGCCGCCAAACCCGCCGCCGGTGAGGCGCGCGCCGTGGCATCCGGGTTGCCGGATTGCGATTTCGACGAGCGCGTCGAGCTCGGGCGTGCTGTTCGCAAAATTCTCCATCGAGCTCCGGTGGGAGGCGGTCATGAGTTTTCCAAACCGGTCGCCGTCGCCGGCGCGGAGCGCATCGAGCGCCTCGAACACGCGCTCGTTTTCGCCGGTGATGTGGGCGGCCCGGCGCTTTACGAGCGGTGGCAGGTCGGCGGCGGCCAGTTGATCGCTCGTCACATCGCGGAGCGCGAGAACGCCCATCCGCCTGGCCGCCTCGAAGCACTGGTCGCGCCGCTCGTTGTATTCGCCGCCGGTCAGCGCGTGCTTCACCCCGGAATGCACGATCAGCAGCCCGAGCGCGGAAGGGAAGGGGACCTGCTCGACAGATTCCGCGCGGCAGTCGAGGAAGACGACATGGTCGCGGCGCCCGAAAATCGAGGAGACCTGGTCGAGCAGCCCGCAGCTCACCCCGACAAACTCGTTTTCCGCGCGGCGGCAGATTTTTGCGAGGTCGAGCGGGGAGACGTCGAACGGGAACATCCGCGTGGCCAGCACGGCGGTGGCGACCTCGAGTGCCGCCGAGCTCGAGAGCCCGGCACCGAGCGGAAGATCGGCGTTGAACCGCGCGTCGAATCCGCCGACCGGCGCCCCGGCCCGGCGGAGCATCTCCACGACGCCGAGCGGGTAGTCGTCCCATGTGCCGCGCGGCTTCAGCCCGGCGGCGAGATCCGCCGCCGCCGTGCCCTCGATCCCCTCGCTGGCCAGCGTGATCGTGGAATTGCCGCGCGGGCTCCCTTCGGCACGGATCCCCATCTGGATCGCCGCCGAGAGGACGACCCCCGCGTTGTAGTCGGTGTGGTTGCCGAGGAGTTCGACCCGGCCGGGCGCAAAGGCGTGAAATGTTGGCATCCCCCGGATCATCCCCGGCGTATCCAAGCTTGCCAAGCGGGAATTCTCTGGCACAATTCCCCAAAATCAACACCATCAAAATTATGTCAGAATCCAACGAATCCAAGACAGCAGCGAAAAAGCTGGAGAGCAGCACCGAACACGCCAAGAAGGCACTCGACGCCACCGCATCCGCCGCCAAGGTGGTCGGAGAAACCGTCAAGCACCATGCCCAAGTCGCATTCGAAACCGGCAAGGAACACATCTCGGCCGCGGCCAAGGACCTCGCCGACGCCGCCTCGGCGACCTATGGGGACGTCAGCGAAAAAGCAAAAGCCAAGGCGTGCGAATACCAGGACAAAGGCCGCGCGATCTACGGCGATGTCTCCTCCCGCGCGCAGACGTTCCAGTCCGACGGAGAGGACTACATCCGCCAGAACCCGCTGAAGGCGGTCGGGATCGCGGTCGGGATCGGGTTTCTCATCGGCATCATTTTCCGTCGCTGATTGGAAACGCCCGGCTCCAGCGGCGGAAGTTTGCCGAAGTCCCGCCCGGACGGCCCGCCGCGCGGGCTGGCCGGTGAGCTGTTGAGCCTTGTCGGCTCGGTTGGCCGCCATGCGCAGTCGCTCGGTGACCTCGCGGGCGAGGAGGCGCGAGAGGCCGGTGAACTCGCGCTCCGACTCGTCGTGATGCTAGCGGCCGCACTGTTTTTTGCGGCGTTCGGATACGTCCTGCTGATCATCTCCGCCGCATTCCTGGTCGCGGCGGTTTTTCATGTCGGCTGGATTTGGATCCTGCCGGGGTTTGTCCTGCTCCACCTGATTCTTGCCTTTGTGTGTGCGAACCATGTGCGCACCCACTGGCGGACCCCGCTTTTTCCCGCCACCCGGAACGAGATCTCCCGCGACATTGACGCGCTCCGCGGAGGCCGCGTGCCATGAGCCGGAAATCCGAGATCCTCGCCGAGCTCGGCCGCAGCCGGGAGGCGATCGCACGGGATTCGTCATCCGTCCGCTCGCAGATCGACCCCGCCGCCAGGTTCCGGAACTCGGTCCGCTCGCGCCCGCTCGCATGGCTCGGCGGTGCCGCAGCGATCGGCTACATTTTTGCAGGACCGAAGACCCGAGTCAAAACCGTCACCAAAGTTGTCCGGGGGGATTCAAAAATCCCTCCCGCGCCCGCTGCAAAGCGTCCGCGCGGGCTCTGGGACATTATTTTTGCGCTCCTCAAGCTTGCGGTCCCGCTCGTGCGTCCGGCGCTCTCCGCGTACGCGGCGAAGCGGTTTGCGGATTTTGCCGACAAGCTCGGGCGGTAGGAATTAGGATGCCGGGGCGACGCTCGGGGGAGTGATCGGAACGCTCGCGCTCTGGCTCTACATCGGCGGAAGCATCCTCAAATGGACGAGCGCGAGTTTTCCCAAGCGACCCTGCGGACGGATTTCAATACCCACCCCGTCGGGTTTTTCGACGGCAATTTTCAGTTCGGACCCCTCGATTTTCCACCGGACCGAGATTGGCCCCGCAGGGTGCGGGACAACCCCCTCGGCATGGTGGAGGGTTTCGCTTTCTGGGGCGACGAGCATGCGGGAGGGATCTCCGGGAACGAGCGGGCGCACCCCGAGCAAGCGCTCGCTCAGATACGGCAGCGCGCCGCTCGACCATCCGTGGCACATGCTGTCATTTCCCTTGGCCCCCTCGCAGAGCGTTTCCCAGAGTGTGCGCGCCCCGCGCC
>Ga0247840_10009593_pt1 | contig 12431 bp, 15 predicted proteins | sample LaCruzMarch2015__FD_192404 | JGI IMG/M metagenome (GOLD analysis project Ga0247840, IMG submission 192404) | Freshwater microbial communities from meromictic Lake La Cruz, Castile-La Mancha, Spain - LaCruzMarch2015_17m | ecosystem: Environmental > Aquatic > Freshwater > Lake | place: Spain...
CAGATGTCAGCGGGGGCGCCGAAGTGTTTTTTGGCCAGTTGCAAGCCGAGGGTGAAGGCCTTGAGGTTGACGGGCTGGATTTTGAGCGGGAAGTTTTCTTCGACCGCCTTGCGCATGAGCCTGGCCACTGCAAAGGGCAGGATATGGGTGACCGCGCCCAGGACCATGATATTCAGGGTCATAGGGTTGCCGACGCGCTCGCGCACCAGTTCGGTGAAGGGCAGGCCAAGATAATGGTTGGTGGGAGTCTGCTTGACGAAGGTAGAATCGACCAGGAGCACGCCACCGGGCTTGAGCGCGCGGAAATAGGTGTTGCATGCCTCCTGGCTCAAGGCCACGAGCATGTCCAGCGATTCTGTTTTTGGGTAGCTGATGGCCTGCGAGCTGACGACCAGATCGGCGCGGCTCGTTCCACCGCGGGCTTCGGGGCCGTAGCTCTGGGTCTGGGTGACGAAATAGCCGTGCCCCAGGGCCAAGCCCGAGCCCAGTATCTTGCCGAGCGTGATCACTCCCTGGCCGCCCAGGCCCGAGACGCGCAGTTCAAAACGTTGCAGTTCTTGCCGTTTTTTCATGGCCTGCGCCCCTGCATTTGTTCACACATGGAGTAATAGAGCTGTTCGAGGCCCGGTTCGTCGCGCTCGACAAAGACGCCCATGGGGAATTTCTCGGCGCGCTTTTCTGGTTCGAGGTTTCGATACGCGGCAACGTCCAGGCTGCGTTTCTTCAGGTCCTCGTACATGGACACGATGTTCTTGAACTTGTTCTTTCGTCCGTACTGCGTATGGCAGGGCGTGAAGATTTCCACCAGACTGAAGCCCTGCCGGCTGAAAGCCTTGGTCAGGAGCTGGTCCATGATCCGCGCGTGGTAGGAGGTAGCGCGGGCCACGAAGGTGGCGCCCGCGGCCGTGGCCATGTCTACGATGTCGAAGGATTTTTCGAGCTGGCCGTAAGGCGTGGTCATGGATAACGCGCCAGGAGGCGTGGTGGACGAGCATTGGCCGCCAGTCATGCCGTAGATGTTGTTGTTGAGGATGAGTGCGGTGACCCCGATGTTGCGGCGCGCGGCGTGGATGAGGTGGTTGCCGCCGATGGAAAGCGCGTCGCCGTCGCCCATGATCGCGATGACCGTGAGCTTGGGGTTGGCCATCTTGATGCCTGTGGCAAAAGTCAGAGCCCGGCCGTGCGTGGCGTGAACGGTGTTGAAATCCACGTAAACTGCGAGCCGGCCCGAGCAGCCGATGCCCGCGACCACGACGACGTTGTCTTTGGACAGACCCAGGCTGTGGACGCTGCGAATCAGCGACCCGAGTACGATGCCATGGCCGCAGCCTGGGCAAAGCACGTGCGGAAACCTCTTCTTGTGCCGCAGGTAGTCGTGAACGATCTTCGTGACCTCGGACATGGCTACACCTGCGTGATGGATTTCAGGATTTGCGTGGGAGTGATGATCTGGCCATCCACGCGGTTGATAGTGCGCACGCGCGTCAACCCGTTGTTGACGCGTTTGACCTCGCGCGACATCTGGCCCATGTTCATCTCCGGGACGATAAGGCATTTGCATTGCCTGGCGAGCCTTGCGACTGCCGGCCGGGGAAAAGGAAAGAGCGTTTTCAAGTTGAGCAATCCGGCCTTGATGCCCTGTTTGCGCGCCTCGAGCACCGCGAGCTGGGCCGAACGGGCCACGCTGCCGTAGGCCACGACCACGATGTCGGCATTGATGGTATATAATTCGTCCACGAGCATGATGTCGTGGTAATGCTGGTCAATCTTGCGGAACTGGCGCAAGATCGAGGGTTCGATCTCGTCGGGCCGCTCAGTGGGGTAGCCCATGATGTCGTGGGTCAGGCCGGTAACATGCACGCGGTAGCCAGAACCAATGGGCGGCATGGGCGGCACGCCGCGCAGATTCTCCCCGTAAGGTTTGAACCATTCGGGCGGCACTGTCGGCACGACGCGGTCCAGTATTTCGAACTCTTCCGGCCTGGGCAGCTCGATTTTTTCGCGGGTATGCGCCGTGACCTCGTCGAGCAGCAGGATCACTGGTGTGCGATATTTTTCCGCGTAGTTGAAGGCCGTGACGGTCATCTCCAGGCATTCCTGGACCGTGGAGGCCGAAAGGACAATGATCGGATGATCGCCGTGCGTGCCCCAGCGCGCTTGCTGCACGTCGCCTTGGGCCGGGAGCGTGGGCAGGCCGGTGCTGGGTCCGCCGCGCATGACGTTGACGATGACCAGCGGCGCTTCAACCATGCAGGCGTAGCCCAGGTTCTCCTGCATGAGCGAAAAGCCCGGCCCCGAGGTGGCGGTCATGGCCTTGCGCCCTGCGAGCGAGGCGCCAATGACCGCGCCGAGGCTGGCGATTTCGTCTTCCATCTGGATGAAGACCCCGTTCGGGATGAGCGGCAGCCGTTGGGCCATGCATTCCATGATTTCACTGGAAGGCGTGATGGGATAGCCTGCGTAGAAGGAGCAGCCGGCGATGAGCGCGCCTTCGACAACGGCCTCGTTGCCCAGGGCGAAGAGTTCTTTTTTCTTTTTTTTGCGGTCTGGGGTGCTCATGAGGAGGAACTCGCTTGGGTAGGCGCCTCGCTGGATTCCGGGGTATGCAGCGAGTGGTCGGGTTCAGTGGGCGCATCGACCTGGATGGCGAAATCAGGGCAATGCAGTTCACAGAACCCGCAATTCACGCATTCCTTTTCATGCGCCACGAGCGCCTTGCCCGTGGCGTCCATTTCGAACACCTTTTTAGGGCAAAACGCCACGCACAGGCCGCAGCCCTTGCACCAGTCCGGATAGATGAAAACGTGAATCAGATCTTTTTTCTTTTTGACCATGATCGGGCCGTTTTTCGCTTCGTCGCAGTATTCGGGCAAATGAGCCGCCCCACGATTGTCTGCCGTCCGCCGATATCTGACCTTAATTCAATAAAAAACGCATGTCAAAGCCACACCGCTTGATTCCCAAATCGCTTTGGGTCTCCCCTCGCGGCTACAATGCTGCCTTTAGTAATAATACCGACAGGCTGTTATTCTGATCATCTCGTCGGTCACGCGATACAGGAGTCGATGCTCGCCATCGATGCGCCGAGACCAGTAGCCAGCAAAGTCGAACCTGAGCAGCTCGGGCTTGCCGAGTCCTTGGAAGGGTTGGCGTAAGATGTCTTTGACGAGGGTGTTGACTTTCGTCGCTTTGGAAGGGTCGTTGGCCTGCCAATACAAATAGTCTTCCCATGCCTCTGGGGTCCAGGCGATCAACCGCGCGCTCACGGTTCGAGGAGTTCCTGTTGCAGAACGTTCCCGGCCTGGTCATTGGCGATGCTCGCCCGCAGGCGGGCTGCATTCTTCGGGCTGCGGAGCAGGTAGGCGGTTTCCTCGATGGAGTTGTAGTCTTCCAGACTCATCATGACGACTGGCCGGGCTTTTTGGCGCGTGATGATGACCGCCTCATGGTTGTCGCAAACATGCTCCATGGTTGCGGCCAAATTCTCGCGGGCTGCACTGTACGTGATGGCGTTCATAGCTGTCTCTCTCCCGGTTGTACAAAACATTGTACGTATCGATCGACATCAAGTCAAGGGCTCCCAGGTTTTTCAATCCCTTCTCCAGGGAAAGAGAAGGCCTTTATGGAAAAAATACTGCCATTGCCCCCGGCGCGGTTCTTCTCTATAAGGCCATAAGCCACATTGGAAAAAAGGACAAAAAAACTCGATGCCCCCTACCCTCACTCTGGAACGAACCGTCTACACACCCGGCCAGCTCGCTGCCATCGGCGAGCCGCAAATCGCCCTCGCCGGACGCTCGAACGTGGGCAAGTCCTCGCTCATCAATTGCCTGGCTGGACGGCGCAAGAGCTTAGCCAAGGTCAGCGCCACGCCAGGCAAGACGCGCAGCCTCAATTTCTACCTCGTCGAAGGACACAACCTCTGTCTCGTTGACCTTCCGGGGTACGGCTACGCGCGTTGCTCCAAATCAGAACGCGACAAATGGGCCAGCCTCATCGAACGTTACCTCGAAACCACAGGTCCGTCCCTGACCGCAGTGACCATGCTCCTGGACTGCCGGCTGACGCCGCAAAAACTCGATCTGGACCTCGCAGCTTGGCTCCATCGACTGCGCATCGCCATTGTGCCCGTGCTTACCAAAGCCGATAAATGCAACCAAACCGAACGCGCGGCCCGCGTCCGCGAATGGCAAACGTTGTTAGCTGGTGTGACGCCGATCCTGTTTTCAAGCAAAACCGGCCTGGGACGTGATGCCCTGTGGGCCAAATTCTTCGAAATGACGACGTAAGCCCCCTTATAAGCGGCGCAAGGTTTGGCTCTTGACCCAGCCTTCGAGGCTCTCGTCCTTGGTTTTGATCTGCGTCCAGGATTTGCTACACTTCAGAACGAACACGACTTCCCCGAACAGGAGCCTGCCTTTGACCGTGCAGCGTTTCACCTTGGTGCAAGAGCGGACTTCGACGTATTCGTCCAGGACCTCGGCCAGCGGATATTGCTGCTGTTCGTTCAGGTCCTTCGCGTTCGCCCAGCCGGAAGCGCCAGAATCGTACGAACGCACGCGCCGCCACTCGCCGATTGATTCGAGAATGTTAAGCCGTTCCCCTCGTTCAAGCCGGCCAACTTGGTCGCAGGTACGCGCCCCGCAGGAATAGAGCTGCGCGTAGTCGGCCTTGACCGTCGTGGCCTTGGCCGCGGTTTTCGTCGGCACGCCCGCGGGTATGGCCGCCCTAGCAGCCTCGGCGCAGAAGCCCGCAGAGCCCGAGCCCAGTACCCCTACGCACAGACAGAACATGAACGCGATACGGAACATGGCGCCGCTCCTCTTGAAAAAAGACCGCGGCCGGCGCAGGGCCTAGCCTAAATAGATGTCCAGCAAGCCCTCCGGAGGGTCTACGATCACGCGCCGCGCTGCGAGATCGATATCCACAACCGACTCCTGATGCGCCGGGAACAGAATTTCACGGCCGTTGTCGGCGAGGATGGCCCAGATTTCCTGCTCGGATGAGGGGAAAAGGTAGTGGTCGATACGGCCAAGCCGCGTGCCGTCTTGAAGAAAGACCTCGCAGTCGAGCAGCTCGTACAGATAGGCTTCGCCCTCGTCGGGCGGCGGCAGGTCGGCAGCAGGCACGTACACAGCCAAAGACCGCAGCTCCTCGGCCGCGTTGCGGTCCGCCACGTTCTCCAGGGTCAGCATTGGCCGCCCCTGGTGTGACCTCCAGGACCGCAGCACGTAACGTTTGCCTTGGTCCTCGGGCGCCCCGGCAATCGGTTCACGCACGAGAACAAGCGTCCGGACACGATCGAACAAAAAAGGGGAGTCCGCGTCGCAATGAACGCAGACTTCCCCTTTGAGCCCGTGGGGCTTGACGATTTCGCCAATGCGAACGAGGCCGGATGTGGCCATGGTCACCGCGACCGCCTACTCTAAAATTTCCAGTACCGAACGCTTTTGGGCCTTGGTGGAGGCAGCGCCGAGAATGGTGCGCATAGCGCGCGCGGTCCGGCCCTGCTTGCCAATGACCTTGCCTAGGTCTTCCTTGGCCACTCTGAGCTCAAGCACTGAGGTTTGTTCACCTTCGACCTCAGCTACCTGAACTGCGTCGGGGTTGTCCACCAACGACTTGGCAATGTACTCGATCAGATCTTTCAACATTACGCACCTCCACTGTTCTCGACGGAATGCAGTCGTCGCCTGATCACGTGTGCGGACACCCTCTCCGCGGTTCTCCCTGGAAAAACAGTCTAGGCCTGCTTTTTAAGAATAGCTTTGACTGTATCTGTGGGCTGGGCGCCCTGCCCCAACCAGTAATTGACCTTCTCCATGTCCACTTTTACATCGGGCGGATTAAGCATCGGGTTGTAATACCCCAAAATCTCCAACGCACGGCCGTCGCGCCGGGTTTGACTGTCCATTGCCACGATACGGTAGAAAGGACGTTTTTTGGACCCCATCCGCGTAAGTCTGATCTTTGTCGCCATGAATTCATTACTCCTGTGTTTTTGATGCAAAATTGTTTTGTGCAAAGGAATAAAAAGTGTTCGTCGAAACGACGGCTACTTTTTCTTTTTCTTTTTCCGCAGCTCTTTCTTCTTCTTGCGGGCTGACTTGGACAGGCCCCCAGGGCCGGATCCTCCAGGCGCGCCGCCCGCTCCAGGCATACCGCCCAGTCCATCCATTCCGGGCATGCCCCCAAAGCCAGGCATATCGCCCATACCACCGGGCATTTGCGGCATCTTGCCGCCGCCCATACCCGGGATGCGGGGCATTTTGCCCTTGCCGCCCATCATCTTTTTCATCATCTGCCGCATCATCTCGAAATTCTTGATCAGGCCGTTGACTTCTTGTACCGGCACGCCACTGCCGCGCGCGATGCGGTTCTTGCGGCTGGTGTTGAGAATGTCTGGCCGGCGACGTTCGTCCATGGTCATGGAATTGATGACCGCTTCCACGCGGCCCAGCTCCTTCTCGGGCATGCTGATTTCCCCGAGCTTTTTGCTGATGTCGCGCATGCCGGGAATAAGCTTCAATAACCCTTCCAGCGACCCGAGCTTTTTCAGGCGCCGCATTTGCGTGCGAAAATCTTCAAAGTCGAACTCGGCCTTTTGCAGCTTGCGGGTAAGTTCGGCTGCCTCCTCGGCGTTGATGGTCGATTCGGCTTTCTCGATAAGGCTCAACACGTCGCCCATGCCCAAGATGCGTCCGGCGATGCGGTCCGGATGGAAGACATCGAGGTCAGAGAGCTTTTCGCCCACGCCGATGTACTTGATCGGCTTATCCGTGACCGAGCGTACGGAGAGCGCCGCGCCGCCGCGCGCGTCGCCGTCCATCTTGGTCAGAACAATGCCCGTGATGTCAAGCAGTTCATTGAACCGCCCCGCGACGGTGACCGCGTCCTGGCCGGTCATGGCGTCGGCGACGAACAGAATCTCTTGCGGTTGCACCGCTGCCTTGATGCCTTGCAATTCCTGCATCAGTGGCTCGTCGATGTGCAGCCGGCCAGCGGTGTCGAGCAGGACCACGGTGCAAGAAAGTCTTGCTGCCTCTTCCACGGCTTTGACCGCGATGTCCACGGGGTTCATGTCTGTGGTGGAGGCGAAATAGGGAATATCCAACTGTTTGGCGAGCGTGCGCAACTGCTCGATGGCCGCAGGCCGGTAGACGTCGGCCGGCGCCAGGTAGGGCTTCATTTTTTGTTTGCGCAGGTGCAGGGCGAGCTTTGCCGCTGTGGTGGTTTTGCCCGAGCCTTGCAACCCCACGAGCATTATCACCCCGGGCTGGCGGCCGCGCAGGTCCAGTCCCTGATTGGCGCCTCCCAGAAGCTCGATGAGCTCCTCGTGGACGATTTTTACCACCTGCTGACCAGGGGACAGGCTCTTGAGCACGTCCTGGCCCAGGCAGCGCTCGCGGACCCGATCGACGAAATCCTTAACCACCTTAAAATTGACGTCCGCCTCGAGCAGGGCGAGCCGAACCTCGCGTAACCCCTCTTGAACGTTATTTTCATCCAGTCGGGACTGGCCCCTGAATTTTTTGAATACGTCGTTCAAGCGGTCTGAAAGACTATCGAACATATCGCCCTCGTTGCCGGAGTGGAAAAGGAAGTATCAATAGATGCCCAGAGCCGCGAAGTCAAGCTGTGTTCGCGCCCAAAACAGAGGCAAACGCATCAATATTCCCTCCCATTGCATTTCCTGGCTTCCGACCGTAGCTATAGCCAAGAGCCGAAATAAAAGCGTATGCCACCTTGATTGCAACCAGGTCTCAGGTCTGCGGGCTCTGCGTGTCTGCCAGGTACGCTTCGACGCGGCGGCGCGTGGGCAGAAACGTGGAGTCGAAACGGGCGATAAGAGCGCGTGCCGTTACCATGTCTGTGCGCGCGATTGCGGTTTCAAGGTCCTGGGCCAGGAGTTGGCACGCGGACGCCCCCATGCACCCCAGGGAGGATTTCGCGGTATGCGCGCTGCGCTTGGCGGTTTCCAAATCCCCGGAATCCAGCGCGCTACTGCACGCGGCCAAGCGCATATCCACCTCGTTGAGCGAAATACGCAGAAATTGCGGAAGATCCTTTTCGTCTATCCCCAACCGGGCCACGACCGCCGGTGCGTTCCAGGCGCCCACGTCGGAATTGCTCGCCTCTTGCGCTACGGTTCCGTGCTGCGCAGCGTCGTCCGGAACGTAGGCCCCGGGCCGGTAACGCTGTAACATGTCCAACAGTTCGCGTTTCCGTATGGGTTTAACCAGGTAATCCGTACACCCGGCGGCCAGGGCCTTGGCCCGGTGTTCTGCGTAGGCGTAGGCCGTAAAAGCGATGATCGGCATTGCCGGCCGGCCACCTTCCTTTTCCCAGGCACGGATTTGCGCCGTGGCCTCGTATCCATCAACCAATGGCATAGCTATATCCATGAGTACAAGATCGTATTTGCCCTTGCATGCCATTTCGCAGGCTTCACGGCCGTTGACCGCCTCGTCCAGCTCGACCTGCTCTTCCTTGAGAAAGAGTCTCACAAGTTGACGGTTGGACGGCGTATCTTCGGCCAGAAGCATGCGCATCACCCGCAGTCCATGGGAGGGAGGAGGCAGGACAGGGTGCGCGGCAGCGCCATTTTTGGAGACTGGGGAAGGGTCTTGGGTCCGCGGCGCACGCAGGACTTCTTCAATGGCGTCGAGCAATGCTGCCGTGCGCGGCGGTTTGGCCAGCACGGCAGCGAGCCTGTACTGGGCGGACTTGGTCTCGAGCTCTGACAAGTCGGCGATGTCGCAGAGCAAGATGACGGGAATCGCGTCCTTGTAGGTGTTGTGGATGGAGGCCGCTATTTGGGAAGCGTGCATGCCGAGCATGCGCGACTCAAAGATCACGAGCTGTAATCCGGGGGTGCGATCGAGGAGTTCCAGTGCGGCAAATCCGCTAGCCGCGGTGGTGACGTTCATTTTCTGGCGCAGCAGAAGGTTTTCGAGACCTCTGCGCGTGGGGTGGTGGTCGTCTGCAACCAGAATTTTCGCTCCGGCCAAATCAGGGCGCGGGGCAAGTGCCGGGGCTGCGACTTCCAGTGGCAGGACAAAAGAAAAAGCAGCGCCCTCGCCGAGCGACGAGGCGCAGGCGATGGTTCCGCCCATGAGTTCCACGAGGCGTTTGCAGATGACCAGACCGAGTCCTGTACCGCTGTATTTGCGAGTGCTGGAGCCATCGATCTGGGAAAAACTATGAAAGAGTTTGGCTTGATCCTTGACGTCGATGCCGATGCCTGTGTCGCGGACCTCGAATTGAAAGAGGAATTTTTCGTTGCAGGGAGCGAGTGCGGTGGCGGAGACCAGCACCTCGCCTAGTTCGGTGAATTTAATGGCATTGCCGATGAGATTGACGAGCACCTGCCTGAGCCGCGTAGGGTCGCCCAGTACGCGCGAAGGGAGTCCGGGTTCTACCAGGCAGGCGATGTCCAAGCCCTTTTCCTGACTGCTTGCCGCTAGAAGCCGGCAGCAGTTTTCTACTTCCTCGCTTAGGTCGAATTCGACCTGTTCGAGAATGACTTGGCCATCTTCGATTCTGGAGATGTCGAGGATGTCGTTAACCAGCGCCAGAAGCAGCTCGGTGGCGTCGTTGACCTTGTGGACGTAGTCTCTTTGCACCGCGTCGAGCCTGGAATCGAGCAAAAGTTCGGCCATACCTAAAATGGAGTTTATAGGAGTACGAATATCATGGCTCATGTTAGCCAAGAACTCGCTTTTCACCTGGCTGGCCCGTTCAGCTTCCTTTTTAGAAATGCGCAGGCACCGATTCGCCTCTTCCAGTTCCGCTTTGCTCTTGAGCGCGTAAGTAATGTATCTGATAATGATCGTAAGTAACAGGGCCACAAAGGCGCCGTAGAAGTACAAAAAGATAGTGTCGCTAGAGTAGGAAAGACGCATCGACCCGACTTTTTGCTGGCCATAGTCAATGTCGTAAGACGCAAAATTACTTGAAAAGATGCCAACGGTGTCGAAGAAGCGATCACTCGCGCCGAGTCGGTGCGTAGATTCGAGCGCCACAAATGGTTTGCCTATATTGTTGAATATCGCCATGGCGCGTATCTGCTCGTTTCTGTCGAGAATGACCTTCAAATTTTCTAGGGCCCTTGCAGAGTCATCGGCGTAAAGGCATGGGCCGAGCATCTTCTTGTATTCGCTGATCTGCTCTTGGAGACTGTTTTCTTTGTATCTCGAACAGACCACGACAAAAACCACGAACAGCGCCGAGAACACGAATGGATTGAGCGAAGAGATTGTCTTAATTGTCGGCATGTATGTACCACGCGAACCTGAACCTGGCGATAACTTTAGCTTGGCGCCGTTTCATATTCCTTCAGGCGCGGCGCGCGATCTTCACAATCATCCAGTGCATGTGGACGCCCGTCAACGTCCGAAGGCGCTGGCAGGCGTCCAATTCACCCATAGTGCGCGTGGCGCCGTGCAGGCCAACGGCGCGCGGTCAGGAATACTCGGACGGCATGGAATTGTCGAAAGCCATGATCAATAACGGGACGACCGGGATAAAAATAATCATGATCACATAGAGAACCGGGCTTTTACCCAGCCGGACCGCGATCTTGGCCCAAACCACGCAAGTCACGATAATGTTCGCGATCGGCACCAGGAACCACAGCAAGTTCCAGCCCGACATGCCCGCGCAACGGAACATGAGGACCATGTTGTAAATCGGAATGCACCACTCGCCGAAGGTTCCAACCCCGAACTTATTGCCGATACGCGACAAAACCCAGGCGAACAAGAAATAGAAAAGCAGAAAAAAAACAAAAGCCATCAGAAAACTACCGCCCTCATCGCCCATGACCGTCCTCCTCGCGTTAGGGTTAACCTTGAACGTCCCCTGTCCTGGCCTGGCCTGGCAACTCCTAGTCCAGAACCCTTTATGCTTCAATGATAGCTCTTTTTCGGCGTAAGGGCAACCGCCAGCGCTGAAAAAGCCCGGGCAAGCGTATCAAAATTTTAATCTATACCTCCCCTTCCCTCTTCATCGCGCCACAAATAAATATATATTGACATGACCATCATATTCCACTACTCAATCCCAAAACAACGCCTGATGAGCATGAAATTGATTGAATTTACAAGCTTATTTATTTCCTATACAATCCTGACTGAGTCAAAGCTAAGTAATATTTATCTCTAGACATTTTCTAACTGGAGTGCCGCATGAGTCTGGACAGTCGTGGTGTCGTGAAGCGTTTCTGGGACTATTGCGGGTATTGTATCCAGCCATTAGCTTTGATCGTCGCTCTTGTTTGCGCAAGTCTTGCTGGTGCCTCCCCTGCAAACGCTGGCGCCGCGGCTTCTCTATCGCCTGTGAGCTACCAAAAAACCTATACCGTTGGCTGGTTGGGGTTGCTCTTGGCCTGGGATGGATTTGACGCGGACATCGCCCCTGGCACGCCCCAGGCGCAAGCGACCCTCACTGTCGTCAAGAACAACGACAAGCGCATTGTTGGCGGGGTGTTGATCTTCAACAATCGCACCTACGCGCTGCGCTCTGCGTTGAGTAGCGGCGCGTTTCAGGTCACGGTCGCGCTCGAAAAACGTAACTCCATCGTACTCGCGCTCGCCGGCGCGCGCGGCGCCGCGGTCACTCTCAGCGTCAAATCCCAAAACATCGCGCCCACGGCCACGCTCGCGGCCTCGCCCACATCCACTCTCTGCGGCGACCCCACAACGCTCGCCTGGACCACCACGCACGCCGACTCCGCGGCTATCACCGCCAACGTCGGCGCAGCGCCCGGCGCCGTGGCCACAAACGGCGCCACCACCGTCACCCCGGCCGAGTCCACGCTCTACACCCTCACGGCCACCGGCGCCGGCGGCCAGGTCGCGGCCAACGCGTTCGTCGCCGTCACCTGCCCCCAGCCCACGGTCGCCATCGCAGCCAACCCCGCGTCGATACTGGAAGGCGCGAGCGCCACGCTTACCTGGACCTCGACCTACGGCCGCAGCGCGCGCATCGAACAAACGCCGCCCGCGCCGGGCGGCTTGAGTCTCGACGTCGCGCCCAACGGCTCGCTCGACGTCGCGCCCAGCAACAGCACCAGCTACGTCATCACCGTCACCGGCGCCGGCGGCGCGGCCTCGGCCCAGGCCGCGGTCGCGGTCATCCACCCCGCGCCGACAGCCACGCTAACCGCCGCGCCCGCGTCCATCATTGCGGGCGGCCAGGCCACCCTCACCTGGACCAGCGCGCACGCGACCAGCATCGCGCTCGACTCCAGCCTGGGCAACGCGCTCGCGCCCTCCGGAGCGATCAGCGTCTCCCCTGGCCGCAGCACCACGTACACCCTCACCGCCGCAGGCCCAGGCGGCGCGACCACGGCGCAAGCCACGGTCACCGTCCACGCGCCCGTCGCGCCGCAACCCGTGAACTCCTTCGGCGCGCCCTATGAAGACCTC
>Ga0247840_10009595_pt1 | contig 12430 bp, 8 predicted proteins | sample LaCruzMarch2015__FD_192404 | JGI IMG/M metagenome (GOLD analysis project Ga0247840, IMG submission 192404) | Freshwater microbial communities from meromictic Lake La Cruz, Castile-La Mancha, Spain - LaCruzMarch2015_17m | ecosystem: Environmental > Aquatic > Freshwater > Lake | place: Spain...
TGGGGGCTGAGGCTCTCGACGGTGAAGGGACCGGCCACGCGGACCTTCTTCTTGTCGTCGTATGGCTTGTCGTAGAGGTATTCAAACTCGGCCTTGGCGGCGATGGATTTGTCGATCTCCTGCTGTCGGGCAATGCGTGCCTGCCACCACTCGATATGCAGTTTCTTTGCTGCATCCGGCCACTTGGCCTCGGCCTCACGCGGAATCTCCCACTCCTGCCAAGACTTATTGAGTGCTGCGTTCAGCTTCTCGCGCATTGGCTTCAGTTTGGTTTGCCACTGGTCCCAGATGACATCGACCTCCGCGTTCTTGGCAACAGAACTGAGCATAATGTGCGGCACTCGCTCATAGACAAAACCGTGGCGGATGTTGCCATGCACGGGCTGCGAACTCGGTGCGGTGCGGGTGACCTCAGCTTCCTTCATTTGACCGTCGCGGGAATCGGCAAGAAGGTAATACGGGTAGCGTGCACCCATGATGCGAGCACGAGCCAACGCCAAGGCAACGCGGGATGTGTCGATTGTGATCCATCGTCGACCCCACTGCTCGGCAACGGTGGCAGTGGTGCCAGAACCACAGGTCGGATCGAGAACGAGGTCACCTGGGTCAGTAGTCATGAGGATGCACCGTTGAATCACGGTCTGCGATGTCTGGACGACGTAAACTTTGTCCGCCATGAAGCTGGCACCAACATCGTCCCAGCGGTTGGTAATCTGGACCGCCGGGAAGTCATCTAGGTAACGAACATAACCAAGACGGCTTGTCGTAGCTTCCAAACGACCCGCTGCCATCAGCCGTGCCATACCTTGCTCATTCGTTTTCCAACGAACAGAAAGAGAGGGTTTGTGGATTTTTCCATCGAGTTCCACACCGAACCAAGACGCGGCTCCCTCTCCTTTATCGCGACCGGCGCTTTGCGAGGTTAGGTTGTCCAGTGAGTAGATTCGTAACTCGCCGGATTCGAGTCGAGAGTCACTGAGGACTTCATCGGTAAGAGATTGGCTCAGACCCGTAAGATCGCGGACCCTGTTGTAATTGGTTCCTCCCTTTTCGCCTGGTCGTTTGCGCTTTAGGGCTGCCCTGTATTTCACGCGCGACTTATCTTTGCAGAACCATAACAGGTAATCAGTCGTTTGGCCGAGGTGCTCTTCAGTTGAGCCGGAGGTTTTGGCGAAGCCGATAAGCGAGACGCAATTGTCCTCCCCGAACACCTCATCCATCAGCGCACGGACGCGGTGAACATTTTCATCGCCGATCTGCACGAAGATGGAGCCGGAATCTGTCAATAAATCTCGCGCCACCGTCAGCCGATCCCGAAGGTATGTCAGATAGCTGTGAATGCCATCGCGCCAGGTGTCACGGAAGGCTTTGACCTGCTCAGGCTCGCGGGTGATATGCGTGGCATTGCCATCCTTCACGTCTCGGCTGGTGGTGGACCACTGGAAGTTGCTGTTGAATTTGATGCCGTAGGGCGGATCGAAATAGACGCACTGGACCTTGCCCCGGAGTCCCTCGCGCTCGGCCAGGCTCGCCATGGTGAAAAGTGAGTCACCGAGAATCATGCGGTTCGACCAATTCTGATCGTGGGCATAAAACTCTGTCTTATCCGCGCCCTTGGGGATGCCGTTGAAGTCGGCAAAAAGATCGGGGGTGAGCATCCCGGCATCGTGCTGGCTCTCCCGTGTCTGGCGCAGAAGGTCATCAATGAGCGCCTTCGGGTGGACTTTCTCCTGGATGTAAAGCGGTGGAGCATTGACGACGAGATCACTCCAGTCCTGTTCATCCTTCCCCCGCCAAACGAGCTGGGGATCGAGATCCGTATTCCTAGTATACCTGACCTCGCGCGGATTCTCCTGCTCCTTTTGAAGAACAGATTGATGCTCGGCCGTGGGGATATTCTTCCGCTTGGCCTCCTCGTGCTTCAGCGTCTCGACGGTTTTGGTGGTGGGCTTTTTGGCCATGATTTTTCAGAAATATTTAACCGCAGAGAACGCAAAGAACGCAGAGAAGATGAATGGCGAAAAATCTTTGTGGTCTTTGCGATCTTTGTGGTTGATGCCGGATTTCCATGAGCCGTTTGAGCCCTTTATGAGCCTATTCGCGGTCCCGTGAGGAAGTCGCAGTGGAGGGTTTATGGCGGGTTTGTCCTGTTTATGTCCTGTTTCTATGAGCCGATTTTGATGCCCCATTTGCCCGTTTGATGCCCCTTGGCCAACCGCTCCCGGCGTGATCCGTGTCCCCATTGTCCCCATTATGTCCCCATTCGGTGGAGTCAGGTTCATGTCTCCATTGTCCCTTTTGTGTCCCTTTTCCTGGCCAAGACGTAGTGGACGCCCGGGCCACGGTGACCAATCTGCTCGACGATGCCTTTATCTTTTAGATCCATGAGGTCTCGTGTTGCCGTTTTCTTGGTGGTCTTGGCCAGCTCCTGATACTCGGGATTGGAAACGCGTCCGTTTGTTTTCAGAAAGGTTAGAGCAAGCAACTGCCGTTCGTTGAGATTCAGCCCGGCGAGTGCTTCCTCCGTGAGCCAGTCGCGCCAGATGGTGAGGACGAACGAACCGGCACGGATGGCAAATCCCGGTGTGGGCAGTCCGGCTTCGTGGCAAAGTTGGATCATCTTCTGGGTGCCTGAGCCCGCTTTTTCGATGTAGCGGGTCAGGTAGAGCGATTCGGCGACGAGCGGATTTGCCGGGATGCTCGGGTGATCTGTGCTCAGGTCGTCCAGCGTGAGGTTGCTGGGCAGGTTGCCGGGATTCCAGACTTCGAGCCGGTCGGAGAAGAGGCGGACTTCGACAGAGGCGTTGCTGTGGTAATCTCGGTGGGCGATGGCGTTGACAATGGCCTCGGCGACGGCATCGGGCGGGAGTTCGTAGGTGGCAGGGGCGGTGATGCTGTGCTCGCGTGTTCCAACGGCGCGGTTGATCTTCGCCAGGACGAAATCCCTCGCCTGGTCGGCCTGCTCGAAAAGATCACCGCCGTAAATCTGCTGCGAGGCGAACGGGCGGCGGTATTCGGTGCCGTGGCAGAAGACGCATTTGGTCTCGGCGGGACGGTGAAAGCACTGAGGCGATGAGCCAAAGAGGAGGATAGCGGCGTTGGTGGGCTTGCGTCCGTCGAGAAGATTCAAATGCCGCAGGAGGGCTTCGGTGGACGTGTCGGCTTTCAACGGAAACCCACGAGCACGGCGGGCGGTATCGAGAAACCAAGCAATGCGCTTGCGCGAAAGATCCGAGAAGGATGCCTTGTCGCAGGCCGAGGTGTCGAATGGGGCCAGCTTGAACGCCCCTCGCTGATCAAGGTAGTCCACCAGGCTGGCATAGACTTCGGCATTGAGAGATGGCATGTCGGCGACACGACGGCGAACAAGCTCCGCACTGGCACGCCGGATGAGATTTTTCATCCTGGCCGAACGGGTCTTATCTTCCTGCCCCCAGACAAAGATCAGTCGGGTGCGCCGCAGTTTTGTCGCATGGAGGTATTCCCGCTCGGTGGGTGAAAGTCCGTCGGCATCCTCGTGCCCGTATTCGTTGCCAAAAATCCCGATGTAGATGTCGCAGGCTTCAACCTCGGCGAGATACAGATCGTCGGCCCGCTGGTCTCGCGCAGGCAATTCCTCAAAAAGGAAGACGTCGGCCACGAACCGCTTTAGAAAAGCATCGCCGAGCAGAAACGCCTTCAAATCCCGGCGCTCGCTGTCGAATTCCTTCTGGACGCTGCTGATAAAAATTCTGAGGCGCGTGGCGGACATGGTGATCTATGCGCTCTTCGCGGTTAAGCCACTTGCCGTCGATATCATATGGTCGAACTGGCTTTCCACCTTGGCGGCAAAGTCGGCTTCGATTTCATAGACATCGCAGAATTCGGCGAAGACCCAGCGGCCTTGGGTGCCGAGGTGGTTCACTCCGGGAACCCAGTAGGTGCGCATGGTGGCGGCCTTTTCTTTCGCATCCTCGCCCCGGTAGCCTTTGATTTCGACGATCAGGTGCAGAAGGTCGTCATGCCCGTCGTCCACAAGGACAATGAAATCCGGCAGGTAGCGGCGCATCTCCGAACCGTAGCGGTAGGGGACCTCGAAGCCGAGGTTGTGATTTTTCACATATGAGCGGACCTTTGGGTGCGCTTCCGCCACGCGGCAGAATTCGGCCTCCCAGTCGCTGTCGAGGATGACCCAGTTGATGTGGCTGCGCTCCGGGTTGGTTTCCCACCGCAGGGTCTTCGACGTGTTGAACCGGACGTGCTTTGTGGAGCCTTTGGGATTGTAGGGATCGAGGAGCGCCTTGATGGGGCGGGTGTCCGAAAAGGCCGCCGTGATCCCGGCGGTGATCTTGTTGCAGGCCATGTCTGCCAACTGCTGATACATCAGCAAGGCGGGATACGTGTTGCCCTTGCAGAGGAGGCAGGTGTCGAGCCATTGCTTGGTGATGCGCTTGAGCTGGCCGAACAAGTGCATTTTCGGCTCTTCGCCGGGGTCCCGCCATTTCGTGTATAGCAGTCGCTGCGTGAGATGGAAAACCAGCGTGGGCTGACGCATGTCGCCGAGATGCTGGAGACTCATGTCTGCTGTCTCACCGATGATGCCAGAGTTCTGAGTCACTGAGGGACCGACAAGCTCGGGGCTGAGTTCGAGGGTGGAGTCTTCGTCGAACTTTGCTTCCAACCGCTCCTCCGGCAATTCGACCCGGTAACCTTCGACGCGCGGGAATGTGATTTCCAGATGGTCCCGCTCCGGCCGCATCGCCTTGACCTGTATGGTTTCGCGGGGTGGCTGTGGCGGGGATATCACCGGTTTGGCGGTGAAGTCGAATGGAATGCCGAAAACATCGGCATACTCCACATTGAAAAGCCCCTCTTCGTTCAGATCGTAGGACTGGCGGCGCAGGGCGCGACCGATGACCTGTTCGCAAAGAAGCTGGGTGCCGAATGCTCGGATGCCGAGAACGTGAGTCACGGTATTCGCATCCCACCCCTCGGTCAGCATGGACACGGAAACCACGCAACGGATGGATGCGCCAAGCTGGCCATGCTTGCCAACCGTATTCATGACCTCCCGGAGGAGTTCCTGATCCGTGAGATTTTCACCGGCACGGGAATCACCGGTCCGCTCGACGATCTCGCGACGAAAGCGCTCTATTTCATCGGCAGCCATGCTGCGGAAGTTGTCATCGAGAGCATCCCCGGATTCGAGCTGTTCGCTGTCGATGAGAAGCGTGTTCGGTCTCGCCAGCGGATTGCCATGCCCGTCGAAGTTGCGGAAGAGTTCGAGCCGGCCGCCAACGTGCGTGGTGGTCCCGTCTTCATGCTTCTGAACAAAGCCGGAGATGAAATCATAGACCAGCTTGGAGATGGCGGTGTTCTGGCAGACGATGATGAAGCACGGGGGCACCGAAATACCTGCTTCCTTCCAAAGATCGTAGGTCTTCACGTAATGCCCGTAGAGAGATTCGAGAGCGGTCTGCAACAGGACGGGCAGCTTGAGCGGATCCAAATCACCGGCTTTTGTGCGGCCCGCTTTGGGCAGAGTGACTTTCTGCTTTTTCAGGCTCTCCCACAGATCCCGGAACATCGGCATTTCACTGCCGGGGATATTTTCTGCGACAGGGACACGCGGGAGTTTCACGATGCCGCACTCGATGGCATCCATGAGCGAAAAATCGCTCATTGTCCAAGGGAACAAGGTGCCTTCGACGTAACCGGAGCCACTGAGGAAGAAGGGAGTTGCCGAGAGATCAAGGACACGCGTGATCCCGAGCTTCCGGTTCACCGCTTCAAGACCGGAGATCCACAGGCGGGCGGCTTCTTTGTTTTTCTCCGCTTCCTTTCTTTCGTCGCCCTTGAGGTCGTCGTCGTCTTCCTCGTCCAAACCGGCTTTTTCCCGGTAGCAGTGGTGGGCCTCATCGTTGATGGCCAGAATATTCTTCATGCCCATCAAATCCGACATGACCCGCTGGATCATCTGCCCCTCGGTCTCCAATGTCAGCGGAGCTTCACCTGTGCGCCCTTGGAGCAGTTGGCGTCCACCTTTGGAAATCTCCACCCTCTCCCGCAGCTTGAAAGCGTGATAATTCGTGATGACGATCTTGGCGCGGTTGACATCATCCAGCATGTCATTGGGAACCAACTCGCGGCTCGCATAATAGCTGTCAGGGTCGTTCGGCTGGAGAACACGAAGCCGGTCTTTGATGGTCAAACCTGGTGCCACGATCAGGAAACCTCGCGTGAAGTGGCTGCTGCTTGGACGGCGAACGGCATTGATCGTCTGCCAGGCGATGATCATGGCCATGACCGTTGTCTTGCCAGCGCCAGTCGCCAGCTTGAGGGCAAGACGCAGGATCTCGGGGTTGGCATCCCGGTTGACGCTCTCCAGATGCTCCAGTATCCGTTTGCCCGACTTTGACAGGGGTGCGACCTCCATCAGCCAGATGGCCGTTTCGATTGCCTCCACCTGGCAAAAAAATGGACGCACGCCGCTGAACGAGTAATGCCGCCAGTGCTGAAGAAGCCGCTGCGTCTCCGGCGTTACCTGCCATTGGCTGGGGTTCGGGAGACTCCGCCAAATGTCCACATGGGACCGCACCTCGTTGATGATCGAGGTTGGATCATACTGCTGGGCGGCCGTGGAGAGGCCCTTCCCCTCGTCAAAAACCATCTCTTTCTGATTCGCCGCACCCTTGCGCTTTTTCGGTTTGGGGATCGGCGTGATGAACTCCGCGCGGCGGCGGGTCTCGATGATCTGCTGGGTAGGCTGTCCAGAGGAATCCAACTCCCAGTGCCGGTGCGGGCACCCGTATGGAGAATTCAGGATCGGATGATCAAAAAATGGATTGGACATCAGCGTTGCTCAGAATGCCCGTTGGTCTGGAGGAAAAAGCGCATGGTATTGTGGGCAGGACATGGTGAAAAAATGCCGGTTTGTGCGACGGCTGGCGAGTGAAAATACTGTGCGCTTTCAGGCATATCTGCGCTTCACGAATATCACGCTGAAAAGACAAAGGCTGTCCTACCCCGGACATTTCCTGATATTTCTTCCGCCATGAACCGATCCCTCCTACCTGTCCTTGCCCTGGTCCTTGTCTCCTCTGCTTCCGCCATCGACAACCCCGCAAAACCCAACCACCCGGCCCTCGCCGGTAGGTATTCTCCGGCAGAAATCGACTCCGAGGTGCGCAAAGTGGCGGAATTTGCTGTCAAAACCCAGGCTGAGGCCACCGGAAGACCCATCCATCTCGTCAAAATCCTGAAAATAGAGCGTCAGGTCGTCGCTGGGTTGAATTACCGGCTGGAAATTGAAGTGGCTGACGGCAGCAACAATCTCAAAGCGTGCGCCGTGGTCTGGAAAAAACTCGACGGATCGCTGACCCTGACCTCATGGGAATGAACGTCAGTTCCTCCCGGATGTCAGATATTCCACCGACTGCCATCTGAACCCCGGCAGCGTGAATTCACTATGATCCTCCCCTTGATCGCCTTCGTCCTCCTCTCCCTGCTCGGACTTTCCTGCGTTGTTGCCCCGTTTGTCGGGCATACGCGGTGACCTTTTACTCTCAAGTTGTTCACCGCTGAGTCGGACACCTTGCTGTGAAGATAATTTGAACGACCGCCACCCGGATTGGTCAAATCTCTCGGTTAAGGCAGCAACACGGGCCGCTGGCGGATCAGTTTCTTTTTTTCCTGATCATCACGCCAACGGCTCGTTGCTTTTTTGGGGAGAGCTTGTTTTCCAGTGTTCAGGCATTCGGAATGCGAACACCTTGCTCACAAACCAGCAGGTGGTATCCATCACAGGGCTTCAGATGCCACTAACGCTTCAAATTCTCTAAAAACCTCGGACTGACGGGCGCTCAGGAATCGAACTACCCTGACATTCTCTAGCAATTTTTTTACGTAGCCGCGAGCAAGCGTCAGATTGAGCATATTCTGCCCGTAGTTTTCCTCGACTGCCTTGAAATCGTGTTCAAGGGTTTCCATTTCACTTTCCATGCGGGCAACTTCCTCGGGGGACATCGAGGACTTGATCTTCGATTTGTCGGGATGAATAAGCTGTTCTGCGGGCGTGCCCATCAACAACGCATCCGCGTATCCGTGGCTGAAATTGTTTACGCTGACCATCAGTTCGGCCATTTCAATTTGTCGGACAGGAGCCACTCGCCTGAGAACGGCGATGGCCTTCGGGCAAATAAACTTGTCCTTGAGAAGATCCACCGCCTCCGAATGAATACCGTCGAGAAGGTTCATGGACGAAAGAACCTGTTTAAGTTCGAGATTCAGTGCGGCAGCAATGCGCTCCGGATTCACCCCGTTCTTGACCGCCTTGACGATCATCTGGTGTTCCTGGATCGGAGACAATCGGCTGATCCGGGCATTGTAGGTATAGCACTCGTCGTCGGTTGAAACGAGACAATCGGCCTCCTTTTTTTTCATTCTTTTCAGGGCAAAATACCGCAAATGCCCCTCCAGAAGCCGGTAGGTTCCCTTCTTTGCATCGAGAGGATAAACGATCAGTTGCTCAATGACGCCAACCTCCTTCATGGAATGAAGGATCGTGCGGTAACGCCGAATATTGCTGTCCGGATCTTTAATCTGGTGAATCGGGAAAATACAATCCAACGGCAGCCGGATAATTTTCATCTCAAATCCAATCTTCGGTTTTTTCATGCGGCCTCCTTCAATTTTGCGTTAATTTTTTCGGAGAGATATTTTGGCATCGAGGCAAGTCCCTCGGCCCGCAACAGAGTCACGAAGTCGTCATCTACCAGCAGGTTTTTGAATGCGGTGACAACAAAGAGGAGCTTCGAGTCGCAAATTCGCGCTTTGCGAATCAATACCTTCTGGCGATGGCTTTCTCGTTTGTATGCGTTCACCAGCCCGTCCGCTGTGGTCGGCTTTTTCTGAGCTGACGTGTTTTTGGTGCCTTTGCCCAAATATCTGCGCTCTTGAATGAGCCTTTTGACCGCTCGAATGGATGCTTGGTTGAGCTGTTTGGATTCATACGCCTTGAGAAGCTCTTTTTGCATTTCGGGGCTATCGGTCTTGGCGATCTCAATGGCGACACCGACGGGTATGATTCCTTTGATCGCGGCAGAAAGAAGCCGCACCTCCCCGGCTTTGGTAAGCGCCAGATAGCCGCCGACCGTTACATCCGGAACATCCAGTTTTTTTCCGATTTCAACATTGGTGTATCCCTCCGTTTTAAGCCGCTCAATTTCCCTGATCAGACTCATTGTAACGGGAAATCGCCGCGCCATGTTTTCCACAAGACTGCGTAGCAAGCGGTCTTCTTTTGAGATTTCCACCACTTCGGCCGGAATATCGGGGAACCCCAGGAGGCGAAAGGCTTCGATCCTGCCCTGACCGCAGACCAGATCGTAACCAGCCTCCTCCCCATTTTTTACTGATCGCAGACTGACCTGGATCGGCTTTTTCAGCCCGAGATTTTTGATGCTTCGCACAATCTGCTCGAATTTCTTTTTCTCGCGGTGACGCGGGTTGATGATGCGAATCTGATCAATTGGGATCATTTTGATTTCTTTGCTCATGCTGCCTCCTCGATTTGCTTTCGTTCTGTCATGCCAAAAAAATGGTCCAGGGTTTCAAAGCGGTAGGCATCCAGATAGATGCCATTTACCTCGGCCATCCGCAGGCGGTCGTTCTCCCAGCACATGTCCAGGGCCGGCAGAAGGTAGTAATCGCGGATGCCCTCGTTGGTGGAATCCATGCGGACCGCAATCGTGATGTCCGGTTTGAGCCCCTCATCCAACCGAATGACCCACCGTGACGAACCTGCCGGGGTGCTTTGATGGCGGCACAACACGATGGAAACACGAATCTCTCCGTTGACGTGGAGCAAATTTGTATCGGTGTCGTAGAGGGCGAAGGCTCCCAATCCCTGAATCTGCTCAATGACGGATTTTATGATTTCCGGGTGTTGCAGCCTGAGCTTCCGGTTGGTTTCGATGAAGCTATAGTCAATTTGCGGGTCGTAGCCGATGAGCCGGTAGGCCGTCACCAAACTGCCAAACCGATGACGATACGCTGAGCTGGAGGGGAAGTCCTCGGTCTCATCAATCAAGATGCCGCAGAGGCGACCGTTCTTCTGAAGAACCTCCCGGAGTTTTTCCAACATTTCCTCGTCGCTGAGTTTCCTGCTGCGGGCAAGGATGATTTCCTGTGCGGCGAGAAACAGCTTCGGATCCACGATTTTCTCAAAAACCCCGTCTGCCCGAATCCATTTGTCTGGTGGATTGGCCACATGCTTCGCCTTCAGCTTGAACGATGTGCGGTGATAGACGTTGTTGCCGATGTATTTTTCATTCGTCAGGACTTCGTGAACCGTGGCACGAGTCCATGCCCGCTCGAAATCGGTGAGAACCCCCCGCTCATTCAATGACTGGGCGATTTCCATTTCGGTTTTGCCGTTCTTCACAAACGCCTGATACATCCACCGCACATTTTTGATTTCCGGAGATGGCCCCGGAACAAGAATCACCCGGTCTGTCTGAATGCTTTTGTGCTCGCCCATTTTCAGCATCGCCTTCTTTTCTCCGGATTGGTCGATGAGCATGCGGCGCAGACCATAGCCCGCCGTGCCTCCCTGTTTGTAGCCGAGCTGGATCAAACGGCACGCACCCTGGAAAACCTTTGTTGAAAGCTCACGGCTGTATTCGCCAGCCATCGAGCGCTTCATCGTTTTCACCATCGATGACCCAAGGCTGCCATCATTTTGGAATTGTTCGGCGCAGTAGTGGACGGAGATCCCGGCCCGTTTGCAGATGTATTCGTAATACGCGCTTTCATCCGCATCTTGGAATCGGCCCCACCGGCTCACATCGTATGCGAGGATGTGGAAATATCCGGTCTTCCCGTTTTGGACATCCGCGATCATTTTTGACAGAGAATCGCGCCCTTTGATGTTCAGGCCGCTTTTGCCCTCGTCTGAGTAAACCTTCACGATTTCCATGCCGTGGGTCCGGGCATACTCGCGAATGACATCCATCTGGTTGCTGGTGGAGTATTTCTGGTGTTCGGTCGACATCCGCACGTAAGCGGCGACACGGATCAGAGGCGGTGGTTCGGGCTCACTCATGGAAAAGTGGAGAAAGTGCGGGGAACCTCCGGGGTTGTCGGAAGCGTTGCCTGGCTGAGATCCCAACCCCGAAAGCCGCATGCCCGCATGGTGAGCACAGAGAACAAAACACATTGCCACTCATGGCTCGCCAAGAGTTCGCCTGGCTGAGTCGGAATCGCACCCGCAGGTTTTCACGGCGGCTGTTTCGGTGTTTCGGGCACACCTCCCCGGAAGCCCTCGTTGCTCCAGAAAAGTTCTGAGAGAATTTACGGTCTGCGGGAGCCCTCCCTTCAGAATCGGACTCCCTTGGCGGGTATCCCCGCGCCCCGGCGTTGGTCCATTTGGCAGTTCTCATTCAATGGAAGGCAGTTTTTCGCCCTTCGCGTCGAATGGAATAAACAAGTTGTGTGGTTGCGGTTACAACGATTGGCCCGTCTCATCCCTCCGCAGTTCGATTTTGGGAGACTGATGACAGCAATATCTGCCGAATGCCGTGATGCGAAAGACCCGAACCAGATGAACGGTGGCTCCGGGCAGTTCTCCCCATTTGGCCACGAAGAAGTGCCAAATATGTTTTGGCATTGGAGGAGATGGGCCAGAATGCTCCACCGTATTTTCCAAAAGCACGGGGAACCATGAGGTGAATCGTCTCCAGTAACGTGCGAGCAAAGGGCTCCAGCGAATCACATCGATCTCCATGCATTCGCCGGAGAAAAACTTCTGAACCGTCGAATTCCGCACGAGCCGGTAGGGCTGGGCGAAACTCGGCAACATGCTGACCGTCCTGCCGGATGCCCAGCAGAAGAATCTTCGAATCAGAAGAAACAAGATGTCGGCGTTTTGCGCTGCGGTGATCGAACGGGAGTAATATCCATGAGGCACCAAGCAGTCAGCCTGGCCACAATGGGGACAGATCAACGGAGGCGTCACTTTCCAGTGACATCCGCCAGCGATGTAAAATTCCGGGTCACCAGCGAACTGGAAAATGACCTGCACCGCTCCTCTTTATAGTGAATCAGGTATCCGTGATGCAACTCTCGCGTGGCACCCGAAAAAGAGCTGTGCGGAGATCACCGTGGAGTTGAACACCGTTCCTCTGCTGGTAATATATCTAGGAAGAAGAGGGGAGACGTTCCAAAAAGTGCAACAAAATAGCAACAGGAAGGTCTCTCTATGGTAAATCGGTATCCTTTTAAGGCGTTGGTTGTGGGTTCGAGTCCCACCCAACCCAAAATTCCGGCTCTCCACCAAACAATGGGGATGAGGGTCATTGTTGATGTTGATGGTTAACCGCACTGAGCGATGACGCGCAGGCGGTAGTTGTTGAAGTTTTTGAAGCCGTAAGCCCGGCGTTGAATGAGCTTC
>Ga0247840_10009597_pt1 | contig 12429 bp, 16 predicted proteins | sample LaCruzMarch2015__FD_192404 | JGI IMG/M metagenome (GOLD analysis project Ga0247840, IMG submission 192404) | Freshwater microbial communities from meromictic Lake La Cruz, Castile-La Mancha, Spain - LaCruzMarch2015_17m | ecosystem: Environmental > Aquatic > Freshwater > Lake | place: Spain...
GTTTCAGGGGCAACGCCAGTGGACCGACTACTGCCCGAACGGAGACTTTCTGGAGGCAATCCTGAACTCCTCCTTCGATTGGAATGGCCTCCGTGCGCCCTACATGGTGGCCACGGAAAACGACGCGCTCAATGGTGCCTCCATGCTCTTCGGGCATCTGCTTACCAACACAGCCCAGATTTTTGCCGACGTCCGGACGTATTGGAGCCCGGATGCGGTCAAACGCGTCACCGGCCACACCTTGGAAGGGAACGCTGCCTCTGGCATCCTGCATCTGATCAACTCTGGGCCTGCGGCGCTTGACGGCACCGGCCAACAATCCCGTGACGGGCAGCCAGTCATGAAGCCCTTCTGGGAAATTTCTGAAAAGGAAGTCGCCGCCTGCCTCCTGGCGACCACCTGGCATCCCTCGATCACCGAGTATTTCCCGGGGGGAGGCTGGTCCACCCGCTATCTGACCCGTGGAAACATGCCGGTGACCATGTTCCGCCTGAATCTGGTCAAAGGACTCGGCCCGGCTCTGCAAATAGCCGAAGGCCATACCGTTGATCTGCCCGAGGAAGTGCATAAAATCCTCGACGAGCGCACGAATCCGACATGGCCGACGACATGGTTTGCTCCCCGCCTGACTGGATCCGGCGCATTCCGGGACGTTTACGACGTCATGAATAACTGGGGCGCCAACCACGGAGCGATTTCGTATGGCCACATCGGCGGCGAGTTAATCACGCTGGCCTCGATGCTGAGGATCCCCGTCTACATGCACAATGTGCCCGAAGACCGGATTTTCCGCCCGAGCACATGGACGGCCTTCGGAACCCAGAACTTGGAAAGCGCGGATTTCCGGGCCTGCGAGGCACTCGGTCCTGTCTACTCCTGAACATCCAATCCCTATGAAGGTGACTTTCGACATCACCCGCATCGGCGGGCAACTCGGGCCGGTCAAATTCCGTCTCGGACGCCAAATCGTTGAGCCTTTCTCCACCGCTCCGTGGTGTGACAAACCCGGGGCGGACAAGCTCATTCCCCTGCTGCGCGAATTGCGGGGAGATTTCTTCTGTGCGCCGTTTGGTGACGGGCCGGCGTGGCAAGGCGAGACGCATCCCCCCCACGGCGAGCCCGCCAATGGCATATGGAAAGTGCTTTCCTCCAAACCCGGATGCCTTGTCGCTACATTGCGGACACGCGTCCGGCCCGGTAAGATCACCAAGATCATCGAGGCTCGCGAAGGCGAGACCAACCTTTACCAGACCCACCTACTGGAGGGGTTCCAAGGCGGAATGTGTCTTGGACACCACGCCATGCTCGACTTCACCCGCAACGGCACGGGCATCATCTCCACGAGCAAACTGCGACTCGCGCAGGTTCTACCGGCCCTGTTTGAAAACCCGGTACAAGGGGGCTACTCCTCGCTCAAGCAGGGCGCATGGTTCCGCCACCTCGACAGCGTGCCCATGGCCGACGGCGGGATGACCGATCTCACCCGCTACCCCGCCCGTGAAGGATTCGAGGACCTCGTCATGCTGCACCATCAGGATGCGGACGATTTCGCGTGGGCCGCCGTCGTTTTTCCAGACAAAAAGTTCGTCTGGTTCTCATTGAAAAATCCCGCGCATCTTGCCTCCACTGTGCTGTGGCACTCGAACGGCGGGCGCCATTACGCCCCCTGGAACGGACGCCATCGCGGTGTGCTCGGGGTCGAGGACGTCACCGCCTATTTCCACCTCGGACTCGCCGCATCGCTGGCGGACAATCCGTGGAAGAAAAAAGGCGTGCCCACGTCGATCGCCCTCACCCGAAGGAAAAGCACCCGCATCCCCTACATCATGGGCATCGTCCCGCTGGCCGCCGGTTTCGATTCCGTCCACTCTATCCAGCGCACGGCCACCGGCATCAGCCTCAAAGCTGCGAGCGGCGCGCACATCGATCACGCCGTCGATACCACGTTCATCCAATAACCCGCAAAATCCCGCCCGTGAGCACCACCATGAAAAAATACGCCGATTTCCTCCACAACATCAGCGGCAAAATCCTGCTCGGATGCGACGGCTTCGTTGACGAAACCTACGAGATTGTCGAAGTCAGGAAGAGCCAGAGCGAGTTTACGCCGATGAAGAAACTCAAACAGTTCGGCGAGTTGCTCGTTGAGCGCGCAGACGGCGGTGTGGGCGTGGAACTCGTGCCGAAGCGGCGTTGCGAGGGCGGGTTCGGCATCAACACGGGTCGGGTGGCCGCATGTTTGGGCCTGAAGCCCTGCCTGCCCGGCCTTTACGGTAGCCAGACAATCGACCCGGCTTATCATGAGTTCGAGGAGATCTGTGATCTGGTTTCTCTTGGCGACCCTGCGCTGACGATTGCTTTGGAGTTCAGCGACGGAAAGGTTTTGATGAGTAATCTTGAGGCGGTCTCCAGCCTGACTTGGGAAGACTTTAAAATGCACTTCGGAGAAGCGAAACTCAAAGAGCTGTTCTCCGGCGTCGATATTTTGGGGCTGGGCTATTGGTCGCTCACCGCAAACTTTGACGGTCTCTTCCAGGGATTTATGGAACAGTATGAAACAGGCGCTCCGCCACGCCGGATGTTCTTCGACTTCGCCGACATCAAGAAAAAGTCCAGCGAATCATTTATCAAAAGCCTGGAGCTGATCAAAACATTCAACAGCAGGATCCCCATGACGTTCAGCCTGAACGAACATGAGGTGTTGGAATTGTTTTCCAGGGTTGGGGTCGGGCGTCCGGAACTGAAGCCGACGGCGATCGCCTCAGCGTTGACCATCGCTCGGGAAAAGATCGGCTTCGATGAACTGGTTGTCCATACACCGGAGTTTGCAGCCGCATCCAGCGCGTCTGAAGGTGAGGCATTTGCCATCCAGGAGCGCCAAACAAATGTCGTCCGCCTGGCTGGTGCAGGAGACAGCTTCAACGGCGGATTCCTCTGCGCATCCCTCGGGGATCTGCCACTCAAAGAACGCCTCGTCATCGCCAACGCGGTGACCGCCTTCTTCGTCACCCGCGCCACCGCCCCCACCAAGGAAGAACTCCTTACTCAAATTGAAAAAGCATCGGACAACTGACCGCAGACTTCATAGTCTCGTCTCGCGGTCCCAACCCATCGGCGATTTGTGCAATTTGGTGCGGCTCCATGCTTCCATGGGGTGAAGTATTCGCAGGCATATCTATGGGGGATTTTGCCTGTTGGGACCGCACCATTTCTTTCAGTTCAGTTTGATGCTGTTCCTTTCGCTGCGCTGAAACACTCAGCTCGGCCCCCGAAGTTGTGGCGGGCGAACAGGGCTTGGAATTCACCGATGATCTCCTCAGCGGCAGCTTCCGGAATCATGTCGCCTTTGATCTTGAGCTCGAAGCTCTGCTTGAAGAACGCGGCTCCGTGATCCGCATCCCTCCGGGTCTGATGTCCCGCAAAAGGCGGCTGCGGAGGAAGTGCAGTCTGTCTCAACCGCCCCCCATCGGTTTCCGGAAAATCCAACAGCCCTGAAATTCTGGCGGAGGTAATATGGGAGGGAAAATGACAGCTCGATGGCGAACCCCTTTTACAGAAACTTTATGATCGCGTTTGCCCAAAGGGTAATCTTTCAATATGCAACGTATGCTTAAAGGAATCCACCCCGCCATCAGCCCAGAACTCCTGAAAGTCCTCGCCGAGATGGGGCATGGCGATGAGATCATTCTAGCCGACGCCCATTTCCCGGGTCACAGTCTCAATTCCCGCGTCCTGCGCGCCGACGGAATCCGGGTGACGACACTCATCGACGCACTGCTCCCGCTCTTCGAACTCGACAGCTACTCCGACCCGCTTGTCATGATGCAGCCTGTCGAAGGTGACCGACTCGATCCCGCCGTCGAGTCGGAATATATGCGCGCAGTCAAACGCTATGCCCCCGCTGCCAAGCCACCCGTGCGCATCGACCGCTTCGCGTTCTACGAACGCGCCAAGACAGCGTATGCCGTTGTCATGACTAGTGAGACAGCCAAATACGGGAATCTCCTTCTGAAGAAAGGCGTCACCCCAACTGAGTGACAGTTTTACGACTCTAAGCGAGTAGTCGGCCTTTTGCGCGAATCCCTTTCGATACCTGCCCATTCTGTGAACCCTGCCCGGCAGTAATCGGCTTTTGCGGAGAGGGGGACAGGTTGTTGTGGCGGTTCCGACCCTGAAACTGGATTTCAATCTTCTGCTAATCCGCTTTTCCGAGCTTCGTCTTCACGCTCGCAGCCACCGGCACGACCTTATCGATTCCCATGTTCTCCTCCGCCAAATACAGCGTGTGGCGGACAGTGTGGAATTCCTTCGTTGGCTTGAACACGGCCTTCGCGCTCAGGGCGGCCCCGGCGTTGTGTCGGGCGAACAGGGCTTGGAGTTCGCCAATGATCTCCTCGGCGGCGGCTTCCGGAATCAGGTCACCTTTGATCTTGATGTCGATCTGCATCAATCTCTGGACCATGTTGCTTTGATTCCCGGAAAACACTGCTACGATGAAGACGCCCACCGAAAACGATGACCACTACCGAGTCCTTTTCATCAAGGTATGCCGGTCCAAAAGCTTTTCACGTGATGACGAAGCCTATGGGACCAATTTGCAATCTGGACTGCTCCTACTGCTTTTATCTGGAGAAAGAAAAGCTTTTTCCTGCGGGACACAATTTCAAAATGACCGATGAGGTTCTGGAGAGCTACATCCGGCAATACATCGGCGCCCAGGACGCTTCGGAGGTGACTTTCGTATGGCAGGGCGGCGAGCCGACGCTCCTTGGCGCGAAATTTTTCTGCAAGGTCCTGGAGATGCAGGCACGCCATGCCAACGGAAAAAAGATCCACAATGCACTCCAGACCAACGGCACGCTGCTCACCGACGAGTGGTGCGCATTTTTCCGGGAGAACAACTTCTTGATCGGGCTGAGCATTGACGGAGCCGCACGGCTGCACAACGCCTACCGAGTGGACAAGAAGGGCGGTTCGACCTACGACGACGTGCTCGCTGGCCTGCGCCTCCTGAAAAAGCACGGCGTCGAGTTCAACACCCTCACGGTGGTGAACAGGAAAAACGTCCGACACGCATTGGAGGTGTATCGGTTTCTGCGTGATATCGGCTCCGGGTTCATTCAGTTTATTCCGCTGGTCGAGAGGCTCGCTGACAAGAACGCAAAGGCGCTTGGCTTCGATCTGGCCTTGCCTCCCAGGCTCGGGCAGGACGAGGAGATTTCCCGGCGGGTCACCGAGTGGAGCGTGCCAGCGAAGGAATACGGCGAATTTCTCTGCGCGATATTTGACGAGTGGGTCCAGCGGGACGTCGGCCGGGTATTTGTGCAGATCTTCGACGTGGCCCTCGGAAACTGGAGCGGCCATGGCGGGGGATTGTGCGTATTCAACCCGACCTGCGGGAGCGCTCTGGCGATGGAGCACAATGGCGACGTCTTTTCCTGCGACCATTACGTTTACCCGGACTACCATCTGGGCAACGTCATGAACACTTCCTTGGGCGACATGGCGGGCTCAGCATTTCAGAGAAGATTTGGACAGAGCAAGTCTGATAAACTCCCGGAGTATTGCCGGAACTGCGACGTGCGATTCGCCTGCCACGGCGAGTGCCCGAAACACCGTTTCATTCGCACCCCGGACGGAGAACCGGGCCTGAATTACCTCTGCGTGGCTTACAAACAATTTTTCCGACATGTGGACCCGTATATGAAAAAAATGACCGCAATGCTTCGTGCGGGGCGCGCACCGGCAGAGATCATGGCGCTCGTCCGCAAGAAGAAGTCAGGTATCTCCTGATACTTAAACGGCGAATGACCGATTGGCGGATTGGCGGATTTTGCTTTGTGCTATTCATCGCTTCCGCGTCCGAGCTTCGTCTTCACGCTCGCCGCGACCGGCCCGACGTTGACGCAGCGTTTGCCCAACCCCTGCGCCCTTGCAGGGTCCCGCTCTCGCGGAATCTGTCTCGCGCGCTCCCGCATTCTCGGCTGTCGATCTCCATGCTTTCCTCCGCCGAATTCAGCGTATGGCGGGCAGTGTGGAATTCCTTGGTCGGCTTGAACACGGCCTTAGCGCTGAGGGCAGTCTCCGCGTTGTGGCGGGCGAACAGGGCTTGGAGTTCGCCGATGATCTCCTCGGCAGCGGCTTCCGGGATCAGGTCGCCCTTGATCTTGAGCTCGAAGCTCTGTTTGAAGAACGAAGCTCCCTTCTCGCCGGTCACGCGCAGGATGGCGGCATCGTCGGTCGTGCCCCGGTAGGAATTTGAGAACCCGACCCGCACGAGCTTGTCACCGGCCTTGGCTTCGAGTGACGAGGCGACTGCCATCTGCCCGGAGTAGTGGGCGAAGTAGAACGGCTTCGCGATGGCGATCAACTCGTCCCTCTCAATCGCGAGACTGCCGTCCAAGGCTTCAAGTTGTTCGCTCTTTTCAAAGATGCCCTCGACAAGCATGGCCACCTGTCCGTCTGGATCGGGTAGCTCGGGATACGTCTTGGCGGCTTTCGCCGCTGGTGCCGTGGTTGCGATTCCCGCGAGGTTGATCCGCTTGAGCCCGGCTGCGGGAGCGACCGGGGCGGCAGTTGCTGTCGATGATTTGGTTTTCATACCGCCATTAGCCTCTGGCTGGCAGTGCGCGGGAATCCATCGCTGATGGGGGTGCTTGGAGGGGGTGGGCGGATTCGGGTTTTCAAATCCGAAACGGCCTGTCTATCATGCTGCCCCGCACAACATTCCCCGCCATGTCAAACCTCACCAAACGCGATCTTGTAATGCAGATCAGCAAGGAAACCGGAATCATTCAGGCGGAAGTTTTCGCGGTCATTCAGCAAACGCTCGACGCCATCACGACCGCACTTGCCTCCGGGCGGGACGTGGAACTGCGGAACTTCGGCGTATTCGAGGTCCGCCTGACAAAATCCCGCGTCGGCCGCAATCCGAAGAAGCCGGAGAAGGATGTGACGATCCCCGCCCGTGCGACCGTGAAGTTCAAAGCTGGAAAAATCATGCGCCAGCGCGTGCTCCTGCGGACCCAGGCACTCAGCAAAAAGCAGGCTTCAATTTACGAAGCGATGCTTGATGGCCGCCCTGCACTCCTCAGTGTCGCTGCAGAGTTGGACGGGATGCCGGACAGATGGAATCAGTAAATTGTGCCCTATCATTTTGGAGCCCCGAGTATTCAAATCTCTGGACCAGTTTACGCGAGCACCGCGGCATTCAGTTCATCAGCAAACTCGAGATACCGCAGAGTGTTGCTCCAGTTCTGATGTCCGAGAAGTCGAGCCATACGGGCGGGATCCATATTAACATACCTACCTGTCCACAAGCGCTTTGCAAAACTCTTTCGGAGGCTGTGGGTCCCAATCCGTTTTGTGTCAAGCCCCGCCCGCTCCGCGGCGTTCACGATAATGTCATACGCTTGCCGAGTTGAAAGCCGTTTTTGGCAGCCCTGTGCGTGAAATAGCGGCCATTCATGAAAAAGCGGGTGCCACATTCGTGAGGATTGGAGTAGTGCCCAAATGGCTTCACGAGCTTTTTCGTGAAGTGGCATGGTGCGAGACATCTTCTTTCCTTTCATGAACCCCTTCGCAACCTGGACCTCCTTAACAACCTCGGTTCCCGTCCAGATCTGATTAACCTGAATTGAGAGTAGTTCGGAAATCCGGAAGCCAGTATGCGACCCCAGCACGACAAGTGCCACATCGCGGGCGCGGTAGCGTCCGGTAAAGGCATCGATTAGTCTTACAACTTCTTCTTCGCTGAGCGGGCGGCATCCGGTGTAATTCATGCGGCAAGATACAAATGCTCACCAAAAGCGGCGGTATTCCTAGAAATCCGTTCGCAAAAATTGCGAAACCGCCACTTTTACCGAAAGTGGCGGAGATCTGGGGGAGAGTTTCAGCCAAACTGGAACTAGGGCTATGCTATCCTATGCTCTCAACAATCACCATTATTGTTTGCTGATTGTTAAGTATAAAAAATAATCTGCAGAAATATTTGCGCGATGCAAAATGCGTACGGTATTTTTAGTGCATGAAAAATCATCATCTAAATAACCGTCGTTTTGGAAATGCAAAAGCGTGGCAGCCTACAAGAAAGCCAGACTCCGCATACGGGCGAAACCAGCCAACGAGGCATACATCATTCACAGATCGCGCAAAAGAGCACTTCGCGCAGATTGCCGATCTCGAACCGACATTTAAAGATGTTGCGCTCACCGAGCCGCGCTATCCGTCTTGCGAGCTTGAGAGGGGGCGCCTATTCGGGGATGGTATCGAAGAGGCGAGGCTGATCATCGAAATGCTGCCGGCTCATCATGTCGAGCATTTCGAAATGCGCCACCGGTCGAACGAGTCAGTTGTCGTTGCCGAGGTTTGGAGGGTTTCAGAGGAGGCACTGGACTCGATAGCAGCCTGGAAGTTTTCAGCTGGAAATGATTGGGGTGGGCCCGTGGAAATAGAGCGTATCGAACCATTGAGTAGAACAGACAACGACGTCTGCACAGACCTCTTCGCCGCGCTACTTGCAAATATGACACCGGAATTTGCAACGGATAAGTTTGCCAGCGTAGTTCCGGTCAATGGAGCTTTGGGATTCCCCAGACGGTGGACGATCAAAGCTAGTTTTGAAAATGCAGAAGAGTTAATTTCCTGCCTGCCACGGGATCACATTCAGCAGATCAATTTGAGGCTCTCCGAAACGAAGGTTGTTTTGGCCAACGTAACCCAAATATCAAAGCAAGGCATACTCGCTTTGAAAGCATGGGAAAATGTGGATTATTCAACCGACTTTGAAATCGTCGCCGGGGAACTTCATTTTCTTCTGCAAGATGAGGAATAGTCATGGACCCGTGATGGCAAACGGTCTTTCGCTAGGATTGGTTGCCAAGCCAAGAATGCTCACTCAGCGCCACGAATTGACTGCGATATGGGCCTATGCGGCTCGCACGGTCTACTTTCTGAACCACATGACGCGAGCGTCCTCGTGGTCGATGACTTTTCCTTGAATTAGCTTCTCTTGATCATGCATGACCACGCGGATCGAAGCAGATTCATACTTGAATCGAAACGCCAGAATCAGCAGCGTATGAACGGCCTCTCTGGTTGTTTCCGAGACACGATCCATAACTGCTTTGGTCGAAAAGACGGCCAGTTTGTTCGACACCTCGGGTACTGAAATACAGAGAGCATCGAATAGCTTGCGTCGGGATAAGTCATCTATGGTTGAGAGAGTAAACGTGTAGGCGATGCCCGCGAGGTCATCCCAAAAGTCGCATTTTTCATGGGTTGACGCCGCATTGAGCCCGTCAAAGCTAATGTGAGAAGCCAGATTTCGTGCAGCGAGAGCTATCTCGTAGGAGAGCCTTCGTACTATGTCGAGGGAGGAATTATATAGTTTGGGGTACAGGTCAACGCGAGGTTTTGCCGCCGACCAATCCTCGACATCGAGTTGCACCCTTGCATCCAGGTCGTCGTGCCATTCGCGGGACAACCCTTCCAGGACAACGAGCGCATAGCTTTCCAGCCAGCGTAATGCGCACTGGGATGCGCTCGCTTCCGCGCAAAGTGTTGCGATCTGGTCCACCGCGAGGCTGGGAATTCCGGCGTCTGCTCGAATTGCTACGATGCGTTCAGCGATCTCATCTAGGGTTGGCGGCTCGATTAGAATCAATCTGTCGTTAAAGCGGTAAAGTAACTCCGGTGGAATAACATTTAGATCGCGGATCGCAGAGAGAAAAGCAGTGGGATCTGTATCTCCTCCGCCTTGCGTGCCTCCGAATCCGACCGACGCTTTCTCTTTGCAGCTTGTCCAAGTCTCCTGCCATGCGCCACATCCGATCCACATAAATTTACTGAGCGCTTCAATCTGTTCCTGTTTGAACCCCATTCGAAGCAATCGCGCGTCCTGGTCCAAAAGACAAAGCACCTCAATAAATATCCCGGTGCTCCAGTTTGCATCCAAGTGTACGGTGCGGAGCTTGTCGAGTTCTTCTATAACGATGACACCGCCCTCACTATGCTCACCAATCCAGGCAGCGAGGGCGTCTGCGGTATAATTGTCGCAGCGGGCTCCACGTATGATCCAGTTCGTCACTGACACAGAAAAGCACGGCAGGCCTTTGCGTGCAGCAAAATCGCGAACGCTGGCTGTCTTTCCTGCCCCGCTAGGTCCCACCAGGAGCGGAATCGGTCTCGTTTCCGTTGATCCAAGCCTTTCGACCCCACCACGCCTTATACGCCAGAAGAAATCAAGTCGCTCCGCTGCCCTTTTTTGTGACGCTGTAAGATTGAGTGTTTTACTCATATGATTGTCTTGATCAGGAATTATGCTGCCTCCGAAAATGTGTTTTCGACTTGGGCCTCTGCACTTTTTGAACGCCGTAGTGCTGTCCGGACAAGTTGCGCGTGAGCGGACACTTTCCCGAAAAGCTCCGTCAGAGTGGCCGCGAAATCTTCGTTATGGCACGAGTAGAGGACGTGGGTGGCTTCATGCGCCGCGGCAGCAAGAAGCAGGTGTGCGGTAGAAGGCGCTGAGACGCTGTATGCCCAGCGCCCAGCCTCATCAACCGGCCTCAAAAGCAGGGAATGGATCCCATCGCCGGAAACGCAGACTGTCCGAGCGGTCAGCTTTTCGATCTCGATCCGGCGTGCGCTTCGGCACTCGTCCATGATCGAACCCGACCGGGCAGCCAACTCTTCAAAGTGCCGGCCGGGGTCGTTCATGGGTTCACCTCGCTGCTCAGGAGGCGACTGTTATCGACGAAATACGAATATGGACGCCACTGCGAAAAGGCAGGCCCGCCCTCCTCATCCAGCACCAGGACGACGCGCACAGCGCCGACTGCAACTGAGTATGCGCTCGAGTTCAACATCGAGGGATCCTCTCTCATCAAATTCTCGATTTCCTGGTAGGCGTTGGTCGCAAAGTTGAGGTTAGCCACCTTCCGTGCAGATCCAAGGGATTGTAGGAGTTCGCGGAGTGTCTTGGTTTCTATGGCCATGCAGCAAGATACTTCCGGCAGCCTACGGGTCGCGATTCTCTGCCAGCATGATCAGCCCGCCGGCGATCATGAGGAGGCCCAGGCTTTCCTCGTTTTTGCCCTCTTCGAGCATGAACTGGAACTCTTCCCACATCCCCTGGGCAAACCCGTAACATTCTTCTCCGGCCAACAAATACCATCGGGCAAAGGCCATCCTGTCGGTTCTCAGAATCTCTTGAACAACCGCGAGCATCTCGGCATCCGAGATCGACGCCAGTGCGTCGGCAAGCCCATCCGCCGTCTCGGCAAGTGTGGCGAGCAGAAGGCATGACCATCGATATCCGTTGATTTTTGATTCCGTAAAAAGGTCGTGGTCCGTTCGCACCGGAAGCGTCATGAGCAATCCGGCCGCTGGATATTGCAAGATGATTTGTTGGCACCGCTCGGCGTAGCTCTTCCGTGCGTGAGTTAGCCGCGCTGCACGTTCGCGGACGCTGCGGACGTCATCGATGCTGATGGTGGAAAGGGCTGTGAACAATTTCATGATTCTTGATGCCTGCAATTTGTGGCGTTTCGTTGGTTTTCTTGGCTCGGCCATGTGACCATGAAGCTGCCTTGATGCCATGGGATGCGGGGCTCGACCGTTCCGGACCTGCGTGGCCACTTCAACGCTGCATTGCGGCGTCTTTCTGAAAATCGGGGATGAACCCTCTCAGCAGGTCTCATAATATAGCCTGATTCAGACAAGCCCCGCATCGCGGAATGAAAAAAATGGCGGATCAGATAAGCACGAGGTCGCAACTTCGCATCGAGCAGAATCACGATGACGGTTTCTTTGTCGGCCTCAAAATCCGGCTTGGTCTCGATGACGCTTGCCCAAAATTGGAAGATTCTCTCCGGAGAGTCGAGGATGCTTCGGCTCGCGCCGTAATCGTCGAGGGTTGGTTCGCCGACGCTCCTGAGGACAACTTTGAGCGGGATGTATTTCTTCATTGCTCTCCCTGGGCGTGAAGCATGGCTTCTTCGGCTGCTCGGATGAGATTTGGGCAGGCAGTCATCTCGGCCGTCAGCGCAGCCAGTCCATGGTTTTCGGCAATGCGGAAAATTTCAACCGCGAGGCGACTGGGCTCACCATCGCGCGCGAAGAAATCGCGGGTCTTTACGCGATTTCCAAAAAGTGCTGTCGCGCGTTTATGGACAAATATGATTCCGGACTTTGCCGCGAATGATGGCACAGCAATCCAATGGGTTTGCGCGGTGAGATTGATCATGGAAAAAATTGCGGATCGCGCTGATCGAGAGAATTTCATTTCGATAAAGATTGGTTAAAGCGTAAGCGGGCTGTATAGCACAGGTCGGTAGACCGGCTGGATTTTTGCATAACCGTCAGAACGCGGAGTTCTGAAGGTTCCAACGTTTACGCAGCGGCGGCGTATTGTTTCTGGGAAGCGGCGCG
>Ga0247840_10009598_pt1 | contig 12429 bp, 10 predicted proteins | sample LaCruzMarch2015__FD_192404 | JGI IMG/M metagenome (GOLD analysis project Ga0247840, IMG submission 192404) | Freshwater microbial communities from meromictic Lake La Cruz, Castile-La Mancha, Spain - LaCruzMarch2015_17m | ecosystem: Environmental > Aquatic > Freshwater > Lake | place: Spain...
TTTGAAATTTCCGTCGGAGAAATAAAAAATCTTCTGGATTCCGGCTTTCGCCGGAATGACGAATCTAAAGAAAACGAGTTTCAACTTCCGTTTTTAGGTTTAAGGGCTTTTTACGAGAGAATCAAACATCGCTCTTCATGAGAACGTCGTTAGAGGAAAACCCTGTAGGCGTTCCCGTTTTGCATTCGAATATTTTATTTCCATTCCTCCAGAAATCAATCCCTGACATGGCCACTCGAATCTGGTATCCATCTTCGTTGGACCGATAATCTCGTGTAGATCCTCCGCGAGCCCCCGCATTTTTATTATACCCAAAAAAATCAACCCGCCAGTCCTGATTGTAGGCGGACATAACATCCATCAGGGGATCTTGGACAGAACTGCGGAGATCGGCCTCAAACCGTTCCTTGATGGAAAATCGCGATGTTGTTGCCACACGTTTGATCACCGCCAACAGTGTCGCAAAAACCATCAGAAAGGCCACTAAAATAAACAACAGCACCGAACCTTTTTGTCTCATGGATAACCGCCTTGCCCCTCATTGAACCCAAAATCAAAAATCTCAACCTCTCGAGAGCACCCTCTCCGAAGGGAAAGAGAAACCGATGGAATAAGGAAAAGTTCAACTTTCGTTTTTAGGTTAATCGTTAGGAAATTTTTCCTTGGCGGCCATCAACTGAGGCGTGACCAGCCCCCTCACCACGTTGGGCGTTGAATCTTTGTTCATTTTGATCGTGATCTCGTAGCCCACCGTTGTAATCCATCGAGTTTCAAAAAATTCGTCTCCCCACGAACCAACCGAGTCGGGAATATTTTTCATTTCCTCTTCATTAAGCACTCTGTCGCCGTCCGCATCAATTTCCGCCGGCAACCACTCCAGCATGGGCGAGGGATACAGATTGATGTTCCCAAAGTATTCAAACTTCACATTTTCCACATGGTCAAACAGAACATTCTCCAAAAGGAAAGGGGCCTCGTTAAAAGAAAAGTGCCGTTCCAACGTCTTTTTTTCTCTATCGAAAACATAGAGACACCGCACGTCGCGGTTTCCATCGTTATCATCGTCATCGTCCTGCAAATCGTTCCCCTGCTTCCATCCCTCCTTGGGCCTACCGATGAGATCCCTCGCCGTCCGAACACGTCCATCTCCGTTGTAGCCCTCAAGTCCATCGCCGTCGTCATCGGGATCCCTTCGGTTTTGAACACCGTCTCCGTCCGGATCGGCCATGGGATCGAAAACGAGGGTACCCCGTCCGCCAAAACCAAACCGATCAAGAATAAAGACCATGCGGTCGGGGCCCGCAAAAACCACTTCGTTCATCTTTCGCGTGTCGTCGTTAAGAAACACCTGTCCGTTGAGGGCCTTCATCTGTGTCATGGATTTTTTGTCCACTGTGGCCTGCAATCGGGTCCCCGTACGAAACAGAACGGCCATAATGGGAACAACGATGGCTGTAACGGCCACGGCCACCACCATCTCCGTAAGAGTAAATCCCCTCTGATTTTTTATGTTCGTTCTCCTCTTTATTTTAGGCAACGGAACCTTTTTTTATTCTACCACCAAAACCCCCTATGTCAAGAAATAATTTCACAGATTTTGCCACTACTGTCCCAACGTTGATTTTTAAATTCAGCAAAAACACTTAACATTCAAAAGGTTTCTAAATAAAACGATCGTAATCGATTTGAAGTCTATGATACGATTAGGACATCTCACCTCAGGAGAATTGGCCTATGAATACCGGACAGACCCTCTTTGCTCAGCTGACAGATTTTCTTCCTTTGCACGAATTTCGCCAATGTGTTCGCCGGTATCGAGGCGATTACAAGATGAAAACCTTTTGCGGGGCTCTCGCCCGTTGGACCATTCACTGGATGGTCCAACCCTCCAGAACCGGCCACCCTCGCTTCATCCGCCATTCATGGGCAGGACGTGCCTTGAATGGCACGTTCTGCGGGTGCTCTTGCACCCAGGCCCAAGGCGGCTCTGACGGCTTGGGCGCTTCGGGTTGGCTTCAAATCCCTTCATGTTTTTAAATGGGGTGAGTAACGGGATTTGAACCCGCGACCTTCCGGGCCACAGCCGGACGCTCTAACCGCTGAGCTATACCCACCATAAACGGGATTCCGGTTCTCACCGGAACGGGCGGTATGAGTGAAACCTTACGAAAAAACAGAAACAAAAAGACTAAGATCTCGGAACATTATAGAAAATTTTGGGTTAGACCACCCAAGGTTTTTGGGCGAGGAGGGCGATCTCTTTCGAGGGAACGATGAGGCCCCGTTCGGCCCGGTACCAGACATAAAAGACAGCACCGACTTCTTTGATCACACCGGCGGTGGGAACGGCGAGGATCAGGCCCCAGAGACCACCGAGGTGGGCCCCGCAGAGGAGGGCAAAAACCACGGTCACGGGGTCTAAGTCCACACTGCGTTTCATAATAAGAGGCTGAAAAATGTAACTGTCCACGTAGTGCACCACCACAAAAACAAGGAGCACTTGCACCGGACCTGTTAAATTTGAAAATTGCAAAAACGCCGCGATCACGCCCAGAACGGCCCCCACCACGGGGCCCCCGTAGGGGACCACGTTTCCGACGCCGGCGGACAAACCCACCAAAAGAGCGTAGTTCAGGCCCACCCAATGGAGTCCAAGCGTTGAAAAAACGCCCACCAAAAGGGCTTCGGCTAAAATGCCTCGGGTGTAATTGCCCACCACTTGACCACCTTTGTTCAACAAATTAAGAAAACGTTCCACCCACAGGCCGGGGCAAGCGTCCAAACCCAGTTGAGCAATGCGGGGACCGGCCTGCAAAAAGAAAAAAGCCAAAAACGGGGCTAATAAAAGATTGACCAATAAATGGAAAAAAGACGCCATTAACGCTGGGGAGTGAAGGGCGATGTTTTGAAGTCGGTCTATACCGCCGGTGAAAAAATTCCCGAAATATTTTGACTCTCGAAGATGGGGCCAAGAGGTCTCCAGCAACACCTGAATTTGGCGAAGGGACGCCTCGGCTTGACGCATGTAACCAGGCCAATCGTCCCGCAAATTGGGTATTTCTTGCCACAGGGCTTTCAATCCAAAATAAACCAAAACCGTGACGACGGTCCCCAAAAGAAGGGTTAACAAAACAACGGCTTTCTCTCGACGGACGCCGTGCACTTCCAAATAAGCCACCGCGGGATTTAAAAGGTAGGCCATGATCATCCCCATCAGGAAAGGGGCCAACACCCCTCGAACCGTGTAAAAGAACCACGCCAACAACCCCAAAACGATGAACAACGTCGTCACGGGCAGAGTGGAAGAGCGGTGGGACGGATCGGAAGGGGAAAGGCTCATCGAACGAGTGGGGTTCCCAAGGACCGGCGCTCCCGACGCAGACGCGCGCTCAACAATCGCCCCAAGGCGTGCAGGATGGACACACCCGCTCGGGGCGATTGAAGACAAAGAGAGTCAAAGTGATCTTTGTAAAGAATGTGGAGACGGGTGGTTTCCACAGCTCGGCAGGTGGCGGAGCGAGGCAATTCGTCCAACAGAACCATCTCCCCAAAAAAATCGCCCTTTTCAAACCGGGCCACCACTTGGGGGGATTCGTCCACTTGAATCCGTCGAAGGATTTCCACTTGACCGTCCGCCACCACGAAAAAAGCTCGTCCCAGATGCCCCTCTTGAAAAACAATTTCACCGGGACCGTAGGATTTTTCCATGGTTTTTTTGACCAGTGTCGCGAGGTCTCTTGTGGACAAATCTTTAAAGAGCAGAACGGTTCTAAAAAATCGGAGTTTTTTACGGAACCCGGAATCTCCGAAAACACGGTCGGCCGACGCCCAAACCTTCGTCAACCAAAGAGGGACACGGGATTCGGAGAAATCGGCGGACGCGGGGCTTGTTTCTGTCATAGGCCGAAAGCCGTTTTAACGGTCATCCTCTTTGGGCGGTTTAGAAAACCGGTTGGTGATCAGACGAAACAAACTGTAAACGACCCCAGCCCCCAAAACCGTTTTTTTTCCCACCAAGCTCGCAAGCCCCACAACGATCTGACCCAAATCCCCTGCTTTTTCCCCCACGCGGTTAAGGTGCTCCTCCAACCGAATCAGAAGAAACTCGGTGGCGCGAGCCGTCCGTCGCAATTGAATCAAAACCATCACCAGAGCGGTCACCGCCACCCCAATAGCCACCACGACAATCGTTAACAAAACAGCGATGTATACTTCCACGGTCATAAGTGTTCCTCCTTGAAACAGTATAACCCCCAAACCCAACGCGGTCAAGGGGAAAAGACTATAATAAAAAAACACCCCCAAAAAGGAGACGAACCATGAACCGATACGTTTTAACCGTTGGCCTTCTTATGTGCAGTAATGTGTTTATGACATTCGCTTGGTACGGTCATTTAAAAAACATGGGACACAAACCGTGGGTGGTGGCGGCCCTGGTGAGTTGGGGAATAGCCCTGATTGAATATTTGTTTCAAGTACCAGCCAACCGCATCGGGCACCACGTGATGAGCGTGGGGCAATTAAAAATTATCCAAGAAATTATCACTCTCACGATTTTCGTGCCCTTCTCTGTTTTTTACCTCAAAGAAAAGATACCACTGGATTATGTGTGGGCGGGGTTGTGCCTTTTGGGAGCTGTTTTTTTTCTCTTTCGATCGCGCCTGTTTGGGTAGGTCCTCTTGCAAAAAATGAAACCAGGGTGTATAAACGAGGGACCCCATGCGAGGGATCCTTCAATTAGGAGAAATAAATGACACCCATGGCACCGGCTTCGTTTGGAGATTTAACAGAAAGCATCAAACGGAATTTATTAACTCACAGCGGACGCACCCCGGAATTTGCGTGCAAAAACGACTGGTACCAAGCCTTGGCCTTCAGCGTCCGAGAACGCGTGTATGCGACCATGGATTACGTGATGGATCGTTTGCGAAATCCCGACACACGCTTGGTGGCTTATCTCTCGGCGGAATTTTTGTTGGGTCCCCACCTGCGCAACCACATCGTTAATTTGGGCCTTCGGGAAGAAGTGGAAAAAGCCCTCGCCCATTTAGGTTTGAGTTTTGATGACATCATGGATCAGGAAGAAGAACCGGGACTGGGGAACGGCGGATTGGGCCGATTGGCGGCGTGCTATCTGGATTCCATGGCCACGTTGGGTATTCCAGCCAAGGGATACGGGATTCGCTACGAGTTTGGCATTTTTGATCAAGTGATCCGCGACGGGGCCCAAGTGGAAAGAACCGACAAATGGCTGAAGTACGGCAACCCGTGGGAAATTCAACATTCGGACATCGTGTTCCCCGTGGGGTTTGGCGGACGCACGGAAACCCATCTGGGCGAAGACGGACGTTTGCGGGCGATTTGGCACCCGGAATGGGTGGTGAACGGCATGGCCTGCGACACCCCCATCACGGGCTACCGATCGAAAAGCGCCACCCTGCTCCGCTTGTGGAAAGCCGAGGCGGTGGAATCCTTTGACTTTTCCGCCTTCAACAGCGGGGATTACGAACGGGCGGTTCACGACAAGGTGTCTTCGGAAAATATTTCAAAAGTCCTTTACCCCAACGACGACGCCCCCCAAGGAAAACGGCTTCGCTTGGAGCAACAATATTTTTTTGTTTCGTGCACCCTTCAAGATTTGTTGCGGGTGAATCTCACCTTAAAAAACCCTCTCACACAATTCCATAAAAAGTTCACCGCCCAGCTAAACGACACGCACCCGTCCGTGGCGGTCTCCGAATTGATGCGTCTGTTGTTGGACGTGCACGGGTTGGAATGGGAAGAAGCGTGGGACATCACCCGACAAACGTTCAATTACACCAACCACACGCTGTTGCCGGAAGCCCTGGAAAAATGGTCCGTGGAACTGTTCGGTTCTTTGTTGCCCCGCCATTTGGAAATCATTTACGAAATAAACAAACGCTTCTTGGAGGAGGTGCGTCGCCTTCGTCCTCACGATGAGGCGTTGATTCAGCGGGTGTCGCTTATTGACGAATCGGGTGAACGCTACGTCCGGATGGCCCATCTGGCGGCTGTGGGAAGTCACGCCATTAACGGCGTCGCCCGGGAACACACGGAACTGCTCAAACAAGATGTGATGCGGGACTTTCACGCCCTGTACCCTCACAAAATAGTGAACATCACCAACGGCGTCACCCCCCGGCGGTTTCTGGCCTCGTGCAACCCGGGACTGGCTCGACTTATTTCCGAAGCGGTGGGAGACGACTGGATCCTTCGTTGTGAAGAAATTTTACCGGGGCTGGCCCGGTTTGCGGACGATGTGGCTTTTCAAGAAAAATGGCGGTCCGTAAAATCCGTGAATAAAGCCCGACTGGCCAAACTCATCCACGAACGGACCGAAATCACCGTGAACCCCGACAGCCTTTTTGATGTTCAAGTCAAACGTATTCACGAGTACAAGAGGCAACATTTGAACATTCTCCACGTGATTCGACGGTATCTTGATTTAAAAGACAACCCGAAAAGCGTGCCCACCCCCCGAACGTTCATATTCGGGGGCAAGGCCGCCCCGGGTTATTTCATGGCCAAACTCATGATCCGGTTCATCACGGCGGTGGGCAAAACGGTCAACAGAGATCCCCTGACGAAGGATTTCTTTCGTGTGGTGTTCTTTCCGGATTTCAACGTAAAGAACGGAGAATTCATCTACCCCGCCGCCGAATTGTCTGAACAAATTTCCCAAGCCGGGAAAGAAGCCTCGGGCACAGGCAATATGAAATTCACCATGAACGGGGCACTGACCATCGGAACCTTGGATGGAGCGAACGTGGAAATACGCGAAGCCGTGGGGAAAGAAAATTTTTTCTTGTTTGGAAAAACCATTCCAGAAGTTCAACAACTCTGGCGAGAAGGGTACAACCCCCGTCGCCACTACGAAGCCAACCCTCGGTTGGCCGAGGTGTTGGATTTGGTGTCCTCGGGTTTTTTCTCTCCTAAGGAACGGGGCCTCTTTCGTCCTTTGGTGGACGCCCTGCTTTACCACGACACCTACATGCTTTTGGCCGATTTCCCCTCTTACATCAGTGCCCAAGAAGAGGTGGACCGCACCTACCGCCACGCCAAGAACTGGGCCCGTCAATCCATCCTGAACGTGGCCGGAAGCGGTCATTTTTCATCGGACCGCTCCATCCGCGACTACGCCCGATTGATTTGGAGCTGACGGTGAAACGATGGGCTCTGTTTTTTCTGATGGGTTTGCCACTCTCCACCATGGCCTCCATCAGGAGCACAGGGGACGGACAATACGTCTTAATGGACGACGACGCGGTGGCTGGGTTCGTCACCCACGCCGTGGACAACGCGGACGAAAGTCAAACCGCTGTGTTGTACGCGGGACTCTTTCCCATGGAATTGCCTTTTGCCGTTCGAGCAGACAACGGGGACAAACATCAAGGGGGCCTGATCGAATCTCTGTTCGTTCCCACGCCACCGCAAACGATCCAGACCATCACAGTCTCCTCCAACACAATCCACCTCCGCTGGGACAGCGGGTTCATGGGACTAAAACGAGGGCAGACAACCAGCGATTATCAAATTCGTTTTTCCACGGCGGCCCCCATTCTCGAAGAAACCTTTGACACGCTCGCTCCGGCCCCAGGGGCCATCCACTTCACAGACAACCAATGGGAAACAATCTTGGACAATCTTCAATACAACACCATCCACCGCATCGCGGTTAAGGCTCTGGACAACTCCGTCCATCTTAAAAATCGATCTTTTTTGTCTCAAACCACGGTGTGCACCTTAGGACCAACCCCCACGAACATCGCGGGTGTTTTTTCACCCGAGATGACAGCCCAAAACCAGCTTCAGTTCCGAATGAACACCAACAACCCCTTGGGGCACACCCTCACCTACGCGTATGGCATCACCAGCGCGCTCGATGACAACAACGCCCCGGACTACAGCCCGGAGCACACAGCCACCGGCACCTTCACCACCCACGCCACCGACTTTTATACGTCCGATCCTATTTTTATTGGAGACATCGGCGGGGTTTTGACCACTTATCATCTCCGGTTAACCGTTCAAAATTTGGACAGCGTGTGGGCCCCTTATGAAGAAACAACCATGACTTTTAACAACACGAAACCCTCCCTTTTGGCCGTGGATTTAGAAGAAGTTTTTGAATCGAGTGCCGTTGTTCGATGGAACGCCGCGGGGGTCTCCCCGGGAACAACGTTCGATGTGGAAACGTCCACAGACAACGGGGTGTCGTGGGAAACGAAATCGCCTCCTTACGCGGTGGGATCCTCATCGCACGCTCTTGTGGGGTTGGAAGGAGATCAAATTTACAAAGTCCGTCTTCAGGTGGAAACGGCGTCCCACGTCTCTTTAGGCCCCACCGCGGTTTACTCTTTCACCACAAAACCCGTGCCCCCCGGGGCCAGCGAATTGAGTGCCACGGTGGGAGACTCCACAGGCACGGTCACGCTGGCCTGGGAATCGGTGGGGGACAACGGCCAAACAGGGCTATTAACGGGGACCTACCGTATTCAATATTCCACCAACCCAGACACCGCGTGGGATCCCACCGAAACCCCCGTGGGGGCCACCACCTTGGAGATCACCGCCGATCACGTGACGCCTAGAGCACGGCAAACCATCACCTTCCCCGTCCCCAGCGAAGAAAACTATTACGCCGTTCTCTACACCAAAGACGAAATCGGAACGGTTTCCCCCCTCTCCAACGTGGCACAGTCTTACCCCTCTTTTCGAACCATTCAAATCACCCTAGACAATGATCTTTTTGGGCCCTTAGCGATGGGTCAAAGTTCCATAAGTCAACAAGCGGTGACCATCACCAACGAAGGGACAGTGCCCACCACCTACCAAATAAAAGCCGAAATTTCCAGCGAGGGAAGCGAACAGCCTTGGGTGTTGGGGAGCACCTTACCAACCATTTATAACACACCGGTTCTTATGGCGGTGTTCCACAACACAGCCCCCACCATCGAACAGTTTGGGGTGGAAGATATTTTAGGGGATTTTCAAAGAAGCAACGGATCCCGTTACAGCGTGGACGGAACCCAAACCGGGGAAAACGTCCCCCCGGGTGAAACCAGAACCCTTTGGTTGAGGATAGACATGCCATCCACGGCTTATAAAGACCAACCGCTTATCGTTACTTTGAGCGTGACAGCGGGACCTTAGTTGAATTCTTAAAAAAAATCCCCCCGCACCCCCCTTTCTTCGTAAAGGGGGGAAAAGACTGGTTTCCCAAGCGTGTTCCCCCCCTTTGAAAAAGGGGGGATAGGGGGGATTTGCCGTAAATTTCTTAGAAGTGGCCAGCCCCCACTTTCTTTCTAACAAAAAGGAGATCACACGATGATAAGAACCTCACAATTCTCTAAACTTATTGCCAGATTTTTGGTGGTGGTGTATTTTTTCCCCTTGGGCCTGAACGCCGCGTCCCCTTTGGTGATTTCCTACCAAGGGAAACTGGCCAACAGCGCGGGGGTCCCCCTCGAAGGCACCGTTCAAAGCGTCACCTTCAAACTGTACGATGGATCCAACGTCTTGCTCCAAACCCTCAACAAGTCCGTTACCTTCCGCAATGGGGTGTTCAACGTTTTGTTGGACGTGGACCCTCAAACACTCCAAACCCATTCGGACGTTTATTTGGAAATGATTTATAACGGAAACGCTTTTTCGCCAAGACAAAAACTGGTCGCTGTCCCCTACGCCTTGGCCGTGGCCACCAACAGCGTGGGGACGGCGGAGTTGCAAGCCAACGCGGTGACGGACGAAAAAATTGTCACCCTGACCGCCGGCAAACTCACGGGCACCGTGGACACCGCCCGGCTGGATGTTAGCAGTGTGACGGTTCAGGGAAACACCTTTAACGGAGCCGATCAACTGCTGAAACTAAACTCCGACGGAAAACTACCGGCACTGGACGGATCAAATCTCACCAACATGGCCGAAGCCGACTTGACCCCCTACGCAAAACTGTCCGGCAGAACGCCCGGGCAAACGTTGATCGGCGGATGGGGGGTGACGGACGCGTTAACCCTTCAAGGCACTTCTGGGAACGGGACATTGACTTCCCCCGCCATCAATTTTAAGGTGGGAAACAACGGAGCCACGAACGCCGTGGCGGTAATGAACAATGGGAATGTGGGGATAAACACCACTTCCCCATCCGCGAGACTCGACATTCAAGGGGTAGGAACCACAACAGGTGTTTCTCTCCAAACAAAAAACAGTGGCGGTAATGTAACGTTTAGTGTTTTAGACAATGGGACTCTAAGTATTGGAACGACAAATTCTCGAGGGTTTTTAAATGTGTATGGGACTGCGGGGCCAAAAGGTGATTTTAATGGTTATTCGGGTTCATACAATGGAACGAGCCCAAAGGGCGTTGCCATGGAAGCAAACTTTGAGCGACCTATATCTGGCGGAGTTAGTGGATCTACATTCAAAGGCGGTGTGTCGCTTGGTCCTGGGACACAAATTTATTCTGTAAACCCAAACCCCAATGGAAGTGTGGCTTATGGAGACATCCGATTTGCACAAACGTATTGGGAAACGGACCATTTAGTAAACAAAGATTCTCTTGTTATAACAAGTGGAACTGATAATTATAGCACCGGTAAGGTCGGCATCGGCCTCAGTAGCCCCGTTGCTAAACTGGACATCAAAGGCACAGGCACCGGGGGCAACGTCTCATTGCGAACCCAGGACAGTGGGGGGAACGTAAAATTTAGTGTGTTGGACAATGGGAACGTGGGGATTGGGAACGCGAGTCCCGTGGAGAAATTGGAGGTGGCGGGGAACATTAAGGCGACGGGGACGATTGAAACCACGGGGGACACGGTGAAAATTACCACCACCAAAACACCGTCCTCGGCGACGGCCACAGGGACCACGGGGCAGATGTGTTGGGATGGAGATTATGTGTATGTGTGCGTGGCGCCGAACACTTGGAAAAGGTCGGCGTTGACGTCGTGGTAAGGAACCGTTTCCGTTTTTAGGGTTCTATCTCGTCAAGGATGAGGCTTTCGGCTGGGATAAAGGTCACGGTCAATGGGCCGAAACGTTTTTCGTATTTCCGTTTGACATCTGGAGCGGTCACAAAGTTTTGGCCAGCTGGGTGGAGGGCCCGAAACACAAGCATCCCCGCGGGAGTGAACGCTTCGGAGGTCCATTGGCACTCCACCAAGCTGGTGGCTCCCCGATCACGAGGAAGAACAAAATCCACTTCGTGCCCCGCCTTGTCCCTCCAAAAATAGACAGGGCGGGATCCCGGACGGGACGACAACAGATCCAAGACAAGGTGCTCCCAAAGTTTTCCACAATCCTCTTCCCGTAAATCGCCCCACCCGTTCACGTAACGGACAAAACCCGTATCGAATCCATAAACCTTCGGACGATGCAAAATTTCTTGGCGACCTCCCCCATGAAACGGACGAAGAACCCGCACCGTCTGTGTGGTCTGAAAAATTTCGAGATAATTCAGCACCGTCGGCCGGCTTAAATTCGCCGCACGCCCCAAGGACGCAAAATCCGCCAATCCTCCGCTTTGACGGAATAGACATTCAAGCAAGAGCAGAAACCCATGCCGTTTCTCGACACGAAAAAGCTCCTGAATATCCCTTGCGTAGTAAGAGTCCATCCATTCCGCGTAAAATTCCTCGTCGCGGTCTTTGGCCAGAAGCGCCGGCGGAAGCCCCCCCCGAAACAGTCGCTCCCGGAGAGACCGAATTCCGAACGCCTCCAATTCCGTCAATAAAATAGGCGGAAGTGTCATCGTGCGTTTTCGCCCGGTGAGCGTGTCTCGAAACTTTCTACCGGCGGCCAGAGTGGAAGACCCCGTGGCCAGTATTCTAAGACGCGGAAAAACATCCGCGGCGATTTTTAATACACGGGCCGGATCCGGCAATTGGTGGATTTCATCGAACACAACCACCGGCTCTTGAACTTCCCGAAAAAAACTTTCGGGATCCACCAAAGATCGTGCGTTCCCCGGCAAGTCACAATTGACGTAAAGAGCGTCAGGCACCTCCCGGGACAGGGTGGTCTTCCCTACCCGTCTTACCCCAGCCAACCACACAACGGGGGCGTGACGCCAGAGAAACTGAATTCGTTCCAACCAAAAGGGCCTATTAATCATAAGAACTATATATTACATTTGGTCGTGCTATTTGTAAAGTCTGTTTTTTAAGCGTTAATCCTAAAAACGGAAGTTGAACCCTTCTGAAAACAAGGCAAAACATTGATGAGATTACATTTTAGTGTTGATTGATCGACAAAAAAAACTCACCCAATGGGTGAATTTAAAAAAAGCCTTTCATGTTCGTCATCCCGAACTCTATGACCTTGTCAACTATTTTTTAAGATCATAGGGTTCACCGACATGAAGTTGTCAATAAATGGGGTTCGTGAATTAACAACGGCACAGATCAC
>Ga0247840_10009599_pt1 | contig 12427 bp, 11 predicted proteins | sample LaCruzMarch2015__FD_192404 | JGI IMG/M metagenome (GOLD analysis project Ga0247840, IMG submission 192404) | Freshwater microbial communities from meromictic Lake La Cruz, Castile-La Mancha, Spain - LaCruzMarch2015_17m | ecosystem: Environmental > Aquatic > Freshwater > Lake | place: Spain...
CTGATGCGAGAAGCACTCGACTTGATTCGCCAGCGATGGGGCGAGTTTTCCCGGCAGGGCGGCACGACCATTTGGGAAACGTGGGATCAGGAAACCGGTTCACTTTCACATGGCTGGGGTTGCGCACCGGTGTTTGTTCTCGGCCAATACGTGCTCGGCGTCGTGCCAGGTGATGACCCCTCCGCCGACTACTTCATACTGCCCCAGCGCGGCGACCTAGCTTGGGCGCGAGGGCGCATCCCCACGCCCAAGGGACTCATTGACGTCGCCTGGCAATTCGATGGCCGGTGGCAACTCGATGTCACGCTGCCACCCAACTGCACGGCGTGGGTGGGGCTTCCAATCAGCCCCGGAGAACATCCGCTGGACGACAGAGAGCCGGTTACGGCCACGAGGTGCATCGAGCGCTACGGCGCCAACTATCAAGCCGTCCTTCTCCGCAGCGGCACGCATTGCCTCTCGGTGGGAGGCAGCATACCAGATGAGATCCAGCGCGAATGAATGTTACACATGTCAGAAGCCTCAAACAACTGGATGCAAACTTTCAACACAACGAAGGCAGGAGTGATTTGGAATGGGTGGATGCCTTTGATGAGCGGATCGAAATTCAAGGGTTGGGCTGGCCGTTAGAAAATCGAGCGGAGCGTCATTTCAGACGCCTGCCAGAGCGCTTGGTGAGCGGCTTTTCGGACGGTGTCCAGATCATCTCGCGATGCCCGGCAGGAGCATGTCTTTCCTTTGTCTCCAATTCGCCGGACATTTCTGTCCGCATCGTGCTGGCCGATTGTGAATGGGTTGAACATATGCCTGCGACTGGCATGGCCGGGGTAGAGTTATTTATTCGTGAGGGAAGCCGATGGTATGCGGCGGCCGTCGCAAAACCGTCTCTTTCCGAGAAAATGTTCACCCGCAGTCTCCTGGAAAATGCCCCTCCGATTTTTCGAGAGTGCCGACTCTATTTGCCGCTTTATAAAGAGGTGACATCCGTTGCGGTTGGTTTTTCAGCGAATGCCGAAATTCGACCCGCACCCTCCCGGGAAACCACCCGGCCGATCGTCTTTTATGGCACATCCATTACCCAGGGAGGGTGTGCAAATACACCGGGGAGCGACTACGTTTCCCAATTAGGGCGTTTGCTTGATCGGGAGATGGTGAATCTGGGATTTTCCGGTAATGGTCGAGGTGAACCTGAAGTTGCAAAGGCGATCAACGAGATCAATGCGGAGGCCTGCGTCTTGGATTACGTCGCAAATGCTGACCTGGATCTCCTGAAAGCGACGTTGCCGGAATTTGTTGCGATTCTTCGATCCCGACACCCCTCCGTTCCCATCATTCTTCTGGGGAACATCCCATGCGACCAAAGTCTCTGGGATAAACACTGCCGGGATACCCTCGAAGAAAAGCGCGATTTTATCATGACATATTATCTCGCTTGCAAGCGGGACGGAGATCCCAACATTCATTTTCTCGATGGCCATGGCTTGCTGCCCATCGGTCAGTCCGGGGTCTTCGTTGACGGGGTGCATCCGACAAGCTTCGGCTTTGCAATCATGGCCGAGCGGTTGGCTCCACAGCTTTCGCGCATTCTCCTTTGGGAGAGTGTCCGGCATCAGCCGTTGAAATTCGCGCACCCAAAACCTGACAACCCTTCGTTATGAAAAATCAAATCTCCCGGGCAGAACTCTTGATTGACAACCGCGCTTCCCATGGTGAGGGGCCGGTCTGGAATGGCGGTGTTCTCTACTGGGTTGATCTCACCGCCTGCCGCCTTCATGCATGGAGGGCATCGGATGGCACGGTGAGCGATTTTCAATTTGCCGAGCCCGTCTGTACCGTGGCTCCTGTCGCGGATGGCCGATTGCTCATCGCCTTTGCCAAACGGCTGGCCTATGTCAATCTGGCGGACCTCTCCATTGAGGAAATCTGCAAGGTCGAACCGGAGATCCCGGGAAACCGGTGCAACGACGGCAAGATGGATCCGTCGGGGCGATTTTGGATCGGCACGATGTCCAACGACGGTTCAGTCGAGGGAGCGGGAGCCTTGTATCGCCTGGATGCTGGCGGGCGACTCACCCGCGTTCTCGAGCACTTGACCATCTCGAACGGAATGGGATGGTCCCGCGACTCCAAAACGATGTATTTCATCGATTCTCCCACACGGGAAATCTGGGCGTTCGATTTCGATTCCACCGATTCCTCAATCCGCAACCGGCGCACCGTGGTCAGAGTTCCTGACGACCTTGGGGTTCCCGATGGAATGACGGTGGGGACTGACGGCACACTCTGGGTCGCCCACTGGGGCGCGGGTTGCGTTTGCCAATGGTGCCCGAAATCAGGTCGCCTCCTCCAGCGGGTGGATACCGGTTGTCCCCACACCAGCTCGTGCTGCTTCTCCGACGAAGGGCATCTCTATATCACCACATCCCGGCTCGACCTCGACGCGGCCGCACTCTCCACCCACCTGCACTCCGGCGGACTCTTCCGACACAATCACACTTCAAAATGAAACCCATCCAAGGCATCTTCACACCAAACGTCGTCCCGTTTTACGACGATCACCGCATCAACGAGGGCGAACTTCGTCGTTACACCAACTGGCTCATCGAAAAAGGCGTCACCGGACTGTATCCGAATGGCAGCACGGGCGAGTTTATCCGCATCAGCTTTGAGCAGCGCATCCGGGTGGTGGAAATCATGGTCGATGAAGCTAAAGGCCGCGTCCCGATTCTTGCCGGAGCAGCCGAACCCAATATCGACATGGTCCTCAAAGCCTGCAAACGGTATGCAGATCTCGGTTGCCGGGCAGTTTCCGTGACGGGACCATATTACTTCAAAGTCAGCCAGCACAGCATCGAACACTACTTCCGCGAGATCGCGACAAAATCGCCGATCGACATCCTCCTCTACAACATCCCGCAGTTTTCCAACGAGATCAGCTTGGAAGTTGTGAAGCGTCTGGCGGCGGATTGTCCGCGTGTCGTCGGCATCAAGGACAGCAGCAGGGACATGCCCCGTTTCATGGACACACTCAACGAGGTCAAACCGCAACGGCCGGATTTCTCGTGCATGATCGGCTGCGAAGAAATACTGCTCCCCGTGCTCCTGATGGGGGCGGATGGAGGTACGATTGCCTCCAGCGGGGTGGCACCGGAAGCCATCATGAAGCTCTACAACAGTTTTTTGAAAGGAGATCTGGCCGAGGCGAAGCGCATCCAGTTCAAGCTCCTCGAACTCATCAAGACGATGTTTGCCGCAGGAAATTTCCCGGAGGGATTTCGCGAAGGCGTCAACCTACGCGGATTCCACACCGGCCGGGGACCGCAGCCGATGAGCCCACATGAAATGGAGCATTTCAATGCCATCCGCAGCAAACTTGCCTGCCTGCTCAAAGAGTGTGGGTTCGCTGCGGCGGCAGATTCCACGTCCTCCGCCAAGGTCGATGCCATGCTGGATCGGATTCGCAAACGTCTTCCCTGATAAGATCGGATGAGCGGGTAAATGCCAGCAGCCCTGATTCGTGCAGCATCTGACGGTGTTCGGAGCAATGCCTTCTCGGGGAACAATGATGGCCAGACGGACGGGGTTCACCGTTTGTTCCAGAGCGCGGGGTTGATCGGAATGGGTCCACCCGAATCGGCGGACTCGCGGGCTGCGAGAGCGGCGGCGGTGAGTTGGAATGAATCGGAATCGTCAGAGGGATCGTGAAGCGATCTCAGAAAATCCAGATAAATCGGCACCGGGGCCGTTCCAGCCTCGAGCTTTTCTCCGTTTTCCGCCAGAATTGTGACATGTCCGGTGGATCCGTTGGCTTCGATCACGCCCATGGAGCCGACGACACGAATCCAGTCGTCGCCCCATGTCGCGGCGTTGCCCGGACGGCAGAGATCCACGCTCGCTGTCATTTGCACCCCGTTCTCAAGCGAAAAAACCGCCGTGCCCGCATCCTCGCATTCCGGAAAATCGGGATGGGCCGCATTGGCGTGCGCGGCCACCACCCGCAAGGCACGCAAGCCAGTGACAAAATACGCCATATCGAGGTTGTGGATGCCGATCCACGGCCAAGTGCCCCCGTATTTCGAACGGTCGTTAAACCACGCGGCCCGCTTCCCCCACTTGTAGGATTTGCGGGTGTTGACGAGCACCGGCTTGCCGATTCTCCCTCCGCGAACCGCCTCGCGGGCCGCGATGAATGCCGGCAGGCTCCGCATCGAGAGCATGGCCATCACTTGCCGCTTTGCATTTCGGGCTGCGGCATGCACCGACTGCAGGGTGCCCAAATCCAAGGCGATGGGTTTTTCGACGATCAGATGGCAACCCGCCGCAAGTCCGGCCAACGCACAAGAGGCAATACGGTCCGGGCGCGTGCTCACCACGAGAACGTCGGGACGCTTCTCCTCCAGCATCGCCTCCAGCGAAGGAAAAACCGGTGCTTCGCGCATCCAGGGGTGGGAGGAAAAACCATCCGTGTCTTCCCCGGCATAGGCGGGCGCAATCCCAACCGACCCGGCGACAGCCGTGAAGGTTAACTCGTCAAAAACACTGATCGCATGTCCAAATCCACCCACGCATGCGATCCGAATCACGGTTGTTTCGGACAGGTTGCCTAAACTCATTTCAATTGTTTGATATTCGCAGGTGCGGCAACCGGACGACAACCCAATTGTTGCCGGAATCGAAAATGCACGACTTTATCGCACAACACGCCCGCTGCCGGAACCGCCCATCAAGCACTCCACCTCGGAGCGCGAAGTGAAGTTGACGTCGCCGGAAATCGAGTGGCACAGGCAGGATGCGGCGACGGCGAAGACAATCGCCTTGTCCGGCGCGACAAGTTCCGGGGTATTCAGCGCGAAGATCAATCCGGCGCCGAAGGAATCTCCTCCCCCGACGCGGTCCACGATGTTTTTGATCTGGTAGGGTTCATACCGGCCATGGCGCAGCGGAGCAAAAAACGCCTGATCGGAAGGGACATCGTAGAGCATCGCCCCCCAGTTGTTGTGCGATGCGGAATGGCTCTCCCGGAGCGTGATGGCTACCTTGGAAATGTTCGGAAACTGCCTTGCAATCTCCCGCGCAACAGCGGGGTATTGCTCAACCGACAACTCTCCTGACTCGACGTCGGTATCAGAAGCATGAATATCCAGCACATCGGCGGCATCCTCCTCGTTGGCGATGAGGACATCGACATATGGCAGGATGCCACGCATGATTTTTCCGGCCAGAGCCTTCGAGTCCGTTCCCTTCTCCCATCCCCAGAGTTTTTTCCGGTAGTTCAGATCGCAGGAAACCGTCAGGCCTTTTTTCTTGGCCGTTTCGACAGCCTGGCGCACCGCTTCGGCAGCCACCTGAGAGAGGGCTGGGGTGATGCCAGTCGTGTGCAGCCAGCCCGCTCCGTCGAGGATCTTATCCCAGTCATATTCCACCGCCCCGGTGAGGCTGACCGAGGAATGGGATCGGTCGTAGATGACGTTGCTCGGGCGCTGGTTGGCTCCATTTTCAAAGAAATACAACCCGAGGCGCCCTTTCTTTGTGCGCAGAATCCCGGACGTATCCACGCACAGCCCCGCAAGAAATCCCACACAGGAGTCACCAATGGCATTTTGCGGCAGGGCAGTGACGAATCGTGCGGAGGCACCCAGTTGAGAAAGTGACGCGGCCACATTGGCCTCGGCTCCCCCAAAGGTCAGGTGAAGCGTCCCGGGCATGGCCTGTCGAAAACGAAGGGCTCCCTCCGGCGCGAGCCGACCCATGACTTCTCCGAATGTGACGATGGGTTTCATCAGGAGGCGAGTTCGGGCAGGTCCAGCCAGCGGCGTTCGTCACTGCTCTTGAGACCGAATTCCGCAAGCTGCACTCCTTTTGCTCCTTCGAGAAGGGTCCATCGGAACGGCTCATCCAGCGCGACGTGTCGGAGGAAAAGCTCCCACTGGATCTTGAACGCGTTGTCGTAGGTTTCCTGCTCGGGCACTTTGCTCCAGCCCTCAAAGAAGTTGATCGGTTGAGGCACGTCTGGATTCCAGGTCGGCCGCGGCGTGTTCCCATAATGCTGGATCCACACGTCGCGCAGCCCGACAATCGCGCTGCCCTTGGTTCCATCCACCTGCATGGTCAGGAGATCATCGCGGCGGACCCGGACATTCCACGAAGAGTTGAAGTGGCAGACCACACCGTTATCGAGTTCGAATGTCGAGTAGGCGGAGTCGTCGGCCGTGCATTTGTAGGGTTTGCCCTGCTCGTCAATGCGCTCGGGAATGTGGGTTGAGGCCAGGCAGGAGACGCGCTTCACCTCGCCGAACAGATTGTCGATGACGTAGCGCCAGTGGCAGAGCATGTCCACAACCATCCCGCCGCCGTCCTCCTTGCGGTAGTTCCAACTCGGACGCTGGGGCGAAACGCTGTGCCCCTCGAATACCCAGTAGCCGAACTCTCCGCGCACCGAGAGGATGTCGCCGAAGAACCCATTTTCCTTGAGGCGCATGAACTTGACGAGACCCGGGAGCCAGAGTTTGTCCTGGACGACCCCGTTCTTCACACCGGCATCACGGCAGATTTTGTAAAGTGCATAGGCATTCTCCGTCGTGATGGCGGTCGGCTTCTCGCAATAGACATGCTTGCCGGCTTCCGCTGCCTGTTTCACGGCGTCAAACCGCCGAAGCGTGCTCTGCGCATCAAAGTAAATCGTGTAGGAGGGATCCTTCATCACGCTGTCAAGATCGGTGGTCCATTTCTTGACCGACGTGCGATCGCAGAGCTCCTTCAACTTGATTTCATTGCGCCCCACCAACACGGGATCGGGCATGATGATTTCGGTCGGGCTGACCTTGACCCCGCCCTGTTTGATGATGGCGTCAATCGACCGGATGAGGTGCTGGTTTGTGCCCATGCGTCCAGTGACGCCGTTCATGATGATGCCGACTTTGTGGATTTTCATAAGAGGTGGTATTTGAATAAATTATGCGGAGGGTTTTTCAGTGCATTGAGGCCATGCCCCATCGGGCAGAGGCGGCGCCTCGACCCCGGCCTTGGGCAGGGTGCCGTCGAGCTCCTGACGCCAGTGGGCGACATCTCCCGCCGGGCCGTAGCAGTAGATCATCCGCAGCGGTGTTTCTCCGGTGTTGGTGAGCTGATGGAAAACGCCGGGCGGGATGTAAGCCATCTGGCCGCCAGTCACTGTGCGGCGCTCGGAACCGAGGCACATTTCTCCGGTGCCTTCGATGATAAAGTAGACTTCCTCCTGCTCTTGGTTGTGCCACGGAACCTGCCCGCCTTTCGGGTCAAGTGTGACATTTCCCATGCTGAAGCTTTTCGCCTGAATGGGAGCGACTCCCCCGGCGAGGTTTTGGGTTCTGCGCCGGGCGGGATACCGCCGGCCTTCGATTTGCGTGAGATCCGAGATGGTCATAGAAGAAGTATTCAGTGTTCGGTTTTCAGTTTTCAGAGGAGCGGACTCCGCCAAAAAACGTGTAGTAGGGTATATTTTCGATGATGCGCTGGAGATAGAGGGCCAGCTCACGGGCATGGTAGTCGCCCCACATCGATGACTCGCCGCGAGGAATCCGGCTGCCTTCGGGAATGTGGTCCCAACCGTTGGGACGGTGATAAATCGAATGCAGGATGAGTCCCTGATGTTCCGGATCGGTGGAAAGATAGGGCTCCGAGAGGACGGTGTCCGCAACCGTCAGCCCGGCCTGCCAGTAGCGGTCGCCTGACGCGTCGCCTTTGCTTTGGAGATAGCGCCCGAGGCGCAGAAGCCCCTGTGCGGCGATGGCTGCTGCGGAGCTGTCCACCGGCTCGAAGTCATTTTCAATTTGAGCCGGGCGGTTCAGATAATCCGGGATCCGGTGCAACTCGGGAGCGCCGGTATCCCAATAGGGAATGCCGTCGGTTGGAGTGTGCTCGATATAAAAATCACAGGCTGCAAGCGCCGGCCGCAAAAGCATGCTCTCGCCGGCATCCCGTCCGCCGAACGGTTCAAGGTCGGAGTCTGAAAGCGTGGCGATCCACTCAAGCTGTTCGGGATATCCCGCGATGATCCACGCCAACCCTCGCGTCCATGTGGTGAACGGCGAGTAGCCCTGCTGGGAGTTCGGACAGCGGTAGTTGCCGTCGTTTATATTGAAGATGCTTTCGTGGGCCACGCGGCCGCGAAAATCGTAGGCGTCCCGGCCTTCGCCATAGTAGACAGCGAAATCAGCGGTGGTCTTTGCATGATCAAGCAGGCGTTGGAGAAGAGAGATTTTGGCATCCTTCTCGCCCATCAAGACATGGCCGAGCGCATGAGAAACGGCCAGGGCGCGCAGGGAGCGGATGGTATCGGCAAAGAGCGAGTGAGGGCCGTTGAAGGAGTAGACGTATCCGCCGCCGTCCGGGGTTTTTGTCCAGCGGGTCGCCTGGACGGCACCCGAGCACTTGAGAGCCAGCTCGTAGAAATCCTTCTCCCGCGCATCAAAGGGAATCCTCCCCTCCGCCATGAGGCGCAGCAGATTTCCATAGGTGGAAACATTATTGAACCCGTGATCATGCACCCCGGTGTGCGTGATGTGGTGGGCCATGCGGTCTCGCGTGCGGTCCCGTCCGATTTTCAAAAACCCTTCATCCCCGGTGGCATCGTATTGCAGGATGGCAGAGCCATACACAAACCCCTGCGTCCACTCCGTCCAGCCGCGTGCGGTATAGCGCCCCCCGACGGTGAAGACCGGCGTCGCTGCGCCGGGCGTTTCGCACGCGTCGATGGAAAGAATTTTCAGAGCCGAAGCCTCCCAAAGTATGGCCAGCTTCGAGGAGAGCTGCTGGGGAGTGAGATCGTGTCGTATATGGATCATGGCGGTTATAAGCGGCGGAGATGAAATCCGCCGTCGATGTTGACGACGTCTCCCGTGGAAAATGCAAAATGTCCGGCTAGGATCGCCTCGACCGCACGGCCGACATCGGCGGGCTCGCCCCACCGCTTCTGAGGAACGATCCCGTCGGCCAGAAGCTTGTCGTATTTATCCTTCACTCCCGATGTCATGTCCGTGGCCATGATGCCCGGGCGCAGTTCCATGACCTGAATGCCTTCTACTGCAAGGCGCACGGCCCAGAGTTGCGCGGCCATCGAGAGCCCGGCCTTGGAGATACAATACTCCCCCCGGTTGACCGAAGCCGTGTTCGCCGAGAGCGAGGTGACGAAGATCAATTTGTAGCCCGTGGAGAGCCGGGACTGGCCGGGCTTGGAAAGCCAGTATCTCGCGGCCAGCTGTGAGAGAAAATACGGCCCCTTGAGGTTGACTCCGATGACTTCGTCGAAAACCTCTTCCGTGGCATCCACGATGTCCGCCCGCACACGTGGAGCGATGCCCGCATTGTTCACCAGGGCGTCGAGGTGGCCGAAGGTTTCAATCGTCTGATCAAAAAGGCGTTGCCGGTCCCCCGAGTCCCCCACATTGCCGCCCACAACGGAAAACATCTGTTCAGGCGTGACCGCCAGGCGACGGCACTCCTCTGCGGTCTGTTCGGCGGCCTGCCTGTTGCTGGCGTAATGCACCGCCACGCTGTAGCCCGAAGCGGCAAGGGATTTGGCCACTCCGCAGCCGAGACCGCGGCTAGAGCCGGTAACGAGAACGACTGGTGTCATGGAGGAAATCTACGCAAAAACAGAGAATGCCGTTATGACAGGCACGGTCATTTATAGCACAGAAACGACTTTCTTTTCGTCACATTGCTGATTTCCTGTAAATCTCATGAAACATTACCGCCCCCTCCTTCTTCAGGAGATTGACGTCAGGCTTCCTGGTCTCCAGGTGCGGCGGCTGCGCATGAACCGCCACCTGCCGGAGGTGGAGATTCTCGCCGAACACAGCCATTCCTTCACCCAGATCCTGTGCTACCTGAGCGGCGCAGGAATGTTCACGGCGAACGGACGAACCTATGAGACCGGCCCGGGGTCCGTCGCCTTCCTTCCTCCTCACTGTCTGCATTCCTTCCGGGAAACATCCGGCCGCCGACCGATCTGCCTCGTTCTGGACGTGGATTGGAGGGGTGCGGTGAAGCACGGCTTATTCCTCAACCGCCTGAGCCAGTCTCAGGCCGGAGACATCAAGAGGGAACTGGCCGCATTGGCGAAGGTTTCCGATCCCGGTCATGCCAGCTGCCGGCTGCTGGTCGCCGCAGGCATCCTGCGCATCCTGGACACTCTGCTACGTGCAACGGGCAACCTCCCTGCCCATCAGCGGGAAACCCCGGCCGTTGTCCGGAAATTTGAACGGCTACTGAACCAGAGCGAATCTCCCTTGCCGGAAATAGCAGGGCTCGCCAGAAGCATGGAATACCAACCAGATTATCTGAACCGGATTTTCAAGCAGGCCACCGGGCAAACGCTCCGCGAATATCGCGATGCCCTGCTCCTCCGGAAAGCCGTCTGTCTGCTGCGGGAAAAAAACCTGATCAAAGATGTATGCGAAAAACTCGGCTTCCTGGATCAGAACTACTTTTCGCGGTGGTTCAAAAAACAGACGGGGCTTAAACCGAGCATTTACACAACTGCTAAGTTTTAGCATCAGCCGGTTGTCGCGGGCTTGATCAATTCAGCAAGGAGGGTGGCTGTTGCCTCCCAAAGGCCTTCCGGGCTACCGATGTCCAATCGCCGGCCCGGCCAGCGGACGCCGAGCATGCCGGACTTTGCGCGCAGGCTTTCCATGGCATCGGTGAGCTGTATTTCCCCGGCAACCCCGGCATCGGTTGTCTCAAGAAAGTCAAAAATCTCCGGGGTGAAAAGGTAGCGAGCTGCGAAAGCATGAAACGGAAGTTCCTTTCCATCGGATGACTGGAGGCGCGGCGCTGCTGCTGCGGTTGGCTTTTCCATCAGACGGTCCAGATCAAACAGGTCCGGCATGATTTGCCGTCCACCGGCCACTCCGTAGCGGGAAACGCGATCCGCCGGACACGCCTCGATACATACGGACGGCTTTCTGATGCTGTGCCAAGCCTCCAACATTGCCGGCAGCGGAGAGGATCCATGCATCACGGTATCGCCCAGCAATACGGAAAAAACCTCGTCGTTCCCCACGAATCCCCGAGCCAGCCGAATAGCATCGCCAAGCCCACGCATCTGAGGCTGGTAAATAAAATGAAATCTGCCCAAAGCAGAAACAGCCTGAACTGCCTCAAGTGCCTCCGATTTTCCGGCTTCCTTCAGGTGACGCTCAAGCTCCGGATTAGGCGTGAAATACTGGATGATCGCCTCTTTCCCCCGGCTCAGAATGATGAGGATCTCATCAAATCCCGCAGCCGCAGCCTCAGCGACAACGTAATGAATCACCGGCTTGTCGCCGAGCGGGAGCATTTCCTTTGGGACCGCTTTGGCGATCGGGAGAAACCGTGTGCCCAAACCGGCTGCGGGAATGATCGCCTTCATGCCAGGTCTTTTTGCCCGCATTTGATTTCAGGTTTGATGACCTGAATACCCTTCGGCGCGAACGCGGCCTTCAGGCGGTGAAACATCTCCTCGTCATCGTAAATTCCGACGATCGCGCCGCCGCTTCCCGCAAACTTTGCGCTGGCACCGGCCTTGCGCGCCGTCTGAACCATGTCACGGTTGCCTTCTCCGACATCGTAGAGGCTCGCCCGTTTGTCGAAATTCTCATTGATCGCACGGTGCATGGATGAGATATCGCCCGCCTCCAGCGCCTTCCGGAACTCGACTGTGAGGTTTGCCCAGAACTCGATTGCGGCCAGAACATCCGACTCACCGCGCTGCCAGCGTGCGCGCAGGTCGTTGTGGTAAACTTCCGTGCCTTCCGACAAATCCTCGCGAAAAGCTACATAGACCGGTGGGAGCAAGAGCGGATCGAGCGGTTCGTAGATCCCGTATTTGCGGGATTCCATGAGCGAGCGGTCAAAATCCATGAATACCAGGCCCTCATAGGCTTGTGCCACGCGATCCTGGAGGCCTGCAGGAATGCCGAGTTCGTTGTTCTCGATGGCAAGCACAAGGTTTGCCAGGGAATGCCGGGAGATGGACACGCTGTAAAATCCCATCAGCGCACGCACGCAGGAGGTGATCAGCGCGCTCGATCCGGCAAGTCCCACCCGGTTCGGAATGTTTGACCGGTAGCGAAGTGTGAAATTTCTCCCGTCGAGCGCGATTCCCCGGTTCTGGCAATACTCGTAGAACGCCTTTGCGGCCGCTTTGAGCAGGCGGAATCCGCCATAATATCCGTGCAGCTTCACGTCATCATGAAGCTTGGCCAGGCTCTCGAAGACTGAGTGGTCGCGCCGGCTAGGGAGCAGCTCCAGTTCGGGCGATTCCCAAAGCTCGATATGGGCGGAGTAGTTCCGGAATGTGAAGGCTATCGTTTTGCCAAAATAGCCATCCGAGGGGTTTCCAATGAGACCGGCTCGGGGATAGGCGGTGGAACGAATGATCATTGAAAATACATTTATGGTTCCG
>Ga0247840_10009602_pt1 | contig 12426 bp, 6 predicted proteins | sample LaCruzMarch2015__FD_192404 | JGI IMG/M metagenome (GOLD analysis project Ga0247840, IMG submission 192404) | Freshwater microbial communities from meromictic Lake La Cruz, Castile-La Mancha, Spain - LaCruzMarch2015_17m | ecosystem: Environmental > Aquatic > Freshwater > Lake | place: Spain...
TGGCCGCCGCCGGTTTGTCCGAGCCCGCCGGAAAACCGCTCGACGGCGTGAACCTGCTGCCGTTCCTCAACAGCGAAAAGACCGGCGACCCGCATGATGCCTTGTTCTGGGAGTGCCGGTGGTTTCCAAAGCCGGACTGCGCCGCCCGCAGCGGCACCTGGAAGATCGTGCAGCGCGAAACCGGTCCGGGCGGCCCCGATCCTGCAAAATGGCGGCTCTTCGACCTGAGCAAGGACATCGGCGAGCAAAACGATCTCGCCATGCAGTATCCAGAACAGGTCCGCGAACTGGACAAGGCATTCCACAACTGGCGCTCGCAGATGGCCGACCCGATCCCGGCTCCGAAACAGAGGAAAGCAACAAACCAATGAAAAAGACCCTCCTCGCCAGCCTGCTCATCGCGGGCGCACTCACCCTCCACGCGGTGGAGACCAGTCCGCTGGCTGCTGCGAAATACCATTGGAACATGTCCGCCGATTCGGCTGCATTGTTCGATATTCGCGGCAAGGTGAAACTCGGCGTCTCCGAGGCGGGAGCCGAGGCCGCCGCGCGCTTCGACGGCGGTTCGCTTGTCCTCAAGGATGCCGCGCCGATCCTGCGCGACATGGAGGCGTTCACCCTGAGGCTGCGGGTCAAGCCGGACGGCGAGTGGATCACCGGGACGCTCCTCAACCAGACCGGACCCGGCACGCACGGCAGCGGTGCCTTCAACCTTGCCGCATGGCACATGCCGTTTATGGAGCGCAACCATCTCGCATTCCACGGCATGATCAAGAACGGCCTCCAGCCGGCGGTGAAGACCTACATCTCCGCAATCAATATCGGCCAGGAGGATTTCCCCGTGCAGGATTCCGGTTGGCGCGATCTGGTGATCCGCCGCACGGCCAAAGGCCCGCTCGAACTCTTCCTCGACGGCAAACGCGTTGCCGTGCGCACACAGGCATCGATCCTGCCCGGAGGACTCTCTTCACAATTCGCAGGCAAGCCCTCGCCGCTCTTCATCGGTTCGGATGCAACTGGAGGGGACACCTTCCGCGGTTGGATCGACGGGGTCGCACTCTGGGACCGTGCGCTCGAGGACAAAGAACTCGCCGCCCTCTTCGGGAAGGACTCCGTCGAGGACGCCGTGCGCCCGCAGCAAAGCGTGAAAAATGACTCCGAATCTAAACAGCGGGTCTTCGGACCGGGTGTCCTCGCCCCGGACACTGACCCCGCCACCCGCTACGACTGGATCGACAGAAAACTCCCGGCGTTCCACGAGGAACTGCTCAAGACCAACCCGCATTACCCGCGCTACCACCTCACCCTGCCGGGCCAGCAGTGGAACCCGATCGCCGTTTTCCACAAGGGTAAATACCACGTTTTCTTTGGGTGGACCCCCGGCGGCTGCTTCCGTTACTTCGACGACGCCAACGAAAATATCGTCTGGCAGCACATCAGCAGCGAGGATCTGATCCACTGGACGATCCAGCCGATGCCGATCCGGCATCCACACCACCCGAACGAGAACGGTATCTTCTTCGAGAACGACAAGGGCGAGATGGTGGTGTTCTACTTCGGCGACCGTGGCCACGAGCCACGCATGGCCGTTAGCCGTGACGCCGACCTTGCGCAATGGGAGGCGTTCCCCGACCTCGTCAAATTCCACAATGTCCCAAAGGAATACCAGTTCCGCCATGACCCCTCGGGTGTCTTCAAGATTGGCGACACATGGCATCTCATTGCGACAACCGTCCGCCCAAGCGCCGACGCGGCGGGCGTCCCGCTCTACAAATCCAAGGACCTCATCAACTGGGATTTCGCTGGCGAATTTCACAGCGATAAAACCGGCCGCCCGGTCAACGAATGCGGCCAACTGCTCAAAATCGACGGATGGGATGTTTTCACCACGATCCACGATCTCTCGAGGGGCCAGCAATACCTCACCGGCAAAATCCGCCTCGACGGCACGTTCGACAAGACATTCGGCGGCACCGCGGACTTGGTTTCGGACAGCTACAACTGCGTGACCACTGCCATCAACGACAAGGGTGAGGCCACGCAGTGGCGCTACATGAGCCAGGTGCGCCCCTACCGCCTTGCCTCCGCCGCCGGTTGGTGGAACACCTACGGCGGCCCCCGCCGCGTCCACATCGACAGTGAAGGCCGCATGCTCGTCCGCCCCGATCCTTCGCTCGAAAAACTCCGTGGCCCGCAAGTCGCCCTCGACAAGCTCAAAGCCGCCTCATCCGAGGTTAAACTCACTTTCGTAGCGAGAGAGGCAGGCCAGACCGGCATCCGGCTCACCGACGGCAAAAACCAACTCGACGCCTTCTACGACCACGCCAAGCGAGAGATCGCCTTCGATTTATCGGGCCTCGACGAGAGCATCACGAAAGCCAAAGGCAAACCCGGCGGCCCCGTCACGGTGAGACCCGGTGAGCAAATCACGTTGCACTTTTTCTCCGACCGATCGATTTTCGAACTCTACGCCAACGACGAGGTCATCCTTTCTAGCCAGGCGTTCTTCCACGACCCCGAAAACCTCCGTGCCGAGTTGATCCAGCGCGGCGGGGCAGCAGCGGAGGTTGCCGTCGAAGCGTGGGAGATGGAGCCGCTGAAGTGGACGGCATACAAGCCAGACGATAAGGCAAAGGAAACTACGAAATGAGAAAACACCTCCTCGCCATCCTGCTCCTTGCTGGCGCAGTCACGCTCCACGCGGCGGAGATCCCCGTAACAAACCAGACTTTCGTGTTTCAGACCGGCCCCTGGGAAATCAGCGGCAGCCTCTCGCCGGCGTTCAATCCGTCACTGTTGAAGAACATCCGGACCGGTGTGGTGCGCGCCGATTTGCCTTACCGTTACACCATCGGCCTGATGCGGGCCGGAAAGAAACTAACGGGAGCCGGGCTGCGGCATATTTCCGACCGCCGTGGAAAGCTCGACGACGGGACGGCCTTCTTCGAAGTCACCGGATCATTCCCCCAGATCTCCCCCGACATCCTGCAAGTGGTCCAAACCTTTCGCGGACGGGCGGATGCCGGCTGGATTGAGGAGGAGATCGTGCTGGTCAACAAAGGAGAACTGGCACTGCGGATCACGGACATCGATTTTTCCTTCGGTAAGTCGCTTTACGACAAAGCAACGAGCCAGTGGGATCCACTGATGCGCACCCATGAGCTGCTGGCCGTGCCCTTTCTCGTTGATCCGGAAAACCAACGCCACCGCCATCCGCTCAGGACCCTGCAAAACGGAAACGAGGGGTGGAAATACCAGGGAAAACCCCGCCTCCTCTCGGAGGCATGGGCACTCACCGACGGAATGGACGGATTCCTCTTCTCGCATTATTCGCAGGATTTGATCCGCCTGGCCCGGGCCCAGGCGATCTATAACGAAGAAGGCATCGAACTGCGCTTCGGCGGATCAGGGGCCGAAATCGAAAAAGAGGAGGGTATCCTTCTGCTCCAGCCGGGGCAACGGCAGAGCCTCGGAACCTCGCGTTATGCGGATGTTCCCGGCGGTTACACCCGGGCGGCTTTGGAATACCGCGGCTGGATGGACTCGAAAGGCCACACCAAACCGGATGGCTACCAGCCACCTCTGCACTGGGAACCGCACTACGACAACCCGTGGTGGACGTTCTCGCGCGAGCACATTCTCGAAGAAGGCCGTAAGGGCGCGGAGATGGGTTGCGAACTGCTCTATCTCGACCCCCGATGGGACAAAATCTGCGGCGGGATCGAATGGGATAAAGAACGCCTCGGTGACTTCGCCGGTTTCAACGACTCTGTAAAGGCACTCGGGCTTCAGGGAACCGGCCTGCACATCATGGGCGATTTCGTCGGCGGATCACCGGCGGACCATCTCAAGGTTTTTCCGGGATCGGCGCGGCGCGATGCCAAGGGCGAGGTCATCTTGCCACAGAACCCCTGCTTCGCTTCCAAGCAGTGGAGCGAGCCCAAGGAGGCGCGGTTGAAAAATCTGCTGGCGGAGAACGACCTGAAGTTCTTGATGTTCGACTTCCACCGCTGGCCGGGTTCCTGCTGGGACAAGTCACACGGCCACTCCGTGCCGCTGACCCGCCGCGAGCACGCGCAGGCATACTACAGCCACATCAACCGCATCAAGGCCGTGCGCCCTGATGTGCTGATCGAGGCGCACGATGCCATCGTCGCCGGAGTGCCGAAGATTTATCTGCCGAAATACTACGGCCACACCGGAGGCCACCGCTGGGACGAGCACTGGGGCTTTGAGTTCATGCACAACCCGCTGCTCGACCTGGTCGAGGGCAGGGCGCTTTCGCTCTACTACTACCGCCTCGCCTACGACATCCCGATGTATCTGCACATTCCGATGTATGCCGACAACGACAACCTCCTCATGTTCTGGTGGTATGCCTCGACCGTCCAGCATCTTGGCATCGGCGGCACCCGCGCCGATTTCGCCACGAAGGGAGGCGGCGGACTCCTTCCTCTCCCTCAATCCCGCTTCGCCGCCTACCAAAAAGCCGTCGCGGAATACAAACCGTTGCGGAAATTTTTTGTTGAAGGCACGTTCCATGGCCTTGGGGAATACGCCCACCTGCATGTGCGCCCGGATCTCAACCAAGCCGTTCTCATGGTGTTCAACCTTGAGCAGGAGCCGGTGGAGCGCACACTCCGCTTCAAACCTTCCGAAGCCGGGCTGAAATCCGTCGAGTCTGCCGATGGAGCGGATTTGAAAACGGATGGCGATGACGCGCTCATCCATGTCACGATTCCCGCTGTTTCGCCGAAGCTGATCCCCCTCAATTTTCACCCCAAATGAAAAGCCTCATCATTGCGCTCGCTGTAGCTTTCACTTCCGCAGCGTTCGCGACGGAGCGCCCCAATGTCGTCATCATCCTGATGGACGACATGGGCTGGAGTGACTGGAGCTGCCTCGGATCGAAGATCAATGAAACGCCGAACGTGGACCGCTTGGCCAAGGAAGGCATGGTGCTGCGCGACTACTACGGTTCGCCGGCCTGCACGCCGACGCGCACCCAACTCATGACCGGTTGCTATCCGCGTCGCGTCGGACTTTCCAGCGGAAGCGAGATCGGCGTGCTGCGTCCGGGCGATCCGATCGGCTTGAGCCCGGAAGAAAAGACTCTGCCGAGGATTTTCAAGGAGGCGGGTTACGTCACGGCGATGGTTGGCAAGTGGCATCTTGGCGATCAAAAGGGGCAGCTTCCCTGGGACCACGGCTTTGACCACTATTTCGGCGCGCCCTTCGGCCATCACGGCTCGGTCCATGACCATCCCGCCCCGGTCAATTTCCCGCCGTTCCCGCTCTACCGTGACGGGAAAATCATTGATTACTGCGTGAACCCGGTCCTTCTCACCGACTGGTATACCGATGAGGCGGTCGCCTTCGTCGAGTCGCGCAAGGGAGCCAAAGAGCCCTTCTTCCTCTACCTTGCTCATCACCTCGCCCATGTGCCGATCTATCCCGGATTCCGCTTCCTGAACAAGGCGGGCTGGGATCCCTACCGAGCGGCGGTGGCCCAGACGGATTGGTCGGTCGGCGAGGTGCTGAAGGCACTCGACCGCGCGGGCGTGTCGGAAAACACGCTGGTTATTTTCACCAACGACAACGGGCCGTTCACTCCCTCCGGCGGCACCAGCGCCCCCTTCCGTGGCGGCAAGGGGAATACCACCGATGGCGGCGTGCGCCTGCCGTGCATCGTCCGCTGGCCCGGCGTGATCCAACCCGGCAGCACGGCAACCCAGGTCACCTCGATGATGGACTGGGTTCCCACCTTTGCAAAAATGTTCGGGGTTGCCCTGCCCAACAAGGTGGATGGCGTGGATATCGCAGACGTGCTTCGCACGAGCGGAAAGGCGAAGGAGACCGTTCGCAACTATTTCTGCTACAACGTGGACAAACTGGAGGCGGTGCGCAGCGGACGCTGGAAATACCATTTCAAAACGGGCGAGCTTTTCGATGTCACCGCCGATCCCGGCGAATCGAAAAACGTGGCAGACAAATACCCGCCGGTCATTGAACGACTCAAAGGATATGCCGACGTGATCCGTGCGGAGGTTGGCGACTCGCTGACTGGCATCGAGGGGGGCGAACGCCGTCCTCCCGGACGGGTCGAACCTCCGGTTCTCTACGCCGAGCCGATACCCAAGAGCACGATCTACAACCCCCATCGTGACAGCCGGAAATTTTCCACGGAAGGAGGCGCGGCCCGATGATCTGTAACTCTCTCACCGTCCGGCCAGCGCTTCAACGCCACCGGTAAAAGGAATGTCAGGTAAAATGAAATCTCCGAACCCAACGATTATGAAACCACTCCTCACCATACTACTCGCCACAGGCGCAGTTACGCTGCACGCGGCGGAAAATACGACATCCGCCGCCCCGCCCGCGCCCAACATCTCCGGCGCGAATCGCGCCGAGGATCTGCTCGTGCTCGACAACGGCACCGCCAAGGTCGGCATCGACCGGAACAAAGGCGCGTCCATCACCTGGCTCTCCTGGGCGTCGCATCCCAAAAACATCATCAACCTTTCCGATCCCGGCCGGCTCCTTCAGCAATCCTACTACGCCGGGCTGCGCTTGGATCGCCGGGCCGACGGCCAGAGCAAAGCATGGAGTCCCTGGTCGTGGAATCCCATTCAAGGCGGCGGAGTCGGCTCGTGGGCGCGCGTCACCGGGTTCAAACAACTCGATGACGCCACCCTTTTTGGTGAGACGATCCCGAAACTCTGGGACATGCCGGATGAAGATGCCGCCGCCGTGATGCGCCAGTGGACGGGCTTCGAGCCGGACATGCCGAACGTCGTCGTCGTGCGCTGCGAGTTTGTTTCCAAGCGCGAGCAAAACGATCGTTGGGGATCGGCCAAATTGAACCCGCAGGAGATCCCCGCCTGCTACTTCACCCGCAAGTTCAGCCGCTTCCGCTCCTACCTCGGAGACGGCCAGTGGCGCGACGAAAACCAGCCTCCCGGCCCGCCCTGGGGCAAGGCGGAGCCGCCGCGCAAAGCCCTAGCCTGCTTCGCAGCCGGGGGACAGGGCGTCGCCGTCTTCAGCCCCGCCGCCACGCAGCCCTGGAACTTCGGCCCGCACGGTGGCGGTGCCAGCGACGACCCCGCCGCCGGACCCTGCGCCCATATGGCCCCCATCGATCGCGTGCCAATGGGACCGCAGTCCACCTACAGTTACCGCTACTGGCTCGTCGTCGGCACCGAAGCCGAAATCGCCCCGCGCCTTGATGCCCTCTGGGAAAAATACGGCACCGAAAAAGCGCAGCTCACCAATCCCGCATCCAATCCATGAAAAACATACTCCTCACCAGCCTGCTCATCGCGGGCGCAATCACACTCCATGCGGCGGAGCCCGCCAAAACACCTGAAGCAACCGCGAAGGCGGTGCAAACGTGGAACGCCGGCTTCATCTGGTCAGACAAAAAAGGGACGGACAATCCACCTGTCACGTATCTTCGCAAGAGCTTCGAGCTGGCTCAGCAGCCGACAAGCGCGACGATCACGGCAACAGGGTGCCGGTTCAAACTTTTCGTCAACGGCGCGTTCGCCGGCGAAGGCGTGCCACACAACGTGGCCATCTCCACCTACACCGTCACGTTCGACGTGGCGAAACTTCTCCACAAAGGCGAGAACGTGATTGCCGTGGAAGCGCAGTTCTACAATCCGTCCCGCAACTCGCGGATCCCGCCGCTCTTTTCCGCCGTGCTGGAAGCGGACGGTCAGCGCATCGCCACCGACGGTTCCTGGAAAGTGTTTCTCTCACCGGCGTGGATGAAGGTGGACGGCCATTCCTCCGGACTTGATTTTATCGAGGTGTTCAATTCCTCGCGCAATCCGGAAGGGTGGAAAGCCCCCGGCTTCAATGACGCCCGCTGGGCAGCGGCCACGGTCGCTCCGCCCGCGAAATACGCCGGCATCGCCCCCGCCATCATTCCAAACTTCCAGCGCGAAAAGATCCTCCCGATCGCGGTGACCTCCACCGGCGAAGTGATCCAGATTCTCGGCGATGCGCGGGTCAATGTCGGTCTGCAAATGGCGACAGAAACCCTTCGCCCGCTGAAGTTCGGTAAAATCACGAATCCGGATAATCTGCTCAAGTCCGGCGCGGTTACGACGATCGAGCCGCAGGTCTATGTGGACGACCTTCTCGCCTACGACACCTGGTGGGAGAAGCACAAGGAGATGCCCGTGATGCGGGATGTGAGCTTCATTGTGGACTTCGGCGCGATCCGGAACGCCTACATCGCCATGGATGTCGAGGGGAACGAAGGAGCCACCGTGGATGTCGCGTGGGGTCAGACGCTGATCGACGGCCGCGTGCCGCCGATCACTTACAGCCGGGGCGAGCGCGACGCGGCGGGCAAGGCCGAGCACCAGTTCGCGCTGCGCTGGCAATTAGCGGGCGGACGCCAGCAACTCGAAAACATGAATTACAAAAGTTTCCGCTACCTGCAGATCACGGTCCGCGACCTGACGGAGCCGCTGAAGATTCACGAAATCGCCGCGGTTCACAGCTTCGTGCCGATGAAGCAGCGCGGGAGTTTCGCCTGCTCGGATAAGTTTCTGACCGAACTCTTCGCCGCCAACCTGCGGACGATCCACGCGGCGAGCTACGATACGTTCTGCGACAACACCATCCGCGAGAAAAACATCTGGGGTGGCGACATAACCGATGGTTCGGTGCCGGGCGCTCTGGCGGGATATGGCGATGACCTGATGATCCGCAACTACATCGACCTTTTCACCCGTTCGCAACATCCCAACGGCGAGCTGGGGCTGATCGCCGGTTCAGAAATGCCATCAAAAGGCATGGCGCTGATGATGCACCCGATGCGCACGGCCATTTGGATGGCGCGTTACGGCCTCTGGAGCGGCGATGCAGGCTATGTGAAGTCGCAAATCGTTCCCTCGCTTCTCAAATACCGCGACTATTGGAAAGGCCGGGCCAATCCCGATGGCCTCGTAACCGTCGGCGCAAAGGAAGGCGGGCAATTGGAACAAACCTGGATCGATTGGTCGTCGAACGCCTGGCAGGCGGATTTCAAACCGGGGGGCGTGCTGGTGCCGTGGAATCTGCTCTACGTACGGTTCCTTGAAGACCTCGCGGTCTTGCTCGACGAGCCCGAAGCCGCCGCCTGCCGCGCCGAGGCGAAAACCATCACCGACTGGGTTTTTGCCAACTGCTGGGACGAACAGCGCGGGCTTTACTTCGACGGATTTTCCGAAGGCAAGCCGGTCCGGACGTTCTCCGAGCACGCCAACTTCCTCGCGCTGGACTGCGGGTTGGGCCGCGACGGGCGTTCGGAACGAATCGTCAAGGCGCTCGCCGAAATGAAACCGGGCGCGGACCGCATCGTCCGCTGCCAGGCCCCGTTCCTCATCTGGCCGTTCGAGGGATTGTTTGCCATCGGGGCCGACAAAGCCGCGCTTGATCTGATGCGCGACCGCTACAGGCGGTTCACCCTTGCGGACGGCAAGCTCGACTGCTTCTGGGAGGAGTATTCCTACCTGCTCGGACAGAGCGGCTGGCACGCCCGCTACCGCTCGCTGGCCCAGAACGGCGCGGGCTCGCCCGCCTACCACCTGCTCACCAAGGTGCTCGGCGTGACCCCGACGAAGCCGGGCTTCGCCGAATTCGAAATCCGCCCGCAGCTCGGCGATCTGGAATGGGCCGAGGGCGTTGTTCCCTCGCCCAAGGGGGACATTCCCGTCCGCGTTGAACGCAAAGGCGGCAAGTTGAAGCTGGACGTGACCGTGCCCGAGAGAACGGCCGCCACCGTCCTCTGGCCGGATGGAAAATCCGAGGAGCTCAAGCCCGGGAAACACACTCTGACCGGATCAGGAAAACAGTGAATAGAACTTTCAAGCTCTGAAAACGAACCTCCTCACCGCCCTGCTCATCGCGGGCGTCCCCACCCTCCACCCGGCGGAGCCGTCCCGGAAACCCAACATCGTCATCCTCCTCGCCGACGACTGGCGCTTTGACACGCTCGGCATCGCCGGAAATCCCGTCGTCAAAACCCCGAACCTCGACAGGCTGGCGCGCGAAAACTTCCGCTTCACCCATGCCTGCGTGACCACCGCCATCTGCGGCGTGAGCCGATCGTCGTTTCTCAGCGGCCAGTGGATGTCGCGCCACGGGAACCGTTCGTTCGGCGCCATGATAACACCATGGGCGCAGTCCTACCCGGGCTTGCTGCGCGCTAGCGGCTACCACACCGGCCATGTCGGCAAGTGGCACAGCGGGCCGTTTCCGCAGCGGGAGTTCGATTTCGGCCGCGCCTACTCCGGCACGCACTGGATCAAGCGTGAGGACGGCAGCGAGATCCACGTGACCCGCAAGAACGAGGAGGACGCGCTCGAGTTTCTCGCCACCCGTCCAAAGGACAAGCCGTTCCTCCTCAATCTCTGGTTCTTTGCGCCGCACGCCGAGGACGGGCATCCGGACCAATACCGCCCGCAGCCGGAAAGCATGAGCCTCTATCGGGACATGGAAATTCCCATCCCCCCGCTCGCCAGTGAGGCCGCGCTGCGCAATCTGCCGGAGTTCATCCAGGCTCCGGAAAATGAGAGCCGCATCCGCTACCGCTGGCGCTTCGACACCCCGGAGAAATACCAGCGCATGATGAAGAACTACTACCGCCTTTGCACCGAGGTGGACGCCGTCTGCGGCCGCATCCTCCGCGAGCTCGAAGCCCAGGGCATCCTCGATGAAACCATCGTGGTTTTTTCCGCCGACAACGGCTACTACCACGGCGACCGAGGGCTCGCCGACAAGTGGTATTCCCACGAGGAAAGCATCCGCGTGCCCCTCATCGTCCACGATCCCCGCATGCCGCAATCCTCGCGCGGCCGCACCAATGACGACTTCGTCCTCAACGTCGATCTCGCTCCCACCCTGCTCGCCGCCGCCGGCATCGCCGCGCCGGAAACCATGCAGGGCCGGGATTTCGCTCCGCTCTACCTCGAGCCCGGCCGCGGGCCCTCGCCTCCCTGGCGCACGGAGTTCCTGCACGAGCACGGCACCATCTCCAACAAGAACCGCATCCCGGCCTCCGATTGCGCGGTGAGCCGGGATTTCAAATACACGCTCTGGCCGGAATGGGATCACGAGGACCTCTACGACCTACGCAGCGATCCGCTCGAACAGCGCAACCTCGCAAAAGATCCGGAACACGCCGAAACCCTCGCCGCCATGCGCGAGCGGCTCAAAACCCTCAAGGCCGCTGCCAGGTAAACGCCAGGTTTGAGCCTGCGACATTCAGGTCATGAAACCCCTTCATCCAACCCGTGAAAATGATGGGCCACAAACTTCCCGCTCAAGCACTTCACCCGAAGCCATAGCCGTATCTTCAGACATTCTGAGGAGCAAGGAAGTCGGCTGAGCCCGAAAACCTCCTTTGCCCGGTGCGAACCGCCACAATCTGCCGGCCGCAAAGGGTCTTGCTGCTGACTCGCTCGCTCCCGGCACGGGGTCCATTTTGCGTTCTTGCAGCGTGTGAGTCCACGGGGTATTCAGAGGGGCTCTCCGATGATCAAAGTTGAACAGCTTACCAAGCGCTACGGGTCAGTGACCGCGGTGGACGGGATTGGATTTTCGGTGGAGAAGGGGGAAATCGTCGGGTTTCTCGGGCCGAATGGCGCGGGGAAGAGCACGACGATGAAAATGATTGCCGGTTTTCTTCCCCCGACATCGGGATGTGCCGAGGTGGCGGGCCTGGACGTTTTCCGGGAATCGCTGCGCGCCCGCGAGCACATCGGCTATATGCCGGAGAACGTGCCCCTATATCCGGACATGCGGGTGTCGGAGTATCTCCGTTACCGGGCGGCCCTCAAGGGGGTGCCGGGCCGGAGGATGAAGGAGCGGGTGGGGGACGTCGTTGAGCTTTGCGGCTTGATCGAGGTGGATAACACAATCATCGGGCGACTTTCGAAAGGATTCCGCCAGAGGGTCGGGCTGGCGGATGCGATGATCCACGAACCGGACCTCCTGATTCTCGACGAGCCGACGATCGGGCTCGATCCGAACCAGATCCGGCAGGTCCGGGACCTGATCCGCAGCTTGAAGCGCCATCACACGATCCTGCTTTCGACCCACATCCTGCCCGAGGTGGAGATGGTTTGCTCGCGGGTGATCATTATCAACAAGGGCCGGATCGAGGCGATGGACACGCCGCAGAATTTGCGGGCGCGCCTCGGGGCGGCCGGGCATATTGTTCTGGATGCCCGGGTGCCTGATCCCCGGACCGCCGCGGCCGGACTGCGCCAGATCGATGGGGTTTCCTCGGTGTCGGTTCGCTCAGATGGGGAATGGACCATTTTTTCGATCCAGGCCTCCTCCGGGGCGGATCCCCGCGAGGCCCTTCACGGGCATGCCGTGGCCCAAGGCTGGCCGGTGCGGGAGTTGAGCCGTTCGGCCGTGTCTCTC
>Ga0247840_10009603_pt1 | contig 12425 bp, 8 predicted proteins | sample LaCruzMarch2015__FD_192404 | JGI IMG/M metagenome (GOLD analysis project Ga0247840, IMG submission 192404) | Freshwater microbial communities from meromictic Lake La Cruz, Castile-La Mancha, Spain - LaCruzMarch2015_17m | ecosystem: Environmental > Aquatic > Freshwater > Lake | place: Spain...
GATGCGCAAGATCACCCAGAAACTGATCTTGGAAACCCCGGAAACCACCCCGATTTCCAGCCCCAGAAACCATCCCAAAAGACCGTTAACTTAGTGCCATTCGGGTCAGCTCGGTCATGCAGTGCTGGTATTTCGGAAACTACCCCGGGCTGATGAACAAGGCCGCAGGCGAACTCTCGTTTTTTCCGTTTCCCGACAATGAAGACGATTTTCTGCTCGCGCTGGCTCAAATCGATTGGGGAAAAAACGCAGCCAAAATCAGCCAGGCCTGGAGGTTTTTTCAGAAAAGCTACTCGGAGTTTCCTGTTAATCTCGCATTTACCTGGTATGAGCCGTTGCACCATTCGGTGGTGTGGCCGCTTCACCTTATCCCGGTTGACCAGCCGATGTCGCCAAGCTGGAAATTCACTTTCCCTCAGGTCAGCGGAGACAGGATCGGCGAGTGCATCTGTTTTGGACACACACTGGATGAGGTCTTAATTCTCCTTCGGCGTATGGACGAGTTTTGGTCCGACGGGTTGAATGTGATGGCGGCGGTCGAAAGCGATTATCAAAACAACTCCCAAAGGCTGCAGGATATCGGCTTGAACAAAGCTCTGGGGATCCAGATCAACAGCGCCCTCAATGTCTTTACGTTTTATGATCTCAGGGAAAAGCTCCCGCATCTGCCCATGGAAGCCCAGATTCAGACACTCACAAAAATGCAGTCGCTGGCCGAACGCGAAATAGAAAATAGTCTGAATCTAAGGGGCCTCTGCGAAGGCGACTCCCGCCTAGGGTTCCACTCGGAGGCCGAAGGCTACAAATACTTCGCCGAAAAGCTGGCCTGGCGGGCCGACCTTCTCAGGGATCTGATCAAGACCGATTTCCCGCAGGTCCGCATGATGATTGAAACCGGAGATGTGCTGTTTGCAGACTATACAGGAGTCAAGCCTGAGGGGGATGTCTGCACCTGCCGCCAAAACAAATCCGACTCCCATCAGATTTCGGATTGGGGTTGCTTTCAAACCTGGCGCGATGAGAAAAATGTGTTTTTCTCGCTGAAGCTGGACGGCAGAAAATCCGACTTTGCGATGGTCGATCTTGCGATCGAGCCGCGCAGGCTCTGGCCGACACTGGCCTACCAGATCTTCTCCGAAGGTCAGCTTTGGCATATCCCCAAGGGGGGAACGGAGGCGGATCCGCGATGGAATGCGAAAATAACCACCGATGCCGATGAGAAATCCGTGGAGTTCACTGTCCCGCTGGCTTGCTTCGGCCAAAACGGTGGGCTGCCCACCCCTGTCCGGTTCAACCTGACAATCAAAATGCCGGACGGAAGCGAGGCCTCCTGGGTGAAAAAGAACCCGTTCGAGTCCAGATTGATTTTCAACGCCGAAAACCCCGCCGACCTCGGTTGGCTGCTCATAAAATAAACCAGAACCCCAGTTAAACAAAACACGATGAAACAAAAAAATAGCATGTTGAAATATGCGCTCGTCGGCTTCCTGCTTGCCGGGGCGCTTCTGCTCGCTTTCTTCTGGCTTCGCCCTCCTGTCGGCACCCCCGGCAGCGCGAATGTCGCTCCTCCCAAGGCTCCACAGACATCTCAGGATCCACAGATTCCCAAGGCAGATCCCGAAGTGAAATATGAGAGCAAAAACCTGATCTTATGCGACAGCGACGCGGAGACGGAAATCAAGGAGCTGACGAAGGGGACTTAAGGCTATAGCGATGGCACTGCCGAATGGGACCAAACCACCGGATACAATAGCAACAGCAGCATTAAAATATCCAGGCGTTCAGATGCCCCGGTTTGGAAATGGTATTTCCAACCGGGCCATGTAAGCACAAAGCCTGTCAAAAACCTCAAGTGTGGAGTGCCCTACACGTTCTCTTTTTACGCCAAGGCAGAAAAAGAGGGAACAAAAGCCGATATCGGCGTCAAACAATTCCGATGGCTGAACGATGTGAATAAAACCATCGTTTTGGGTAAAGAATGGAAAAGGTTCGAAATGACCATCACGCCTGAAAAAAAGTGGAACTTGGAAGATGCGAATAGATTTCTCTTATGCTACGGCCTCAAGGAAGTCGGGGTTGCATGGTTTGATGCCTTTCAGTTCGAGGAGGGTGCTCAGGCAGGGCCCTATTCCAATGCCACACCCGCAAGTATCTCGGTCCATGTGAACTCGTCGGATAAAAACACGTTCCTCTCCAGCGAGAAGTGCCTCGTTGACATCAATGTTAATCAAGCTGACAAAACAGAGGCAACAGCACTTTCCGCTAAATATACTGTCCAGGATTACGCAGGGAAAATCGTTGATGAACAATCCCTGCCGGTGGATATCTCTAACGACAGGCACTGGCGCAAAGAGATCGCACTTCCGCCTGACAAGCTCGGCTGGTTTCTCGTAACGGCCCAATTGTATAGCAACCAGAACCTGATTCAGGAGGATAAGGCCTCGCTTGTCATCGTCGCCCCACCCGTTGCCACCGCGCCCGGCGCAAAACCCTTTTGTGCAATGGAGACAAACCATCTTGACGTAAGCTTCTCCACGCGGACGATGAACAAAATCGGCGTGAAATGGCTAGCCGTGTTTGCCGACTGGGGCCACATCGAAAAGGTCAAAGGGGTCTATGATTGGAATGCCAGAAACCTCATGGAAGACAAAATCAACGAATTTAAAAAACAGGGCTATCTGGTGAAAGTTCTATTTGAAGGATTTCCGGAATGGAGCAAGAACGAAAGCGAGCTGGCAGAATGCAAGAAAATGGGGAAGGGCTATTCCGACCGGTTGCTGCCGGATGAGAGCAATATCGAGGAGTGGAGAAGGGTCATGCGGGATTGTGTCACCCGGTTCAAAGACAAGATTGACCTTTACGAAATCGGTGGGGAAGCGGATGCGAAATATGGTTTGAACCCATACTACCAGAAAAAATACCCCGAGGGGATCGTCGGGAGATTCGCAGCGGGTAAGCTGGCGGACAGGTTTTCAAATCTCGTTTCGGTTGGCGCGGAGGAAATAAAAAAGCAGGTGCCGGATGCGGAGATCGGTGCGATCCGCCCATGCGATGTGGACTGCTCGAGCTATAACAGCACATTCCCATTCTCTACGGAAATCTTCAAGCGCTGCGGGAAAGACTTCAACGTCTTCCCGCTCGATTGCTATCCGCGCCCCCGATACGTCGGCCCGGATTATCCGGTGACCGGCTCCGCGTTCGATCTGAAGAAGGTGTTTGCCGGGGCAGACAAGATGATCCAACAATTTGGAAACAGGCAGCCGCTATATATCTCCGAGTATGGCGACTTCATTGACCACCGCGCGGTCAGGGATTTCCGCTACACCACCGAACAAATCAATAACCTGACCGGCAGCTTCCTGATGGCCCGCGCATTAAACCTCAAGTATTTCTTTTGGTATACAGATCTCACGGATGCGAACTCCTTGGAATCAAACTACTACTATATGGGGATATGGTATGAGGACGAGCCCCTGCCTGCGGTCGCGGCATTCAGCGCGGTGGCGCAAATCGTTGAAAATACCGTGGATTCCACGCTGATCGAGCTCAATAGCAATCTGAAGGTCGCGGTATTCAAAAAAGCCGATGGCTCCGCCACGGCTGGGATCTGGGCCAGCGAGATCCCGTCGGGAATCTATTTCAGCGAGAAGGATTCCCGTGAAATTGTCGTGTCCGATGTCATGGGGAACAAAATCCTGCCGCAGACCAAGCGGAACCAGAACCATTTCCCGATTGATAAGACCCCGATCTATTTCCACAAAACCGGTGCGGGGGACAACTTTCAGGATCTCTGCGCTGCCATGAAGCAGCTTAAAATAGACATGCTGATTCCGGCCCACATCTATTTCCGCCGGATTGATGAATCCAAAGGGAAGCTCTATCTCGTCAATAACTCGGAAAGCCAGACGGTCTCAGGGACAATCAAATACAGCATTCGCGGGACGGAATCCACTGAGGAATTCGCCATTCCGGCTGGTGGGAAATATCTCATTACGATTGAGATCCCTGCCGCGCTCGCCGTTGGCGAAGGGCTCAGCGTTGAGGCGGCATTCAACGGGGGGTATGAAAAGGAAAATCTGACCTTTGAAATCCCCGGCATCGTGCCAGTTCCGAAACTTGCTGAAGAGAGCCCGATGAATCAAGAGCCTGGCGATTGGAAAATCCCGCCGTGTATTGTGATGGACAATAGCGGATTTCTATTCCCCCACGACCCTCATACCGCCTGGGACGGACCTAAGGACCTGAGCGCGAAGATCTATCTGGGATGGACGGAAAAAGACCTTTATATCGGAGCGGTCGTCACGGATGACATCCACTTTAATAAATACGAGAAGGATCTCTACAACGGAGACTCTTTCCAGTTCGCCATTGATCCAAAGAATGATGCCCCGATCACTTCCAAGGAGGGCTATGCTGACGATGATATCGAATTGGTGGCGGCTTTGAATGAGCAAGGCTCCGCTGCCATGGTGTGCGCTGGTCTGGACAAAGATATCATCAAGAAATCCGAGTATTCGGTCGTCAGGAATGAAAAGGCGAAAACCACGACGTATAAGTTGCGTATCCCGCTCGAGGCCCTTGCTCTTATGCCAGGAAAAGCCTTCGGGTTCAATGCCGTGGTCTTTGATGACGACACCGGGACCGGCCAGAGCTACCACATGAGATATTCCGAGGGGATCACCAATAAAAAGAACCCCAAGGCATTCAATAAGTTTATTCTAAAACCATAGTAAAACCACAATGAAAACCGCAAATACCACCATGAAAACAAACATGCAGCATCACTTCAAAAGCGGGGTCCAGGCAGCGAGCATTCTCGTCTGCCTCGCCGCATCCGCGTTAACCGCTTCGGCGGCTGATTCAGATAACCTCATACTCAATCCATCGTTTGAATCCGCCAACGGGAATGTTGCGCCATGGCGCCAGCAGGTTAAGGGATCGCTGGAAAGTTTTATCAACCCTGCCGATTCTGTTCCGTGCGGGAGGATCAACTTTACCTTTTTTACAGCCGATAATATGACGGCGAAATCAAGTGTGTATCAGTGCTTAAAATCCCTTCAGCCAGGAACGTATATTTACAGTTTCTCCTGCTCTGGCGAGGATCTGACGTCGATATATACTGTTGTCAGGTTCCAGGAACAAGAAGGCATTGCAGACGTGAAAGTCATCGGGCAATTCGTGAAGTCTATTCCTCCTCGCGATCTGCCTCAGAAAGGCGAGTGGAAGGATTATGCGTTCAGCTTCAATGTTCCCGAAGGAACCGTGGCCGGGACGGTTATCGTCGAAGTGTTCGGCGGGGCAGATCAATCATCCGGGCATGCGCTCCTCAAAAACATGAAACTCGTGAAGCAGGAAGAGTAATGGAAATGGCATTCCCCTCGATGAGATGGCATGTGTGAATCTGGCACGACTCACTTTGACGGGGGCTCCTGTTCGATCCGTAACGCCTATTTGATCTTCTGAAAATAGCTGCCGTCCATCGTGGGCGGCAGGGCTTCGACATGCCCGTCCGCCATCAGGTAGTTTCCCTTGCCGCCGTGGCGGCTGGCACGCCATGTCGGGTCAAGCCAGGTCGTCCCCGACCTCCCCGCAGTAGGTGCCGGATATAGAGTTGGGTTCTGATATTCCTGACCTGTGGGAATATTGACGAGTTCTTTTGAATCTCCGACGATAATTGTCTCTGAGGGCTTTGTCACTTGTGCCAGGCGTGAGGCGTATCCACCCCAGGCGGGTTGATCGGGCAGGTAGCCGAATCCTCCATCCCCAACCCAAAGCCCGTTAATATATGAGTAAGTTCCCGCAAACCAATTCCAGCCGTAGCCGACATTGTATTTACTGGGCGCCGCCGTGGACAAAAAGACCTTTGCCGGGCACTCCTGCCAGGAAGGGTGATCTGTCGAGTAGCCTTTTTTGGAGTCCCCTCCCAGATAGTCTTCAAGTGCCTGAAACCACTGATATGAGCTGCTATAGGTCGCATCCGGAGGAGGAACCTGCGCACCTGGAATCAATGCTCCGTCATGGTCGGCGGCATAGCTGAAGAGGCCCACGCCAATCTGTTTCAGATTGCTAACACACTTCACGTTATTGCCCGCCGTTTTGGCCGTGTTCAGTGCGGGAAACATCAACGCGGCCAGAATGCCCACAACCGCTATCACCACCAGCAGTTCCACGAGCGTAAACGCGGAATGCCGGCGATTCCTTGAGGCATGGAAAAAGTTCGGGATTCCGGAGGAGCTACGCATGGGGGGAGTGAGGATGAACATGATGACCAGACACGGCAAATAGGTTGGAAGCGCAAGGATGCCGACAGGTCGTTGATTCTAGCCGCTCTTCCTCGCGACGAGGGTGCCGCGAATCTGGATTTCGCGATCCGCAGTTGTCTCTCCCTCCAGGAGGCGGCTCAACATTTGAAAGGATTGGCGTCCAATCTCCTCGAATGGCACACGGTAGGTTGTCAGTGGCGGATCGCTTTGGGCGGAGAGAGCATAATCCGCAATGCCGACCACTTTCAATTGCTCGGGCACGCGAACCCCCATTTCGTGCGCCGAGGCTATGCACACCAGCGCGGTGAAGTCGTCCGAGCACACCACCGCCTCCAAGTCGCCGGCCCCCTCGAGGTATTGTTTGGTGAACAGCTTTCCCTCCGAAAGCGGGTCTTCAAAGTTTGCTTTCAGCCCGGGGTCGAGCAACACCCAGCCCTGCTGGATCGAAATTCCCGCATCCTCCATGGCCTGCCGGTATCCCAAATAGCTCTCCCGGGTGGAGGTCACCCACGAATAGTTTGAAAGGAATCCGATCCGCTTCAATCCCTGGCCGAGCAAATGGCGCGTCATTGTCGAGCCCGCGTGAAATCCATCCGCAATCACGGTGGGAAATCCCACGCCAGGCAGCCCCAATGTCAGCACGACCGGAAACCGGCAGCGGAGAAGCATCTGCTCGAAATGCAGGCGGTCCTGCAGCTCCGGCAGCACGGGATAAACGGCCGCTGCCTTGACGTCGAATTCATCCAGCCTCCCGATGATTTCTCCTTCTTTGCGAAAATCCGTTCCCGTCGTCACGAGGACGACCCGCCTCTGGACCGCGTGCGCCGCCTCCTGAAATCCCTGCGCGATCCGGCGAATCCCCTCGTGCTGCTCGCTCGGGCAGATGAATGCAAAGGCATCCAACTCGACCGACCGTCCGTTACCTCCCGGCGCATTGCGGATCACCCTCGTGCCCGCCCGCCTCTTCCTCGCCACCATGCCCTCATGCACCAACCGCGCAACCGCCTTCCCGATCGTGGACCGGCTGGTCTGGAATTCCGTGGCAATCTCGATTTCAGATGGGATTTGGCTGTCCACTGGCCACACCCCGTCCCGGATTCGCTCCACTAAGGCATTATAAACAAAATCCGACTTGGACATAGGTGCTGTTTTCATTGCGTTTTACCGTCTCACGAAATGTCAGACATATCAAGGTCTGTTTTCTCGAGTTTTTCTGTTTTGAGAAGCCTGCGTCCGCTGCCGCTTGCAAGCCAAGAACTCATTACGCCAAAAAACGTTGTTAGGAGCGCGGGTGGCATAGGTTTATTTTTGCTGGGCTGATTTTGTTTCGAGTTTGATTTCGCCAAGCAGGCCGCTTTTGACGCGAGTTTCCTTTGCCAGCCACTCTTGGAGGTTTGGCAACGTGGTGAATGAGGTGCGTTCCGCAGCTGGGAGGTTTGAATCCGCTAGAAGTCGATTGATCCAAGTATTGGCCACTTCGATTTCCAGCGTATTGCTATCATGCTTAATTAGCGGTCCCACGTCGAGTCGCCACGGGGCCCGCCAAAGTGTCCCGGCACACCGCCCGTTGAGTGTGACCCGGGCTACTTTGCCAACTTCCCCAAGATCAAGAGTAACTTGCCCGGTGGTGGAAAAGCTGGATGGCAGAGTGAAGGATGTTTGATAAATCGCGATGCCGGAGTAATTCGCAATCTCAGGATTGGCATTGTCGGTCCACGATACCGGCGGTTGCAACGGTTGCGCGTGCAATGTCGGGAGGCCTTTAAACGTAACGGTAAAGGGCGTTGTGATGGGGAATGTTTTCGCGGGTTCGGATGATGGGGGGGCGGCGGTGCAAGTCGGCGCGCCGACCAGGGAGGATAACGCCAAATAGACCGTGCGACGCCCCTCGACGGTGAGCGGGAAGGAAATTTCCCCATTTCCCCTTTGAAACCCAGAGAGCGGTTTGTGCCTGCCCGTGACAGGATTCCAAATTTCCGGAGTTCGGTTGTCCGAGTCGGCAACTGTGCAGTTGAAAGCACGCGCCTTTTCGTTCGGATTAAACAGGCCGTATAGCTCCGTATTTCCGTTGCGTCGATGTTGGGTCATCAAGGGATTGCCTCCTTCTTGTGAGGTGCTTGTGAAGTTCGTTTGGAAGTTGATTTCGTGGAAGAGTTGCTCAAGATGATTCGACCCGCAGATTTTCCCCTTGCCGAAGGCCTTAGGGAGTGCTTGCGCAGCAGCGGGGGGGCCCCAAATCTGGTTTGCGAGAGCTTCGATCCGTTGGTCCTGCTTTTCGTGGTCGGACCAACCGGGGGCGGGGCCGGGCCGGGGAGCAGCGATGACAGCACCGTCCTGAACAATGCGGGCGATTGTCTCCACGGTTTCCGCGTGAAGTCGGTTGGAGGGAACCATGAGTGCCTCGTAACGGTCTGTGCCGTTCAGCGTGAGGTGTCCCTGTTGCACTTTTAATTGGTGCAAGGCAACCCGATCGATACGTAATAGGCGGGTTCCGGCAGGCAGGCCGCGAAATGTATCGATTTGCGGACGCGGCATGGAATCTCCGTAATAGACAAGGAGATCATAGACAGGGCTGCTGGTTTGCAGAAGGTATTGCGAACGGCTGATTTCTTGCAGCCAGCTGCCGATCATCGGCCACCAGGGGCTGAAACGGTTGAACGGTTCCCCGTTCTGGTCAAGCGTCCAGCCGGGCCCCTTGTCGCCCGGTTGATGCACGTAGCTGTGAAGCGTAAAGCGATTGAAGCCCCAGAGCATTGCATGGTCCGCCAAGTACCCATAGTCCCCTGGAGTCCGACCAATTCCCGGGTGGTTGGAGGTGAAGGATTCCGCTGCGATGATCGGCTTGCCGCCGACGAATGCGGCTTCTGAAACCATGGAACCGCGCGGTGGGCCGTCCGAGGGGGGAAGGATGGTTCCATCTCTCTTGTCGGACCAGAATTCATCCATCGGTTGATCCAAGAGCCGGGCCACGGGAAAGATATCAAGAAAGGGGAGGTCATTAGTTGAAAGCTCAGCGGCGAACAGGAGTCCTTGTTCATGCAAAAGTTGAGCATTGCGACCATAGAACCGCTCGGTGATCAGTTCCCCGATGGTTTCTCTGAAGTCGTTAAGAAAACGCTCGGTAGCCGAACGGGATTCGAGGACTTCGCCCGCAAACACAGGAAGATAGGGAAGAATCGGATAACCTCGACGACGGTTAAACTCGAGGGGAAAATCATCCGTCCAGTTCTGGCGGTTCGCTTCCCAGCTATCCAGCAATACTGTATCAAAAGCTTTACGGTGTTCAGAGGGGATCGCATCGATCAGCGGTTTAATGTAGGAGCGGAAATGAAGATCGGTGGCCGACTGGCTCATCTTGTCTGTTTCCAACCCCACCCCCTCTTTCAACGGTTGCGGAACGCTGCTTTTTTGGCCGGTAGTGGTATATCCAAAACGAACAATGCGCCAAGTCCCGGCAGGAGCGGTCCAACTCAGATGCCCATCTTTGACCCGATCCGTCAGGTCGATGATTTGATCCGCTTGGATGGAACCGCTCTCGGTGTTGCTCCAAACCGGAGTGCCCGGGCTGCCTGAATCGTCACTCTGTTGAGCCAAGTTTTGGAGCGCACAGGACCATTGGGGCGATTCGGTTCCGCTGAGTAGTTCCACTTCGGCTATTTTAACCTGACGAAAGGTGGCCCAATTTTCGAATTGAAATGCGTTGATCGGTTCAAGCTCAATCCGGATTCGAGTCGATTCAGTGGCGGGAAACGGAAGGTCGAAGGCATTGGTGAACTTGCCTGTGTCGATCTCGGTTTCGTGGATCAGTTTGCCGTCGGCATGGATCCGGGCCCGGATCTTTTTGTTTCGCGGCGGTGCGTGCTCTTTCCAGCGAATGAAAAAATGGGCGCGGTCGCAGGCGTAAGGAGTCGGAAAGGTGAAATCAAAGTTCCACTGGGTTCGATCTTCTGAATCCGCTCCCGTGGACGGGTTGCCATCAAAGAGCGCGTTCCCTGGGATCGTTTGTCCGTTGGACTGGATGATACATCCCCCCATGCGGGAGGGTTGCTGGTTGACGGGCCACGCCAATACCGCAATATCCTTGGACCAGTCTTTTACTGCGGGCAGCGGCGGTAAATCGAGCTCCACGGAGCCTCCCCCCTTCACAAATTGATGCGTCCAGACCACCCGTTTCATAGAATTCTCTGGTTTAATCCACGGCCCTCCCGTCGCGCTCCATCCGGGACCAAGCCCGGTTGAAAGTTTGATCCCGATCCGATCTGCTTCGACGACGGCGTGCTGCCAATGATCCAGCCAAATATCGCTCAGGTGCGGGCAGACTGGCCCAGGCGGCCCCATCCCGACGACCACAATTGTAGCACGGGAAATACCCTGCTCGTGCATGGCTTGCAAATCCTTCGTGATCCCGCTCTTGGTGATGTTGCCATAGATCCAGTGCCACCATGTTTCAACCCCATACGTCTCAGTCGGTGTGGTAAATGTTGCGGCATCCGGCCAGGCAGTCGGAGGGGGCACTTCGCCGTGGAGGGGGCACTCAAAGGCGGCTAAGAGGAGCGGCAAAATGATAAAACTAAAAACTAATAGTCTCAAAAATGGGGTCTCGTTCGAAGTATGGGCTTTCAGCGCAGCTCTGTTAATATACAGGTAGTTCGGCACGCTGCGGCAGCTCTTCTTCCGTCCAAGGCGCGATGTGCAGATCGGGATAGGCCAGGATGACCGTGGCCTCCTGGCCGGAATCGGTGGAGCCGAGGTCAAGCCGCATACGGTGGCTGCCTTTGCCTACGCGGACGCTGACTCGCGATCCGTCGGGGCTCCGGTGAGTCGCCGGCACATACGGCAAGCCGGCCGGGCACTCGATGGCCAGTTTGTCGTTGATGAACAACTTTGCACCCACGCGGGCGAGGCAGATGATTTCTCTCGGCTCGTCGCTTGAAGCCTGCCAGTTCCAGTGGCCTCCGCCTGCCATTTTGATTTCCGCCGGCAATTCCCCGTTCGCCCAGGGAACCGAACCGTTTGCTCCGAGCGGGGTCACTTGGACCGTCCCGGGAAGCGTGGCCAGTTCCACGGCGGGAGCCGCGATTGCCCAGCACCCGGCATCCCACATCTTTGGCTCCAGCTTGCCGATGAGAGCCGCAATGCGCCCGGTGAGTTCCGTCAATGTCTGCGGAGCATCGATGCCCTGGATGCCCGGCCCGACGAAGATGCCTTCCCCGATGGGATCGCTCCAGCGGGCGGGGATTTCCTCCGCTCCCAGGATGAGCCCGAGTGTCGCGCCGACGGTGGCCGCCGTGCAGTCGGTGTCGTAGCCGCCATTCGCCGCCAGCAGGATGCTCTTCTCAAAATCCCCTTCTCCATAGAGCAGCGCCCAGATCGTCAGGGCGACGTTCAGGGGGGTGTGCGTGAAATTTTCGTTGCCGTGTTGGGCGAGGAGTTCCGTCCAGCAATCCCATTCGGGAACGCCGTCGCGGTGGGTTTGGCGAATGAAGGCGATCGTGCGGGCGGTCTCGCAATCGGTGGGGATATAGCGTGCGGCCAGAGTGATCGCCTCATCGAGTTTGATCCCCGCGGCGACTGCGCTCTGCATGGCCGCGAAGAAGACTTCCCCGGCGACGCCTTCCGTCCCGTGATCGAGCGAGGCATCCAGCGCCGCGTAGTGCGCCGCGCTGTCCGGATCTCCCGCAAACAGGCAGGCCCAAATTTCCGAACGGATCGGTGAGCCGAGTCCTGCTGGAAAGAGGTTTTCAAAGGCCCCCACGCTCTCGACCGGCACTCCTCGCCGGAGATTCCAGCGGCACCAGCCGTATTCGTCCCACATATAGTGGATGTGATCGAGCCACGCCTTGCCGAAATCCGCCTGCGTCAGAACGGGGCCGCCTTTCTCGACGAGATCCAGCCAGACGAGTTGCAGTTCCAAGTCGTCGTTGGGAGGGGCAATTGTCGGAACCGGATCGTAGAACGACAAATGCAGCCGCTCCATCCTCCCCTCAAACGGAAGCCCAAGCGTCCCGCCAATGGCTTTGCCCAGCCAGCAGCCATGACGCACTTTCTTTTTGACGGCGTTTGCAAGTCGCTCCATTTGAGGAGGATCAAAGGAATATTGATTTCATGAAGATGGCTACATCTTCACCCGGAGCGCGTCGAGGATTCGTTGTTGGTCGGCTT
>Ga0247840_10009611_pt1 | contig 12419 bp, 5 predicted proteins | sample LaCruzMarch2015__FD_192404 | JGI IMG/M metagenome (GOLD analysis project Ga0247840, IMG submission 192404) | Freshwater microbial communities from meromictic Lake La Cruz, Castile-La Mancha, Spain - LaCruzMarch2015_17m | ecosystem: Environmental > Aquatic > Freshwater > Lake | place: Spain...
TGGTTAAGGTTTAACCGAACAAAGCCGGAGATTATGCATCAAAATAAAATCCTATAGAAAAATCCCATGAACTCCCAGATTTTTGTCTGACCTTTTTTTGCTCCCCTGACAGTTGGAAGTTGCAACTTACTTTGTGAAAGGTTAATAAATAAGAGTTATCTTGAAATCTGCTTATAAAAAACTAGATTTGCTTTTATTCATCTAAATACTATGATTAAAAAACTGATAATCACATCCTGCGTAATAGGCGTCAGTATCATATTCTCCTTCGCACAAAATCATACAACGGAGAACGGGGTAAATTACAAGGTACACACCTTTTATTACGGCTGGTATGGCAATCCCAAATATGACGGAAAATATCATCACTGGAATCATCAGATTATTCCTCACCATCTTGATTCAACATGGAATAATGCAGGAAACTTTCCAGGCGGCGATGATATAAGTGCGAACTTTTATCCTGAATCAGGAAGTTACGGTTCAAATGATTCTGAAATTATTACCCGACATATGAAACAAATTAAAGATGCCGGCATTGGTGTGTTAGCGATAAGTTGGTGGGGTAAAGACTCATACACAGATAATTCTGTATCAACTTATTTAGACATAGCAAATCAGTTTCAGCTAAAAATAACTTTCCATATTGAACCGGTTTACAGTTCAATTGAGCAATTTAAGGAGATTGTGAATTATATTAATTCTGAATACGGTAATCACCCGGCATTTTTCAGACACAACGGCAAACCATTTTATTACATATATGATTCGGGTAAAGTTAAGTACCCCGAATGGCATAAACTTTTAGCCACTGATGGAGAATTAAGTATCAGAAACACTCCGCTTGATGCAATTTTTATTGGTCATTGGGAACGTGAACGTGATGGCGGATTTATTACTAAATCGGGATTCGATGGTTTTTACACGTATTATGCCAGCGAAGGATTTATGTATGGTTGTACAAGTTCAAACTGGCCAGTTATGGCAGAATTTGCAAGACAGAACAATTTAATATTTATTCCGTGCCCGGGTCCAGGATATATCGATACCAGAATCAGGCCGTGGAATAGAAAAAATACCGAAGACAGGGATAACGGGAACTATTACGAAAGAATGTTCAGAAATGCAGCGGCGGTTAATCCCGATTATTTAGCAATTACTTCGTTTAACGAATGGCATGAAGGTACTCAGATTGAGCCTGCAGTTCCTAAAACAATACCTTCATTTACCTACCTTGATTATGGTAATGACATTGAACCATCATTTTATCTCAAAAAAACAAGAGAATTAATCGGTAAATATTTCAAGTAATTTAGAGATAGAACATAAAAAAAGGTCGACCAAAATTGATCAACCTCTCTGCTCCCCTGAAGAATGGAAGTTGCAACCTGTTTTGTGAAATTTTGGTGTGAATAAAAACTAAATTAAATCAATCATTTCTACAGACAACCAAAAAACTATTTGGATACAGTAAGATGAATTGGTACAATAATATTTAGGCTTTTTGCTTTCCGCTCTTAATGTACTCAGAGGGGTGCATTCCAACTATCCTGGTAAATAGTTTATTAAAATGAGAATAACTGCTGATTCCAACCGATTCCATTGCTTCGTTGATGCGGTCGCAGCCATTATCGAACATTTTTGTCGCGTAATTAATTTTGATGGTATTAATAAATTCCGTCGCGGAATAACCAACCAGCGATTTTAACTTACGGTGCAATTGCATCCGGCTAAATCCGACTTCCCTTGAGAAATCTTCCACCGAAAAGCTTTCATTGCCAATGTTGTTTTCAATTACAGAAATTGCTTTCGATATGAGTTTCTGATCGAACGGCGTGTAGTGCTTCTTAATTTCGATACTTAGGCCCGGATTAAAGATGGTTTTCCTGAAACTTTTCCGGGATTCAATAATATTGTCTATTTTCTTAAGAATCGATTGAGTATTAAACGGTTTTGTAATGTAATCCCAGGCACCTGCTTCGAGTCCCTCGTTTTGCTGTTCCTGTGAAGTTTTGGCAGACAGGATTAAAAAAGGAATGTGAGATGTTTCCTGATTTGCTTTTAGACTTTTGCACATTTCGATACCATCCATTTCAGGCATCATCACGTCAGCTACAATAATGTCGGGTAAATTGGCAGTCGCTTTTTTTAAACCCTCAATTCCATTTGAAGCTTCAATTACAATGTATTTTTTTTGCAGACATTTTTTTAAATATGCCCTTAAATCGTGATCGTCTTCAACAACAAGAATGATTTCACGTTCTTCGGATATCAATTTTTCAGATGTTTCCAACACTGCAAGGAAATCATCTGCACCCATGTTTTGATCGTTTGAATCGTTGAACTCGAAATCTTCATAACTGTTTTCTGAAACCGGAAATGTAAAAATGAATTCGGCGCCGCCATAAGCACTATCAGCGACATTCAGTTCTCCTTTATGTGCTTTAACCAGACTATAACTTAAATGAAGTCCAATCCCCGATGAAGACCGGTCTTTCCCATGAAAAAAGCGTTCAAAAATCTTTCCCTTTTGTTCGTCCGGGATACCTTTGCCACTATCACGAATAATAATATTGCCAATTTGTTTATTATTGTTCCAAACGGGCTTTACTTCAATTTCAACAATCCCATTTGCCGGAGTATATTTAAAAGCATTTGATAAAAGATTGTATACCACCTTTTCAATTAAATCCCTGTCGAAGAAACATTTGAATTCCTCCGGAGCAATAACATTAAAATTTATTTCCTCATGTTTAGCCTGCCAGAGAAAGGCTTTTGTTATTTGAGAAATAAATGCTGACAGGTCGCTTTCTGAAATTTTAAGAATATTCTTATTCGCATTCAATGTGCGAAAATCCAGCAATTGACTGACAAGAAACATCATTCTTTTTGTATTTCTTGAGATTATTTTAAAACAGAAATTGCGGTGATCTTCGGTAATATCGTTGCGAATCAAGTCGTTTAAAGGCCCTATAATCAGAGAAAGGGGTGTTTTAAATTCGTGTGCGACATCGGTGAAAAACATCAGTTTAAGTTCGTTGATTTCATTATCCCTGTTATACTGGATATTTTTCAGTTCGATTTGATGTCTGAGCTTTTGACGGTTGTTTAGGAAGAATATAAAACCTAAAATAACACCTGCTATTAATACAAAGTATGCTAAATAGGCCCAGATGGAGAACCAGGGTGCAGGTAATATTTTTACTGAAAATTCCTTTGGAGTATCGTTCCAGACTCCATCGTTATTGGCAGCATCTACCCAAAAGGTATACTTGCCTGGTTTAAGGTTGGAATAGGTTGCAAAACGACGATTACGGGTTTCATAAATCCAGCCGGAGTCATATCCATCTAATTTATAACGAAAATGGTTCTCTGATGTATTGGCATAATTTGTCCCCGTAAATTCAAAAAGGAAATTATTTTGCTTGTAATTTAAGGTTATTTCATTCGTAAGATTAATTGATTTATCCAACACCACTTTACCGAAGTAACTTTTCCCCGGAGAAACACTAATGTTGTGTATTTTAAAGTCAGAAATTGAAACAGACGATTTATAAGGATTATCTTTTATATCCATTGGATTGAGATAATTTATTCCATGGATGCTGCCAAAATAGAGCGTGCCATCCTGACCTTTCCCCACAGCTTCAGTAAATGTACTGGATTGCAATCCATCATTGTACGAATATCGGCGTACCTGGCTTTTGACAACATCAAAACGAATAAGCCCCTGCGAATTAGTAAGCCAAAGGTTGTCCCTTTCGTCGTCAAGAATCCCCATGATTTTTCGGTCAACGATACCTTCAATTTTTATCTGCGTTATTTTATATGAGTTTTTGGGTTTTCGCAAAAGTCCGGCATCTGTTCCAATCCATAGTGTACCGTCCTTTCCCTTGTAAAAACACCAGATAGAATTGTTGTCGATATGATAATCATTTTGCATGAGTTCGCTGTACACCTCAAGATTAAGAAAGCCGCCTTCATTAGTCAGATTCAGTTTGTAAAGTCCATCCGAAACGGTGCCAATCCACAAACAACTTGCATCCTTATCATACAATAAACTAAATATCCTTTTATCCTTTAGGATTTCTGCCTGCGGATGCAAATATTGAATCCAGTCTGTATTACTCCCTTTTCTTACAATAAGTCCGGAAAATGTACCAAAATAAATGCTCCCTTTTTCATCAGCACAGATTGAGGTAACTTCAGTTGGAAAAACAGGATCGTGAATGGGTTCTATATTGTTTTTAACGAAATGCGAATCATCTTTCCGTTTAAGGAATATACCGACACTCGATCCGGCATAAATTGTTCCGTCGATTTCTTTCAGGCAAAGAGGGTCAAAATTGTTATCATTATTTAATTTTTCGTGTGTCTCATTTTTTAATGAATATCGAAAAAATCCCCTGTCTTGTATTCCGTAATAAAGAAAATTATTATCGACCAATAATGTTCGAATGTGAGGTTTAACCGGCACATTGGTCAATCCTTCAAAAGAAATCCGTTTAAAATCTTTTTGCGAGAGATTGGCATAACAAAGTCCCTGACGGTTTCCAACCCATAAAATATTGGTTTTGTCGCAGTAAAGACTCAAAAGAGAATTGCTAAGCAGCCCTCTTTCCTCTTTTGCTTCGTATTTAATGTTTTGAATTAATGAATAGTTTTGGGGATGAATACCAAATAAGCCGTTATTTAAAGTTCCAACCCAGATAGTACCCTCCTTTGATTCACATATTACCCTGATATCTGACACTGGTAAAGAATTGATTTCCTCAATTTTATAAGAATTTTCAAGCTTTTTAATAATGGTCAGTTTCTCATCCAAAATACTCCAAATATATCCATGTCTGTCTATAATCAATTGTAAGCAATACTTATTTTCAGTACCCAAGATCTGTTTACAACTGTTATCTTTTAAAGTCCAGATTCCCTGATTTGTCGAAAAGTAAACCTGATCATCTCCTTCAACTGTAATTCCTGTTACGTTTAATCCGGTTACCGGAAGCTGAAGCAAATCAACAGAAACCCCATCATTTTCAACCAATTTAAGGACACCTCTTGACGTAGCAAAAAAGATTTCACCTTTGCTGTTTTCTGCAACTCCTTTTATCTGATTATAACCTTCAGGAGTTTTTACCCGTGTGAATTTTTCGGTAACCAGCGAATAATAGTTTAATCCGCTTCCATCAGTTCCGATCCAGATTCTTTTTTTTGAATCTTCAAAAAGGCATAATATCCGGTTGCTCGACAGACTTTCAATTTCGTCGGTTTTATGCGTGAAGTTCAAAACATTGAATCCATCGTACCGGTTAAGGCCGTCATAAGTTCCAATCCAGATAAAACCAAAACTATCCTGAAGAAAACAACTTACGTCGTGCTGGGTCAGCCCATCATTTACTGTTAATGATTTGAAATATAATTCCTGACCAAAAGTGCAAAAACCAGGCAGGAAAACTAAAAAGAGCAGTAATATCTTTTTAAGCATTTTATAATGAATTTATACCATATTCCTAATTCCGTATTAATCTAATCAAGATTGCTAAGTTACTACTATCGCTCAGGTTTTGTGCATCGAAATTAACAATGTTACAATAGAGTACAGAAATGATACAATAGGATAAATGTATTCTAACCTGCTGAATAACATGGAATTGAACCCATACTTTCTTCTGAATGATTGTGATGTTACATCTGCATCCAATCATGTTACAATTGCATAAGAGCGTTTCCATTCCCTATGTATTCTTTTGTTGTGTATCGCACTCTAACAAGTCGAATAAATTGAAAAACCAATTATGAATAAACAAGTCATCATTTTGTTGTTTCTTCTTTTTGCCCTGAATAATGGCTGTAGAAATAAACAAGCAATACAGAGCATTAATCTGAAGGAATTTGATATTGAAAATTCCAGCGATGCCACACCAGTAGTGGTTGAAGCAATTAAAAAGTGCAAAAAAGAGGGAATCAGGAGACTGGTATTTCCAAAGGGAACCTATCATTTTTACCCAACTTTTGCTCCCGACCGGTATTGCGCCATTACCAACAATGATAACGGGCTGAAAAGAACTGCATTCCCGATAATTGATTTTGATGGTCTTGAAGTTGAAGGTAATGGTTCAGAGTTTATCTTTCATGGCAAGATGATTCCATTCATCATTGAAGACAGTAAAAATATAACGGTAAAGAATATAAGTATAAACTGGGCTGTTCCATTTTGTCTGGAAGGCGATGTAGTGGCCCATAATCAGGCTGAAAAGACTTTTGATGTTAAGGTAAAAACTCCATATAAGGTAAATGACGGCCATCTGTATTTATCTCTGGAAAGAGAAGATTCCCCATATGAAAGAAAATATGGATTTGCTTTTGCCAGGGGAGAAAAGTACGACCAGACTGTTGGTCTGAACATTATCTGGAATCCCAAAACGATGGCACCTTTGCTGGACCACGTGAAATATAGCGGATTCGATTTTTGCCAATTTCCAGCAAAAGAGTTAGAACCGGGGGTTGTTCGTTTAACAACCCCTTATCCTGAAGTTCCTCCTGTCGGTACAGTTTTTTGCTCTATTGGAGAATACCTCTATAACCGAACCAGTCCGGCGTTTCGATTATTTAAAAGCAAAAATCTTGTATTTAATAATGTAAATGTACATCATGCCGGAGCAATGGGACTTATTGCCGAACGCTGCGAGAATATTACACTGGAAGGATTTAATGTAGTATTAAAGGAAGGTGAAGGCAGAATGGTTACGACCACCGCTGATGCCACCCATTTTTGCAATTGCAAAGGCGAAGTAATTATCCGCAATTGTACCTTCGAAAATATGTTGGATGATGCTACCAATATTCATGGCACCTATGTAAGGGTAAATAAAATTCTGGATGATTACCGCGTAGCAGTGGAAACCTATCATCCGCATCAAAACGACTATATTTTTGGTGAAGCCGGTGATAGTGTCAGAATTGTAAATAACTCATTGATTCCTACAACCAGGAACCTGATGCTAACCAATGTTGAAAGAATAAATGAGAAAATCTCTATTTTGACTTTTAATGAATCAGTTAAGGGGAAAGTTGAAAAATATTACGGCATCGAAAATATTTCGTGGTATCCCACTGCACTGCTCGAAAATAATATTGTGAGAAACAACCGTGCTCGAAGCTTTCTCATTTCTGTTCCACGGAAAGTCATCGTCAGGAACAATTATTTTTCCTCACAAATGGCAAGTCTGCTAATTACTGGAGATTTGAGTTTGTGGAATGAGTCAGGTCCTTGCGACAGTTTGATTATTGAAAATAATACATTTCAGGATTGTGTATATGGGGGAAATGGGGCACAAGCCGTAATTCAAATTGGTCCTGAATATGAATCTCCTGATTACATTAAGGAAAAATATAGCAGTAACATCGTAATCCGGAATAATGTTATTAATACGTTTGATGCTTCCATACTATGGGCTCTCTCAGTAGATGGATTGATATTCGAAGGAAACCGGATAACACAAACCCAAACTTACCAGCCAATATTCCCTGAAATACCAAATCTCAGGATTGAGAATTGTAATCAAATTTCCATAATGGGAAATACATACCACTCGCTTGATGGAGATACAGGAACAATTAAAATCGATTATAAATCTACCAACATTCAAATTACAGAAAATAAAGGTTTTAACTAAATAAATTAATAATTATGAGAAAAAAATCGTTTTTACAGCAGAATACTTCTCTGAAGTACTTGCTCTTTCTCGCAGTCGTGCCGCTATTTTTATTGAATTCCTGTGAAAAGGAATATGGGAAGGAGCAGGAAGAAATAAAAGAACTAATGGCAACTGCTTCAGCAGATAAAGCTGTAGCAGGGGGAGATACATTGACGTTTATTGACCTGTCTCTTGGGGTTGTAAGCCGAACCTGGATTTTCCCGGGAGGAGAACCTGCCACATCTGACAAAGCAGAGGTTGGTGTAGTTTTTCGCAAGGAGGGAAATATTGCACCCACTTTGGTGGTTGAGTATTTTGACGGAAGTAAAGACTCAATGAGCTTACCTATCAGGATTTTCCCTGTTTTAATTGCTGATTTCGCTCCATCTAAAACAAAAATTAAGGTTGGAGAGACTGTAACCTTTACAGATAAATCAGTTGGCGGGGCTACTGCATGGAACTGGGAGTTTGAAGGTGGAACACCTGCCACTTCAACAGTACAAAATCCAACGGTTCAGTTTAACGTAAATAAACCGGTATCCGTTAAACTTCAAATCACAAGAGCAGAAGATGGAAGCAAAGCCTCAATTATAAAGGATGATTTGGTTCAGGTTGGCCCTCCGGAGCTAATGATGAATGGCAATTTTGAAAATGGGGCGATTGTTGGCTGGCAAACATGGAATGGAAGCGGATTTCCTTATTCTGTTGAAGCTGGTGGTGCAAACGGAACAACTAATACGTCTTACTTTAATTTTAAAGGTTCATGGGGCTGGGCACAACTAATTTCCCGCGATAAACCTCCTGTCATGACGATATCTCTGGTAAATGGCAGGGATTATACCATAAGTTTATATGTAAAAGCAGCAACAACTGGTATTGCAAGTTTGAATACTTTGCGCTTAGTAAACCATATGCCTGATTGGAGTAGTTCAGCGGGTGGCAGACCACCAGAAGGTTATTCTGAGTATTATCCTATTTCGGGAACCAGCATTCCAGTTGCTTTGACTACCGAATGGCAACTTGTTTCTGTTGTAGTCAGCATACCTGATGATGGAAAAACAAGGTCGAATGCTTTTCCCGATATCATATTCGGAGGTGCATCAGATGTAAAAATCTCAATTGACGAGATATCGTTAAAAATTGTGGAATAGATGATGAAAACAAAATTCAAACTAAAAACAAATAAGATCATGAGTCGAAAATTAAATATAATTATTGCACTGACGGTACTCATTCTTTTCAATTTTCATGCTCTTCTTGCGCAGGAAATATCGGTTTCGGGTATAGTGAAAGATAAAATGGGAGATATCATTCCGGGAGTAACAATTGTTGAAAAAGGTACTTCAAATGGAACGGTTTCCAATCCAAATGGCAATTATACAATTACAGTTAAAGCACCATCATCAGTGCTGGTTTATTCATTTGTTGGCTTAAAAACGCAGGAAATTGAAGTAGGCCAAAATAGAAAAATAGATGTTGTGCTTCAAGAGGATGTTGTTGGAATGGATGAAGTAATTGTAATAGGATATGGAACCCAAAGGCGCGGAAATATTACTGGTGCTGTTTCTTCCATAAATCCTGAAGTGATTAAGTCGCGACCAGTAACAAATATTGAGGAGGCGCTGCAAGGCCAGGTAACAGGCTTATCCATAAGTTCAACCGGCGGGCAGCCTGGAGCAGCTACTAAAATGAATATCAGAGGCATATCTTCGGTTAGCGGAAGCTCACAGCCACTTATTGTTGTTGATGGTTTTCCAATGAATGACGTAAGTACTTCAGGTGGTGGTGGTTTGGAAGGATTTTCTGCCCAGATGAGTTCATTCTCATATATAAATCCCGATGATGTTGAATCAATAGAAGTACTAAAAGACGCATCTGCCACTGCAATTTATGGAAACAGAGGAGCCAACGGTGTAATCATGATTACCACAAAAAAAGGCAGAAAGGGAGAAGCCGGCATTACTTATAATGGTTACTATGGGATTCAGGAGATGAAAAAAAGAATCGATGTAATGGATTTTAGTGAATATGCACTTTACCAGCAAACAGTTAATCCAACCAATACGCTTTTTACTGCACCGGATGGAACTCCTTATCAGTTTCCGGATGCCGATAATATGAATATTGATTGGCAGGATGAAATTTTCCGAAGGGGAATCGTACAAAATCATTCTATTTCGATGCAGGGTAAAACCGATAAAACAAGCTATTCGATTACCGGTCTTTATAATCAGGATAAATCCGTGTTAATGGAAACCAATTTTCAGAAGTTTTCCAATCGAATTTCCATCGACCATAATTTCTCTGAAAATTTAGTGGTAGGAGCAAATCTGAATTTCAGTAAGATTATTAATAACGGGGTTCCAACTGATGGACGGGAAGGCACTGCTGCAGGAACAGTTATTTCAGCACTATTTGGATCGCCATTCAGAATGGATAACAATACTCAGGCACGTTTCCGGAGAGCAGGTGTTCCACAGGTACTACTTGACAGCTACAGTTCATCTTACAAAAGCGACCCCGATAATATTGCACAGAATACCAAACTTGATAAAACTATCAATCGCTCTATTGCCAATATCTATGCAAATTACCAAATTGTTGACTGGTTGTCTTTCAGAACAACTTTAGGCATTGACGTTTACAACCTGAAAGACCAACAATTCTATTCAAAAGAAACACCATGGGGAAGTCTTAATAATGGTGTTGCAACTGCTGCAAGTGTGAATGCAACTAATTATGTAAATGAAAACTACTTTACTTTCTCAAAAAACTTTCAAAAGCATAATCTCAACGTAGTAAGTGGGGTTTCATTTCAGAAGAACAAGAGTGAGTTCTACCGCACAGAAGGACGAGACTTTAAAAATGAACAACTCGGGTATAATTCATTGCAGGGTGCAGCAGAGTTTTTATCTTCTTCCAGTGTCGATGAACTTTTTATGGTATCATTCCTGGCACGGGCTAATTACACTTTTGATGAGCGTTACCTTGCTACAGTTTCTTACCGTAAGGACGGAACTTCAAGGTTTATGATTGATAAATGGGGTGATTTTTATTCCGGAGCTTTGGGATGGAATATTAAAAAGGAATCCTTTCTTGCTGATTCTGAATTAATTTCTGAATTAAAATTAAGAACAAGTTTAGGTCAGGTGGGAAATGCGAGTGTCCCGATTCAGGGTGCCTTGCTTGACCAGCAATACTCAAACTATACATTTGATGGTAAGTTTGTAAATGGTATAAGTCCTCAGAATCTTGAAAATGAAAATCTTTCCTGGGAAACAACAACCCAATACAATGTCGGAATTGATTTTGGTATTTTTAATAACGCAGTTATCATTACCGCCGATTATTTTGTAAAAAATACATCAGATCTTTTGTTGTTGACTCCCGTATCGATTTCCACGGGCTTTTCTTCAGGCTGGTTTAATATAGGTGAGATACAAAATAAGGGATTTGAACTGGCTGCAACTTATAGTTTAAATACTGATAGCGGTTTTGGATGGAACTCAAAGTTGAATTTAACGACTATGCAAAATGAAATTAAGAAACTGGGTAATGATGGTCAACCTATCTATATCGACGTAAATTTTGATGCTATTTGTACAGATGAAATGATTCTTCAGGTAGGCGGTTCAATTAATGATTTGTATGGTTATCAAACCGATGGCATTTATTTGCCGAGCGACTTCAATCCTGATGGAAGCCTGAAAGATGGAGTTCCATCAGCAGGTGCGGGCGAAAAACCGGGTGATATCAAATACAAGGATATTAAGTCTGACGGAAAAATTAATGGGTTCGACAGGACTGTATTGGGAAACACCTTCCCTGATATTTTTGGATCGTGGAGCAATGGTTTCTCATTTAAAGGCTTGACCCTCGATGTTGTGCTTCAATACAGTTTGGGAAATAAAGTTCTTAATGCTACAAATACAAGAATTGCATCATTCCCTGGTTCTTCAGCTAATCAAACATCAAATTGGTTGGACCGTTGGACCCCGCAAAATCCGACAAGCCAACAATATGCAAGAGTACCTTCTTTGCGTCCTGCAGATTATTTGGTTGAAGATGCTTCATTTGTCCGACTGCAAACCCTGAGATTGAGTTACAATATTCCTTCAAAATGGATATCTGCACTCAAAATTAAAAATGCAAATGTATATGTGGCAGCAAATAATCTTGCCGTATTAACAAATTATTCAGGATATGACCCGGAAATCACTTCAAACCAGGTAGATTATCGCTATCCATTTATTCAAGGTATTGATTATGGTGGGTTTCCAAGGGCAAAAACTTTTATAACAGGCGTTAATATTGAGTTCTAATAATTAAATTAATCAAGATGAAAAAAATAGTATATATAATAGCTGTGGTTATATTCTTTTCCGCTTGCGAAAATCAATTGGATATACCACCAAAAAGTAACCTTGTACTTGGAAATTTCTTTGAGACTGAAGAAGACTTTGAATTAGCGGTGAACGGTGCCTACGACCCTATTGCAGTCCATCAGGCTGACAGGGGCTTTGGCTCTTATTTCAAAGGTTTGTTGATGATGGGGCGTGCAGGAACCGATGAAATGTATGTGAACCAGGGTTTTTGGGATGCTACGGGCAAGGAAATTGGCAACTATACCTATACAGCATTTTCGCGAATACCTGGCTCTGTTTGGCAGGTGCAATATATCGGGATCTCAAGGTGTAATGTTGTTATTGGAAAAGTAAAAAG
>Ga0247840_10009613_pt1 | contig 12419 bp, 12 predicted proteins | sample LaCruzMarch2015__FD_192404 | JGI IMG/M metagenome (GOLD analysis project Ga0247840, IMG submission 192404) | Freshwater microbial communities from meromictic Lake La Cruz, Castile-La Mancha, Spain - LaCruzMarch2015_17m | ecosystem: Environmental > Aquatic > Freshwater > Lake | place: Spain...
TGGTACAAGGACTATTTCTAACTGTTATTCTACGGGAAATGTAAGTGCTGGAGGAGCGGGTAATGCCGGAGGTATTGTTGGAGGAAGGGAAGTTGGTACAAATCTAACAATAAAAAATTGTTTTACTACGGGTGGATTGGGCGGATCAAATACGGGTGGTCTTATAGGAGAATCAACGACGGTTGTTACTTTTATAAACGATTATTATATTACAGAAGGAGCACATAACTATGGTACGCAAGAAACTAATGGTGCAGGTGCATTTTATAATTCTTCGCATGGAGTATATACAGGGTCTCCTGTTTGGAATTTTGGTGGTGTATGGTCTATGAATGAAGGTCTTGAATATCCACGATTAGACAGAGGAATAGTTGGTAGCTTAGTATGTCCTTCAGGTTATGTGAAAGTTCCAGCAGATAATTATTTTTCTTCAAACGATTTTTGTGTAATGAAACATGAAGCTAAAAATGTAGGAGGCGTTCCAACTTCTCAGCCTAGTGGCAGTAGATGGTCTGCAAATCTAACCGATGCATATTCTGCCTGTACTAGTTTTGGTGCAGACTATCATCTTATTACAAACAGAGAATACATGACCATAGCTAGAAACATTGAGTCAACAACTATCAATGATATGGACAGCGATGCTGGTTTGCAATTGCCTATAGGTAATTCTAACGGTGGTATGGGTAATATACAGGAGGCTACTATTGATCCAATAATATCCGGATGCGATATTACGAAAAATATGGAAGATCCCGCAAACGCTTATGTAGTAGGTTCGTGTGAGATAAGAGGTAATGGAATAGATTCTAAAGGCTACTACAATACAGGAGATGAATGGACAGGAAATTATACTTCTGGTGGAATCGATTCCCAATTGAGAACATTTGTACTTTCAAACGGAGAAATAATTTGGGATATTGCAGGTAATGCTCATGATGTAGTAGATTTGTCGGATCATGGAGTGGCAATATCATCTGGACTATCTTGTTCTGGAGACGAGGGAACTTATAGTTTTTATCAGGATGATGGTAGTCCAGAGTGTTCATTTATAAATGGTTATGCAAAGACCAACGCTTCTGACAAGAGATATGAAATTGGGCCATCTGGCAATTACAACAGAAATAACGGTATGGGGATTATATCTAATAATGCTATTTCAAATGTTGTTGCATGGAGGGGCGGAGCGGGTGATTGGGGTAATGTTTCAGGGATCTATTCTTATAGTCCTCAACTTTATACAAGTAATGATGGTTCTGAGAGTTTTAGATGCGCATACAAACCTTTGAGGTAGTCTATTTTGATATAAATAAATACAACAAAAGGCGCCCGCTTGAAGCGGGCGCCTTTTGTTGTATTTACCTAAACGAGTGAATTTTTATTTAACAAAACTCAATCCCATTTTTTGGTTTTTAGGTTCAAATAAATTGATTTTGAAAGTATAACTTTTTCCTAAGCTAATTTTTTCTTTCATTTTTGATTCGCTTCCGAAATCTGATATGTGTACAAGTCCAGCTACACCTTCTTCAATACTAGCCAAAGCACCATACTTGTTGAATTTGATGACAACGGCTTCTACCATGCTTTCTTTCTTGTATTTCTTTTCGGCATCTACCCAAGGATTTGTTTTTAAAGCTTTTATAGATAGAGAAACTTTTCCATCTTTAACATCAATGACTTTAACCTTAACTTTGTCTCCTTGTTTAAACATGGTTCTTGGATCTTCTACGAGAGCCCAATCTATTTCTGAAATATGAACAAGTCCTTCAAGTCCATTTTCTAGTTTGACGAAAACGCCAAAATCTACAGTTCCTGTAACTTCTCCATCAAGAAGATCTCCAATTTTGTACTTGTCTGCCATTTTCTGTTTTTCTTTTTTCTCAATATTTTTTTCAGAGAAAATAAGTTTGCCTTCTTTTGGAGTAGCTGTGATTATTGCAACAGAAATTTTCTGTCCAACGAGTTTTTTAAGTTCGTCAAAAATTTTGTCTTTATCGCCGTCTTCTATTTTAGGATAATGTTCTGATTTTAATTGTGAAGCGGGTAAGAATCCTGTAATACCTTGCCATTGAAGCATAAGTCCTCCTTTATTGGCTTCTTGAACTGGAAGTTCAAAAACTATCTTATTTTTAATAGCTTTTTCAGCTTCATCCCAAATAAGAGCTTGTCTAGCTTCTTTGAGAGATAATTCAATATAGCCATCTCTTCCATTTACGTCTATTACTTTAGCAGAGACAATATCTCCTATATTAAGTTTTTTGATTACATCTCTGGCGGTTAGAAATTCTTTTCCATAGATAAGACCTGAACCAAATGGTTGCAAATCTACATAAACTCTGGTTTTTTCAACTCCTATAACCTTACCTTCAACAACCTCTCCGTCTGCTGGGGGAGTTTTTGATTCATTGAAAAACTCAAACATTAAGCTATTTTTCTTAGCTTTAGCTTTTTCTTCTGCAACAGAATCTAATTCCATGGCAGTAGCTGACTTAGCTTTTTTTTCTTTTACTTCTTTCATCCCGTTAAAGATCAGGGTGTTATGAATTGGCACTCTAATCTGCTTTAGTAAACGAAGCCGTTTTAAATTTGAAAATTTGTATTTTCAACGGAAATAATTTATTCAAATCATTTCCTATCTCTAACGGGATTCATTCCACTAAAAAATCCGCTTGGGGCGGACAAATAAAATTGTTCGCCAAAAAGTTTCGTCCACCTTCCATAACTCGCATTTTCTGGTGATCGAGGTTACCTTTTTGTGCAACTACTATTAACGTGAGGAAGTATAATATGTAAAACTTAAAAAGTAAAGAGTTTTTCTATAAAAAAATATTGCTGAAAAGATGCTTTTTTGCTACAATATCTCTATATGATCATCACTTATCAAGGAGTGGAATTTTTTAAAGTGCAGTTTGGGGATACCATTTTAGCCTTTAATCCAATTTCAAAAGAGTCAAAATTTAAGCCGACAAGGTTTTTTGCGGATATTGCTTTAGTAAGTTTAAATCATCCGGATATGAATGGTACAGAAAATCTTTCTTATAATGGCAAGGATCCTTTTGTTATTAGTGGTCCTGGAGAATACGAAGTAAAAGAAATTTTTATCAAAGGATTTGGTTCCAAATCAATCTACGGTGGAAAAGACAAAATCAATACCGTTTATTCAGTTACTTTGGAAAATATGAATCTTTGTTTCCTCGGAGCTCTTTCGGATATAAATCTTTCAACTGAAGTTAAAGAATCTCTCGGAGATGTAGACATTCTATTTTTACCGATAGGAGGTGATGGAGTTTTGGATGGAGACAAAGCTGACAAGCTTTCTGTAGAAATAGAACCAAAAATAGTTATACCTATGCATTATGGTGAGGCTGGTTCAAAAGATGCTTTAAAAAAGTTTTTAAAGGCATCTGGAGATGAAAATGTTAAACCGGTTGATAAGCTTACTATCAAGAAAAAAGATTTGGAAGGTAAACAAGGGGAGGTAGTTGTTCTTTCGGCGAGTATATAAAAAAGATGAATTTTCTGGATAAAATAAAAAATATGCCAGAAGAAAAGAGAAAAAAAATCTCTCTGGTCAGTGCTGTTGCGATTACTTTGTTGATAATATTATTATGGTTAAGTTTAATTTTTTTTGGAGGAGTCAAATAATAGTAAATAAGGATTCAGTTTTTAGTTCAAGTATAATAAATAATTTTGCGAACAGTTTTAAGGATACAATTAATTTAATAAATAAAGATTATGTCAAAGATTAAACCAGAAGAAAAATCCGACGGAACAGAAAAAAGAGAATTGAAGGTTCTGACAAACAGAAACATCTCTTCTGAAATGAAGGAATCATATTTGGATTATGCTATGTCTGTTATTACACAGAGAGCTCTTCCTGATATTCGTGACGGTCTAAAACCAGTTCATAGAAGAATTCTTTATGCTATGGGACAAATGGGTCTTACTGCTGGAGCCAAAACAAGAAAATCTGCTGGAGTTGTGGGAGAAGTTATGGGAAATTATCACCCACACGGCGATGCTTCTATATATGATGCTATGGTGAAGCTTGCCCAAGATTTTGCTACCAGATATCCCTTGGTGATAGGACAAGGAAACTTTGGAAACATAGACGGAGACTCTGCTGCTGCCATGAGGTATACCGAGGCAAAAATGTCAAAGATTTCCAGTGAGATGCTCAAGGATATTGAAAAAGAAACTGTAGATTGGAGACCTAACTACGATAACACGAAAAAAGAGCCAGATGTTCTTCCAGCAGCGGTTCCAAATTTACTTTTAAATGGAACTTTAGGTATTGCTGTCGGTATGGCTACAAACATTCCACCTCATAACTTAACTGAAGTAGTGGATGCCACTCTTCATTTGGCAGATAATCCAGAAGACACGACAGAAGATCTTTTGCAATTTATAAAAGGCCCAGATTTTCCTACAGGAGGAACAATTTATAATCAAGCAGACATTAATCATGCTTATACAAATGGAAGAGGCGGAGTTGTAACAAGAGGACAGGCTGAAATTGTTGAAGATAAAAAAGGACAGTTTCAGATAATAATTACTTCCATTCCTTACAGGGTTAATAAGGCAGAACTTATTATTTCAATAGCTGATCTTGTTAGAGAAAAGAAAATAGAAGGAATAAAATCTTTACGCGATGAATCTTCAAAGGATATAAGAATTGCTATAGATTTAAAAAGCGGAGCTCAACCTCAGAGTATTTTAAATTATCTGTATAAACATACTCAGCTTGAAGAAACTTTCCATTTTAACTTAGTAGCCCTCGTGGGAGGAGTGCCAAAAACTCTTTCTCTAAAATCATTTTTGGAAGAGTTTATAAGCCACAGAAAAATAGTTGTTAGAAGAAGAACAGAATTTGATTTGAAAAAAGCTGAAGCCAGAGAGCATATATTGCTTGGTCTAAAAAAAGCGCTGGATCATATAGACGAAATAATAAAACTCATAAAGAAATCTAAAGATGTAGATGATGCCAGAGCTCAGCTTATGAAAGTATTTAAGTTTAGCGAAATCCAGGCAAATGCGATACTTGAAATGCGTTTGCAAAAGCTCGCAGGCCTTGAAAGAAAGAAAATAGAAGATGAATTAAATGCCGTACAAGCTCTTATCAAGGAACTAAAAGATATATTATCTAAACCAAAAAGAATTTTGGAAATAATAAAAACAGAGTTGAATGAGATAAAAGCAAAATACGGGGATGACAGAAGGACAAGAGTCGTGAAGGGGGGAGTCAAAGCTTTTTCAGAGGAAGATTTGATAGCTGATGAAGAAAATATGCTTGTTCTCACAGCCGGAGGTTATGTGAAGAGAACTAATCCAGATGAATACAGGAAACAAAAAAGAGGAGGGGTGGGAGTAGTGGACTTAGATACAAAAGATGAAGATTTTATAACTCACTTTATTACTGCTTCTTCACATAATGATATTTTGTTCTTCTCTGATAAAGGAAAAGCCTATCAGATAAAAATGTATGAATTACCTGAAGGTAAAAGAGCTACAAAAGGAAAGTCTATTGTAAATTATTTGGCTATTTCAGGTGAGGAAAAGATTACTTCAGTACTTGCTATGCCAAAAGAGTTAAAGAGTATGAAGCTTTCACTTATTTTGATTACTAAAAATGGGACTACGAAAAGAGTAGATGCGGATAGTTTCAAAGATGTCAGACGTAATGGCTTACTTGCAATTTCTCTTGATGCTGGGGATGAACTCAAAACCGCTCTATTCTTGAATGACAGCGATGAAGTCATATTAGCCACTTCCAAGGGACAATCAATCAGATTCAAAGGAAAAGATATTAGAGTCATGGGTAGAAATGCTGCCGGAGTAAGAGGCGTAAAACTAGGAAAAGGCGATTCTGTTGTTGGTACAGACATTATAACCAAAGACATGATCAAACCAGAATTCTTGGTAATCAGTTCAAACGGTTATGGAAAGAAAACTCCATTAGATGAATATAAAGTTCAAAAGAGAGGAGGTTCTGGTATAAAAACAATGAAAGTTACTCCAAAGACTGGAGAAATAATTTCCTCTAAAATAGTTACAGAAAATGAAGAAGAAATAGCTGCTATTTCAAAGAAGAGTCAGGTGATAAGAGTTGGTATAAAAGAGATACCAAGTCTTGGCAGACAAACTCAAGGAGTAAGAATAATGAAACTTAGAGAAGGGGATTCCATCGCTTCTATTACGTGTTTATAAAAAGAAGGCTCTGTCTTCGGAGAGACTGGATTGCTTCGCTTTGCTCGCAATGACGAAAGCGTCTTGTCTTTGCGAGGAGTAAAACGACGAAGCAATCCATGTATTTGATATTAAATATTTTTTTAAAGGATCATATTTATCTCTCCACAACAACCACTAGCTAGAAATGTTTAAGAAAGATATAATACTATGCAGTTATGTTTTCTGATCCAGAAAAAAATATAGAACAACTCAGTTTAGGAAAGGGTAATTACGTTGCTGACTTTGGTTCAGGTACCGGCTACTATTCTTTTGCTGCGGCGGAAGCTGTGGGGGAGGACGGCCGAGTTTACTCTATTGATGTTCAGAAGGATCTTTTGCAAAAACTCAAAAATGAAGCCAAACTCAAACATTTAAATAATATAGAAATAATTTGGGCGGACATCGAACATTTAGGTGGCACTAAACTCAGAGAATCATCTATGGACGCAGTAGTTATAGCCAATGTTTTTTTCCAGATTGGCCAGAAGAATAACACTGTTATGGAAATAAAAAGAATATTAAAAAAAGGAGGCAGGGTTTTACTTGTAGACTGGCAGAGTTCTTTTGGTGGAATAGGTCCTCAAGTTGCCGATGTCTTGTCTGAGGAAGACGCTGGAAAGCTTTTTCAAAAGCAAGGTTTTGAGTTGGACAGGGAAATACCTGCTGGAGCCCAGCACTATGGTATGATATTTAGGAAAAAATAATTTAATACAAATGAAGAACAACTTTCAAATAATTTTAATTTCAATTTTTGTTTTTTTTATTATATTAGGTGTGGTTATTTTCGCTTCTTATAGAGCTACGCAAAGTAGCAGTACCGATGTAACTATTTCCATGTGGGGGACCATAGATAGTCCGTCTTTTAATGGTTTTTTGAGTAAAGTAAAAAAAGATTTAAATAAAGAAATTCAAATAAATTATATGCAGAAAGATCCATCCACTTTTGACAGTGAATTAGTAGAAGCAATTGCTAGCGGTAAAGGTCCAGACTCTATAATACTTCCCCAAGATCTTATAGTTAGATATAAAAATAAGATATATCCTATTCCTTATACTTCTTTCCCAGAAAGAACATTTAAAGATACCTTTATAGATGAGGGAAATTTGTTTCTTTCATCAGACGGTATTTGGGCCATGCCATTCTTTGTAGATCCGCTTGTAATGTATTGGAATAAAGACATGTTTTCAGATGTTGGTTTAGCCAATCCTCCTACCAAATGGTCTGAATTCCCACTATTGGCAGACAAGTTTTCAAAAAGTGATATTAACGCAAATATTACACAAAGCGCAGTTGCTCTTGGCGGTTTCCAAAATATCAATAATGCCAAAGAACTTATAAGTGCTCTCATAATACAAGCCGGTAATCCTATAGTCTCTTATGTAAATGGTGCTTTTAAAAGCGTTATAAATCAGGGGACAACATCTGGTACCAATATACAAAATCCGGCTGAGGCAGCTCTCAGATTCTACACAGATTATTCAAATCCCAAGAAATCAATTTATTCTTGGAATAGTTCTTTGCCGACTTCAAAATCTATGTTCTTGAGCGGTGATCTTGCCATATATTTTGGAAAAGCATCTGAGCTCAAAGACATTAAAGAGAAAAATCCAAATTTAAATTTTGACGTGGCTATGTTGCCTCAGACAGTAGATGCCAAAAACAAAGCTACCTTTGGAAATATTTATGGTCTAGCAATTCTTCAAAGTTCTAAAAATATAATTCCAGCTTACACTACGATAAATTCCTTAGTAGGTTCTGATGTTGTTTCTATCTTTTTACAATCATATGATTATTCTCCCGTAAAGAGAGATATAATATCTGCAGGTACGAGTGATATGAACAAAAAAATATTTTATGATTCCGCTCTTATTTCTAAGGGTTGGGTAGATCCAAACAGTACAAAAACAAGTCAGATTTTCAAAGAAATGATAGATAATATAACGACAGGGAAGTTGAAAATTGGAGAATCTTTGCAAAAAGTGAATGCAGAATTAGATCTTTTATTATAATTAATATATGAATATTTTACTAAATAATAAAAAGTTTTTTGTAAGCACCATTGTTTTTTTTGTCGTGTTTTTACCGATTATTTCTTTCGCTGCTTATCAAGTAGTCACTTGCGATGGAAGTGACGCTAGTCCTTGTGATTTTGATGCCTTTATTGATATGGTAAACGGATTGATTGATTGGTTTGTAACTATTTCTGTATCCATAGCAGCTGTCACTTTTGCTATGGCAGGAGGAAGGATTTTACTTAACCCGGATAATCCAGGAGAAAGAGCTAAAGCCAAGGATATGTTTAGAAAAACTATTTATGGTTTAATCGCTTTACTTAGCTGTTGGCTTATCGTGTATGTTATTATTGGAGCTTTAACAAATAATGCTGGAGATTACTTAAGATTTTTTGCAAACTAAAATGAAAAAACAATTAACAAAATCAGTTTCTTTTATTGTCTTATTAGTCACCTTGATTCCGGTGGTATCTTTAGCACAGATTCAAAATCCTCTTGCCGGTGTCAATGATGTGGGAAGTTTTGTTAGTACTTTACTTGGTTTTGTATTTCGCATAGGGTCTATACTTTCTGTCCTTTTTCTTATTTATTCAGGTTATTTGTTTGTGGTTGCAAGAGGAAATCCAGGAGAATTAACAAAAGCCAAAGACACTTTTAAATGGACTATCATAGGTATAGCAATTCTTTTAGGCGCTGATGTTATTGCCAACATAATTATTGGAACGATTACCAACATAAATTCTTAAAAAATGCCAAAAAACAAAAAAATATTAGCTAATATCTGTATTTCTTTTATGTTATTAACATTGGTTTCCAGTTATAACTATTGTTTAGCTGCAGCCGACAATTTTAAGAGCCTTATAGAAGATACAATAATAAATGGAATTTTAACTCCTCTTGTGTCTTTATTGGTTGGAGGAGCTGTTGTAGTTTTTTTGTGGGGAATGTTTAAATTTATTAAAGCAGAAGGAGATGAGAAAGAAAAAGGCAAAGATTTCATGATTTGGGGTATAGTAGGTATATTTATAATGATATCTGTCTGGGGGCTGGTTAATATTTTGACTAATTCTTTCAATTTAGAAAATAGTTTTGAAATACCAAGTGTTTAAGGTGTAGATAACTTACTTGCTTATTCAAGCGGTTGTCTTATAATTGTATGGTAAATTTGGTCGTCGGTTAATTATTAGGATTATTAGTTTATTAAATAAATTATGAAAAAAGTTTTAGCTGTATTATTGGTAGGAGTTTCTCCTTTGTTGGCTTTGGCTGTAGATACTGACGTAAGTAGTATTGACGCTATTTTTAATTCTGTAAAAAGTGTTTTGGGTGCTTTAATTCCTATATTTATTAGTTTGGCTGTTGTATATTTTATTTGGGAGGTTTTTCAATATACTATAGCAGGAGATGAAGACAAGAAGAGTGCTGCAAAGAAAGGAATGATCTGGGGAATCATAGGATTGTTTATTATGATCTCTATTTGGGGATTGGTAGGAATTTTAACTACTTCTTTTGGTCTTTCTGGTACAGGTGCTCCTCCAAATTTGGACCAATTAATACCATAAAAATAGAGCATGTTAGATTTCTTGTTTCCTAGGGTTTATGCACAAGTCAATCAGCAAAGTTTTGATTCTTTGTTGTCAAAAATTACAGAACAAATACTTAACCCGATAATTTTATTATTGTTTTCTCTTGCCGTTATATATTTTCTTTATGGAGTATTTGTTTTTGTACAAAATGCAGAAAGTCCAGATAAGAGAGTAGAGGGTAGAGATCATATAATCTGGGGAGTAATAGGAATGTTTATCATGGTTTCTGTTTATGGAATAATAAATTTAGTTTTGAACACAATAAGCTCTTAAGAAAAACAAAAACAGCCGTGTGGCGCGAAGCGCCACACGGCTGTTTTTGTTTTTCTTCTATCGAAGGCATCGTCTTCGTTTTTTTTATAAAAAAAGAGCGAGGAGAGGAATGAAAACTTTCGTTTTCACTCCCTCCTCGCTCTGTGTTATCTGTTTTTACCTCCAAACACTGTTATATGTTCTGCTCGTTGACACTACGCTTTCACTTTCCGGAAGGATCACTCCAGCGATTGAAGTTTCAATTTCTTCCACTTTCTCACGCGGATGAATTCTTACCGGTCTGTTCAGTTTATGAACCTTGACCCCATCGTACTGATAGTTTCTTCCAGGTCTGTTCAGTCCATGAACCTCGATGTCCTTTGTCGGGACAACTTTTTGTGAGACAACAGGTGAGGTTTGAATCTCAACTGATTTCACACGTGAACATTTTTCCACCTTCTCCTGATTTATGTTGAATCCAGTCCAACATAAACTATAAGCAAATAGAAAAACGAACACCACGGCAAAACACTTCCACAAGAAACTTTCCCAATCGATCTCTTTCTTTTCCTTTTTTGGACTGGTTTCTCCTGGACTTTTCTTAGTGCCAGTACCTTCTTTTTTCTCCTCAGTTTTATAATCAGAGCCTTTTTTAATTACCTTAAAGGCTACGATTAAAAGGACCAGCACAAGTGCTATCCACCCTCCGATTTTCAGCCAACTTATCCAGTTGCTGGATAGACTGATTGGGTCGACAGAACTTTTTTTCCATGACCATTTGAGAAGAAAAAAAACTCCAACACAGGGTACTGACATCCAGAAAAGGAACTGCGCCCAATAGAACACCTTTCTGGATTTTGTTTTTAACCAACTGCATAGGAATAAAAAACCCTTATGGATTTTTTCCTTTGCCAATAGAGACATCATGTTTTACCTCCACCTTTAACCTCAGTTGTCGGCATTACCGATGTGCCGAGAATTAATGAACTAGGCTTAGCTGTGGCAATTGCATCACTCAACGCAATTATACCTACAGAGGAGCTGTTTGCTCCTAAAGCGTCCATTTTTGCCTTGATAGCTCCAGCTGTAGCTTCTCCTTTGAGTTTGATTGCATTAGCTTCAGCTGTAGCTATTGTAATGATTTTCTCACTTTCTCTGTCAGCAATATATGCTGCCTGGGTAGCCTCCAGAAGTTTTTGTTGAGTACCTCCGTCAATGACTTCAAGGGATTGAAAATTAACAACATCAATCTGGATCCCAAAGGATTCAATGAGACCAATATTGCCAACTTCTTTACCGTTGAGACTCCTTATCACGTCAACGAATTTGGAGTTTTCCTTTTTTTCAAAAGAGATTCCCTTGATATCGTCTCCAGAAATTTCTGTTTTCATGGAAACGAGATCTTTCAAATTACAGTTACCAACAAAATCTCGAACAGCTGAAGTAACTGCGGCCGTAACATTGGTTAACCAGTTGCTTGTTTTGAAAAGCACTTTCTCGGCATTAACCACTGATACAGTTATAACGAAAACCAAATTAAGAGGGATTCGTTCTTTTGTTTCAACCCCCTCCATTTTCATTGCGTACGGAGCTCTGTAGAGCAACCAACTGATATCCTCGTCTTTTTTGACGAGATCATACATGGTTTTCTCTTCTTCCATGTCCCATTTATTCCACCTAAACCTATAGGTGTAAATCTGGTTAAATGGAGGCACGCCGATCCAATACACACCGAGTATTTCATTCAACACTCCAGTATGGTCTGTAGCAGTGTCACTAATTTTGCCATTATCTAATTCAATACTATGATCTTTGATATTGGCCAAATACTTAACTGCTCTTCCTGAACGCATGACCACTTTGATCTGTCCTTCAGGAACGATCGTGAAAAAGAGATTCTTTTTCGCCAGTATGTAGATACCGAAGTAGACGATCAAAAATACAGAGATAACCGAAATCGCAACGATGAATCCAAAAAAAGTTTCCATGATTTCCTCCTGCGTTTTTAGCGCATTGTTACTGTTTACCTACATTTCAAGGGGAAGGTAAGCACACGCATACTTCCTTGACTTTCTGTTGTTAATACTAGCATGTTTTAGGCAAAAAGTCAAGCAATAATTTGCTTTATTTCTTGGCTTATTGTATGCTTATTCGGCCTTTATATTGGGTAATTGATGGCTATTTATAGCTATAGGAAAGTCCGAACACAGCCTGTGCATCTCACAAAGGCTCGATGCAGTAAAAAGTTGAAAGATAAAAGTTGAAAGTAAATGCACAATGCATTACTTTGTAACTTTTAAACTTTATAACTTGATAACTGACACCGAACTTGTGTGAGAT